>Ga0208874_1000009_pt1 | contig 71043 bp, 63 predicted proteins | sample CryBogCBH10Oct08_FD_184604 | JGI IMG/M metagenome (GOLD analysis project Ga0208874, IMG submission 184604) | Freshwater microbial communities from Crystal Bog, Wisconsin, USA - CBH10Oct08 (SPAdes) (version 2) | ecosystem: Environmental > Aquatic > Freshwater > Lake | place: Crystal Bog... | reverse complement strand
TTCTTCAAAAGTCAGCTTGACGCCATTGATGCCGCCGTCGCGGGCGTTGATCATCTTCAAATAATCTTGCTTGCCATTCGCCCAAGGCGTGCCATTGGGGGCGTAAGGCCCCGTGCGGTAAGAGAGCAGCGGGAAAAACTGCTCCTTGGTTTCGGCCGCGGCTTGGCTGGAAAAGCTGGTCAAGGCCAAGCCAGTCAACGCCATGGCGGCCAAGCTCAGGCTGCCCATCCATTGTTTAAATTTCATCATCTGTCTCCTGTCTTTATTTCAATCAACAACACAAAATCACCATCGCCCTGCGCATTTTTAATGCGGGAAAGGCCACAAACGCAACTTTTGTTTGGCGGTGCTCCACAACTTGGCCAAGCCGTGGGGCTCGACAATCAGGAACCAAACAATCAGGCCACCAAACACCATCAGCTCAGCGTGCGACACCGCGGCCGTTGAGGCTTGCATGCCGAACAAATCGCTGAACCAAGGCAAAAACCGATTCAACGCAATGGGCAGCAAGACGATGAAGGCGGCCCCCAAAATGCCGCCCATGATGGAACCCATGCCGCCAATGATCACCATGAACAACAACTTGAAAGACAGGTCGACCGAAAACGCGGCCGGCTCCCAAGCACCCAAATAAACAAAGGCCCACAAGCCCCCCGCCACGCCCACGATAAATGAGCTGACCGCAAAGGCGCTCAGCTTGGCGTACATGGGTCGAATGCCAATCACGGCAGCCGCCACGTCCATGTCCCGAATCGCCATCCACTCGCGGCCGATGGCGCCACGCACCAAATTTTTGGCCATCAGGGCAATCGGGATCAGCAGGGCCATGCAAAACCAATATTTGCTCAAAGCGCTTTCAATGGGTTGGCCGAAGGCTTCTAGGTGGTTCACCGAAACCGAGCCTGAGGCGGAGTCCAAGGTGAACCAACTCACGCGCAAAAACAGCCAATCGGCAAAAAACTGCGCGGCCAAGGTGGCCACCGCCAAATAAAGCCCTTTGACACGCAAACTGGGCAGTCCAAACAACAAGCCAAACGCGGTGGCCGAGAAGCCGCCCAAAACCAAGGCCAGCACCAACGGCATGCCAGGAATGCGCTCAAAAAAGTTATAAGCCCCGTAGGCCCCCACCGCCATGAAAGCGCCTGAGCCCAAGGAAATTTGGCCGCAATAGCCCACCAAAATATTCACGCCAATCGCGGCCAGCGCCATGATGGCAAATGGAATCAGAATCGCACGGAAAAAATAATCGCTGGCCAATGCCGGCACCACGAACAGCGCCAGAACCAACAAAAACGCCATGGCCCAGCGGTCTTGCGCAATTGGAAAGATTTGTTGATCGGCCTGGTAGCTGGTTTTGAATTGACCGTTTTCACGATAAAACATGGGGCACTTTCCTTAAACCTTAAACGCGGTCGATGATTTTTTCGCCAAACAGCCCTTGCGGCCGGAACAGCAAAAACACCAAGGCCAGCACATAGGCAAACCAGATTTCGATGCCACCGCCGATAAACGGGCCGAGGTAGACCTCGGACAGTTTTTCACCCACCCCAATGATCAAGCCGCCAATGATGGCGCCGGGCACCGAAGTCAGGCCGCCCAAAATCACCACCGGCAGGGCGCGCATGGCAATCGTCGCAAGTGAGAATTGCACGCCCAATTTAGAACCCCAAATGACGCCAGCGACCAAGGCCACAAAGCCGGCAATGCACCAGACGATGACCCAAATTCGGTTCAATGGAATGCCAATGGACTGCGCGGCTTGGTGGTCATCGGCCACGGCCCGCAGCGCCCGACCGGTCCCGGTTTTTTGGAAAAAGAGACTCAAGATGACCACCAAGGCCGCCGCAATCAGGGCTGAAATCACGTCTTCTTTGTTGACCAGCAGGCCGCCTGGAAAAACCGAGTCCAGCACAAACACGGGGTCTTTGGGCATGCCCACGTCGATCTTGTAAACGTCATTGCCAAACAGGCTTTGACCCAAGCCTTCTAGAAAGTAGGCAATGCCCAACGTGGCCATCAACAAGGTGGCGCCTTCTTGATTCACCAAGTGGCGCAGGACCCACTGTTCAATGGCCCAGGCGACGACGCACATCAAGGCCGCGGCCAAAGCAAAGGCGATGAAGTTGTTTAACAAAAAGTGGTCCAAGCCCGTCAACTCGGGCACCCATGCTGAAAAACGGGCCATGGCCAAGGCGGCAAAAAGCACCATCGCGCCTTGGGCGAAGTTGAAAACGCCAGAGGCTTTGTAGATCAAGACAAAGCCCAAAGCGACCAACGCGTAAAGCATCCCGGCCATCAAGCCGCCAATCAGGGTTTCAAGAAAAAAAGCCATGTTGTGTTTTTCTTCGGTGAGGCGGCTGGGTTAATGCGAGGCACCCAAATAGGCGCTGATCACCTCGGGGTTGTTGCGGACTTCATGGGGCGGACCGTCGCCAATTTTTTTGCCGTAATCCAACACCACGACCCGGTCTGAAATGTCCATCACCACGCCCATGTCGTGTTCGATCAAGACAATCGTGGTGCCAAATTCGTCGTTCACATCCAAGATGAAACGACACATGTCTTGTTTTTCTTCGACGTTCATGCCTGCCATGGGCTCATCCAGCAGCAGCACTTGCGGCTCCATGGCCAAGGCACGACCCAAGTCCACACGCTTTTGCAAGCCGTAGGGCAGTTGTCCGACTGGGGTTTTACGGTGCGCTTGAATTTCTAAAAAATCGATGATGCGCTCCACAAATTCACGCTGCTGAATTTCTTCCCGTTCAGCGGGCCCCCATCTCAAGGCTTGCAGTAGCAAGTTGCTTTTGATCTTCAGGTTGCGCCCCGTCATCAGGTTGTCCAGCACGCTCATGCCTTTGAACAGGGCTAAGTTTTGAAAGGTGCGCGCCACGCCCATCTCAGCCACTTGACGTGAGTTCATGTGGTCAAATTGTTGGCCTCGGAAGGTGATGGAGCCCTCAGAGGGCGTGTAGACCCCGTTGATGCAATTCAACATCGAACTCTTGCCAGCGCCATTGGGGCCGATGATGGCGCGCACTTCATGCTCGCGCACATCGAAGGAAATATCGGTCAGCGCCTTCACGCCGCCAAAACGCAGGCTGATGTTTTGGACATCCAAAATGACGTCGCCGATTTTCTTGCCCGAGGTACCCCTGTCGCTCATGCTGCTTCCCTGTGCGCTTCATGGCGCCCTTTTTTTACCACGGTGGCATCGGCCAGCTGGAGGGTGGCACTCACGCTGCCGCTGCGACCATCTTCAAACTTGACTTGGGTTTCAATGTATTGCTCGGCTCGACCTTCGTACAAAGCATCCACCAAGACCCTGTATTTGTCGGCGATGAAGCCCCGTCGAACTTTGTTGGTGCGGGTGAGTTCGCCGTCGTCGGCGTCCAACTCTTTGTGCAAGACCAGGAAGCGGCTGACCTGAGAGCCAGCGAGTAAGTGGTCGGCCGACAGGTCTTGGTTGACTTGGTTCACGCAGTCGCGCATCAGCTCGTAAACCTCGGGTTTTTGCGCCAAGTCGGTGTAGCCGGTGTAAGACAAGTTGCGGCGTTCGGCCCAGTTGCCAACGGCATCAAAGTCGATGTTCAGAAAGCAGCAAACCTGTTCACGCTGGTCGCCGTAGGCCACCACTTCTTTGATGAAGGGGAAGAACTTGAGTTTATTCTCCACGTATTTGGGGGCAAACATCGCGCCGTCATAAACCCCACCCTTGAGGCGACCCACGTCTTTCACACGGTCGATGATTTTCAGCTGGCCTTGTTGGTCCAAGAAGCCTGCATCGCTGGTGTGGTACCAGCCGTCCGCGTCGAGCACTTCGGCCGTGGCCTCTGGGTTTTTGTAATAGCCTTGTAGCAAGCCGGGTGAGCGGACCAAAATTTCACCGTTGTCGGCAATTTTGATGTCCACACCGCGGCAGGGCACGCCCACGGTGTCCGCGCTGACTTGGTGGTCGGCCTGCAAACAGACAAACACCGCGGTTTCGGTGGAGCCATAGAGTTGCTTCAGGTTCACGCCGATGGCGCGGAAAAAGCGGAATAAATCCGGGCCAATGGCTTCACCGGCGGTGTAGGCCACACGCACCCGGGAGAAGCCCAAGTTGTTGCGCAGGGGCCCATAAACAAAGAGGTCGCCCAAGGCGTACAGAAGTCGATCGCTCAAAGACACGGTGCTGCCCTGCATGCGGGCTGGGCCGACCCGCTGGGCGACCGCCATGAAGCGCTTGAACAGGGTGCGCTTGAGCCAGCCGGCGTCCTCCATGCGGATCATCACGCTGGTCAGCAGGGCCTCAAAAATTCGGGGCGGTGCAAAGTAATAGGTGGGCCCCACTTCACGCAGGTCAATGGCCACGGTGCTGGCAGACTCCGGGCAGTTCACCACGTAGCCACAGACCAACCATTGGGCGTAGCTGAAAATGTTTTGACCGATCCAAGCCAAAGGCATGTAGGCCAAGACCTCTTCTTTTTCGGTCAAACGGTCAAATTCTTGTCCGGCCTGGGCCCGGTCGATCAGGCTGCGGTGGGTGTGCACCACCCCTTTTGGATTGCCAGTCGTGCCGGATGTAAAAAACAGCGCCGCCACGTCTTCACTTTGGGCTTGCTCAATTTGCTGATTGAACCAGACGGAGTAGCCGTTCCGAGCGTCTTTGGCTTGCGTGGCCAAGAAGGTTTGGCCCTCACTCAGCAAGGCGTTCAAGTCGGACAAGCCCGACGCGTTGTAATGACGCAAACCACGCGGATCGTCAAAATAAAGACGCCCCAATTCGGGGTAACTTTCGCGCACCTCGAGCATTTTGTCGACCTGCTCTTGGTCTTCCACCACCGCCAAGCGAACGCCCGCATTTTGAATGGGAAACACCATTTCCGCCGCCACCGCGTCTTGGTACAAAGCAATCGGCACGGCGCCCAAGGATTGACCGGCCAACATGACGGCATAGAGCCGGGGGCGGTTCGCCCCAATCACCACAAAATGCTCGCCCCGCTGCAATCCCGCCAAGTGCAGGCCCGCCGCCAATTGCTCTGTCAAGGCGGTGAGACCGGCCCAACTGTGGTTTTGCCAAATGCCATATTCTTTTTCGCGCAAGGCATCCGCCTGCGGACGGGTCGCAGCGTGTTGCAATAAGAGACGAGGAAAAGTCAGGTTCATGGGCGGCATTGAAATCAATGAGCCCCATGCTAGAGAGGCATTTGACGTTCAGTTGTCGTTCGGACGACAATTTAAGGGTTCATCCTTTCCGGACTTTCCCTGATGTCCGGCCTTTAAACGCCGACCCAAGGCCGTTCTATGACGCATGACACATGCCCTTTGCCCGATGACCTATGACCCCCCGTCCAAGCCTAAGACAGTGAGCCCTTCCAGCAGGTTGTCGCCCAAGCCACCGATCTCTCAAGCGGTCGTGGTGGAACCGGTGGTCCCTGCCGCCCTGGCAGCGCCGCTCCACCAGCGGCGCAGGGCCCTGAGGCAGGAGGAGGTGGCCAATATTCCTTGGCTGATTGGGCTGCCTGAGTCGGAACGGCTGTTCATCCTGCCCCAAGTCTTGATTGTTCAGGCCGAGGTCGGCGACACCATTTGCCGTGTCGGCAAACCCGTGACCTATTGGTTTGGGGTGGTGGAAGGCTTGCTCAAGATGAACACCGTCAATGCCCATGGCCAAACCACCACCTATTTAGGCATTCCCCCCGGCGGCTGGTTTGGAGAAGGGACCGCGCTGAAGCGTGAACCTTATCGCTACAACGTTCAAGCCATCCGGACCAGTTGGGTGGCTGGCTTGCCGGTGGACAGTTTCCACTGGTTGCTGGACCATTCGCCGACCTTCAATCGGTTCGTCATGAACCAATTGAACGAGCGGGTGGGGCAATTCATCGCGGCGCTTGAAATGGACCGCATCCAAAACCCGGAGGCCCGAGTGGCGCGCAATTTAGCGGCCTTGTTCAACCCGGTTCTTTACCCCGGCGTGGGCGAGGTGTTGCGAATCACGCAACAAGAATTGGCTTATTTGGTGGGCCTGTCAAGACAGCGCGTGAACGAGGCCTTGCAGGCCTTGGCGCAAGCCGGCCACATTCAGGTTGAATATGGCGGCCTGCGGGTGCTGAACTTGCCCGCTTTAAGGGCGGTTTAGAAGGCCAAAGAGGCCTCTTTAAGGCGCCTTTATTTCACCCTTCAAGACGCTGTGGTCTCCGCCGAGCCCACTTTTGCGACCTCCGGTGGGGCCTTGTGGTCGCTGGCGATCCACAAGTAAACCGCCGGCACCACGAACAGCGTGAACAAGGTGCCAATCGACAAGCCTGAGAAGATCACAATGCCCATGGCTTGTCGGCCTGCTGCGCCCGCGCCCGAGGCTATCACCAGAGGGACCACCCCAAAGACCATGGCGGCGGTGGTCATCAAAATGGGGCGCAACCGAATGCTGGCGGCTTGTTGAATGGCTTCCCGTTTGGTGCTGCCTTCAGCGCGCAAATGGTTGGCCACTTCGACAATCAAGATGCCGTGTTTGCTGATCAAGCCCATCAAGGTGACCAAGCCCACCTCGGTGTAAATGTTCACCGAGCTGGCGCCCAGGAAAATGAACACCATCGCGCCAAACAAGGCCATGGGCACCGACACCAAGATCACCACCGGGTCGCGGAAGCTTTCAAACTGTGCGGCCAAGGCCAGGAACACAATGATCACCGCGAACATCAGCGTCACCATGAAACCACCCGACTCGCGCATGAACTGACGCGATTGACCCGAGTAATCGACGGAGTAACCCGTGGGGGCCACCTCTTTAAGGGTGTCACGAAGGTATTGCAAAACCTCGCCTTGCGAGGCGCCTGAAACCCCCGAAATGGTGGCCGAGTTTTGCTGCTGGAATCGGTTGATGGACTCCGGCACCACCTTGTATTGAATCGACGCCACGGTGCTGGCCAGTACCTGCGAGCCGTTTGGCAAGCGCAGGTAAAAGTCCAACACATTGCTGGGGTTCAAGCGGTCCACTTGCTGCACTTGCGGAATCACTTTGTAGGAGCGACCGGCAATGGAGAAGTAGTTGACATACCCGCCGCCCAAGGCCGCGCCCAAGGCTTGGCCGACGTCTTGTTCGGACAAGCCCAACGCCGCCACTTTGCTGCGGTCAATCACCAAGTTGGCTTCCGGGGCGTCGACCTTCAGGTCCAAGTCGCTGAAGTAGAACTTGCCGGAGGCACGCACCTTGTCCATCATCTGTTGCGCCACCGCATTCAGATTCTCAAAAGGCTCGGTGGTGGTGATCACAAATTGCACCGGCAAACCGGAAGACCCAGGCAAGGCAGGGAACTGGAAGGCAGCGACGCGGACGCCGGCAATCTTGTTCCACATTTTCTGCAGCTCGATTTGAATTTGATGGGCGCTGCGGGTGCGGTCTTCCCAGTTCTTGAAAATCACCCCGCCAATGCCCGCGTTGATGGTCGGCGTACCGGTGATTTGGAACATTTGCTTGTATTCCGGCAGCGATTTGGCGGCTTGGAAAACCTGGTCTGAGTAGGTCAGCATTTGGTCGGCGGTTGCGGTGGGCGAGCCCTGCACAAACGACAACACAATGCCTTGGTCTTCCTCGGGGGCGAGTTCGCTTTGCGACATCTTGAACATCAAGCCCAAGAGCACAAACAAAATCGCACCGAGCACAATCAACACCGGCCACGTGTCCAGCAGGCTGCTCAAGGTGCGCTCGTAGCCGTTGCGGACTTTGTTGAAGACGCGGTCGATGGCCTGAACAAACTTGCCTTCGTCTTGATCGGGTCTGAAAAAGCGCGAGCACATCATCGGCGACAAGGTCAAGGCCACGATGCCCGACACCGTCACGGCGCCGGCCAACGTGAAGGCAAACTCGGTGAACAAGGCGCCCGTCAAACCGCCTTGGAAACCAATCGGCAAATACACCGCCACCAAGACCACGGTCATGGCCAAAATCGGGCTGGCCAATTCGCGCGCCGCCATCAGGGCGGCTTGCATCGGCGAGGCATGGTCTTCGCGCATGTGCCGGTCGACGTTTTCCACCACGATGATGGCGTCGTCCACCACCAAGCCGATCGCCAGCACCAGCGCCAGCAAGGTCAGCAAGTTGATCGAATACCCCAGCACCAACATGATGAAGAAGGTGCCGATCAGCGACAAGGGCATTGCCACCAAGGGCACGATCACGGCGCGGAAACTGCCCAAGAACAAATAAATCACCACCGTCACAATCAGCAAGGCCTCGACCAAGGTCTTGACCACTTCGTAAATGGAGGTGTTGATGAAGTCGGTGGAGTCATAAACCACCTGACCGGTCACGCCGGCAGGCAACTGTCGCTTGATCTCTGGCACGGCTTCTCGGACCAGCTTGGCGACGTCCAGAATATTGGCATCCGGGGCCACCTTGATCCCGATGAAAACCGATCGGGTCCCGCTGAACGCGACGTTGAAATCGTAGTTCTCAGAACCCAAGGTGACATTCGCGACGTCTTTCAAACGAACCGAGGTGTCACCGCTTTGTTTGATGATCAGGTTTTTGAAGTCTTCCACGGAATGGAGATCGGTGCCGCCGGTCAACGGCACCTGCACCATTTGGCCCTTGGTCGAGCCAACCGCTGCCAAGTAGTTGTTGGCGGCCATGGCGGCGCTCACATCGGCTGCGGTGACGTTGTAAGAGGCCATGCGTTGGGTGTCGAGCCAAGCGCGCAACGCAAAGAGGCGGGCACCCAAGAGCTCGGCAGTTTGCACGCCCGGGATCGAGTCCAGTTTGGGCTTGACGGAACGGATCAAGAAATCGGTGACGTCGTTGGTGGGCAACTCGTCGCTGTAAAACCCCAGGTACATGGCGTCGGTGGTCTGACCCATTTGCACCGTCAGCACGGGTTGTTGGGCTTGCGGGGGCAACTGGTTGCGCACCGAAGCCACTTGGGTGTTGATTTCAGTCAGCGCCCGGTTCGCGTCGTAGTTCAAACGCAGGGTGGCGGTGATGGTCGAGACCCCGGTGATGCTGCTCGACGACAAATAGTCAATGCCCTGCGCTTGGGCAATGGCCGACTCCAAGGGCTGGGTAATGAAGCCGGCCACGGTTTGTGCATCGGCGCCAAAGTAAGCCGTCGAAATGGTCACCACGCCGTTTTGGGTGCGCGGGTATTGGTTGATCGGCAGGCTGAACAACGAACGCAGGCCCAGCACGACGATCAGCAAGCTGACCACCGTCGCCAAGACAGGTCGACGAATAAAAATGTCAGTGAATTTCATGGGCCCGCCTCAATGTTCTTGGGGGGTGGGGTTGGGGCTGTTGGCGGGCAACACGCTGTTGTCGATGACCACGGGCGTGCCGTTCTTCAACTTGATTTGGCCAGTCGAAACCACTTCGTCACCGGCTTTCAGGCCTTTCAAAATCGCCACTTGGTCACCGCGGGTGGCGCCCGTGGTGACGAAAACCTGTTGAGCCACCAAGGGCGTTTTGCCATCGGCGTCGGGCTTTTCGCCGGGCTTCAAAATGAACACCGTGGAGCCATAGGGATTGAAGGTAATGGCGGTTTGCGGCAAGGTCACAAATTGGCCCTTGGTGCCCACTTCCAGGCCCGCCCGCACAAACATGCCAGGCAGCAAGCGCATTTGTGGGTTGTCCACGGTGGCTTGCAGCAAGACGTTGCGGGTGCCGGTGTCAACCACGGGGTTCAGCGCCGTCACGCGGCCGACCAGTTTTTGATCGGGGAATGCATCCAGGCTCAAGTTGACTTTTTGTCCCAAAGCCACTTTGGGCAACTCTTGTTGGGGCAGGTTGAAATTGGCGTAGATGGGTTGCAGCTGTTGCAGCGTGACCACTTTTTCACCGGGGTTCATGTATTGACCGGGTTGCACCGAGGTAATGCCGGCGCGGCCGGAGAAAGGCGCGCGAATGGCCTTTTTGTCGACCAAGGATTGTTGGGCTTCAACTTGCGCGCGCTTGGCCTTCAAGTCGGCGGTATCGGCGTCCACCACGGCCTGGGCAATGGCTTTCACGGCCAATTGAGCGGTGTCACGCTTGAGCACCACTTCGGCCAGTTCTGCAGCGGCTTGCAACACATGCAATTGCGCCACCTCGGTGTCGGCGTTCAGTTGCACCAACAAGTCGCCGGCCTTGACGTTTTGGCCCGACTTGAAATTCACGCTGCGGACCAAACCGGCGATTTCGGTGGTCACGTCGACACCGCGAACGGGCACCAGACTGCCCACCGAGTTCAGCTGGGGTTGCCAGTCTTGTAATTCGGCTTTGATGGTGCTGACGGTTTGTGCCCCGGGTTTGGGGGCACTGGCGATCAGTTTCTGAATGTGCAGATAAAAGCCAAAGGCCAGGCCAGCCACCAACACAATCACAAAGGCCAGCATGATGAGCATGCGTTTGGTCATGAAAATTCTCCGATCCATTCAAAATTAAGGTTGCCACCAGCCGCCACCGAGCGACTGGAACAAGGCGGCCGTGTCGGCCAATCGGGCGGCGCGGGCGCCCACCACGGCGATGCGTGCTTGTTGGTAATTGCGTTGCGCATCCAGCAAATTAAGGTAGCTGACGCCGCCCACTTGGTACTGCGTTTGGCTCAAGTCCAACAGTTGTTTGGCGGCATTTTCGGCCTCCACTTGGGCGTGCAACGCCTGTGCGTCTTGAGACAAAGCGGTCAGGCTGTCGGCCACGTTTTGGAAAGCTTGCAGCACGGTGGCACGGTATTGTTCGCCCGCCGCTTCATAAGCCGCTTGGGCAGCGCGCTCTTTGGCTTTCAAAGCGCCGCCGTTAAAAATCGGTTGGGTCAGGCCGCCAATCAGGTTCCAAAAGCCCCATTTGCCAATCAACAAATCGCCAGCGGTCGGGGCAGTCGCCCCCAGGCTGGCAGTCAAGTTGATTTGGGGATACAAGTTGGCCGTGGCCACCCCTGCCTGTGCGGCGGCTTGGTGCCAGAGCGCTTCGCTGGCGCGGATGTCGGGGCGTTGTCGCACCAAGTCGGCGGCCAAGGACACCGGAATGTCCACGGGCAACTTCAATTGGGCCAAGTCAAGCGGGGGCAAGCCGGCTTCGCTCGGCAGCTTGCCCACATAAACCGCCAGTTGATGACGGGCCTGAGCCAGCGCTTTTTCAAGGGGTGGCAGTTGAACTTGGGTGTTGTTGACCAAGGCGCGTTGAGACAACACCGGGTTCAGGCTCACGCCACCCAATTGGTGTTGTTGCTCTAAAACCTGCAACTGCTCGTTTTGAAGGCGCAACAACGTGCGGGTGGTTTGGAGTTGCTCGCGCAGCGAGGCTTCGCGGATGGCCGTGGTCACCACATTTGCGGTCAAAGCCAGTTTGGCGCCTTCTAATTGGAACCGTTGGAAATCCACCAACGATTGCTGGGCTTCCAATGCCCTTTTGTTGGCGCCAAACAGGTCCAGGTTGTAAGACACATTGACGCTGGCATTGAACAGATTGGTGTCAAAACTGCTGAGTCCGGTCTGCGCCAAGGCGGTGCGCTCGCGCCCCCCTTGCAAGGCCAAGGCGGCATTGGGCAGCGCCAGTGAGCCGTAGGCGGCGGTGTAGCTTTCTTCGGCTTGCTTGAGGTTGGCTTTGGCCGCCTCTAAAGTCGGGTTGTGGGCCAAGGCCTGCTTCAGTAAATCGTCGAGGGCAGGCGAATTGAAAACCGTCCACCATTGGGCTTGGAGGCCTTTAAAGGCTTTCGCACTTTCAGGGCCGCCCAAACGTTGGGCTTCACCCAGCAAACCGGCGCTGCCAGCGGTGGTTTCCGCCAAGGCTTGTTCGGTATAGCGGGCCCCTGTGATCGGCGCCGCTGGTGTTTGAAAGTCAGGGCCTTGCGCACAGCCAGCCAAAAAGGCCAACGTGGCCGTGGCCAGCAAGGTCGGCAAACAAGGGTTCATCCTTCAGATCCTTTGTGATGGAGTGGGCGCTGCTTGAAAAGAGCAGGAAGGATGATAGCGATATTTATTGAACCTTGACTAAGCAAGGTTTTTAAAGTTTGGGCCCAAGGTCGATAATCGGTGCCAGTGGGGGTGTGCCCGTCGCGCCTTTTTCTGCACCTTTTTTCCCTTTTCTTTGCCTTTTATTTTCCTTTTCTTTTCGACCGACCGTTTGTGAATCGCCCTTTTTTTCAACGCGCCCCAAAACCCATCGCCCGTCCCGATGCAAAATCGCTCCCCCTTTTGGCGGCCACCCCCGAGGCGGCGGGTGATGGCAGCGTGCGCTTGAACAAACGCATGGCCGACTTGGGCCTTTGCTCGCGGCGCGAGGCCGATGCCTGGATTGAGCAGGGCTGGGTCAAAGTCAACGGGCAGGTCGCGCCGATGGGGTTGCGGGTGGTCCTTCAAGACCGCATCGAGGTCGACCCCCGTGCTCGCGGACACCAAGAGCAACTGGTCACGGTGTTGTTGCACAAGCCCATGGGCTACGTGAGCGGCCAAGCGGAAGACGGCCATGAACCCGCCGTGGTGCTGGTGCAAGCCCGCAATCGCTGGGCGCAAGACACCTCGCCTCACCGTTTTCAGCCCAGCCAATTGCGCGGTCTTGCCCCCGCGGGTCGATTGGACATTGACTCGGTCGGCCTCTTGGTGCTGACCCAGGACGGTCGGGTGGCGCGGCAGCTGATTGGCGAAGATTCGGGGACTGAAAAAGAGTACTTGGTGCGTGTGGTTTATCTGCCTTCGGCCACGACGACGAATGTCCAGGCGGTCTTTCCGGCTGACCAATTGGCGCGCTTGCGCCACGGCCTGAGCCTCGATGGGCAAGCTTTGAAGCCGGCGCAAGTGGATTGGCAGAACCCAGAACAGCTGCGTTTTGTCTTAAAAGAAGGCAAAAAGCGCCAAATTCGCCGAATGTGCGAACAAGTGGGCCTCAAAGTGGTGGGTTTGAAGCGCATTCGGATTGGCAAAGTGACGTTGGGCAACTTGCCCGTGGGCCAGTGGCGTTACCTGGGCCCGCACGAAAAATTCTGACCCCCCTTTCTTCCCCTTTTTTTGACCCGGGAATTTGTTGCGCGCAGGGCGCTTGAAATTTTTCAGGCCGCCCTCAAGTCCTAAAGCATCTCTTTTTCTTTCCCTGTTTTTACTTTCTCAGTCCATTTTTCGTCTTTTCCAGTTATTTCTCGTTATTCCTCTCGTTACGCCCTATGACCAAACAAACCCATTCCTTCCAAGCCGAAGTGGCCCAACTCCTGCATTTGGTGACGCATTCGCTGTATTCGAACCCCGAAATTTTTGTCCGCGAGCTGGTTTCCAACGCCTCCGATGCCGCCGACAAGCTTCGTTTTGAAGGCTTGAACAACGCCGCCCTGTATGAAGACAACCCCAATTTGGAAGTGCGCATCGCCTTTGACAAAGACGCCCGCACGCTGAGCATCACCGACACCGGCATCGGCCTGACCGAGCAGGAGGCCATCGACAATTTGGGCACCATCGCCAAGAGCGGCACCAAGGACTTCATGGGCAAGTTGAGTGGCGACCAAAAGGCCGACGCGCAGTTGATCGGCCAGTTTGGAGTGGGCTTTTATTCGGGTTTCATCGTGGCCGACAAAATCACCGTCGAGTCACGCCGAGCTGGCGTTCCGGCAGACCAAGGTGTGCGCTGGGTCAGCGGGGGCACCGGCGACTTTGAGGTCGAAACCATCCACCGGCCCGAGCGCGGCACCACCATCACCCTGCATTTGCGTGACGACGCCGAAGAATATTTGAACGCTTGGAAACTCAAGAGCCTGATTAACAAATACTCCGACCACATCAGCTTGCCCATATTGATGGAAAAGGAAGCGTGGAAAGAGGGCGAAAACGACCAGCCTGGCAGCATGGTCAAAACCGGCGAGTGGGAAACCGTCAACCAGGCGAATGCGCTCTGGACCCGCCCCAAAAAAGACATCAGCGAAGAACAGTACACCGAGTTCTACAAGGCCATCAGCCACGACCACGAGGCCCCACTCACTTGGGCGCACAACCGCGTTGAGGGCAATACCGAATACACGCAGTTGCTCTATATCCCAAGTAAAGCCCCGTTTGACCTTTGGAACCGCGACAAAAAAGCCGGCATTAAGCTCTACGTGAAGCGCGTTTTCATCATGGACGACGCTGAAGCCCTGATGCCCACCTACTTGCGGTTTGTCAAAGGCGTGATCGACTCGGCCGACTTGCCTTTGAACGTGAGCCGCGAACTCTTGCAAGAAAGCCGTGACGTGCGCGCCATCCGCGACGGCTCCACCAAACGCGTGTTGTCGATGTTGGAAGACTTGGCCAAGCAAGAAGACAAGACCCCATACAACCAGTTTTATGCCGAATTCGGCGCCGTGCTCAAAGAAGGTTTGGGCGAAGACTTTGCCAACAAAGACCGCCTCGCCAAGTTGCTGCGTTACGCCAGCACCCAAAGCGACACGCCCAGCGTCAGCTTGGCCGACTACAAAGCCCGCATGAAAGAGGGCCAAGACGCCATTTACTACATCACCGCCGACACCTTGGCCGCGGCCAAGAACAGCCCTCAACTTGAAGTCTTCAAGAAAAAAGGCATCGAGGTTTTGCTGATGAGCGACCGTGTGGACGAGTGGTCGCTCAATTACTTGCAAGAGTTTGACGGCACGCCGCTGCAAAGCGTCGCCAAGGGTGCCGTGGACTTGGGCAAGCTGCAAGATGAAACTGAAAAGAAAGCCGCCGAAGAGGCCGCAGAAGCCTTCAAGCCTTTACTCGCCAAGCTCAAGGAAGCGTTAAAGGAAAAGGCCGAAGACGTTCGCGTGACCACCCGCTTGGTCGACTCGCCCGCCTGCTTGGTGGTCCAAGACGACGGCATGAGCACCCAACTCGCTCGCCTGCTGAAGCAAGCCGGTCAGCAAGCGCCTGAGAGCAAGCCCGTGTTGGAAATCAATGCCGAACACGCTTTGGTTAAAAAGCTCGACGGCAGCGTGCACTTCCATGATTTGGCGCACATTTTGTTTGACCAAGCGCTGCTTGCCGAAGGCGGATTGCCAGAAGACCCCGCGGCCTATGTGCGCCGTGTGAACGCGTTGCTGGTTTAAAACTTAGAGCGGGCGCCCCAAGCGCTTTTCGACCTCGCGCTTTTCCCATTCCGGTCCCAGAGGGCCGAAATGGGTGAACACCCGAAGGCTGTGCATCAACAGACCCAAGCCCCAGCCGAGGGCTGGCCAGTAAAACCACAAATGCTGGGGCGAGGTCATCAGGTTGATCAAGGCGAGGAAGGGGATTACCAGCGCAAAAGCGCCCAAATGCCCGTAAAAGCCGCGCAATCGACGCACTTGCTGGAAGGCCAGCATTTCTTCTAATTCGCGTGCCCGATCGTGAAGGGCTTGGGGAGGGGGCTGAATGGCTGGCGTGTTCGGCACCGTTGGTGACGGGTTGGTGCGGTTTTCGTTCACGCTGTGGGTCAGGCTGTCGGTCATGTCGGGCTCCTTGAGGGCTGAAAAGTCGATTTGAAACACAGACGCCAAAGACTTCAACGACTCCACACTGCCTGGCTGACCTTGCTCCATGCGCTGAATGGTGCGCACACTCAGGCCGCTTAAATCGGCCAGTTGTTGCTGTGACCAGCCCTTTTGCAATCGCAGTTTTTGAATCAGCATGGGTTCTCCTTTGTCTGTGCCGCCATCCTAGGCACCGCGTTGGGTTTTGAACACGTCAGCCACCTGACACAGGCCGGACAAAGCCCCGACAAAGGGGCGACAAAGGGGCGACAGCGGGGCGACAAGACCTTCACCCATCGCGTCCACCGGCTAAAAAAGCGATTAAACCCATAACGGCGGCGCCTGCATGGCCTCGATTTGTTCGATCAGTTGGTGGGTCTGACCGCTCCAGTAATCGCTGCTGCCAAACCAAGGAAAGTGTTGAGGGAAGGTGGGGTCACTCCACCGGCTGGCGAGCCAAGCGCTGTAATGGACCATGCGCAAGGTGCGCAAGGGTTCGATCAAGGCCAACTCACGGCGGTCGAAGGGGCGCATTTGCTCGTAGCCGTCCAGCAGCGCGCTGAGTTGATGGGTGCGTTGCGCGCGCTCACCCGACAAGAGCATCCAGAGGTCTTGTACAGCGGGGCCGCTGCGGGCATCGTCGAGGTCGACGAAGTGGGGGCCACCACCGGGCACGTCGGTGGGGGTCCACAAGATGTTGCCGGGGTGGCAGTCACCGTGCAGGCGAAGGCAATTAAAAGAAGATGACTCGCCGGCGCCAGCTTTGAAGTGGCCGTTTTGGCTGAAAAAAGGCTCGATCAAGGCCAGGGCTTCATGACAAGCGGCCCGCCAGGGGCCGAGCACATCGGCTGGCAAGGCGTTGCTTTGCAATAAATAGTCTCGGGCGGCCCAGCCGAAGGTGGCCAGGTTCAGCTCGGGTCGAACCGCAAACGCACGGCGCTCGCCGACTTGGTGGAGACGGCCCAAGAAGCGGCCAATCCATTCCAGCACCTCAAAGTCATCCAACTCAGGCATGCGCCCGCCACGCCGCGGGCTGACTGAAAAAGCAAAGCCAGCAAAGTGGTGCAAGCTGCTGCCGTTCAGTAGCAAGGGACCCACCACCGGCACTTCAGCCGCCATGAGTTCGGCCGCAAAGGCGTGTTCTTCCAGAATTTGCGCTTCGCTCCAGCGCCCGGGTCGGTAAAACTTGACAACGACCTGCGGATGGGCGGCGACCGACCCCTCCGTTTCAACCGGTGTTTCCAACTGAACTTGATAGACCCGGTTTTCGTAAGAGGACAACGCCATCAGGGTGCCGTCGCCCCACAGGCCGATGCTGCTCAGGGCGTCGAGCACCACCTCGGGTGTGAGTTGGGCAAAACTCAGGCCGGCACCTGGTTGCTCGTCAGCGGAGAGGGTTTGAGTGATTTCGAGGGCCTCGCTGTGACTTCAGCCGTTCAATATTGGTAAACGCCTTGGCCGGTTTTGCGACCCAAACGGCCGGCGGCAACCAATTCTTTGAGCAAGGGCGCAGCACGGTATTTGCTGTCGCCGAACTCTTTCAAATACACCTCCATCACGGCCAGCAAGGTGTCCAGCCCGATCATGTCGGCCAAGGCCAAGGGACCGATCGGTTGGTTGCAACCCAAACGCATGCCGGTGTCGATGTCGTCGGGTGTGGCCAGGCCTTCGCCCAAGACAAAGAAGGCCTCGTTGATCATGGGCACCAAGATGCGGTTGACCACAAAACCCGGCGCGTTTTTGACGGTGATGGGGCTCTTGCCCAGGGCCTTGGACAAGGCCTCCACCGCAGCGTGTGTGTCGTCGCTGGTTTGCAGGCCACGGATGATTTCCACCAGCGCCATCATCGGCACCGGGTTGAAGAAGTGCATGCCAATGAAGCGGTCGGCGCGTGAGGTGGCCGCGGCCAATTGCGTGATCGAAATGGACGAGGTGTTCGACGCCAAAATGACCTCAGGGGCCAACAAGGCATCGACTTGCTGCAATATTTTGAGTTTGAGTGCGTGGTTTTCGGTGGCGGCTTCGATGACGAAGTCGGCCTTGTTCAAATCTTCATAGGCCGTACTGCCATGGATGCGGGCCAGTGCAGCGGCTTTATCGGCTTCGGTGATTTTTTCTTTTTTGATCAAGCGATCCAAGCTGCTGGCGACGGTGGCCAAGCCACGCTGCACAGCGGCGTCTGAAATGTCGACCATCACCACTGAAAAACCGGCGACAGCGCAGGTTTGTGCAATCCCATTGCCCATGGTGCCCGCACCGATGATGCCCACTGTTTGAATGACCATGATGTACCTCTTGTTAAAAAATCGGGGGCTTTGCAGCCATTCGCCCATTTTAGGGAGTCAAGCGATGGGCTAAAACGAGAGACAAAACGAGAGACAAAAAGAGAGTCAGAGCGTCCGTTGATTCACAAATTCACTTACTGAAGCGCTTGCGGGTGAGCCCCAGTGCGAGCCAAAAAGCCACAACGGTGTAGCCCAACAAAGACAGCCCGTGCCCCCACGGGTCGCTCGGCCATTGGTCCATGAACAAAGGTCGAACCAAGGCCACGGCATGGGCCAAAGGCAAACAGGTGGCTATTTTCTGAACCACGCTGGGCAGTTGTTGCAGCGGGAAGAAAACACCCGACAAGAACATCATGGGCGTGAGGACCAGGGTGAAGTAGTAGGTGAAAAAATCATAGCCTTGCGCCAAAGCGTTGAAGATCAAGGCCAAGCTCGCGAACATGGCCCCGACGCCGAGCAGCACAAACCAAGCGACGATCAACTTGGGCGAGTGGCTGATGCCCAAAGCCAGCATCACGCACAAAATGGCGCTGACCGTGAAAACGGCCTTGAAAGCCGCCCAGAGCATTTCAGCCAGAACGATGTCGTCCAAACTCACCGGGGCATTCAAAATGCCGTCCCAAGTCCGCTGCACATGCATGCGGGAAAAAGCCGAATAAAGCGCTTCAAACGAGGCGGCGTTCATGGCGCTCATGCAGATGGACCCGCTCGCCAAAAACAAAATATAAGGCACTTGAAGGGTTTCGCCGCTCGGGCTCAGCACGTTGATGTGCCCGATCAAGGCGCCCATGCCGTAACCAAAGGCCACCAACCACATCAGCGGTTCAGCGATGTTGCCGATCAAACTCGGGATGGCGAGTTTTCGCCAGACCAAGAAGTTGCGCAAAAAAACCGGCCACCAACGGGCCGTGATTTCGGGCGGACGCCACGGGTTCAAGGGGGAATGCGCTGTTCGATGCAGAGGGGTTGCGGTGGTGGTGGACATGGTGGAACCTCTTAGGCGTCTTCGCGGATTTGGCGTCCGGTGAGTTTTAAAAATAAATCTTCTAAATTCGCCGGCCGATGCAAGGTGCGAAAGCTCCCCAAATTGGCCAACGCCGCGAGCAGCGGTTGGGCGGCTCGGGTGTAGAAGAAAACCGTTTCGCCGCTCACTTCGATGCGCTTGGCCAAGGCGGCCAAGCCCGATGGCGCCGCGTTTTCGGCCAAGGCCAACGCGCCTTGGCCATAGACCTCAATCACTTCGGGTTCCAAGTGTTCGGCGATCAAATCGCGCGGCGTTCCTTCGGCTATTTTTTGGCCTTGGTCTATTACCAGCAGGCGGTTGCACAGGCGCTCGGCTTCGTCCATGAAATGGGTCGTCAGCAAGATGGATTTGCCTTTTTGCAGCAGGCGTTGCAGCCGCTCCCACATCAAGTGACGGGCTTGGGGGTCAAGACCGGTGGTGGGTTCGTCCAGCATCAGCAGGCGCGGTTGGTTAACGAGTGCGCGCGCCAAGCTGAGGCGTCGTTTCATGCCGCCGGACAATTCGCCGGGTTTGGCGTTGGCCTTCGCGGTGAGGGCGGCAAATTCCAACAGCTCGTCGGCGCGGGCCAGCATCGCGCGGCGGCTCAGTCCAAAGTAGCGGCCATAAACCACGAGGTTTTCCACGCAACTGAAGTCGGGGTCGAGGGTGTCAAATTGGCTCACCACCCCGAGCTGGCTTTTGATGGCCAAAGCCTGTTCGGGCATCTCCAGACCAAAGGCGGTGATGCGGCCAGAGTCGGGCGTGGTCAGGCCCAAGCACATGCGCAAGGTGGTGGTTTTGCCCGCGCCATTGGGCCCAATCACGCCCAAGCATTCACCGGGGGCAATCTGAAAAGACAAGTCTTTCACGGCGTGGTGAGTGCCGAAATGCTTGTTCAAAAGGGAGGCTTCAAACAGAGGCGCCTGGGATAAAGGCGTTGAAGCGGCAAGAGGGGCTTGGGCGGCGGTGTTGGACATGGGGGCGTGCAAAGTGAGGCGCCCATTGTCGCGGAATAAAATGGCTGTTTTGAGGGTGATTGACTTGCTAAATCGACTCGCGGTGCTGCCGCAATACCTGCTGCCCCAATTGGCTTTGACGCGCTTTGCGGGCTGGGTGGCGACGCGCCGCTGGGGCGGGGTGACGCATTGGATCATCCGTGACTTCATCAGCCGCTACGGCGTCAACATGCAAGAAGCGGAGCGCCCCCAGCCCAGCGATTACGCCACCTTCAACGAATTCTTTACCCGTGCTTTGAAGCCCGGTTCGCGGCCGCTGGCTGACAGCGCTTTTGTCTGCCCGGTGGACGGTGCGATCAGCCAGATCGGACCCATTGAAGGCGATCAAATTTTTCAAGCCAAGGGCCACCGTTACAGCACCCAGGCGTTGTTGGGTGGGGATGCCGATTTGGCGAAAACCTTTGAAAACGGCGAGTTCGCGACAATTTACCTGAGCCCACGTGACTACCACCGCATTCACATGCCCTGCGCCGGCCGTTTGCGGCGCATGGTGCACGTGCCAGGCGATTTGTTTTCCGTCAACCCAACGACCGCACGGGGCGTGCCCGGCCTGTTTGCGCGCAATGAGCGCGTGGTGTGTGTGTTTGAATCGTTGGTGGATCCCCACTTGACGTTTGTGTTGGTGCTGGTGGGCGCGACGATTGTCGGCAGCATGGCGACGGTTTGGCATGGCGTGGTGAACCCGCCGCGCCCCGGCCAAATTCGTGTATGGGATTATTCGGGCCCACAAGCGGGCGCGCCCATCGTCCTCCAAAAAGGCGAGGAAATGGGTCGCTTCTTGTTGGGCTCCACGGTGCTGATGCTGTTCCCCGCCAACACCCTGTTGTTCAACCCCGAGTGGTGCGCCGCGCTGCCGGTCAGAATGGGCGAATCGATGGGACAAAACGGGGCCCATGCCCGCTGATTTTTAATTTATTTTTTCAAAGACCACATGACCACGCTTGGAACCCCCCTCTCGTCATCTGCCACCAAAGTCATGTTGCTCGGTTCGGGCGAATTGGGCAAAGAGGTGTTGATCGCTTTGCAACGCCTCGGCGTTGAAACCATCGCGGTAGACCGTTACGACAACGCGCCCGGCCAGCAAGTGGCTCACCATGCCCGCACCATCACCATGAGCGACCCCGCTCAATTGAAGGCCCTGATTGAAGCCGAACAGCCTGATTGGGTGGTGCCCGAAATCGAGGCCATTGCCACGCCCACGCTGGAGGCTTTGGAGGCCGCTGGCACGGTTCGCGTGGTGCCGACGGCGCGTGCCGCACGCTTGACAATGGACCGGGAAGGCATCCGCCGGCTTGCCGCCGAAACCTTGAAATTGCCCACCAGCCCTTATCGTTTTTGCGACTCTCTGGCCGAGTTGCAAGCAGCCATTGACGGTCATGGCAACGGTGAAGGACTGGAATGCGGCGAGGGCGGTGCGGGCGGCGTGGGTTATCCCTGCATCGTCAAACCCGTGATGAGCAGCTCGGGCAAAGGGCAAAGCAAAATTGACGGCCCCGCAGCGGTGGCGAAGGCTTGGGATTACGCCATGGCCGGGGGTCGCGTGCAGGGTGGCCGCGTGATTGTGGAAGGCTTTATTGATTTCGACTATGAAATTACCTTGCTGACCGTGCGTGCCCAAAGCCCAGAAAAGGGCATGGGCATTCAAACTTATTTTTGTGAGCCCATCGGCCACGTGCAAGTCAACGGCGATTACGTCGAAAGTTGGCAGCCCCAGCGCATGACCCCCAAGGCCTTGGCCGCGGCCCAACACGTCGCTAAAACCGTCACCGACAATTTGGGCCAAGGCGTGGATGGGCAACCCGGTGGCATGGGTTTGTATGGGGTTGAGTTGTTCGTCAAGGGCGACAACGTTTGGTTCAGCGAAGTCAGCCCGCGTCCGCACGACACGGGCTTGGTGACTTTGTGCACACAAAACCAAAGCGAGTTTGAACTGCATGCCCGCGCCATTTTGGGCTTGCCGGTCGATACCCGCTTGCGCAACCCCGGCGCCAGCGCGGTCATTTACGGCGGCGTGGACGCCGCAGGCATTTCCTTTGACGGCATCGATGAAGCGCTGGCTCTGCCCGACACCGACATCCGCTTGTTCGGCAAACCCGAAAGCTTTGTCAAACGCCGCATGGGCGTGGCCTTGGCCCGAGGTTCGGCCGGCAGCACCGAGACCGACTCGGCGCGCGCCACCGCCAAATTGGCCGCCTCCAAAGTCAAGCCACGCGCTTCATAAAGCCGCCGCCCTTGTCCGTTCTGGCAGGCAGGGACAGCCCTAATGGGCAACGGGGCCGCCAAACCGTAAAGTGGGGCTGATGAACCGCCCTGTCTCACCCGCCCCCAACCCCTTCTTCTTGCCCGAACATGAAATGCTGCGCAGTACGTTGCGCCGCTTCATCAACGAGCGGGTTTTGCCATTCGCCAACTCCTGGGAAGAATCGGGTTTTGTGCCGCGCGAGGTGCTGCGTGAAATGGGCGACCTCGGCCTGTTTGGATTGCGCTACCCGACTGAATACGGCGGTAGCGAACTCGACACCTTGGCCACGGTGGTCTTGGCCGAAGAACTCGGGCGCTCGACCTTTGGGGGCTTTGCGGTGACGGTCTTGGTGCACACCGACATGGCCAGTCCGCATTTGTTTCATGCGGGAACCCCTGAACAAAAAGCCCGCTATTTGCCCGACCTCATTGCGGGCCGCAAAATCGCCGCCGTTGCGATGACCGAAGCCGATGCGGGCTCTGACTTGGCGGGCATGCGCAGCACGGCACACCGCGACGGCGATGAGTGGGTGCTAAATGGCAACAAGATGTACATCACCAACGGTGTGCAGGGCGACGTCTTCTTCGTCGCTGCCAAGACGCCCGACCCTTCGAATGGAACGGGCCAAGACGCCAAGCGCAGCCGCAACTTGTCCATGTTCATTGTGGAGAAAGGCACCCCTGGATTTTCCGTGGCGCGGCCTTTGAAAAAACACGGCTGGCTTTGCAGCGACACGGCCGAGTTGCACTTTGACAACTGCCGCCTGCCCGCTGAGAACTTGCTGGGCGAGCGGGGTCAGGGTTTTTATGCCTTGATGAAAAACCTGCAAAACGAGCGAATTGTGTTGGGCGCGCAGGCCATGGGCGAAGCCAGCAAGGCCATCGAACTCACGCTCGATTGGGTGACCCAGCGACAGGCTTTTGGCGCTGCCTTGTGGGACAAGCAGGTGATTCGCCAAACTTTGGCCAAACGGTTGGCACAAGTCGAAGCGGCCAAGGCCTTGGTCTATCAAACCGCATGGCGCGATGCGCAAGGACAAAGCGTGGTCCAAGAAGTCTCGATGATCAAGGCGCTGTGTGGCACCTTGGTGAACGAGGTGCTGTACGATTGTTTGCAGTTCCACGGGGGCATGGGCTATTTGCGCGAAACCCCGATCGAGCGCATGGCCCGCGATGCCCGCATCCAAGCCATTGGCGGGGGTGCCACCGAAGTCATGCTGGAAGAAGTGGCCAAACGGATGGTCTAAAAGAACCCATTGGATGAAATGAACACGGCTTATGAAATCAATCTCGAAACCCATTTTGCAACCCATTTTCAAATCCACGCTGGCCATGGCGGCTGTCTTGGCCTGGATGCCTTTTTCGGCTTCGGCGCAAACCCCTGCAGGGGCCGCCCAAGCCAAGGCGCCCGTCACCACAGCGTCGGGTTTGGTGTTTGAATCGGTCAAAGAAGGCACCGGCGCCTCTCCGCTGGCCACTGACAGCGTGAAGGTGCACTACCGCGGCACTTTTTTGGATGGAAAAGAGTTCGACAGTTCCTACAAACACGGTCAAGCAGCCGAGTTTCCTTTGAACCGTGTCATTCCTTGTTGGACCGAAGGCGTTCAGCTCATGAAGGTGGGCGGCAAAGCGAGACTGACCTGCCCGGCCAACATCGCGTATGGCACGCGCGGCGCGGGGGGGGTCATTCCGCCGAATGCGGCTTTGCACTTCGACATTGAATTGCTCGGCATTGCCGGACGCTAAGCTTCTGGCGTTTTGGCCGCATCGGCCGCATAGACCGTTGTACCTGCAGATGCAGCTGTAGCTGTAGCGGTTGTTGCAGCCGCAACGGCGTCTGAGACACTCCAGTAGCAAGCGGGGGCGGTGCCCAAATGGGCTGCCTGGGTTTGGTAGAACAAGGCCTCGCGCGGGGCGTCTTTGATGCGTGCCAGCAGCAAGGTGATTTGGTTCTTGTCCAAAAACTGTTTGAATTCGGCCAGTAAGTTGACCGAGGTGACATCCAAATTATTGGATTCTTCCAGGCTCATCACCACCGTGGCCACCTTTAGCCTCAAGGCGCGATCGCCGACCCACTTCAAGACCTGTTCAACGTTGGCAAAAAACAGCGGTTGTTCGGGCCGAACAATGAGCAAATTCTTCGGCACAAGCACTTCGGGGTGGCTGGCGCTGTCGAGGTAGTCGTGCGTGCCGAGCAAGTGACCCAAGACGGCCACATCGGGCTTGGAGAATTGCTTGAGGGCAACCAGCAAGGACATCAGCACCGCGAGCAACATGCCAAATTGAACCCCAAAAGCCAACACGCCGACGGCCGCCACCACCGCGATCCAGGCGTCACGACCCCAACGCAGGCTGCGAATCAGCGGCATGGGGTTGAGGTGGTCGGACAAAATGCCCACCACCACCGCCGCCAAGGCGGCCTTGGGCAGCAGGGCCAGAAAATGACTGGCTTCTAAGAGCAAAACGGCCAAAGCCAAGGCCGTTGCCAAGCCCGTCCAGCGGCCGGCGACGCCCGTGGATTGGTTGGCCATGCTGGCCGACATGCTGGCACCCACCGGCAATCCTTGTACAAGCCCCGAGACCAAGTTGCCGACACCCAGCGCCAACAATTCCCGGTTGGCGTTCAAGGTGTCGCCTGAACGCGCCGCCAAGGTGCGCACCGCCCCCCAAGATTCGGCGAACACCAGCATCAGCAAGGCAGGTGCCAATTCGGCGGCACGCAGCCATTCATTGCGGCTGAGGTCGGGCAGGCTGAAAGACAAACCACTGAGCTCAATACGACCGACCAAGGCCACGCCCTGCCCGCCCCAATCCCAATGCGAAGAGCCTGCCCAAGCCAAGGCCAGCACGACAAATGAAACCGGGATGACTTTCCAGCGCTTGAGCCCATGGAACAGCAACAGCCACAGCAGCAGCGACACCGCGCTGATGCCCATGCTCAAGTTTTGCCATTCAGGGTGCTGAGCCCACAATTGCGCCAATATCGGCCCGACCGTGGTGCCGCTGACCGGAACGCCCAGCAGGTGGGGCAGTTGTTTGATCACAATGGTGATCGACAGCCCCAAGGTAAAGCCCCGCATGACCGGTTGGGAGACGAACGATCCCAAGAAGCCGGCACGCAGCACCGCCGCCGCTAAAAAAGCCAAACCCGTGAAACCCGCCAAGGCGTAGCCCATGCCCGGACCCCCTTGGGCGGCGATGGACGCAAAAATCGCCGCTGCTGAAGAGGTCGGGGCCATGACCGCAAAACGGCTGCTGCCGACCCAGGGGTAAAGACACAACCCGATCAAGGTGGCGACCAAGGCGTGAATCGGCGGAACACCTGCAATGGCCGAGTAAGCCACACTTTCAGGCAGCAGCAAGCTGGCGACCGACAGCCCCGCCGCCATGTTCATCAGGAGGGTGCGGGGGGATATTTTTTCCATGAAACGAGCGGTCAAACTGTCAGGTGGTGAGGAGGTCAGGTGGTCAATAAGGGTTTTTAAAACCCAGCGCACCCAGCAGAAAAATTTCCAGGGCTTCCATTTCAAAGGCATCCCGCTCGTTGGTTTCGTGGTCGTAGCCGGCGGCGTGCAGGGTGCCATGAACCAACAAATGCGCGTAATGCGCCGCCAGTGTTTTGCCTTGTTCTTTGGCCTCTCTCGCCACCACTGGGGCGCAGAGCACCAAATCGGCCATCAGCAGGGGGGCTGTTGGGGGCCGCGCATAGTCAAAGGTCAAGACATTGGTGGCGTGGTCTTTTTGACGGTAACTGAGGTTCAAGGCGCGCCCTTCTGCTTCATCGACGATGCGAACGGTCATTTCAGCATCGAACGGCAAAGCGTGGCGCAAGTAGCGGATCACACGGCGTCTAGGAAGCGCCAAACGGTGACGCTTGGCATCGTTTAGTTTGGCAAATTGGAGCGACAAGCTCAACTCAGGAAGGCGCTTCATAAAGGGGTAATGGGGAAGGGGCGCGTCAAAGATCAAATTAAGCAGGGCTGGCGCCGGCAGCGGAACGCCGCGGTGCACTGCTGGCGGCGTCGTAGGCGTCCACAATGCGCGCCACCAAGGGATGGCGCACCACGTCGGCGCTGGTGAAGCGGGTGACTGCGATGCCTTTCACACGCTTCAAAATGCGCTCGGCTTCGATCAAGCCACTCGGTGCGCCTTTGGGCAGGTCGATCTGACTCACGTCGCCTGTCACCACCGCTTTGGCGCCAAAGCCAATGCGCGTCAAAAACATCTTCATTTGCTCGGGCGTGGTGTTTTGCGCCTCGTCCAAAATCACAAAAGCGTTGTTCAACGTGCGCCCGCGCATGAAGGCCAGCGGGGCAATTTCCAAGGCATTGCGCTCAAAGGCCTTCATCACTTTGTCGTAACCCATGAGCTCATAAAGTGCGTCGTACAAGGGGCGCAAATAAGGGTCGACCTTTTGCGTTAAATCGCCCGGTAAAAAGCCCAAGCGCTCACCGGCTTCAACGGCGGGGCGCGTCAAGACGATGCGCTGCACGGCGCTGCGCTCCAGCGCATCCACCGCGCAGGCGACGGCCAAATAGGTTTTGCCGGTCCCGGCGGGGCCGATGCCAAAGGTGATGTCGTGGGTGGCGATGTTGTCCAAGTAAACGCTTTGGTTGGGCGTTCGGGCGCGCAAATCGGTGCGCCGGGTGCTCAAGGGGGAGGCCGCAGCCGAAGCTTCGTTCAGTGCCTTGTCACCGGCCAGCATGAGCTGCACGGTGTCGGCTTCGATCGGGCGCTCGGCCATTTCGTAAAGGGCTTGCAGCACCTCCATCGCTTGCGTGGCTTTGGCCTTGGGGCCATCGACCTTGAACTGTTCGTGCCGGTGGGCAATGTTGACTTGTAAGCCGACTTCGATGGTGCGCAAATGGGCATCCATGGGGCCGCACAAATGGCCCAAACGAAGGTTGTTGTGCGGAGTGAAGGTGTGTCTAACAATCAAGCTGATAATTCCAGTTGTGCGTATTCATAAACCCCCAATGATAGGCAAACCAGGATCGGCAAAACATGATTGGCAAAATAGTGGGCACTTTGGTGCACAAGCATCCTCCGCAAATTTTGGTGGACTGCCACGGGGTCGGCTACGAGATCGACGTGCCCATGAGCACCTTCTACAACTTGCCTGCTTTGGGCGAGTCGGTCGCCTTGCTGACCCATTTTGTGGTGCGCGAGGACGCTCAGCTTCTGTATGGTTTTGCGACGCCCGCTGAGCGGGAGGCCTTCCGACAATTGATCAAAATTTCAGGCGTTGGACCGCGCATGGCGCTGAGTGTGTTGTCGGGTTTGAGCCTGACGGAACTGGCCCAAGCCGTGAACAGCCAAGACGCCGCCCGCCTCACCAAGGTGCCGGGCGTCGGTAAAAAAACCGCCGAGCGTTTGTTGTTGGAGCTCAAAGGCAAATTGGGCCCCGACCTGAACCTGCCGAACCAAACAGGACAAGGCAGCGACAACCAAGGCGACATTCAACAAGCCTTGCTGGCGCTGGGGTACAACGACCGAGAGGCCGCTGCCGCCTTGAAGGCATTGCCGGCGGAGGTGGGGGTGTCTGAGGGCATCAAATTGGCCTTGAGGGCGTTGGCAAAATGAGCATTCAAACCGATGATTTTTTGATGCCCGAAAACGGCGGCGGTCTTGGTGCCAGCGCAGCCCGGGTGATTGCCGCGGCCCCGGAATCGGTCCGCGAAGAAGCCATTGAACGCGCGCTGCGACCCAAGTTGCTCGATGACTATGTGGGCCAAACCAAGGTGCGTGAACAGCTCGACATCTTCATTGGCGCGGCGCGCAAGCGCTCCGAGGCGCTGGACCATGTGCTGTTGTTTGGTCCGCCGGGTTTGGGCAAAACCACCCTTAGCCACATCATTGCGGCGGAGTTGGGCGTGAACCTTCGGCAAACCAGCGGCCCGGTATTGGAGAAGCCCAAAGACCTGGCCGCGTTGTTGACGAATCTCGAAAAGAACGATGTGCTGTTCATCGACGAAATTCACCGCCTCTCCCCCGTGGTTGAAGAAATTTTGTACCCCGCATTGGAGGACTACCAGATCGACATCATGATTGGCGAAGGACCCGCGGCGCGCAGCATCAAGCTCGACCTGCAGCCCTTCACCTTGGTGGGTGCGACCACCCGCGCCGGCATGTTGACCAACCCGCTGCGCGACCGCTTTGGCATCGTCGCGCGGCTGGAGTTTTACACCACAGAAGAATTGCAACGCATCGTGCACCGCAGCGCGGGCTTGCTCAACACCCCGATTGATGAAGAAGGGGCGTTTGAGATGGCGCGTCGTTCTCGGGGCACCCCACGCATTGCCAATCGCTTGTTGCGCCGTGTGCGTGACTATGCGGAGGTCAAGGGCGATGGCCGCATTACCCGCGCCATCGCCGAGGCCGCGTTGACCATGCTCGACGTCGATCCGCAGGGCTTTGACGTGATGGACCGCAAGTTATTGGAAGCCGTGATTCACCGCTTTGACGGCGGCCCGGTGGGGCTCGATAACATCGCGGCCAGCATCGGTGAAGAGCCTGGCACCATCGAAGATGTGATTGAGCCCTACCTGATTCAACAAGGCTATTTGCAGCGCACCCCACGCGGCCGCATGGCCACCTTGGCGGCATTTCGCCATTTGGGGGTCACGCCTTCTAAGCAGGCGACGGATTTATTTGGGGGCTGAGTTCAAGGGACTCAGGCGCCCTCAAACTGAACTTCATTTCAGCCGCGTGGTCGTTCAAAACTTAGCTTGAAATCTCGTCCAGCCCGGCCGTTTGCAAATGCCCGACATCGCCCCAGCCCACCAGGCTCAAGCCTTCGGGATGCCAGAGCAAGCGGTTCAACGCGGCGTTGCCCAAATGCCAAGTGCGCGGGGCCTGCAGGTCTTGCCCCGTGGCGGCGCGGTACAGCACATCCATCACGCCGCCGTGGGCCACCAGCACCACGTGTTCACCGGCGTGGCGTTCAGCCAAAGCCAAGGTGGTGCTGATAATGCGTTCGCGGAATGTCAGCAAAGACTCGCCACCAGGCGGTGCGAAATGCGGATCACGCTGGCGCCACCGCAAGGCTTGCTCGGGCCGTTGGGTTTCGATTTCATCGAAGGTCAGGCCTTCGAACTCGCCAAAGCCCCGTTCGCGCAGCCCCTTTTCAGCCTGCACCGAGCGCCCTGTTTTTTCCGCAATGGCTTGAGCCGTTTGCCAAGCGCGGGTGAGGTCGCTGGCGTAAAGGTGATCAATGCCTTGATCGGCCAGCGCCAAGGCCGCGCGCTCTGCTTGCCAGCGGCCGACCTCGTTCAAAGGAATGTCCAATTGGCCTTGGATGCGGGTGTCCACATTCCAAGCGGTTTCACCGTGCCGGATGGCAATGATGCGGGTGGATTTCATGGCTTCAAGCCTTGACCTTAAAGCTGCACCACCTGAATGGTGCCCAAGCCCTCGCCTGCACTGGGAAAGGCGGCGGATTCAAAGCTTTCTTCGTCAAAGGCGGTGTCGCCATTGGCGTCGGGAATGCCGGTGGTTTTCAGGTTTTTGAAGTCGTGCCAGCGGTTGTCCATCAGGTGCGACGGGACCACATTGTGCAAGGCGGCAAATAGGTTTTCGATGCGACCGGGGAACTTCTTTTCCCATTCGCGCAGCATATTGCCAATTTGCTTGCGTTGCAGGTTTTCTTGGCTGCCGCACAGGGTGCAAGGAATGATGGGGAACTGGCGGTGTTCGGCCCAACGAATCAGGTCTTTTTCCACCACATTCGCGAGGGGTCGAATCACCATGAACTCGCCGTTGTCGCTGACCAATTTGGGCGGCATGCCCTTGACCTTGCCGCCAAAGAACAGGTTCAAGAAGAAGGTTTGCAGCATGTCATCGCGGTGGTGTCCTAAGGCGAGTTTGTTGCACTTCAGCTCGCGTGCCACCTTGTACAAAATGCCGCGTCGCAAGCGGCTGCACAGGCTGCACATGGTTTTGCCTTCGGGCACCTTGTCTTTGACGATGGAGTAGGTGTCTTGTGTCTCGATGTGAAAAGGCACGCCGAGTTGCTCTAAATAACGCGGCAAGACCTCGGCGGGAAAGCCGGGTTGCTTTTGGTCCAGGTTGACGGCGATCAACTCAAAGTCAACGGGGGCGCGGGCCTTGAGCTTGAGCAAAATGTCCAGCATGCCGTAGCTGTCTTTGCCCCCCGACATACAGACCATGATGCGGTCGCCAGCCTCGATCAGGTTGTAGTCCACGATCGCTTGGCCGACTTGGCGGCACAGGCGTTTTTCGAGTTTGTGCGTTTCGCGCTCGATTTTCAGGGCCTTTTGCACCGGCGTGGCCGAGCCGTTGTCGGGGCTGCCAGCGGCCTGCAGCGCGGCTTGTTCGTCGTCAATCCAAGGGGCATTCATGGGACTTATTGTCGCATTTGTGTGGGTGGTTGCCTTGGCGATCACCTCACCAATCGCCGGTTTCCATGCGAATGGCGACTTCGCAGTCTTCAAAAATTTCCAGTTTGGCAATTTTGACGCGCACGCCCTTGACGCCAGGCAATTGCATCAAACGGTTGGCGAGTTTGCCAATCAGGGTTTCGAGCAAGTTAATGTGCTCGGCCGTGCACTCGGCGATGATGATTTGCCGCACTTTGCGGTAATCCAAAACCCGCAAGATGTCGTCATCCACTGGGAGCAGGGGCTGGGCACCCAAACTCAGTTCGGCGTCCACCTGAATCGGTTGGGGGCTGGTTTTTTCATGGTCCAAGATGCCCAAGTTGGCATCGAAGCGCAGACCGCTCAGTGTTAAGGTTTGCAGGCCTTGGGTGGCGTTCATAGGGGGCTCTTGTTGTTTTAAGGGTGCTTGATTTTGAAGACTTCAACGCCAACCGCCTCGCAGTCGGGGTAGACGTCGGGCTTGGCGGTCGACAGCCGCACCGCGTGCACGCCGGGGTGGGCCAGCAGGCGGGCAGCCAGCTCATCGCAAAGCGTTTCTTGCAAGGTAATGTGCCCCTGCGCCACGCGCTCGCCAATCACTTGGCGCACATAGTCGTAATCCACCACCTCGCTCAGCGCGTCTTGGCTGGGCGTTGAAACGGCATAAGGCACCCACAATTCGACATTGAAAAGCAAGCGTTGACTGACTCCTTTTTCAAAGTCATGCGCGCCGATGTGAACCGGCAATACATGGTTTTTTAAAAAAAGTTTGCGGCATTGCAAGGCCAGGTTGGTGGCCAGAGGTGGGTCTGAGGGGCTGCTGTTTGGGGCGTTCATCTGGGGCCTGATTCGGGGGTGTTTTCTTTATTGGCTGTTGACTTTGTCATGCAGCCAATCGTCCACCACGTGCATGACATCACGTGGCAAAGGCAGTAAGTGCTGCCCGTTGTCCACCGCCAGCGTGATGCCGGTGATGGCGGGGTTTTGTGCCAAAAAAACGCAGGTGGCCGCGACTTGTTGGGGGTCCAGCGCTTGGCGCATCATGTTCATTTGGCTGGCGTGCGCAAAGTTCTCAGGGGTTTGAGGGCCGCTCAAAAACATCAGCCCGGGGGCCACGCCGCAAACGCGAATTTGGGGCGCCAGCGCCTGGGCTTGCAACACCACGGCGCGTTCCAACGCGGCTTTGCTGATGCTGTAAGAAAAATAATCGGGGTTGGGGTTGAACACTTTTTGGTCCAACACATGGATGACGCTGGCGCCCCCGTTTTTGTTCGGGGGGGTGTCGGCCATGCCAACCGCCATCCAGCGCGCGAGGTCCAGGGGGCCTAAAAGATTGACCTCGAGTTGGCGGCGGGTCGCGTTCAAATCCAAGGTGCTGGCGCTGTCGGGCTCGAAGCTCGAAGCGTTGTTGACCAAGCAGGTCAGGGGCCAATCGCTCGCCGCAATGTGTTGCATCATGCGCTGGCGATCGGTCTCGTTGCCCAAGTCGGCACCGATGGTTTGGGCCTGTGCGCCGCCCTCTTTTAACCGGGCGCACAAGGCGTCGGCCGCTTCGGCCGATCGTTGGTAATGGCACCAAACCCGCCAGCCAGCCTGCGCAAATTGCTCGCACAACAAGGCGCCCAAGCGGTGCGCACCGCCCGTCACCAGCACGCTGGGCACGTTGGCGTTGGGCAAAGGGATTGGGTCGGTCATGCGAGAGGTTCCACCTAAAATCTGAGGGACATGCTGACACAAATTATCGCGGATGCCATTCAAGCCCAAGGCGGGTGGCTGGGTTTTGACGGGTTCATGCGTTTGGCCTTGTATGCGCCAGGCCTGGGATATTACGACCATGGCTCTCCCAAATTTGGGCATCTCCCCGAGTCGGGCAGCGACTTTGTGACCGCCCCCGAACTGACCCCCTTATTTGGCCAATCGCTGGCCGTTGCAGTGAGCGAGGCGATGGGCGCCAGCCAAACCGATGAAGTTTGGGAGTTCGGTGCGGGCAGCGGGGCTTTGGCCGAACAACTGCTGGGTGCTTTGGGTGCGCGTCTGCGCCGATACACCATTGTGGATCTGTCGGGCAGCTTGCGCGAACGCCAACAGGCCCGTTTGGCGCCTTTCGCCGACAAGGTGCGTTGGCTCACTGCGTTGCCCGAACACTTCAACGGCGTGGTGGTCGGCAACGAGGTCTTGGACGCCATGCCGGTGCAATTGCTGGTCCGCCGTCATGGCGAATGGTTTGAGCGCGGCGTGGCGTTGGCTGCGGGTGTGAAGGGTCCGGCTGTTTTTAACGCCCCGCCTGCCCCTTGGGTTTGGGCGGACCGGCCCACCAGGTTGCGCCCGTCTTTCGAAGTCGAGGGTGAGCACGACTACCTCACCGAAACCCATGCACAAGGCGAGGCTTTTGTGCGCACTTTGGCCGACCGTCTTGAGCGCGGCGTGGTTTTTCTGTTGGACTACGGTTTTCCCGAGGCCGAGTACTACCACCCCCAGCGCATCAGCGGCACGGTGATGTGTCACCAAGGCCACCGCGCGGACACCGATCCCTTGGTGGCGGTGGGCGACAAAGACATCACGGCCCATGTCAACTTCACCGGCGTGGCCTTGGCCGCGCAAGAGGCGGGGTTGAATGTCGTTGGGTACACCTCACAGGCGCATTTTTTGTTCAATTGCGGCTTGATGGACTTACTCCAAACCCAGCATCCTGGCGATGTGGTTCAACACAGCCGCGTTTTAAAGCTCGTCAACGAACACGAGATGGGCGAGATTTTCAAAGTGCTTTGTCTCAGTCGCGGCACCCCAGTGGGGTGGGATTCGGTCGGCTTCAAGCACGGCGACCGCACGCACCGCCTTTGACGCGACGCGGTCAAAAGCCAGGGTTTCTAGAATTACACAACCTCATCCCCCTAAAAGAGACCCCCATGATCGATTTGTATTACTGGACGACGCCGAATGGCCACAAAATCACGATGTTTTTGGAGGAGGCGCAATTGCCTTACCGCATCGTCCCCATTCACATTGGCCGAGGCGAGCAATTTGAGCCCGAGTTCTTAAAAATCGCCCCCAACAACCGCATTCCGGCCATCGTGGACAACGCCCCGGCGGAGGGTGGCGCGCCTTTGTCTTTGTTTGAGTCGGGCGCCATTTTGTTGTATCTGGCAGAAAAAACCAAATCGTTCATTCCGTCCGATTTGCGGGGTCGCCAAGAGGTGCTGCAATGGTTGTTTTGGCAGATGGGTGGGTTGGGGCCCATGGCCGGTCAGAACCACCACTTTGTTCAATACGCGCCTGAAAAGTTGCCTTACGCGATGGCGCGTTACATCAAAGAAACCGGTCGACTCTACGGCGTGCTGAACAAGCACCTGAGCGATGGCCGTCCGTTTATTGCAGGTGAGGCTTATTCAATTGCCGACATGGCCAGTTACCCTTGGATCGTGCCGCACGAGCGCCAGCAACAAAATTTAAACGACTTCCCGCATTTGAAATCTTGGTTTGAGCGCATTGCCGAGCGTCCCGCCACGCAAAAGGCTTATGAATTGGCCAAGGGCATCAACACCGTCGCGACGGTGGATGAGGAGGCCAAAAAAGTGTTGTTTGGCCAAGACGCCAAAACCGTGAAGTGAAGCAAACGCCAGAAACCGCCACCCTGCTTCAACGACCTTGCGGTCGTTAAAAGGCGTTTTGGCCGCTTCGTTTGGCTTATTTGACCCGAGGGGGCGCTTCCAAAAAAGCCGCCCATTGCAACTGCGTCACGTTGGCCATGTAAGCGGCGGCTTGCGCCAACGCCTGAGGCCAATCGGGGTTTTCGGCAAAGGCCATCAAGTCGTCAGCGATGGCCGATCCTTGTCGGCCACTGGCCCTGAGTTGGTCCCATGCGGAGAGTTGTCCCATCGTCCGAGCGACGCCCAGCAAGTGGTCCAAGTGGCTGCCCCAGCGCGCAATCGCGACCCGATCTTCTGAAGGGTGCAAGCGCCTTAAAACGCATGAATGGCCTTGAAACTCAACGGCTGTGATGAACCGGTTGTCAGAAGCCTGCATGCGGTTTTGCACCGCCACCACCCGACTGGCTTCGTTGGCCCAATGGGGTTGAGAGACGGGCACTTGGGCCAAACGCGCATTCAGCGCCGAGCTTTGCGCGGCCTTTAAATCGAGCAAATAATTGCCATTCGGCGAGCCTTTGCCACGCACCAAAATCACGTAGCGCATCAAGCCCAAGCTGCCCGTGCCCGCGATGCGCCGCGCCACATCGATGACCTCAAAAAAATGCGGGTCTTTTTGAGTCTGGGCAAAGACGGCCATAAAGGCCGCCACCTCAGCACGCTCTTCGGGTGAGACAGGCAATGCCTTCAAGCCGTCCAATTTAATTTGTCGATGGTCTTTGACCAGCTTGGTGCGGCGGTCTAAAAAATCGGCCCGGTTGCGTTCGGCCACTTCTTCCAACAGCGATTTGATCATGCCTTTGGCGTTGCCTTTGTCCACCGCCAAGGGTTTGCCCTTTAGCAGTGCATCGCGGTAACCAAGCAAGCACTCTTGCACCACTTGGTCGATTTCTTCGGGTTTGGCCCTCAGGGCGTCGGCCCCGCAGATCAAGCTGCTGAGCAATCGAATGAGGTCCCAGGTGCAGGGCGCCAGGACGGCTTCGTCAAAGTCGTTCAGGTCAAAGTAGGCTTGACCATCCCAACCTGGGTAGCTGCCTAGGTTTTCAAAATGTAAATCTCCGCAACACCAGGCCAAAGGCGCTTCCGACAAACAGGGGAGGTCGGGCAAGGCGTCGTAATACAGCGAACAAGCGCCGCGCAAAAACACAAATGGGCTGCTGCGCATCTTGGCGTATTTCATCGCCAGGCGCTCAGGGTCGCGTCCTGCATTGCGATCTTCAAGGTGTTTTTTTTGTGCCTCGGGGTTGAGGGTGGGCAGGTCGATGAAGGGAGAGGTGGACTTTGGATTCATCGCGTCACCTTAGCGTCAATTTGTGGGGTGGCTTTAGGGAATGGCCCGAGTAAACATTGCTAAATGTAATAAATACTCGGGCACCGCAAAATAATTTCCTGCAAAATTGAAATATGCATACCGATTTCAAATCCGCATCGGCCGAATCGCTGGAGAGCGAACCGCCCGTTGCCACCCGCAGCCGCAATCTGCAGAAGGGTCAGCAAACCAAGGCCGCCATTTTGGAGGCGGCTCTCACGATGGCCAGCCACTTTGGGGTGGAAGGTTTGAGCATTGGGGCTTTGGCCGAGGTCATTCAAATGAGCAAGTCGGGCGTGTTTGCCCATTTTGGCTCTCGCGAGGAACTTCAAATTTCGGTCATCCGTGAATACCACCAACGCTTTGAGCAAGAGGTGTTCTATCCCGCTTTGAACGCCCCCAAAGGCTTGCCCCGTTTGCGCGCCCTGTTTGAAAACTGGACCAAGCGCACCTCGATCGAAATTGACTCGGGCTGCATTTACATCAGCGGCGCCGTGGAGTTTGACGACCGCCCTGGTCCTGTCCGCGATGCCTTGGTCAACATCGTGCAAGTTTGGCACCAAGCTTTGAGAAGGGCCATTCGACTGGCCGTGACCGAAGGCCATTTGAGCTCAGAGGTCGATGAAGCCCAGTTGTTGTTTGAAATCCACGGCCTGATTTTGGCCTTGCACTATGAAGCCCGCTTCATGCAGGCCCCTGACGCGACCCAAAGGGTGCAGCGTGGCTTTGAAAATATTTTGCGACCCTACTTGATTTGATGGATTCAAGATGAAACGATTTTTCGCTCTCTTCACGCTTTGCTCTCTTGGGTTGCTTGTGAACCCCCTGTTGGTTTGGGCAGAGCCCGCCCCGACCGCCCCGACCGCCACGGCGGCCTCGCCGGTGGGGCTGTGGCGCAACATCGACGACGAAACAGGACAAGCCAAGGCCGAGGTGCGGATTCAATTGGACGCCGCTGGGCAACTCATTGGGCGCATTGAGAAAATCTTGGTGGCCGAGGACGATGTGACTTGTGAAGCGTGCAAAGACGATCGCCGCGGTCAGCGCATCAGCGGCATGGAAATCATTCGTGGGGTGCGCCGCGCTGAGCACGGTCAATGGTGGGAGGGGGGGCAAATATTGGACCCCAACAATGGCAAAGTTTACAAAGTGCGACTAACCCCTGTGGAGGGCGGGCGTAAGCTGGAAGTTCGAGGCTCTTTAGGGCCATTTTGGCGAACTCAAACCTGGCTTCGAATACCTTGACCCTCATTGACACTGTCACGCAACACCTTCCTGATCGGATCACCCTTCACGCCGCCGTCACGGCCATTTCTCTTCTGATTTACGTGGCGACGGCCCACGTTCAAAAGCGCAAGCGCCCGCCTGGCATCGCCATCGCTTGGATTTTGTTCATGTTGTTGGCGCCTTATGTCGCCTTGCCGGCTTTTCTGATCTTTGGCGCTCGCAAACGACGGCGTCCTGAAAACAACCAAACCACGGTCGCCTCTGGGCTGCTAACCCCTTTGTCGGAGATTGATCGGCAACTTGAAGCGCCCTTTTGGTTGCTGCAAACCACCGACGCTTTGGGTCAAGTCAGGCCCCAAGCCTATGCAGACTTCCATTTGCAACCCGATGGCCGCACGGCTTGGCAGGCCCTCAAAGCCATTTTGGAAGGCGCTCAGCACCGCATCGACCTGTGCACGTTCATTCTTAAAAACGACGAGGTGGGTCTGGCGGCCTTGCGCATCTTGAGTCAGAAGGCCCGGGCAGGGGTTCAAGTTCGGCTGATGGTGGACGGCATGGGCTGCGTGATGGGGCAACCACCCGATTTAAAGCCCTTACAAGCCGCCGGCGGAAAAACCTTGATTTTTGCGCCGCCCTTGGGCTCCCTGAAAAGTTGGGCGTTACGCGGGCGCATTAATTTGCGCGATCACCGAAAGATGTTGATTGTGGACAGCGGCACGCCGCAAGCCCGGGTTTGGTGTGGCGGCCGAAATTTGGCGGTCGAGTATTTTGAGGGAGATGCCAGCACGCCCGCTTGGCACGATTTGAGTTTTGATTTCTCGGGTCCCGCGGTGGCGCAGGCGCAAAGTCAATTCGACCGTGATTGGGCCTTCGCCGAGTCCAGGGGACGCACCGACCCGGTGTTGTCGCCACTGGCCGACCAGGTCTCGAAAAAATCGGTTCAGCTCAGTGGGGCGGTGACGGTGGCTGTAGAGGTAGAGGGAGAGGGGAATTCCTTGCCTTTGCCCATGCCATTGACTGGGCCCACTCAACAAGCCCAGTTGATTGTGTCGGGCCCCGACCAAACGGACGACACGATCCACACCTTGCTCACGATGGCGATTTATCAGGCCCGCGACCACATATCGATTTTGACGCCCTATTTCGTGCCCAGCGTCCCGCTGAGTGATGCCTTGTGTTTGGCCGCCAGACGGGGGGTGCGGGTGTCGTTGTTGGTGCCCGCCAAGTCAAACCATGCACTCTCGGATGTCGCCCGGGCCCGGCCTCTGCGCGCGTTGGCAGCCGCTGGCGGGCAAATTTTCTTGGCGCCCACCATGCACCATGCCAAATTGGTGATCGTCGATGGTCAATTGGCCTTGGCGGGGTCGGCCAACTTTGACAGCCGCAGCCTGTTCTTGAACTACGAATTGATGTTTGCCTTTCACCACCCCTACGAGGTTCAACAGTTCACCGCTTGGTTTGAATCGGAGCGTGCGAGCGCCACCCCTTTTGTACCGGTCGCCCCTGGCTTTGCACAAGATTTGGTCGAAGGGCTGCTCTTGAGTGTGGGTTTCCAAGTTTGAAAGTTGAATGCCGGTAAAAACGCTTTGAATAAGAACTTACTTTTTTGCGGTCTTCAGGCCTTGTAAGCGGACATCCAAACCCAATATCATGGCGGCAGGCCTCAAAAATGGGCCAAAGGAGTGTTTTATGCTGATCTTCAAAACCCGTTTATCGGTGTCGTCTTGGCTGGCGAGTGCCGTGCTGTGCCTGGCCAGCGCGGTCGCTTGGGCCTCGCCGACACCCAAAGACATCGCCGCAGCGGTCAATGCGGGTAATTTGCCCCAAGCAGAGATGATGCTGCGCGAGGTGCTCAAAGAGCACCCCAACAGTGCCAAGGCTTTTTATGAATTGGGCGAGGTGCTGGCGCGTGAGGGCCACAACGCCGAAGCCCGTCAAGCGTTGCTGCGCGCCGAGCAAATTGACCCCTCTTTGGGTTTTGCCAGCAGCCCGGCTAAATTCCGTGAGCAAATGGACAAGTTGCCTTCGCAAGAAACCCGGCCTGCTCGCCCTGCATCGGGGGCAGTCGTGGCACCCGCTGCCAGCCCCGCGGCGGTCTATGAAGCAGCCCCTGCTCACCGCAGCGGCATGCCCACTTGGGTCTATATCTTGTTGGCCTTTGGCGGCGTTTGGCTGGTTTGGCGAATCGCCCAGCGCTTGTTGTCTCCCCCGGTGATGGTGTTGCCGGCGGCTGGCGGCGCCGGTGTGATGGGCGGCGGCATGGGTCCTGGTGGCCCTGGCGGTCCTGGGGGCTCTGGTTTTGGCCCTGGCCCCGGTTATGGTCCTGGTTATGGCCCCGGCGGTATGGGCGGCGGCGGCATGGGCTTGGGCGGCGCAGCGCTGACGGGCGTGGTGGGCGCGGTGGCGGGCTATGAACTCGCCAAGGCCATGGAACACGGGGACCGTTCGGGCGGCAATTACATCGACAACGGCGGTTACACCGGTGCAGCCGGCGGCGCTATTCCGAACAACGCCACCCCCGATTACGGCAGCTTCGACGCTGGCAGTGGCAGCAACGACTCATGGGACTCGGGCGGCGGCAGCGATTTCGGCGGCGGTGGTGGTGGCGACGACAGCTGGTAAGGTGTAGGGCCCAGCAGGCCCTTTCTCCTTACGATGCGTCACCGTTCTTCGATTTCTTCTCCCTCTTCTCAAGCTTCGCCCCCTCCCTCCTCTTCGCCCGCCAACGGGGGCGACTGGGCTACTTTGGGCCGACTGCTGCCCTACCTTTGGCAATACAAGGTCAGGGTCGTGGCGGCGTTGCTTTTTGTGCTGTGCGCCAAAGCGGCCAACGTGGCCGTCCCCGTCCTCCTCAAAAATTTAATTGACGCGCTGAACATCCAACCCGGCCAGCCAGAAGCGCTGTTGGTCGTTCCCGTGGGTTTGCTGCTGGCTTACGGTGGCTTGCGCCTCAGCGTTTCGTTGTTCACCGAGTTGCGCGAATTGGTCTTCGCCAAAGCCACCCAAGGGGCTTCCCGCAGCATTGCTTTGCAGGCGTTCGAGCATTTGCATGCCTTGAGTTTGCGCTTCCATTTGGAACGACAAACCGGCGGCATGACCCGCGACATTGAACGCGGCGTTCGGGGCATCGAGTCCTTGATTTCTTATTCGCTTTACAGCATTTTGCCGACGCTGGTCGAAGTGGTGCTGGTGTTGTCGATCTTGGGCGTCAAGTTTGATGCTTGGTTCGCCATCATCACCGGTGTTGCTTTGGTGCTCTACATGGTGTTCACCATTCAAGTGACCCGTTGGCGCACCCAATACCGGGTGCAGGCGAATGAATTTGATTCGGCGGCCCACAACCGCGCCATTGATTCTTTGCTCAATTACGAGACCGTCAAGTACTTCAACAACGAGGCGTTTGAGGCCAGTCGTTACGACCAAAGTTTGGAACGCCTGCGCGGCGCCCGTTTGAAGTCTCAAACCACCTTGTCGATGCTGAACACGGGGCAACAGCTGATCATCGCCACGGCCTTGATCATCATGTTGTGGCGTGCCACGCAGGGCGTGGTGGCGGGGCGGATGAGCCTGGGTGACTTGGTGATGGTCAACGCCTTCATGATTCAGCTCTACGTGCCTTTGAATTTTTTGGGGGCCATTTACCGAGAAATCAAACAAAGTCTGACCGACCTCGACAAGCTGTTTGGCCTGATGCAACGCGAGCGTGAGATTGCCGACGCGCCTGACGCAAAGCCCTTGCTGTGGAGCCAACCCCCTGAGGTGCGTTTTGAGGGGGTTCACTTTGCCTACGACCCCGCGCGTCCGATTCTTCAAGGACTTTCTTTTGTGGTGCCCGCCGGAAAAACCGTTGCCGTGGTCGGCCCCTCTGGTGCCGGCAAATCGACCTTGGCGAGGTTGCTTTATCGTTTTTACGACATTCAGCAAGGCGCCATTCGGGTCGACGGGACGGACCTGCGTCAGCTGACCCAGTCGTCTTTGCGCCAGGCCATTGGCATCGTTCCGCAAGACACCGTGTTGTTCAACGACACCATCGCTTACAACATTGGCTATGGCCGTCCTGGCAGCAGCCAAGCGGAGATTGAGGAGGCGGCGAAGGCGGCCAATATCCATGGCTTCATCGCGGCTTCGCCGAAGGGCTACGACACCTTGGTGGGCGAGCGGGGTTTGAAGTTGTCAGGCGGTGAAAAGCAACGCGTGGCGATTGCCCGCACGCTCTTGAAAAATCCCCCGATTTTGATTTTTGATGAAGCCACCTCAGCGCTCGATTCGACCAATGAACGCGCCATCCAAGCGGAGTTGCAAAGCGTGGCTCAGAACAAAACCACTTTGGTCATCGCACACCGCCTGTCGACCGTGGTCAATGCCCACGAGATTTTGGTGATGGAAAGCGGCCGCATCGTTGAGCGCGGACGACACGCCGACTTATTGGCCATGAACGGCGGCCGTGGTGTCTATGCTCGGATGTGGTCGTTGCAGCAGAGCGCTCACACGGCGTCGCCGCCGGCCCTGGTTTGAACGCTGGCCGCGATGACCTGGGCCACCGCAGCGGTGAGTTTCTTGGCGTAATCAAGGTGCAAAAACTCATTGGGGCCGTGGGCATTGCTCTTCGGGCCCAAGACCCCGCAGACCATCATTTGCGCGGTGGGGAAACCCTTGGACAACAGGTTCATCAAGGGGATGGTGCCCCCTTGCCCGATGTGGCCGCAAGGCGCACCAAAGTGCGCTTGCGAGGCGGCATTCAAGGCCTGCTCGAACCAAGGTTGCGTGGGAGGCGCATTCCAACCCGAGGCACCACCAGCGCCTTCAAAGGTGACCTTGGCTTGGTAAGGGGCATTGTCTTCCAGCAAGCGTTTCAACTCCGCCACCGCTTGGTCGGCGGGAACCAAAGGCGGTAACCTCAGGCTGAGTTTAAAAGCCGTGTAAGGGCGCAGTACATTGCCTGCGTCTTTCAAGGCGGGCAGTCCTTCTGCGCCCGTCACGCTCAGTGTGGGCGCCCAGGTGCGGTTCAACAGGCCTTGCAGAGGATCGGTCGTGGTGGGCAAGGTCATCAGCGTGGAACCACCGCAGTCGTGGTGGGCCCAGGGAAAGCGCCGGTGAATCTCATCGCCCAAAATGGCCGCTGTGGCCTTGGCTTGCGCCAAGCGTTCAGGCGGCACTTCGCAATGAAAAGAGGCGGGCAGCAAGCGGCCGGTGGCGCTGTCTTCCAAACGGTCAAGGACCTGTCGCATGATGCGAAAGCTGGAAGGGACCAAGCCCGACGCATCGCCAGAGTGGACCCCTTCGCTCAAGACCTCGACCTTGAGCGTGCCGCTGGCCATGCCCCGCAAACTGGTGGTCAGCCACAGCTGGTCGTAATTGCCCGCCCCCGAGTCGAGGCAGATGACCAAGGCCACCTCCCCGAGCCGCTGGCGCAAGGCTTCCACATAGGGCAATAAATCGTAGGAACCGCTTTCTTCGCAGGTTTCAATCAAGCCAACAACCCGGGGGTGGGGCGTGCCTTGGGCCTTCAGCGCTTGCAGGGCCGCCACGCTGGCATAGACCGCATAGCCGTCATCGGCGCCGCCTCGGCCATACAACTTGCCGTCTTCCAGCTTGGGTGTCCACGGACCCAAGTCACTGCGCCAGCCAGAGAACTCGGGCTGTTTGTCCAAATGGCCATACATCAGCACCGTGTGGGGGGTGGTCGCGGTATCGGCGGTGGCCTCGACCTCAAAGAACAACACAGGCGTGCGGCCGGGCAAGCGGATGATTTCTAAGCGAAGCCCCGCCACTTTTTGCGCTTCAATCCAGGTGGCCGCGTTGCGCACCACCGTTTCCAGCAGGCCTTGCTCAGCCCAGTCGCTGGCGAAGGCGGGCGATTTGGCTGGGATGGCAATGTAGTTTTTGATTTGACCCACCAAGTCGCGGTCCCACTGTGCGCTGGCGTGCGTCAAAGCCGCCTGGGCGTCAAAAGGGCTGAATGCGGGGTCGGGTAATCGTGCGTTCATGGGGCCACCAATTTAAAAACAGCGGTGCTGGCGCGCCAGTTGGCCCCCCAGCGAATCAAGGCGTCGCCTTCTAGGCCAAAGGCATCTTCGATTTGCAATTGGTTTTTTTGCGCCAAGGTCACGAAATCTGCGAAGGTGCCGACCCGAATATTCGGGGTGTTGTACCACTCGTAGGGCAAGCGCTTGGTCACCGGCATGCGGCCCAGTAAGACGCTCAATCGATTGGGCCAATGGGCAAAATTCGGAAAGGCCACGATGCCGGTTTTGCCTACGCGAACGGTTTCGCGCAACATGGTCTCGGCGTTGCGTAAATGCTGCAAGGTGTCGATTTGCAGGACCACGTCAAACGATTGGTCTTCAAAGATCGACAGGCCTTCATCCAAGTTGAGCTGCAGCACTTGCACGCCACGTGCCACACAAGCCTGCACATTGGCGTCGGACAACTCCACCCCGTAGCCGGTGCAGCCGCGCTCTTTTTGTAAGAAGGCCAGCAAGGCGCCGTCGCCACAACCCAGATCGAGCACGCGTGCACCTTGCGGCACGAGCCGCGCAATTTGGCGAAAGCGGGTCCACTCTTGGCTCATACCGTCACCTGCTTTTCAAAATAGCTGCGCATCACGTCGAGGTAACGCGGATCGTCAAGCAAAAAGGCGTCGTGGCCATGAGGCGCGTCAATTTCGGCGTAACTCACGGTGCGGCGGTTGCTGAGCAGGGCTTGCACAATTTCGCGGCTGCGCTTGGGTGAAAAACGCCAGTCGGTGCTGAAACTCACCAGCATGAATTGGCATTGGGCCCGGGCAAAGGCCGTGCTCAAGTGACCGCCATAGCTGCGCGCAGGGTCAAAATAATCCAGCGCACGGGTGATCAGCAGGTAAGTGTTGGCGTCAAAGTAGTCGCTGAATTTGTCGCCCTGGTAGCGCAGGTAGCTCTCGATTTCAAACTCAATGTCTTGGGTGGTGTATTGATAGCCCGTGGCATTGCCTTCGGCCGCTTGGCGCAGATGACGGCCAAATTTGGTGTTCATCACATCGTCGCTGAGGTAGGTGATGTGACCAATCATGCGGGCGATCCGCAGGCCGCGTTTGGGCACCACGTTGTGCTCATAAAAATGCCCGCCGTGGAAGTCAGGGTCGGTGACGATGGCGCGGCGTGCGACCTCATTGAAGGCAATGTTTTCAGCGTTCAGGTTTGGCGCGCTGGCCACCACCACGGCGTGGCGCACACGGTCGGGGTATTGCAGGGTCCAGCTCAAGGCCTGCATGCCGCCCAGCGAGCCGCCCAAGACGGCGGCCAATTGCTGAATGCCCAAGGCATCGAGCAAACGCGCCTGGGCGTTCACCCAGTCTTCAACTGTCAAGACGGGGAAATCGGCGCCGTAAATGCGGCCGGTTTCAGGATGGGCGTGCATTGGGCCGGTGCTGCCAAAGCAGGAGCCGAGGTTGTTCACGCCGATGACAAAGAAGCGGTTGGTGTCGACCGACTTGCCGGGGCCAATCATGTTGTCCCACCAACCCGCCGAGTTGGGCTGGCCTTCGTAGCAGCCTGCCACGTGGTGGGAGGAGTTCAAAGCATGGCAAACCAGCACGGCGTTGGAGCGCTCTGCGTTCAGCGTGCCGTAGGTTTCATAGGTCAAAGAATACGGGGGCATGACCGCGCCGCTTTGGAGCTCCAAAGGGCTTTCAAAGGACAGGGTTTGCGGTTTGACAAAGAAAGTCATAAAAAAGTATAGCAAGCGCCCGTGTTGGGTTTGAAAAGACTGAAATGGGGTTGAAAAACCACTTTTATGACCTTGCGACCCGATTTTTTTAATTTATTTTCAAATAGTTCTAAAAAAAGCTTGCGTTTTTTGGTATTTCATAGTTCTAATGAGCGAGTATGCGTTTAAGCATGCGTGTTTGCGGTGATCGGTGGTCAGGTTTGCGTCTGAAAGTGTGCGTTTTCGGGACTCCATCGCTTTTTATTTGTGTTTTTGAGGAGTCCCTTAATGGGCAATAAGTTGTATGTCGGCAATCTGCCGTACTCAGTGCGCGACAGTGATCTGGAACAAGCCTTTGGTGAATTTGGTGCTGTGACCAGCGCCAAGGTCATGATGGAGCGCGATACCGGTCGCTCCAAAGGTTTCGGCTTTGTCGAAATGGCCAGCGATGCCGAAGCGCAATCTGCCATCAATGGCATGAACGGTCAATCGTTGGGTGGCCGCAGCGTCGTCGTGAACGAAGCCCGTCCCATGGAAGCCCGTCCTCCCCGCAGCGGCGGCTTCGGTGGCGGTGGTGGTTTTGGTGGCGGCGGCGGTGGTTACGGCGGTGGCCGTAGCGGTGGCGGCGGCTTCGGCGGTGGCCGCAGCGGTGGTGGCGGTGGTGGCGAAGGCGGTTTCCGCAGCCCCTACGGCGCTGGCCCACGCGGTGGTAACGGCGGCGGCGGTCGCGGCGGTTACGGCGGCGGCGATAACGGCGGTTATTGATCTAAAAGGCCCTAAGGGGCCTTTTTTGTTGCCCCCGGTTGCAAGACGCCCCGCACCCGGCCATGCATCTCAACCACGCTGCTCAGGTGGTCGTAATCGAGGCGGTCCCCCGTGAATTGGTTTTTCCCTTGTTGCAAAACAACAGGTGACTCACTTAGCAAACGCTGAGGGCGACTCAACATTTCCAACTGCTCCCCTCGCAGCCTCAAGGGGGGGATGGGCTTTGAAAAGTCTTCATTTTCGATGAGCGCGTTGCCCATCAGCCGCACATCAGTGCCGTCCCCGTTGGCCAAGGCTTTTTGAGCGGAGGCTCGGGTTTCGCGGCTGGCCGCTGGATAGGATTTGATTTTGACGACTTCAATTTCGAGCGTGTTGCTGTCCGGAAAGTGTCGCGCGCTTTCGCCTGAGAGCTGGTTGAGCAAGCGCCCTTCTGGCGCGAAGGTGGCGATGGTGAAATCACGCAAGCTGTAGTCGGCAATGTGGCGCACCGGCCGCGTCGATGAACTGGGCGTGAGGGTTGGGGTGCTGTGTACAAGCCAATAAGTCAGCAAGGCCAACAGCGCCATCAAGGCCACTGGCAAATAAACCGTGGCGCGTCCCCAGGCATGGCTGGCAGCCTGTTGCCACAGCGCTTTGAATGGCATCAGCCGACCTCTTGTGCCAGCAAACGACCGTAATCGCCACGGGCCATCAAGACGCCATCGCACAATTCACGCACCGCCCCATGGCCACCGGCTTGTGTCGTGACGGCGTGCACCCGGCTCAAAACTTCAGGATGGGCGTTGGGGGGGGCCACGGCCAGGGCCGCACGCTGCAACATGGGCAAGTCCGGCCAGTCATCGCCCATGGCGGCAGCTTGAGACCAGTCAAGTTGTAGTTCTTTCAAAATGGACTCAGCAGCGGGCACTTTTTGGGTCGTGCCGTAACGCGCATGGACAATGCCCAAAGCGCTCAGGCGGTGACGCAAAGCGGGTGAATCGCGGCCCGTGATGACGGCGGGCACCACGCCCGCTTCTTGCAGCAATTTGAGGCCATGGCCGTCCAAGGTGTTGAAGCGTTTGAGGGTTTCTCCGGCTTCAGAGATGTAGAGGCCGCCGTCGGTCAGCACGCCGTCGACATCCAGAAAAACCACTTTAACGGGGCGTGCGAGGGCCAACACTTCGGCGTGCCATGGACTGGCCATGGCGGGCGCTCGGGTTGCAGGGAGGGCTTGATTCACAGGGCTCATTTAAATGACCTTCGCGCGCATCAGGTCGCCGATGTGCAGCGTGCCGACCAATTTCAAAACGGGACCTTGCTCTGCACTTTCCCCTGCACCTTCGCCTTGGCTAACTTCGGATTCGCAAACCAACAAACTGGTAATGCGGTGCTGTTCCATTTTGTCGGCGGCATCGGCGGCCAAGGCTTGAGGCGCAATGAAACGGGGTTGCGTGCGCATGACTTGGGCGGCTGTGGCGCTGCGCAGCTCGACGCCTTGTTCCAGCAATCGACGCAAATCGCCATCGGTAAACACACCTTGCACTTGGTCTTGGTCGTTGACCACGACGGCCATGCCCAACCCTTTTTTACTCATCTCGCGCATGAGTTCAAAAAAAGGGGTATCGGGCGACACTTTGGGCACCGCATCGCCTTGTCGCATCACGTCACTCACCAAGGTCAGGAGTTTGCGCCCCAGAGAACCGCCAGGATGCGATCGGGCAAAGTCGTCGGCGCCAAAACCCCGCGCCTCTAAAAGCGCCACGGCGAGGGCATCGCCCATGGCCATTTGCACGGTGGTGCTGGAGGTTGGCGCCAGGTTCAAGGGGCAGGCTTCTTTGTCCACACGGGTGTCCAACACCCAATCAGAAAAACGCGCCAACGAGGACTGAGCGCCGCCCGTCATGCCAATCAGCGTGGCGCCCAAGCGCTTGACCACCGGCAAAATCATGTCCAGCTCAGCCGACTCGCCGCTGTTGGAAATGGCCAGCACCACGTCGCGTGCGGTGATCATGCCGAGATCGCCGTGGCTGGCTTCGGCCGGGTGAACAAACAAGGCGGGGGTGCCGGTGGAGGCCAAGGTCGCTGCAATTTTGCGGCCCACGTGGCCACTCTTGCCCATGCCGGTCACCACCACCCGGCCCTCGGTGGCCAAGATGGCTTGAACAGACGCCACAAAAGCCGGCCCGACGCGTGCGCCCACGGCCCTCAGGGCTTGGGCCTCAATTTCAAAAGTATCTTGAGCTCGGCGAAGCAGGGAGGAGTTGTCGATGGGCATGCACGGATTCTATCGATCTCGACACCGATCCTCGGCTAGCATAGGCTCATGGACGGACTCGAACTCACCCTGCTTTATTTGCTCGCTGGCGTGCTCGGTGTGGCCATCTGCCGCTGGTTCAAGTGGCCCGCTGTTTTGGGCTACTTGAGCGCTGGCGTGTTGATCGGCCCGCATGGGTTGGCCTTGGTGCCGGCTTCGGTGGGCGTCAGCCATTTGGGTGAATTTGGGGTGGTGTTCTTGATGTTCATCATCGGCTTGGAATTCAACCTGCGCAAATTGCGCGCCTTGCAGCGCCATGTGTTTGGTCTCGGCACGCTGCAAGTCATTTTGACTTTGCTCACCGTGACCGCCGGGTTTTGGTTGATGGGCCTTTGGTGGCAGGACGGCCTGCCCCATTCTTGGACGTTGAGTTGGCAAGCGGCTTTGGCGGTTGGCGCTGCGCTCGCCATGAGCAGCACCGCCATCGTCACCAAAATGATGGGCGAGGCTTTGGAGTTGGAGTCGGCCCACGGCAAGCGGGTGATGGGGGTCTTGTTGTTTCAAGATCTGGCCGTGGTGCCTTTGCTGGTGCTGATTCCTGCCTTGGCCAGCCCGGCGCCGGCTCTGGCGAATGAACTGGGCGTGGCTTTGCTCAAAGGGTTTTTATTGGTGGCGGTGCTCTTGGTCGGTGGCCAAAAAGTCATGCGCTGGTGGCTCACCACCGTGGCCAGGCGGCAAAGTTCTGAGCTGTTCATGTTGAATCTTTTGCTCATCACCTTGGGGCTGGCCTGGTTGACCGAAAAGGCCGGACTCAGTTTGGCGCTGGGCGCTTTCTTGGGTGGCGTCTTGGTGTCCGAAACCGACTTTAAATGGCAGGTGGAGGCCGACATCAAGCCCTTTCACGATGTGTTGTTGGGCTTGTTCTTCATCACCGTGGGCATGGTCTTGGACCCCAGGGTCGTGATCCAGAGGGGCGGCTGGGTTTTCTTATTGCTCTTGGTCCCCAGCCTGCTCAAATTGGGGCTGGTGTTTGGCCTGTCGAGAACGCTCGGCGCATCGACTGGGGTGTCCTTGCGGACGGGCATTTATCTATCACAAGCAGGTGAATTTGGCTTTGTCTTGTTGAGCTTGAGCGCGCAGCAAGGTTTGTTGCCCAACACCTGGTTGCAACCCCTGCTGGCCGCGATGGTGTTGTCGATGTTCATCACGCCTTTTTTGATCCAGCACAGCCACGACTGGGTGATGCGTTTTGTCGCCAGTGAGTGGTTGGAGCAGTCGCTGCAAATGACTCAAATTGCGCGCAAAACCATCAACACCGATCACCATGTGATCATTTGTGGGTATGGCCGCAGTGGGCAGAACTTGGCGCGCTTGTTGGAGCAAGAAGGCATTGCCTATGTTGCGCTCGACATGGACCCGGACCGCGTGCGCCAAGCCGCCGCCAACGGCGACCATGTGGTGTTTGGCGACGCGGCACGCTTGACTTCTTTGATGGCCGCGGGCTTGAACCGCGCCAGCGCCGTGGTCGTCACCTACCTGAGCGTACCGGGGGCTTTGAAAGTCTTGGCGAATACCCGCCAAAACGCGCCCCATGTGCCGGTGGTGGTGCGCACCCAAGATGACTTTGCTTTGGAACAACTGCGCGCAGCCGGCGCCACCGAAGTGGTGCCTGAAGCCATCGAGGGCTCACTGATGCTGGCCAGTCACGCGCTGGCTCTGGTGGGCGTGCCGATGCGTCGGGTGCTGCGCGTGGTGCAAGCCCAACGCGATGCTCGCTACAACCTCTTGCGCGGCTATTTTCACGGCGCCGACGACGACACGGCGCTCGAGCGTGATCAGGCTCGGTTATTGCCCCTTAAGTTAGAAGCCGATGCATTTGCATGCGGCCACCCTTTGAGCCATTTCAACTTGAGCCAATTCAAGGTGCGGGCGGTGACCTTGCGTCGCGCCAACGGCAAGATCACGCCCTGCACCGATGACACCGTGCTGGGCATGAACGACACCTTGACCTTGCTCGGCCGACCCGATGCGCTGTCGGCGGCTCAAGATTATTTGACGCAGGGAACCCTTTGAACGCTCCACTTTCTTCCGCTCACCACCACGCCGATTCGGCCACCCAAGCGCAGCTCAAGCGTCACATTCGCACGGTGCCCGATTGGCCCCATGCGGGTGTTCAGTTTCGAGACATCACGCCCCTGTTGCAAAACGGCGCCGCGTTCCAACAACTGATTCGCGCTTTCGTGGCCCGCTACGAGGCCTTGCCAGCCGCAGAGCGGCCCACGGTGGTGGCGGGCGTGGACGCGCGTGGCTTCATCTTGGGCGCGGTGATCGCGCATGAATTGGGCTTGGGTTTTGTGCCGATCCGCAAGCAAGGCAAACTGCCTTTTGAAACCGTTGTGCAAAGTTATGAATTGGAATATGGCCAAGCCAGCATTGAGTTGCACACCGACGCCGTGAACCCTGCCGACCGCGTGCTCTTGATCGATGACTTGATCGCCACGGGCGGCACGCTGCTGGCCTCAGTGGCCTTGCTGCGCGGCCTCGGCGCCCAGGTGCTGGAAGCGGCCGCGATTGTGGATTTGCCCGAACTCGGCGGTTCAGAAAAACTGGTGCAAGCGGGCGTGCCCTTGTTCACGTTGCTGAGGTTTGAAGGGCATTGAACCCTTTCGCATTTGGCTTTATTTGCCGATACAAAACTCAGAAAAAATCACGCCCAACAAATCATCGGCATTGAAAGCGCCGGTGATTTCGTTCAGGGCGTTTTGCCCCAGGCGCAGTTCTTCGGCGAGCAAGTCCAACGCGGGCATTGCACAGGCCAATTGCGCTTGGGCCAGGTTCAAATGGTCTTGCACCTTCAACAAGGCTTGCACATGCCGTTGCCGCGCCATGAACAGGCCTTCGCTCGAACCGGTCCATCCAGCCAGCTGGAGCAATTGGGCACGCAAATCATTCAAGCCTTCGCCGGTTTTGGCCGATAAAACCGGGCCCGAAACAAGGCCCGAATTTATGCCTGATAGCAGCTCTGGTGAGGCTTGGTCGGATTTGTTCCAGACATCCAACCAAGGGGGTGTCTGGTTGTGGTTTTCACCGCCCCGACTTCGCTTTAAATGCGCCGCGATTTGGGCCTCGTCGCGCTGGTACGCCGGCTCGGTCCAGCGCGTCAGGTCATGCAAAAACAGCACCACATCGGCTTGGCCAATTTCGCCCCAAGCGCGCTCAATGCCCATTTGCTCGACCACGTCCTCGCTGTCGCGCAAACCCGCGGTGTCGACCACATGCAAGGGCACGCCTTCAATCTGAATGGTCTGCGTGACCTTGTCACGGGTCGTGCCCGGAATGGGGGTGACGATGGCCAACTCAGCACCCGCCAAAGCGTTCAGCAAAGACGACTTGCCCGCGTTGGGCTGGCCTGCAATCACCACGCGAATGCCGTCTTTGAGCAAGACGCCTTGGCGCGTCAGCGGCAACAGGGTGTTGAGTTGATCGACCAGGGCCGCTAACTTGCCCTGGGCGTTGGCTTGCTGCAAAAAGTCGATGTCTTCTTCGGGGAAATCCAGCGTGGCTTCGACCAGCATGCGCAGATGGATTAAGGCGTTGAGCAGGTGCTGAATTTCGCGCGAAAAGTCGCCCGCCAAAGAACGGCCCGCGCTGCGCGCTGCGGCTTCGGTACTGGCGTCGATCAAATCGGCGATGGCCTCGGCCTGCGCCAGATCGAGCTTGTTGTTCAAGAAGGCCCGCTGGCTGAATTCACCGGGTTCGGCCATGCGCAGGCGCGGCAGGGCGCCGGGTTTGCCCACCTGACCCCAAGCGCCTTCGTTGCGCTCATCGCCTGGATGCGCCAGGGCCATGCAACGCGCCAACACCAACTGCATGACCACGGGGCCGCCGTGACCTTGCAGCTCTAAAACATCTTCGCCGGTGAAAGAGTGAGGGCCCGGAAAGTAGAGCGCCAAGACCTGATCGATGGTGTCGCCGTCGGCGTCTTTTAGCGTCACCAAGGTGGCTTGGCGCGGAACCAAGTCAAGGCCCAACAAGGCCTTGGAAAAAGCCGCCAAAAGGGGGGCTTGTGCACTCAAGCGAACCACGCCAATGGCCCCCCTGCCGGGGGCCGTCGCCACCGCGATGATGGGGTCCGATTGGCGGGCTAGCAACGCGGAATCAATCTGGCCGGTTTAGGCAACGCCCAGTCGGCGGTTGATCACCCATTGTTGGGCAATGGACAACAAGTTGTTGGTCAACCAATACAGCACCAAGCCGGCCGGGAAAGTGAAGAACATGAAGCTAAAAGCCAGCGGCATGATCCACATCATTTTGGCCTGAATCGGATCGGGCGGCGTGGGGTTAAGCCATGTTTGCAACAGCGAGGAGGCGGTCATCAAGATTGGCAAAATCAGATAAGGGTCGTAAGCCGACAGGTCGGTGATCCAGCCAATCCAAGGCGCGTTGCTCATTTCAACGCTCGAAGACAACACGGTGTAGAGCGCAATGAAGACCGGGATCTGGATCACGATGGGCAGGCAGCCGCCCATGGGGTTGACCTTTTCTTCGCGGTAAATGCGCATCATTTCTTGCTGCATCTCTTGCGGTTTGTCTTTCAAGCGTTCACGCATTTCCATGATGCGCGGGTTGATCGCCTTCATCTTGGCCATGCTGCCGTAGGCCTTGGCGTTGAGCCAGTAGAAAGCCATTTTTAGCAAGACCACCAGCGCCACAATCGACCAGCCCCAGTTGCCCAAATAACCATGCAAATGGTCGAGCAGCCAATACAAGGGCTTGGCCAAAATGGTCAGGCGGCCATAGTCTTTCACCAAGTCCAAGCCCGGCGTCAACGCTTCAAGTGCCTTGCCCTCCTCAGGGCCGACGTACAGTTGGGCTGTGGTTTTTTGGCTGCTGCCAGGCGCGATGGTCGGCAGTGATGTCACCATGCCCACGCGGTAGCAGCAGTCGGGGGTTTTCACACCCACGTCCTTGGCGTCCATGAAGTTTTCATGCGCCACGCCCGCCGGGAACCACCAAGCGCTGGCAAAGTAATGCTGGGCCATGGCCACGTAGCCATTGTTGGCTTGCTTTTCAAAATCGGCCTTGTCTTTTTTGATGTCGCTGAAATTTGATTTTTGGTATTTTTTGTCGTCGGTGTAGACCGCCGCGCCATTGAAGCTAGAGGTGAAGGCAGGGTCGCTGGAGAACTTTTGACCATCGCGTACCAATTGCACATACAACTGAGGCGTCACGGCGTCTCGGCCAGTGTTGATGATGTCGTGCTCGACCGAAATGTCATAAGCGCCGCGCTTCAAAGTGTAGGTTTTGACCAGCTTCACGCCGCCCATGTCGGGCGATTCGAAGCGCACCTTTAATTCGTTCTCGCCGGCTTTTAAAGAACGCTCGCCGGGCACCCAACGCATCACCGTTTTGTGGTCGGGCAGGCCCGCGCCAATCAAGCCGGTTTGCGCCACGTAATAGTGCTGGGCGGTGTCGTCCATCAAGTTAAAGCCCAGCTTTTCAACAGGTGCAGGGTAAGCGCCGGGCAGGATCAAACTGCGCAAATGGTCCATCAGCCCTTGGTCATTGGCCTTGTCTTTGAACTGGCTCAAGTCGGCCTTCACCAACGAGCCCCCTTCGCCGTCAAAGGTCAACTTGAAAACGTCGGTGTCGATGTCGATGCGTTCGCGCGGCAGGCTTGACGTGGCGCTGGCATTGTTGGCAGCCGTTGCTGCTGGGGTCTGATGGGCGCCCGCCGGGGCTGAAGCGCCAGAGGCCGAAGCAGATGCCAATGCCGATGCAGAACCCGCGTCAGCGGCTGCGGTTTGCGTCACCGCCGTGCCGGGGGCAAACAAGGGCTTGTTGCCATTGTGAATTTGCCATTTGTCCCACAACAGCACCAGAGAAAAACCAAAAATCACCCACAAAACGGTGCGGCGTATGTCGATCATGAAGACTTCTTATGTGAACAAGGTTGAGAAAAAAGGCCGGGGGGAACCGGGTCAAGCCCGCCCGCACAACCAGGATGGCAGCGTACCAGACGACGAATGGTTAAATATGACCCTTTGGCAGCGCCGTGCACGTCCAAGGCTTCCAAGGCATAACGTGAACAAGTGGGCTCAAAACGGCAGGCCGAACCCAGCCAGGGACTCAGCAGCAGTCGGTATGCCTGCACCAGGCCCATCAAGAGGCGTCTCATGCGGGCATGACTTTGCTAAATAATTCAAGAAGCTCGGACCGGGCCGCCTGTTTAAGGCGCTCTGAGCTGGCGCTGACAAACACCTGCCGGTCAAAAGTCGAACGCAAGCGCACCACCCAGGCCGACCGCGGTAAGCGCGGCGCGCACTCCGCGCTGACGGCATAAATTTGTCGCTTCAAAGCATTGCGCGTGACCGCCCGCTTGGCCCAACGTTTGGGCACCATGGCGCCCAGCCAACTGTCTAAAGTGGTTGGGTGGTTCAGGGGCGCCGCGGGGAACAGGGGGCCAAATGATAAAAGCCCTTGGGCGTTGGCCGAAGGGCTGGCTGATTCAGGTGAGTCAAGATTCAACTGAGGCTTCAATTGGTGCAAGGCAAAGTGGGTGGTTTTGGCCACGACACCGGCTGCCATCACGGCTTGAAACTGCGGGCGAGATTGAAGGCGTCGCACAAAAATTCAACCCGTATTGGCGTTCATTGGGTTCTGCGACGTCGGTCAAAGAACCATGGAGCCCCTTAAATAGGCTGCCAGGCTCAGGCTGCCAAGCGTTTGCGGCCCTTGGCGCGACGGGCGTTGATCACGGCGCGACCACCGCGGGTCTTCATGCGAACCAGGAAACCATGGGTGCGGGCGCGGCGGATTTTGGAGGGTTGGTAAGTGCGTTTCATATTCGTATTCCAGATAGCCCATGATTATCGCTTCTTTTTCAAAGCCTGACAAGTCCGCCCCGCCTGTGTCCGCCTCAATGCCACGGATTGACCTTAAAAATTCTGTGGATAACTTCCATTTTTCTGCGTTATAGTGGCCCAACTTGATGAGATATCCACAGAAAAATAACCCAATGAATTCGGGCCTTGACCTTCCCCAAAACGCTTCGCCGGCCCCTGATTCGAGCGTCGAAACCGCTGATTTAGGCCCTCAATTGTGGCGCTCTTGTTTAGAGCAGTTGGCCCAAGAAATGCCTGAGCAGCAGTTCAATACGTGGCTTAAACCGCTCAACGCACGGGTTTCAGACGACCTGACCCAGGTCACCATTTTGGTCGCCAATCGTTTCAAATTAGATTGGGTTCGCACCCAGTACAGCCAAAAAATCCAGCAAATTCTGGCGCGTCTCTGCGGCCAGACCGTGGCCGTTGAGTTGGCCCTGATTCCGCGCGAAAGCCCCGCCAATCCTGGCCCCAAGCCTTCGACGGGTCACCCTACCTCGACCCCGGGTAGGGCCAGTTTGACTGAAGACACCACGCTCAACAGTTTCAAAAATCGCCTGAACTCAGCCCTGACTTTTGAGACCTTGGTCGAGGGCACGGCCAACCGCATGGCCCGCGCGGCGGCCATGCATGTGGCCAGCATGCCAGGCCATCTTTACAACCCGCTGTTCATCTACGGCGGCGTTGGTTTGGGGAAGACCCACTTGATGCACGCAGTCGGTAACAAACTGCTGGCGGATCGCCCGGATGCCAAAGTTCTCTACATCCACGCCGAGCAATTTGTGTCGGATGTGGTTAAAGCTTACCAACGCAAGACGTTTGATGAATTCAAGGCCCATTACCACTCGCTGGATTTGTTGCTGATCGACGATGTGCAGTTCTTTGCGAACAAAGACCGCACGCAAGAAGAGTTCTTCAACGCCTTTGAAGCGTTGCTGGCCAAAAAGTCGCACATCGTGATGACCAGCGACACCTACCCCAAAGGCTTGACCGACATTCACGAGCGATTGGTGTCCCGCTTTGACTCCGGCTTGACCGTGGCCATCGAGCCGCCCGAGCTGGAAATGCGGGTGGCCATTTTGATCAACAAGGCCCGCGCTGAAGGTGCCGACATGCCCGAAGAAGTGGCCTTCTTTGTCGCTAAAAACGTGCGTTCTAACGTGCGTGAGTTGGAAGGCGCGTTGCGCAAAATTCTGGCTTATTCACGCTTTAACCAAAAAGAAGTGTCGATTCAGCTGGCGCGCGACGCCCTGCGCGACTTGTTGTCCATCCAAAATCGACAGATTTCGGTGGAAAACATCCAAAAAACGGTGGCCGACTATTACAAGATCAAAGTGGCCGACATGTACAGCAAGAAACGCCCCGCCAGCATTGCGCGGCCGCGCCAAATTGCCATGTATTTGGCCAAAGAGCTCACCCAAAAAAGCCTGCCCGAAATCGGTGAAATGTTTGGTGGACGTGACCACACCACGGTTTTGCATGCGGTCCGAAAGATTTCTGCCGAGCGCCAACAAATGACCGAATTGAACCAGCAATTGCATGTACTCGAACAGACCCTTAAGGGCTAAACCCCTGGCAACCCCTGCCCAACCCCTAAAGCCCCAAGATTGCCCCCAAGATAGGCCCCAATAACGCCCCAAAAGATGGGAAAATGGGAAGCACATCGATTAATACAACCATCGACCACTTAAATCGACAACTTGATATAGAAAACCAGAGGTAGACATGATCGTTTTGAAGGCCACCCAAGACAAGGTGTTGTCGGTTTTGCAATCGGTGTCCGGCATTGTTGAACGCCGCCACACTTTGCCCATCTTGGCCAATGTGCTGATTCGGAAAACCGGCAGCGCCATCCAATTCACCACCAGTGACCTGGAAATTCAAATCCGCACCAACGCGGCGTTGGACGGCGATCCTGGCACCTTCACCACCACCGTCGGCGCGCGCAAGGTCATCGACATCTTGCGCACCCTGCCTTCAGACCAAACCGTCAGTTTGGAATCGAGCCAAAACAAGCTGATTCTGAAGGGGGGCAAAAGCCGCTTCACCCTGCAAAGCCTGCCCGCCGAAGACTTTCCATTGGTGCAGGAATCGCCCAGCTATGGCCCCGTTTTCAGCGTGCCGCAAAAAACCCTCAAGGCTTTGTTGAGCCAAGTCTCCTTTGCCATGGCCGTGCACGACATTCGCTATTACTTGAATGGCATTTTGTTTGTGGCTGAAGGCAAAAAGCTGGCGCTGGTGGCGACCGACGGCCACCGCTTGGCTTACACCTCGGCCACCTTGGACGTTGAAGTGCCCAAGCAAGAAGTCATCTTGCCGCGCAAAACGGTGCTTGAACTGCAGCGACTTTTGTCGGACGCAGGCGGCGATAACGAGCCCCAAATCCAAATGCAATTCGCCAGCAACCAAGCCAAATTCAGCTTTGAAGGCATGGAGTTTGTGACCAAGTTGGTCGAAGGCAAATTCCCCGACTACAACCGCGTCATTCCGCGCAACCACAACAACCACGTGACCTTGGGTCGCACCGTGTTGTTGGCCAGTTTGCAGCGCAGCGCCATCATGACCAGCGACAAGTTCAAGGGCGTGCGTTTGAACATTGAGCCGGGCATGTTGCGCGTCACCGCCAACAACGCCGAACAAGAAGAGGCCAGCGATGAACTCGACATCGATTATGGCGGTGAGCCCATCGAAATTGGGTTCAACGTCAGCTACTTGATTGACGCCTTGGGCAATATGGACCAAGACATGGTCACCCTGTCCTTGGCCGATTCCAACAGTTCGGCTTTGGTCACCATTCCGAGCAACGACAGCTTCAAATACGTGGTCATGCCGATGCGAATTTAAAAATTCGCGCCCCTTTTCGCTTGCGCCACCTGCCTGTGCATTCTCCCAAGAGCCCCCATGACCGATAACAAAAAAACGCCCGCAACCCCTCTGGCCGACCACGAACAAAGCCAACAAGCCGCCTTCCAAGAGCTGGCCGTTGTCAAAATTGATACCCAGCAGGCGGGCGCGTCTGAAGGCTATGGCGAAGGCGCCATTCAAATTTTGGAAGGTCTTGAAGCGGTGCGCAAGCGCCCCGGCATGTACATCGGGGATACCTCCGATGGCACGGGCTTGCACCATTTGGTTTTTGAAGTTGTCGACAACTCCATTGACGAAGCCTTGGCTGGCCATTGTGACGACATCGTTGTGACCATCCACTCCGACAACTCCATCAGCGTCACCGACAACGGCCGCGGCATTCCTACTGGCGTGAAGATGGACGACAAGCACGAGCCCAAGCGCAGTGCCTCCGAAATCGCGCTGACCGAACTCCATGCGGGCGGCAAGTTCAACCAAAACAGCTACAAGGTTTCGGGCGGCTTGCACGGCGTGGGCGTGTCCTGCGTCAATGCTTTGTCCAAGTGGCTGCGCCTGACCGTGCGCCGCGAAGGCAAGGTTCATCAAATTGAATTTGCCAAAGGCTTCGTGCAAAACCGTTTGATCGAAGTCGTTGAAGGCGTCGAAGTCTCGCCGATGAAGATCACCGGCGACACCGAAAAACGCGGCACCGAGGTGCATTTCTTACCCGACACCGACATCTTTCAACAGAACAACGATTTCCACTATGAAATTCTGTCTAAGCGCCTGCGTGAACTGAGCTTTTTGAACAACGGCGTGCGCATCCGCTTGCTGGATGAGCGAACCGGCAAGGAAGACGATTTCTCAGGCGCAGGGGGCGTTCGCGGTTTTGTCGAGTTCATCAACAAAGGCAAACAGGTGTTGAACCCCAACATCTTCTACGCCCACGGGGAGCGCGCGGCTGAAACTTACGGTGGGATTGCCGGCACGCAAATTGGCGTTGAAGTGGCGATGCAATGGAACAGCGGCTACAACGAAAGCGTGCTCTGCTTCACCAACAACATTCCCCAGCGCGACGGGGGCACCCACTTGACGGGCCTGCGCGCAGCGATGACCCGCGTCATCAACAAGTACATTGAAGAAACCGAAATGGCCAAAAAGGCCAAAGTCGAAGTCACCGGCGACGACATGCGCGAAGGCCTTTGCTGCGTGTTGTCGGTCAAGGTTCCTGAGCCCAAGTTCAGCAGCCAAACCAAGGACAAGCTGGTCAGCTCCGAAGTGCGCGCACCCGTTGAGGACATCGTCAGCAAGTTGTTGTCTGACTATTTGCAAGAACGCCCCAATGACGCCAAGATCATTTGCGGCAAGATCATCGAAGCGGCTCGTGCCCGCGAAGCCGCTCGCAAAGCCCGTGAAATGACGCGCCGCAAAGGCGTGCTGGACGGCATGGGCTTGCCCGGCAAACTCGCGGACTGCCAAGAAAAAGACCCCGCCTTGTGCGAAATCTACATCGTCGAGGGGGATTCCGCCGGGGGCTCTGCCAAGCAAGGCCGCGACCGCAAATTCCAAGCCATCTTGCCTTTGCGCGGCAAGATCTTGAACGTCGAAAAAGCCCGCTACGAAAAGCTGCTCACCAGCAATGAAATTTTGACCCTCATCACCGCCTTGGGCACGGGCATCGGCAAAGCCGGTGGCAGCACAGGCAACGATGATTTCAACGTCGACAAACTGCGTTATCACCGCATCATCATCATGACCGATGCCGACGTCGACGGTGCCCACATTCGCACCTTGCTGCTGACTTTCTTCTACCGCCAAATGACCGAACTGGTGGAGCGCGGTCACATCTACATTGCCCAGCCGCCGCTCTACAAAGTGAAATCGGGCAAAGAAGAGTTGTATTTGAAAGACGGCCCAGCCCTGGACAGCTATTTGTTGCGAATCGCCTTGAAAGACGCCAGCCTGCACACCGGGGGCCCGGTTCCGCAAATCTTGACCGGCGACACCTTGGGGGAGTTGGCGCGCCAGCACCAAACCGCCGAAGCCGTGATTTTGCGCTTGAGCTACTTCATGGATGCCGAAGCCCTGCGCGCCATTGCCGACGGTGTTTCGCTGGACTTGGAAACCTTGGCCCAAGCCGAAGCCTGCGCACACGTGCTGCAAACCAAATTGCGCGAACTCAGTGCCACGGGCGTGCCCGCCGAGGTCAGCGCAGAGATCGATGTGCGCACCGAAAAACCCTTGTTGCGCATCAGCCGCCGCCACCACGGCAACGTCAAGAGCAGCGTGATCACGCAAGACTTTGTGCACGGCGCCGACTACGCTGCGCTGGCCGATGCCGCCAAGACCTTCAAGGGGTTGCTGGCCGAAGGCGCCAAAGTCATCCGCGGCGACAACGAGCGATCGAAAGAAGAAAAAGTCAGCGACTTCCGCCATGCCATGCGTTGGTTGGTCAGTGAGGCCGAGCGCATCACCAGCCGCCAGCGTTACAAAGGCTTGGGCGAAATGAACCCCGAGCAGCTCTGGGAAACCACCATGGACCCGGCGGTCCGCCGCTTGCTGCGCGTGCAAATTGACGACGCCATTGAAGCCGACCGCGTCTTCACCATGCTCATGGGCGACGAGGTGGAACCCCGCCGCGATTTCATCGAGAGCAACGCACTGCGGGCCGGGAACATTGATATTTGAGGCGGGCGGTTCAAAACCGCCGCCATCAACGTCACGCCACAAAACTGCCCGATTTACCGCCGTGCTTTTCCATCAGCTTCACTTGGCTGATGGTCATCCCACGGTCGACGGCTTTCACCATGTCGTAGACCGTCAACAGCGCAATCTGAACGGCGGTCAGCGCTTCCATCTCGACGCCTGTCTGGCCGTGGGTTTCGACCTGCGCGGTGCAGCGGACGCCGATGCCCACCTCGGGCGATAAGGTTTCTAAATCCAGCTTCACACGGGTGAGCGCCAACGGGTGGCAAAGGGGAATCAGATCGCTGGTTTTTTTGGCCCCTTGAATGCCGGCAATGCGCGCAATGCCCAGCACGTCGCCCTTTTTGGCCGTTCCTGAAAGAATCAAGTCCAAAGTGGCGGCTTGCATCAAAATGTCGCCTTGTGCCACCGCGACGCGGTGGGTGGCGGCTTTGGCGCCGACATCCACCATGTGGGCTTGGCCTTGTGCGTCAAAATGGGTGAGTGTTGAAGTGGTCATGACAAGTAGAAGTTTTACAGGTTAATCATACGGGCATGCGTCGATTGTTATCAAAGGTTTTGAGTCTCCTGTGCGGCGCGGCTTTGCTGCTGAGCCAACCGGCCACCGTCTGGGCGCTCGGCTTGCCGACACTGGGCGATGCCGGCGAAATGAGCCTCGCCGCCGAGCGCCGTTTGGGTGATCAAATCATGCGCGAGCTTTACCGCGACAGCGATTATTTGGACGACGCCATCTTGCTCGATTACGTGGAGAGCACCTGGAAGCCCTTGCTTGACGCCGCCCGTCGGCGCGGGGAGTTGCCCGACGACATGGATCAGCGCTTTGCTTGGGAGGTGTTGCTGGGCCGCGACCGCGAGGTGAATGCTTTTGCGTTGCCCGGGGGCTATATGGGCGTTTATTTGGGGCTCTTGTCCTTGGTGACCAGCCGCGATGAGCTGGCTTCCGTGCTGGGGCATGAAACCAGCCACATCACGCAGCGCCATATTTCACGGTCCATGGCCAAGGAAGCGCGCGAAATGCCCTTGATGATGGCCGCCATGATTTTGGGCTTGATTGCGGCCAGCCGCAGCCCCGACATGGCGGGTGCGGTGATCATGGGCGGTCAGGCCGGCATGATTCAAAGCCAGTTGAATTACTCGCGCGACATGGAACGCGAGGCCGACCGCGTCGGTTACGGCGTCATGACCGATGCCGGTTTTGACGGTCGCGGCTTCGTCACGATGTTTGACAAATTGCAGCTGGCCTCCCGGCACAACGACTCGGGCGGCTTCCCTTATTTGCGCAGCCATCCTTTGACCACCGAACGCATCGCCGACATGCAGTCGCGTTTTGAGCTGCGTGGGTTGCCGCCCATGCAAGCGGTGTATCCCGCCACTTTGGAGCACGCCATCATCAGCGCCCGTGCCCGCGCACTAGCGACACGGGCACCCGATCAACAGCGTGAGTGGTTGCGCGACCCGCAACGCTCGGATTTCAAGAACGAGTCCGTGGTCAAGCAAGTGACGGGGCTGACGACGGGCCTTTTGACGGCCTTGGCGGTGCGTGACTTTCCTTTGGCCAAGGCTTGGACAGAGCGCTTGGGTGAATTGGTTGCCAAAGACGCCCCTGCCCAGCGATTGCAAGCGCTGCTGGCGGCGGAAGTCGGCTTGGCAGCGAGCGACCCGCGGGCGGCTTTGAACTTGACTGTGTCAGCGCAGGGCCCAAGGCCTGAATTGTTTTTGGGGACGCAAGGGCGCTTGATGGCGTATCAACAAAACCCTGCCGCTCCAACCGGGGACGCTTTGACGCAAGCGGCTGGCGAGATGCGCACTTGGGTCGCCTTGCACCCGCGTGACGGGGGGGCTTGGTCCTTGTTGTCGCGGGTTAACCAAGCGCAAGGCTTCACCTTGAGGGCCCTTCGTGACGAGGCCGAGGTGCAGGTCGCGCATTTTGATTACCAAGGGGCCTTGGACCGGTTCAGGGCTGCACAAAACTGGGGCCGCGAGCACCCCGAGGGCACTCAAGGACCCGCAGACAGCACCCACCAGGTGGATGCCTCCATCGTGGACACCCGCGCGCGTGAAGTCACTTTATTGTTGCGGGAACAAGCCGCCCAGCGCTAAGTCAATCAACACGCCAAGGCCCGAGTAAATCAAGGAGCCAATCAAAGCGGCGCCAAAGCCGGCCACCACAAAACCGCTCAGCAGCCCTGAGGCGGCCCAGAACATCAGGGCGTTGATGACAAACAAAAACAGCCCCATGCTGAGCACGGTGACCGGCAAGGTGAGCACCACCAAAACCGGCCGCACCAAGGTGTTGAAGAGGCCAATGACCAAGGAAGCCAGCAAGGCTTCGCTGAAGTTGCTGACCTGAACGCCGTCAAAGACATAGGCCACACACAACAAGGCAGCTGCGCTGAGAAGCCATTTCAAAATCATTTTCATGGGCTCAAGCATAGCGCTATCATCGCGTTCCACTTCAACACACCTCTTTCAAAATACCTTTTCCATGGCTGGCATTCACATCACCGACATTGAGGCGGCCATTAACCATTGGCGGCATAAATGCCCATCGCCCGACGGCGTCACCTTGGCCGCCGAATTGCGCGCCTTGGCGGAGGTCTATGCGCTGATGGTTTATTTCCACGAGGACGAGGTGGACGAGTTTTCCATGCCCGCCAAGGCCGCTGCGGCCTGGGATGTTTGGTACCAGAGCACCCCCGACACCCCCTGCATTGCGATTTGCTCAACCAGTCAGGGCGACGAGGTCTGCAAAGGCTGCGGACGCCTCTTTGAAGAAGTGCAGCACTGGCCGAGCATGAGCCCAGGCGAGAAGCGCCAGACTTGGCACCGCATCACGCGGTCGGGTGATGCTTGGCGGTTCAATCGGTATGCCGAACGGGCGGTCGAAAAATAAGCTGAATGGGCTGAAGCCCGCTGCAACTTCACTTCCAGCGCAGGCACTCGATTTCTAGGCTTTCTTGGCCGTCGCTCATCAGCAAACTGCCTTCTTGCACCGTCGCTTGAAGTTGCATGCTGCGTTGAGCCCATTTTGCCAACGCCTGCGAGGCCTCGGTCGGTACCCGCCACACTTGCAATTTGTCCAAGCGCGTGAGTTTGGACTCAATGCCTTTCCACCAAACTTCGGCGGCGTGATGGAAGCAATACACCCTGACTTGGTCGGCCTTTTGGCAGGCTTTCACGAGGGGGCGGTCTTCGGGTTGGCCGACCTCAATCCACAACCGTTTTTGGCCGGTGAAATCGGTCAAAGACACATCGGGGTCTTCGGGGTCAGACAGGCCCGCGCCAAAGGCAAGCGTGCCATCGCCTTGGCAAAGGTCTTGCAGCCAGTGTGCATTGAGCGCCAGCGCCACCAAGCGCACCATCATGCGCTCGTCGGTTTCGCTGGGGTGACGCGCCAGGGTCAGCGCGTGGTCCGCGTAGTAGCCGTGCTCGATGTCGGCAATGGCCAGCTGGACCTTGAAGATGGTGGATTTGAGGGCCATTCAGTGTCGATCAGGCGCAGTTAAGCGCGGCGCGCCAACTCGGCGGCCATGCCCACGTAGCTGCCTGGCGTCATGGCCAGCAAGCGGTCTTTCTCGGCTTGGGGAATTTCCAGCGAGCGAATTAAAGCGTGCAGGTCCTCGGCGCGTACGGTTTTGCCACGCGTGACTTCTTTGAGTTTTTCGTAAGCGCCTTGCACGCCAAATCGGCGCATCACGGTTTGGATGGGTTCGGCCAACACTTCCCACGAAGCATCCAGGTCGGCGGCCAGGTTTTCTTCGTTCAACTCGAGTTTGTTCAAGCCCACTGACAGCGAGTGGTACGCCAGCGCTGCATAGCCCAAAGCCACCCCAATGTTGCGAAGCACCGTGCTGTCGGTCAGGTCGCGTTGCCAGCGGCTGATGGGGAGCTTTTCGCTCAGGTGGCGCAGCACGGCATTGGCCAAACCCAGATTGCCTTCTGCGTTCTCAAAGTCAATCGGGTTGACTTTGTGCGGCATGGTGGAGGAACCAATCTCGCCCGCCTTCAAACGCTGTTTGAAGTAACCCAAGCTCACATACCCCCAAACGTCGCGTGACCAATCGACCAAGATGGTGTTGGTGCGCGCCACAGCGTCAAAAAATTCGGCCATGTAATCGTGCGGTTCAATTTGGATGCTGTAGGGCTGGAAAGTCAGGCCCAGACCCATGGGCTCGGGCGTCTCAATCACTTGTCGGCTGAAATTTTCCCAATCAAAGTCGGGCCAAGCGGAGAGGTGGGCGTTGAAGTTGCCGACGGCGCCGTTCATTTTGCCCATCAATTTCACCGCGGCGATTTTTTCGCGGGCGGCAGACAAACGCATCAGCACATTGGCCACTTCTTTGCCGACCGTGGTCGGGCTGGCGGTTTGACCATGGGTGCGGCTCAACATGGGCACGGCGGCATAAGCCTGGGCCATCTCGCGAAGTTTACTGATCAGACCGTCGAGTGCGGGCAAGATCACTTGGTCTCTTGCGGCCTTGATTTGCAAGGCATGGCTGGTGTTGTTGATGTCTTCACTGGTGCAAGCAAAGTGCACAAACTCGGCCGCGGCCATTAATTCGGGGCGGTCTTCAAATTTGGATTTGATCCAATACTCCACGGCCTTGACGTCGTGGTTGGTGGTCTTTTCGATTTCTTTAATGGCCAACCCGTCGGCCTCAGAAAAGTTCTTCACCAAGCCCAACAGGTATTTGCGGGCCCCGGGTGACAGCGGTTTGAATTCGGCAAAACCGGCATCAGACAAGGCAATGAACCAAGCCACCTCCACTTGCACGCGGCGGTGCATGTAGCCCAATTCGCTGACCAGGGGGCGCAGCGGGGCGAGTCGGTTGGCATAACGGCCGTCAAGCGGCGAGAGGGCGGAAATGGGCGAGAAATTCATACTGCCATTGTAGGTCGTTAGAATGAAATTCCTTTATTTTTGCCCTGCCTAGCAACATGAAACTCATCGGCGCCAACACCAGTCCCTACGTCCGCAAAGTGCGCATTGTCATGGCCGAGAAAAAACTGGATTTTCAGTATGTCCTAGAGGACGTCTGGGCTGCAGAAACGACCATTGGCCAATCCAACCCGTTGGGCAAAGTGCCTTGCTTGGTGATGGAGGGGGGCGAAGCCCTGTTTGATTCGCGCGTCATCGTCGAGTATTTGGACACCTTGTCCCCGGTGGGCAAGCTGATTCCAACCCACAGCCGCGAGCGTGCCGAGGTCAAAACCTGGGAGGCTTTGGCCGATGGTTTGCTCGACGCCGGCGTGTTGCTGCGCTTGGAGCGCGTTTGGCCCGGTCGCACGGCCGAGCAGCGCAGCCCGGCTTGGATGGAGCGGCAAATTGGCAAAATCAACGACAGCTTGAAAGCCTTGTCAGCGGGCTTGGGCGACAAAACCTATTGCAGTGGCAATGGCATTCACTTCAGCCTGGCCGACGTGGCCGTGGGGAGCGCTTTGGGCTGGTTGAGCTTCCGTTTTCCTGAAATCGACTGGCGTTCCGCGCACCCCAATTTGGCCCAGCTGATGGACAAACTGTCTCAACGCCCGAGTTTTGTAGAAACCCAACCCCACCTTTGACCGCCCTGTCCCACATTTCCCGCCTTTTCCCTTTTCCCTAAGGCCATTTGCCTTTTGCTTTTTGCCTTTTGGTGACGAGGGTTTGGCAAGGTTGATCTGGGGCTGGCTCAATGGGAGGCGGAGGGCGTAAAATTCAGCGCATACAGTTTCCTGTTTGAGGCATTTTTCACCCATGGCCGCCATGTTGTACCCCGAGCTTTTTAAGCAACTTGAATCCGTCCGTTGGGACATGGAAAAAGACATTCCCTGGGACCAATTTGAGGCGTCTAAGCTCTCCGACGAGCAGGCCATGACCATCAAGATGAATGCCATCACTGAGTGGGCTGCCTTGCCCGCCACTGAAATGTTTTTGCGTGACAACCGCGGCGACAGTGATTTCTCGGCCTTCATGTCGATTTGGTTTTTTGAAGAGCAAAAACATTCCTTGGTCTTGATGGAATACCTGCGCCGCTTCCGGCCCGATTTGGTGCCCACCGAGCAAGAGTTGCACGACATTCGTTTTGAATTTGACCCAGCGCCTGCGCTGGAAACGTTGATGCTGCATTTTTGTGGCGAAATTCGCTTGAACCACTGGTACCGCCGTGCCAGCGAATGGCACGACGAGCCGGTCATTAAACAAATCTACACGACCCTGAGCCAAGACGAAGCCCGTCATGGCGGCGCGTATTTGCGTTACATGAAGCGCGCCATCAACAACTTTGGTTTGGAGGCCAAGTCGGCTTTCGCCAAGGTCGGGGTTTTGATGGCGAGTGCCCGGCGCACGGCCCAAGCGCTGCACCCGACCAACCTGCATGTGAACAAAAACCTGTTCCCGCGCGACACCATTCAAAGCCGCCTGCCCAACCCCGATTGGTTAGAGAAGTGGTTGGACCAACAAATCAACTTCGACGCGGTCTGGGAAACCAAGGTGGTTGACCGCATCTTGCACAACATGAGTTTGTTGCTGGAGCGCAGCTTCAAGAGCGTGCAAGAGCTCAACCGCTACCGCAAAGAGTTAACCGCCCTCGCGCCCACGGCCTCAGTGGCCAGTGCCACGGCCCCGATCCCTTCGGCTTAAGCCGCAAACACCTGCTGCCAAAGGTGCAAAATCGCCTCCCGCTCTTGGACGGCCTCGGGCAAGGGCAGGTGCGTTGGGGCTTCATTCAAACGCGCTTGGTGCTGCATTGACCGCAAATGTCGATAGGCCACGGCCGCCGCCGTCCCGACCGACGCGGGCAGCAAGCCCGACAACGCCGCGTTTTCCAGCAATTGAATATTGCCCCAATTGCCCCGCATCAAGGGCTCTTTTGCCGAGGCCGATAACACCAAAAATTGCACCGCGAACTCGGCGTCAACCATGCCACCCGGACTGTGTTTGAGGTCGAACTCGGCGGCTGGTACGGCGTGCGCCAATCGGACTTTTTCACGCATCTGCATGATTTCTTTGCGCAACGCCAATGGGTCGCGTGGGGACATGATCACGGCTTCTCGCACCGCCTCAAAATGCGCCTGTAAAGAAGCGCTTCCAACGGCACATCGGGCCCGGGTAATGGCTTGGTGCTCCCATGTCCAAGCGGTGTTGGAGCCCCGTTGTTGCTGGTATTTGGTGTAGGCCGCGATCGAGCTGACCAAGAGCCCTGAATTGCCATTGGGTCGCAACGCGGTGTCAATTTCATACAAGTCCCCTTCCCCCGTTTTGGCGGTCAACCAAGTGATGAGTTTGCGCACCAAGGCGGCATAAACCTCGGGTGCACGCTCATCGTCGTCTTCATAGACAAACACCACATCCAGGTCGCTGCCATAACCCAGTTCTTTGCCGCCCAATTTGCCATAAGCGATGACGCCCAACTGCGGCAGGTCGCCAGGCGTGGCATGGCGGTTCTTGAGGCGTTGCCAGCACCACTGGAGCGTCACCCGCAGCACACTGTCAGCGAGTGCACTCAAATCATCAGCCACTTGTTCCACGCTCAATCGACCCCCCACATCGCGGGCCAAGGTGCGGAACAACTCCGCATGGTGAGCCCGGCGCAACAAATTGAGCAAGGCCTCTTCGTCGTCTTCCCCGGTGGTTTGCAAGGAGGCTCGGCGCCGTTCTAAATCGTTTTCAAATTCGCTGGCGCTGAAGCGTTCTTGCATCACCGCTTCGGTGGCCAGCTCGTCGATCACGCCCGGGTGCTTGAGCAGGTAGCGCGCGGGCCAACGTGCAGCGCCGAGCAGGTGCAAGAGTCGACTGTGCACGGCGGGCCTCTCGGCGAGCAAAGCCAGGTAGTTTTCGCGCCGCAGCAGGGGCTCCAGCCAGTCGATAAAAGTGACCGCCGCGGCTTCTTGGAGGCCCCCTTCTTGGACCCAAGTCGCTGTCCGTTGTAAAAGTGTCAACAGGCGTTGGCGGGCGCTGTCGCGCAAAGCCTGCAGCCGGCCCTGGGTTTGCCAAAGGGAGACCCTTTGCGCCATGTCCTTTGGCCAGGCGGGCAACAAATCGCTCAGCTCGCTCGGTGCTTTGACCGGTTTGGACTTTGGGTTTCCCAACAAGGACTCGAATTCATGGGCCACCGTTTCGCGGTGATGCGCCAAGGTGTCGGTCAGCGCTTGGGCGTCGGGCAAATCCAAGGTCAGCGCCAACCAATGCAAGTCATCGGGCTGGGTCGGCAGCAGATGCGTTTGTTGGTCATCGAGGTATTGAATTCGGTGTTCCAATCGGCGCAAAAATTGGTAGGCCTGTGCCAACGCTTCTGCTGTGGCTGGGGGCATCAAGTTGGCTTTGGCGAGCCGCTCGAGCGCCTCCAAAGTGGGTCGGCAGCGCAATTCCGGAAACTGTCCGCCCCGAACGACTTGCAAGAGTTGAACGGTGAACTCAATTTCCCGAATGCCACCCCGCGACAACTTGATGTCGTTCAGGCGTTCGGCCTGTCCAGCGCTTCGACTGACTGCGTGGTCTCGGATTTGTTGGTGAAGTCGGCGCAGTGCATCAAACACGCCGTAGTCCAAATAGCGCCTGAAGACAAACGGCAAGACCACCGCACGCAAGGCACTGGCGCTGGCCAGCGGCAAGGCGTCGGGCACGATGACCCGACTCTTGAGCCAAGCAAATCGCTCCCACTCGCGCCCTTGTTGTTGAAAATAAACCTCCAAGGCATTCAACGACACAGCAGCAGGCCCCGAGTTGCCATTCGGTCGCAGGGCCAAATCGACACGGAACACGCTGCCGTGTTCGGTGGGCTCGCCAATCAATTGATAAATGCGTTTGACCAGCCTGGAAAAATACTCTTGGTTGCTGATGCGAAGCCGCCCCTCGGTTTCACCGTCCAGGTCGTAGACATAGACCAAGTCGATGTCACTCGACACATTCAATTCGCGGGCCCCCAATTTGCCCATCCCGATGATCCAAATTTGGGCTTGCTCACCCGGCGCACCGTGCAAATCGTCCAGCTCCTTTTGGGCTTGAACACAAGCCTTCGACAAGGCGAATTCAGCCAATCGGGTCATGCTGAGGGTGATGGTTGACAAAGGGGCTTCTTCGTCGCAGTCGGCGCTGATCAAGCGCAACATCACCAATTGCCGCAAAACCCGCAAGGCCGCGCCCAACGCCGCCAAGGCAGGGACTTGGGATTGCAAGGCTTCCAAAGCCGTCTGGAAAGCCTCAGCGTTCAGCTCACCAGCAGGCAAACAAGGCGTCAAATCGGCGTAACGACGTTGCAAACGCTGCCAAAAGCGGGAATAGGCGGCCCGACTTTCAGATGGCGTGTGGTTGACCGTCATAATTCTCCTTGGTACTGGTTTTGGTGATTTTGTGCTTGCCTGAGTTAAAACGCTTTGAGTTTTTCGTCCCTGTCCTCTTTAGTTAAGAAAAAAACGTCTGCGGGTTTCAGCTTACTGCAGGGCGGTCGCGTTGGGTTGGGCCGGCTGGCCAGGGGAATGGCTTGGTTGTTGCTGGGCTTGGCGGCGGTCTTGTTGTTGGCTTGGTCGGCTCTCTACGGGTTGATTTTGCCGCGGGTTTCCGATTACCGCCCCGACCTCGAGGCAGCGGCCTCTCGGGCATTGGGCGTGCCCGTTCAGATTGGTCAGCTGACGGCCCGCCATGCAGGTTGGGTTCCTTCCTTTGATTTGGAGCAGGTCACTCTGCTGGACCCATTGGGTCGAGTGGCGTTGGCCTTGCCGCGGGTAGAGCTGACGCTGTCGCCACAGTCGTTGTTGCGCTTGGGTTTTGAGCGCATGACCTTGTTTCATCCCACGTTGAACCTGCGACGCACAACGGACGGCAACATCGAAGTCGCAGGCTTGAGACTGGCCTCGACCCAGCACGACGAGCGGGTCGCTGACTGGCTGGCCTCACAGGCCCGCATGGCGGTGGAAGACGGCACCGTGATTTGGACCGACGAGCTTCAAGCCCTCCCCCCCGTCGAGCTGCGTCAAGTCAACGTGCTGATTCGCAACACACCCCTCAGTCACAGCCTGCGTGTCGAAGCCACGCCACCAGAAACTTGGGGGGATCGCTTTTCGGTGTTGGGTGATTTTCACCAATCTTTGTTGGACCCGCACCGAGGGCACTGGCAATCTTGGAAGGGCACGGCGTATGCCCAATTTGACCGCGTTGATTTGCAATCGCTGGGCCCCTATCTCGAGCTGGGGCAGCACCTGACTCAGGGCCACGGCAGTTTGCGACTCTGGGCTGATTTGGCCCAAGGGCAATTCAACGGGGGCATTTTAGATTTGGCCCTCTCGCAAGTGAAGGTGCGTTGGCGCGACGACCTGCCCGCCATGGACATGAATTGGTTGCAAGGCCGTATGGGGGGCCACCGATTCAACGGCGGCTTTGATTTACAAGCGAATGGATTGGCCTTTGAATTGGCCGATGGCCTTCGTTGGCCTGGTGGCCAAGTTTCCTTGCATTGGGAAGACGCCAAACCTTCTCGATTACAAGCCCAGTTGGGGCACGCCCAAGGGGTACTGAAAGCCGACCAAATCGATGTGGCGGCCTTCGGGGCGCTGCTGTTGCGTGTGCCTGCCCCTGTCGAGCTACAAAAGGCGGTGAAGACCTTCGCTCCGCAGGGTCGATTGGAGTCGGTGCAAATGAGTTGGGTGGGCAATCTGGACCCATTGCCTGCCGAATTCAAACTGAAGGCGCAACTCAAAGGAGGCGCTTGGTCGCCGGGCAATGGGATGCCGGGTTTGCAGGGGCTTGATGCCGCCTTGGAGACCACCCAAAGCGAGGGGCAGGCCAAGTTGAACTTGACAGCAGGCGCCTTGGATTGGCCTGGCAATTTCGATGACGTCAAATTACCCTTGGACCAACTCCAGGCTGTTTTGAAGTGGCAAATTGAGGGGCAAGGACAAAAAATTCGGCTGCAAATACCGGAGCTGACCCTCGCCAATGCCGACCTCAAAGGTCAAGCTCGTTTGGAGTGGCACACCGATGACCGCCAAGCCAACGCGCCCTTGGCACAACGTTTACCAGGTTATTTGAATTTGCAGGGCAGCTTGTCGCGGGGCGAGGTCAAGCAGGTGGCGCGCTACTTGCCCAAGAGCGCCATGCCAGAAACGCGCGATTATTTGAAGCAAAGTTTGTTGGGCGGCCGCATCACGCAGGGCCAGTTCCAAGTGCAAGGCCTTTTGAATGACTTTCCCTTCAAAGACAACCGGGGCGGGGTGTTTAAGGTTCAAGCGCAGGTGAAAGACGCCAGCATGGACTTCGCCCCCGCCTCTGGTGATTGGCCTGTGCTGAGCCAGATGGCCGCTCAGTTGGACTTTCAAGGTCAGGGCATGCAGATACGGGCCAGCGCCGCCAAGCTCGCGGGCACCGCCTTGGTCGCTGCGCCAGTGGAGGTGCGCATCGCTGATTTTGACCACTCAGTGGTTCAGGTCAACAGCACCGTGAAGGGCCCTTTGAATGACATGCTC
>Ga0208874_1000008_pt1 | contig 76865 bp, 68 predicted proteins | sample CryBogCBH10Oct08_FD_184604 | JGI IMG/M metagenome (GOLD analysis project Ga0208874, IMG submission 184604) | Freshwater microbial communities from Crystal Bog, Wisconsin, USA - CBH10Oct08 (SPAdes) (version 2) | ecosystem: Environmental > Aquatic > Freshwater > Lake | place: Crystal Bog... | reverse complement strand
CTTCGCAGCCGAATTTGCACAAGCGCTAGCTTTGGCGGACGTTGCTTATGTTCTAGAAATTTATGGCGCGAGCGAAAAGCCTATTCCTGGAATCACCTCCGAGGTGATTACTCGGCATATGGCGAAAGAACAAGGGATTTATGAGCCGTCGATGATTACGGTTGCAGAGGCGTTAATACATCGAGCCGAGCCAGGCGATGTAATTCTCACCCTAGGAGCTGGCGACGTGAACAGCCTCGCGCCGGTCCTCGTGGATTCGCTGGTCGACAAATACCAACAATATAAGTAAAAACAATGATGACCATTTCAAAACGGCGATTAAAGAAGCAACTTCGCGCGCTCCTCATCCTCGCCGTACTCGCCGGCGCGGCTTATGGATTGGGCTGGTCTAATTATTTTCATGTGAGCTCTATCCAGGTGCGTGGCACCAACCAAAGCGCATTGCTGCTTCAAGATATTCGCAACAACCACGTAATACTTCATATGTCGATGCCAATGGCGCGGGTTGACGTCAAAGCAATGAACGCCAGCCTGATTCGCGAGCAGTGGTTGAGCGAAATCCACATTTCTCGAAATTGGCTATCTGGCCGAGTAACCATCAACGTTCGTGAACGTAAACCGGTTGCTCAGTACCTGGATCCATCAGGCATAACGCACTACTTTGACGGCTCGGGTTTCGCTTTTACCTCGCCACAGGGATACGGGAGCTTGCCGACGGTTTCGCTAGCGATGACCAACGACAATCAGGTTTCGCTTCGGACCGGCGCCGCCACCTTTATCGCCCAAATGCCCCAAGACATATTAGGAAGCATGCAGAGTTTGACGGTCACGGGAGGCGACGCGAAATCGATGTCGATTTCCATGGTCAGTGGACTTGTTGGAAAGCCACTTTCTATTCAGTGGGGTAACGCGAGCGATTTACCATTGAAAATAAAGGTTTTACGGGCACTTGTAGAACGACCTGAAAATGCGAAAGTGACGAGCATCGATCTATCGATTCCCACTTCGCCAGTTACTAAATAACTCGTACTTTTTATTTCTCTTCACATCGTGTCGGTCATTGCTCTGACAACAATTGCACTCTAACTTTGCCAATCGAGTGAGAGTAAACCTTAAGTCTCAAGTAGAGATTGAGGTCAAGGGAAGAGGCGAATCGTGGCAACACCACAAAATTATTTAGCAGTCATCAAAGTTGTTGGCGTTGGTGGCGGCGGAGTAAATGCGATCAATCGAATGATTGATGCCGGCCTCAAGGGCGTTGAATTCATCGCAATCAATACCGACTCACAACAATTAATTATGAGTGATGCCGATGTGAAATTAGATATCGGAAAGAAAATTACCCGCGGACTCGGTGCCGGCGCTTCACCAGAAATTGGTCGACAAGCCGCGGAAGATTCTGCAGAAGAAATTGAAGAGTTGCTGCGCGGTGCGGATATGGTTTTCGTAACAGCAGGCGAAGGCGGTGGAACCGGAACAGGCGGTGCGCCGGTTGTCGCAAAGATTGCAATGGAATTGGGTGCGCTCACGGTTGGTGTAGTTACTCGGCCATTTGGTTTCGAAGGTAAGCGTCGCGCGGGCCAAGCCGAAGTTGGCATCGAAGAACTTCGCAAGGTTGTCGACACATTGATCGTGATTCCCAATGATCGCCTTTTGGCAATCTCCGATCGATCTATTAGTCAGATTGAAGCCTTCAAGAGCGCCGACGCGGTCCTACTCTCCGGCGTACAAGGCATCACAGAGTTAATCACTACGCCAGGTTTGATCAATCTGGATTTTGCAGACGTGAAGAGCGTTATGGCTGGCGCCGGATCCGCGCTTATGGGAATTGGTTCGGCACGAGGTGAAGCGCGCGCAACTCGCGCTGCCGAGCTTGCAATCTCCAGCCCGCTTCTTGAAGCATCGATCGACGGTGCTCATGGAGTGCTGATGTCGATTGCTGGTGGTTCCGATATTGGGCTATTCGAAATTAATGAAGCCGCGGAATTAGTGCATCAAGCCGTCCATCCAGAAGCAAACATCATTGTAGGTACCGTTATCGATGACGCATTAGGCGATGAGGTACGTGTAACCGTTATTGCCGCCGGTTTTGAGGGCGGCGAGCCCGTACGAGTCGCAGTTCCCGTCATTGACGCGTCCACGCTCCACGGCAAGGCGGACCCCATCGCGGCGAACGATCCACTCGCCATTGCACTCGATCTTCAGGACGAGACCAGCGCAGCGCCTACCGCGCGAAAGCGAATCACTTTTGAAGAGCTGACTCTTGAGGATGAAATCGACGTTCCTGATTTCATGAAGTAATTTCTCACCATGCCGAGGGTCTTTTATAGCTCGCGTCATGGTGGTGTTTCACGAAATCCTTTCGATTCATTCAATCTCGGAACTCACGTCGGGGATGAGATCGAGTCAGTTCGGCAAAATCGCGAAATCCTGCGAGCAAATCTTTGCCTGACTTCCCTTGCGTTTATGAATCAAAGGCATGGTGCCGATATTTCGGTGATTGCAGAGCCAGCCCAAGCCAATCTCATACCTGACGCGGATGCGCTGATGACAAATCAAAAGGGGATAGGCCTTGCGGTCATGGTCGCGGATTGTGTTCCACTTTTATTGGCGGCTGAAGGATGGGTTGCCGCGGTTCACGTCGGGCGGGTGGGGTTGATGTCGAATATTGTGGAATCCGTTCTCAGAAAGTTTGACGATCTAGGCGACGCAGCGCGTGACGCGTGGATAGGTCCGCATATTTGCCAGGAGTGTTACGAGGTGGATTCGAATATGTATCGAGAGTTAACGGCGTCTAGCCCTCTTCTTGCGACAACCGATGAGAAACACTGCCTCAACCTCAAGGCTCCGATCGTCGATGTGCTCGTTGGTCAAGGCGTTCGCGTGCACGATCTCTCGCGCTGTACCGTCGAAACTGACGACCTTTTCTCCTACCGTCGTGATGGGATGACCGGTCGTTTTGCGGGAGTGATCGCGCTATGACTCCGAGCCGCAGCCAGGAATTAGCAGCAAACCTCGGGGCTGTGCGAGAGCGCATCGGTGCAGCAACAGCAAGGGCGAATCGTTCAGTCGATGATGTCCAGCTGATCGTCGTAACAAAAACCTTTCCGGTCAGCGATGTTCATCTTCTATATGAATTGGGTGAGCGAAATTTTGGCGAGAATCGAGACCAGGAAGGAGCAGCAAAATTTCCTGATCTCCCGAGCGATGCGCGGCTGCATTTCCAGGGGCAAATTCAGAGTAAGAAGTTGAAGTCGATTACTCGCTGGGCGCGAGTTATTCATTCACTGGATGAGCCAAAGCATGCTCAGATATTGGCCGACTTGGGCGCGGCTCAAGACGTATTCATTCAGGTTTCGCTCGACTCGTCGCCGGGTCGGGGAGGCGTAGCGCCCGACCGGCTGCTCACGTTTGCAGAAGATTGCGTATCTCGATTGCGATTAAATCTGGTCGGTTTGATGGCGGTTGCTCCGCTTGGGGAAGAGCCCGCCAGCGCATTCGCTCGACTGAATGAGATTCACGGGAAGGCGAAATCGGAGTTTCCGCAGCTCCGTTATTTGTCGGCCGGCATGAGTGGCGACTTCGAGGCAGCGATTGAGGCGGGTGCGACACATGTTCGAGTCGGCAGCTCAATCCTCGGCCATCGAGCCCCCGCAATCTAGAATTTGGGTATGGCTAATGCATTTAAAAAGATGGCGAACTACCTTGGTCTCTCCGAAGAGGATGAATTCTCTGCCGTAGAAGAGACGCGTCAAGAAGCGGCCGCCGCTCCAACTCGTCGCGGTTTCCGATCACATCGTTCAGTCGAAAGCGAAGAGCGCATCGCAACTTCGCAGTTGCCTACCTATCTTCGCAGCACAACGCCGACATCTGCGCCAGTGACTAGCGTTTCACCATCGGTGCGCACTGTTGCCCCGACTCCCGTCATTGACCGCATCGTTACGGTTCAACCACGTTTTTATAGCGACGTTCGCACGATTGGCGAGCACTATCGCAACGGCCAACCGGTGATCATGAACTTGTCTGATGTTGAAGAGTCTGAACGCAAGCGCTTGGTTGATTTTGCCTCCGGTCTGGTCTTTGGTCACTATGGAAGCATCGAGAAGGTGACGACGAAGGTCTTCTTGTTAACGCCACCTAATGTAGCCGTGAGCAGCGAAGACAAGAACGCCGCGGCGCAAGCTAGCTTCTTCAACCAGAGCTGACGCAGAACCCTCCGATGCATAGCATTGGCATCATCCTTAACGACATAATCCAAATCTTTGTCCTTGCACTTTTCGCTCGGTTAATTCTGGATTATGCGCGGATGTTCGCCCCACAGTGGCGTCCAAAAGGAATCATTCTTGCTTTGTCCGAGTTTGTTTATTCCGTGACAGATCCAGCGATTCGGTTCGTACGCCGGTTTGTTCCGCCGCTCCGACTAGGGCCGGTCAGCATCGATCTCTCGTTTATCGTGGTCTTTTTCGCGGCTCAGCTCATCGGCCGTGCGCTGCTCGCGCTGTAAATATTTTTCTTTTAGGCTTTTGCAAGCTCCAGCCATAGGCCAATTTCGCTCGACTCGTTGGTTTTGCCCTCGACGCGAGTAAAGCTCAGTGCGAGTACTTCGTCCGCAATCTCTGCCGAGTTGGCGCCCATGATCGCGACAATATCGTCGCCGCCATCCCATGACACGTTAATGCGATCGCTGATATTTAAGCCGTCGGTCTTCCGCTTCTCTTGAATGGCGCGAATGATTTCCCGGGTTAAACCAGCAGCAATGAGTTCTTCGGTCAGCGTTAAATCCAGTGCCAGGCTCTCGCCCGCATGAGAGGCGACCGACCAACCTTCTTTAGGCGTCTCCGTGACGATGACATCCTCGAGCGAAATTTCTGCAGCCTTATTGTCGCCATAAGAGATCTGGGTGGCGGCGTTGGCTCGTAACTCTCGGACGAGCTTCTCCGCATCGCTGGCGTGAATAGCGGAAGCGATGGGTTGTACATCCGCCCCGTATCGAGCGCCAATACTCTTGAAATTTGCCTTGATAGTGACGCTGACTAAATCTGCGCCGGCCGATGAAATGTCGGCGAGATCTAGCACGTTGAGTTCCTCGGCGATATGCGCACGAATTTCGTCTTCCATGGTCGACCACCCCGAAGCCGCAACGAGAGCGCGGGACAATGGTTGGCGAATTTTGATCTTCGATTCGGCGCGAGCGGCGCGACCCAGTTCGACCAAACGGCGCGAAAGTTGGACCGAATCCGAGAGCGCTTGATCAACAGCGTCAGAGTTTGCAATCGGGAATGAGCTGAGGTGAACCGACTCGACGACGGTCGCTTCATTTGCGCGAATGAGCTCCTGCCACACGTGCTCGGTGATGAACGGCACCATAGGCGACATCAATAAGGTGAGTTGCTTGAGCGCCCAGTACAAGGTTTGAAGCGCGTCGGCGTCGCCATCCCAGAATCGACGGCGTGAACGGCGGACATACCAGTTTGATAGGTCGTCAATGAATGCTGCGATTAATTTGCCGGCTTCTTGCGAGTCATAGGTTGCATACGCCGCGTCGACACCAGTAATCAGTGAATTGAGCTCTGAGATGATCCACCGATCAAGAGTGACGGTAGACCGGGCAGGCTCGGATGTGGGGATAAAGCCCGCGGCATCCGCATACAAGGTGTAGAACGAAACGGTATTCCAATAGGTAAGCAAGGTCTTGCGAACCACGTCCGAAATGGCGTCGTGTCCAACGCGACGAGCGCTCCATGGCGAACCAGCGGCCAACATGTACCAACGAACCGCGTCCGCACCATGTTGATCCATGAGCGCTACCGGTTCGAGTACGTTGCCGAGGTGCTTGCTCATCTTGCGACCATCTTTATCAAGAATGTGTCCGAGGCAAAGCACGGTTTCATATGAACTCTTGTCAAAGACCAGAGTTCCAATCGTCATCAAGGTGTAAAACCAACCACGAGTCTGATCAATCGCCTCGGCGATAAAGTCGGCGGGGTAGGAGGATTGGAATTTCTCTACTGAACCCGGCTTGTGTGGATAGCCCCATTGTGCAAATGGCATGGCGCCCGAGTCGTACCAACAGTCGATGACTTCAGGCACGCGGGTGCTAATTTCGCCGCATTCCGCGCAGGCGAAGGTGATGTCATCAACGAATGGACGATGTGGATCAGTGCCGAGCAATTCTTGATGTGCCAGTTCACCGAGCTCCGCGAGTGAACCAACGCAGACCATGTGGTTGTTCGGGCAACGCCAGATAGGAAGCGGTGTTCCCCAATAACGATTACGCGAAACGGCCCAGTCAATGTTGTTCTCTAACCAATCGCCGTAACGACCGGTCTTAATGGTCTCTGGGTGCCAGTCGGTCTGGGCATTTTCGCGAAGCAACTCGTCCTTGATGGCGGTGGTCCGGATGTACCACGATGGTTGTGCGTAATAGATAAGGACTGTGTGGCACCGCCAGCAGTGCGGGTAGGAGTGTTCAAACTGGGTGTGGCGATACATCAAGCCGCGCGCCTTCAAATCTTTTATCAGCGCCTTGTCTGCGTCCTTGAAGAAGACGCCGCCCACCATGGGCACGTCAGGGAGAAAAGTTCCGTCCGGAGCGACCGGATTAATAACCGGCAGGCCGTACTTACGACAGGTTGCTAAGTCGTCGGCGCCAAATGCTGGAGCTTGGTGAACAAGTCCGGTTCCGTCTTCTACGGTGACGTAATCCGCGAGGATCACGTAATTCGCGTTCTCGAGTTCAACCAGATCAAATGGTCGGGTGTAAGCAGTATGTTCGAGCTCGGTTCCTTGGAAGGAGGCGATTACATGACGGTCATCGCCGAGAACGTGCGCCAAATTTTCGGCAATGACGAGGCGCTCTGTTTCGCCTTCGCGGTCGGCAATCGGGACCTCTATCACGTTATAGGTAACCGAAGGATTGACCGCAATCGCCGTATTGGAGACCAAGGTCCACGGAGTCGTCGTCCAGACAAGTAACGAAGCGTTTAACTCGGCGAGTTTCCCTGATGTCGCTGCAAAACGGACATAGACGGATGGATCAGTGACCGTCTCGTATCCCTGCGCAAGCTCGTGGTCGGATAGGCCAGTCCCGCATCGAGGGCAGTACGGCGCAACTCGATGGTCCTGAACTAGTAAGCCTTTATTCCAAATTTGTTGGAGTGACCACCAGACCGATTCGACATATTCGCTGGACATGGTCCAGTAGGCCTCGTCGAAGTCCACCCAGAATCCCATTCGGCGGGTCATACCCGTAAACGCGCTCACGTGGCGTTGCACCGATTCGCGACACTTGTCGTTAAAAGCCGCGATGCCATATTTCTCGATATCGCCCTTGCCGGAAAAACCAAGCTCTTTCTCGACCGCGATCTCAACGGGTAAACCGTGGCAGTCCCAGCCAGCCTTACGGATTACTTGCTGGCCCTTCATCGTTTGATAACGAGGGAAGAGATCCTTGAAAACCCGAGCTTCAATGTGGTGGGTACCGGGCATGCCATTCGCGGTGGGTGGGCCTTCAAAGAAGGTCCAATTAGTTGCTCCGGCGCGGGCATCCACCGACTTTTTGAAAATATCCTGCGTCTCCCAGAAATTGAGAATTTGATGCTCCACGGCAGGTAGGTCAATTTGCGGCGCCAGCACGCGTGGTGCAGAGGATTTGTGAGGCGCGGACATTGGGGAAGTCTATCGTGCGCGAGCGGAAGCGCTTTCGGCGCTAGGATGCCGCATTCAGCGAAGTACCGGGGGAACTGTGGCTACGAAGAAGACACCAGCTAAAAAAGCACCAGCTAAGAAGGCGCCGGCCAAGAAGGCTATTGCTAAGAAAGCGCCTGCCAAAAAAGTTCCGGCCAAAAAAGCTCCGGCTAAGAAGGCGCCAGCTAAAAAAGCTCCGGCTAAGAAGGCGCCAGCTAAAAAAGCTCCGGCTAAGAAGGCGCCAGCTAAGAAAGCTACGGCTGGGCGCTCGCCAAATATCGTCAAGCCCTCATTGGCCAAACCTGCTCGCAAGTTGCCGGGTAAGCCATTTCCTGCAAAGTTACAGCAGACAACCAAGGGCGACTCAACAACTATTACCGTCACTCCGCGCGAAGTAAATAATGGCCCAGAGGTCGTTGTTGAAGAGCGCCGGTTGCAGATGACTCCACCGCCTCGTCCAACAAAGGTCACAAAGAAGGGCGCTGGCCTCAAGCCAATTAAGAGCGCTCCTGCTCCACTCGTTGTTGCCGATGGTGAGGATCCTTGGACGGCAGCTGAGTTGAAGGCGGTTCGCGCCGAACTCGCGAAAGATTTAGTCCGTTTGCGCGCCGAGTTGGCCGAGACGGAAAGCGAAATGGAAGATTTGATTGCCGCCGCCGGTGTAGGCGCGGGTGATGATCAGGCCGACGCGGGTACTAAAACTTTTGAGCGCGAACACGAAATGTCGTTGGTCTACAACGCGCGCGACATGGTCCTTCAAACCGAACGTGCGCTTGAGCGCATCGATAACAAGACCTATGGCCGATGCGAAGAGTGCGGCAATTCGGTGGGTAAGGCGCGACTGCAGGTATTTCCGCGGGCGACCCTCTGCATGGTCTGCAAGCAAAAAGAGGAGCGACGCTGACGTTCGCTTCACCTCAACGCCGCGGGTACCTACTCGCGTTATTCATTTTCTTGGCTGATGTACTTTCAAAAAATCTTGCCCGCCATCACCTCACGCCAAATACCGTCCACGTCCTTGGCCGATTGCTCGAATTACAACTTGCCTTCAATCAAGGCGCCGCCTTCAACCTCGGCAACGGTCATGCGGTTATTTTCACGACGATTTCGTGCGCGATACTCGCATTTCTCATCGCGTGGACGACTCGGTTGGTCTCCAATGGCTGGGCGGTAGCCGTCGGGTTGATGATGGGTGGGATTTTGGGAAATCTGAATGACCGATTTTTCCTCGGTGGTCGAGTGACCGATTGGATCAGACTTCCATATTGGCCGAATTTTAATCTGGCCGACTCCGCTATCGTATGTAGTGCGATTTTGATTGCCATCTTGGTACTCCGAAACATCTCGCCCGTGAAAGGCCGTACCGAATAATGAGCAGCGCGCGCGAATCGAAATACATTTCAATTCCCGACGGATTAGATAACGAACGCGGCGACGCCGCACTTGCTCGACTCTTGGGGCTATCTCGCTCGGTGGTTGTCGATCTGATGGAAGCGGGCGAAGTAACGCTTTCCGGGAAGAACCTAGGTAAGTCCGATCGGGTTCACGCTGGTGACATGGTCGAAATCTTGATGCCCGAAGCGAAAGCGCCGCCCTCCTTGCAACCGACCCCGGCCGAGGGAATGACCGTTGTCTATGACGACGAAGATGTAATCGTTATCGACAAGCCAGTCGGAATCGCCGCGCACCCGAGCCCGGGCTGGAAGGGCGCGACCGTCATTGGAGCGATAGTTGCCGCTGGCTATAACGTTTCCACGAGCGGCGCCGCGGAACGCCAGGGAATCGTTCACCGACTCGATGTCGGCACATCAGGATTAATGGTTGTTGCGAAGAACGAAAAGGCTTACACAAGTTTGAAACAACAGTTTCGAGATCGAAGCGTTGACAAAATTTATCACGCGATGGTCCAGGGCCATATGGATCCCTCAGAGGGAACAATCGACGCACCGATTGATCGTCACCCGCGCGAGGACTATCGATTCGCGGTAGTCGCCGATGGAAAACCCAGTATCACTCACTACACCGCGCTTGAATTTTTTCCAGCGGTTTCACTCTTGGAAATTGAACTCGAGACCGGCCGAACACACCAGATCAGAGTGCATTTTTCTGCGCTTCGTCACCCATTGGTGGGAGATGCCACTTATGGCGCCGACCACACTATCTCGCAGCGACTGGAGATATCTCGACCTTGGCTTCATGCCCATAAGCTCAGCTTTACTCATCCAGCCTCAGGGGAGCGTCTTCACTTTGAATCGCCGTACCCAGCAGACTTGACACGCTCTCTGGAAATTTTGGCGACACACGGCCCACGCAACTAAGCAGTAGTAATCTCCGATAAATGTCCGCCAGCAACTCATCCGATTCGTTTGTGCATCTCCATGTGCACACCGAATATTCGATGCTGGATGGCGCGGCCCGAGTCGATGAATTAGTCGCCGAAGCTGCACGGCTGGAAATGCCGGCGATCGCGATTACCGATCACGGATACGTTTTTGGTGCTTACGACTTTAATAAGAAGGCACGGAAGGCCGGCATCAAACCGATTATCGGAATTGAAGCCTACGTAGCTCCCGAATCACGATTTACCAAGTCGCGCGTCAAGTGGGCGGATGGCGGCGAGGATGATGTTTCCGGTGGTGGCGCCTATACGCACATGACGCTGCTGGCCGAAAACAACGATGGCCTCGCGAATCTTTTTAAACTTTCATCGCTCGCCTCGCTCGAGGGTTATTACTACAAGCCGCGTATGGATCGCGAGCTACTCTCGAAGTACGCCAAAGGAATTATTGCGACGACTGGGTGCCCGGGTGGCGAGGTTCAAACGCGTATTCGGATGGGCGACTACAAGGCAGCGAAGCAAGCGGCCAGCGACCTGCGCGACATATTCGGTGCCGAGAACTATTTCTTGGAGTTGATGGATCATGGAATCGAGATCGAGAGCCGAGTGAAGGCTGATTTGCTGAAATTAGCGCGCGAATTGAAACTGCCGCTCTTGGCGACAAACGATTTGCACTACACCAAGCATGAAGACGCCGATGCGCATGCTGCACTGCTCTGCGTTCAGTCGGGTTCAACCCTAGCCGACCCGAAGCGATTCAAGTTCGATAACAATGAGTTCTATCTCAAGACTCCAGCAGAGATGCGCGCGCTCTTTTCGGAGCTACCAGAGAGTTGTAATAACACCTTGCTGATAGCCGAGCGCTGCAATGTAACGATGCGCGAGGACGAGAACCTGATGCCGGAATTCAGCGTTCCCAAGGGGGAGACCGAAGAATCGTGGCTTCGAAAGTTGGCTCACGATGGGTTATCAGAGCGCATGAATGGTTCGATTCCACAGGAATATGAAGCGCGGCTTACTTACGAGCTCGATGTTATGGTCAAAATGGGATTTCCTGGTTACTTCCTCGTGGTGGCGGATTTATGTTCACACGCACGCGAAGTTGGCATCCGCGTCGGTCCAGGTCGTGGCTCGGCTGCGGGTTCACTCGTCTCCTACGCGTTAGGTATCACCGCGCTCGATCCCATAAAGCATGGACTCTTGTTCGAGCGCTTTCTTAACCCAGAGCGTATTTCGATGCCCGATATTGATTTGGATTTCGACGAACGCCGCCGCTCCGAAATGATTTCCTACGCCACCGAGAAGTATGGCGAAGATCGAGTCGCGCAAATCATCACCTACGGAACAATCAAATCAAAGCAAGCACTTAAGGATTCAACACGAGTGCTGGGCTACCCATACCCAATGGGCGAGAAGTTGACCAAGGCGCTTCCACCATCGGTCATGGGCAAGGACATCAGCTTGGCGGGCGTTTTCGATAAGAAGAACGAGCGCTACGGCGAGGCTGGCGAGTTTCGCACCATGTACGAAACCGATCCTGATTCCAAAAAAATTGTTGATACCGCGCTCGGCCTCGAAGGTCTGAAGCGGCAGTGGGGCGTGCACGCAGCAGGTGTCATTCTTTCCCGCTATCCACTCCTCGAAGTAATCCCGATTCATCGTCGGGATGCAGACGGCGCAATTATTACGCAATTCGATATGGGCGCCTGCGAATCAATCGGCCTGCTCAAAATGGATTTTCTTGGCCTTCGAAATCTCTCGGTCCTTGATGACGCGCTATTGAATATCAAGGCCAACGCTGGCGTTGACGTGGATCTCTCGGCGCTAACGCTCGACGACCCGAACACCTATGCGCTGTTGGCGCGCGGTGACACCCTGGGCGTGTTCCAGCTGGACGGTGGACCTATGCGGGCCTTGCTCCGTCAGATGGTGCCGGATTCATTCGAAGATATATCCGCGGTTATCGCCTTGTATCGTCCCGGCCCAATGGGTGTTAAGGCTCATACGGACTACGCGGATCGAAAGAACAAGCGACAACCAGTCACGTCTATCCATCCAGAATTAACCGAGTCGCTCGCCGATATTTTGGGTGACACGTACGGACTCATCGTTTATCAAGAACAAGTAATGGCGATTGCCCAAAAGCTGGCCGGCTTCAGTCTTGGTCGCGCGGATTTACTGCGCAAAGCGATGGGTAAGAAGAATAAGGACATCCTTGATAAAGAGTATGTGAATTTCGAAAAGGGTATGACAGAGAATGGATTCTCGAAAGCCGCGATTGATAAATTGTGGGAGACGTTGATTCCGTTCTCGGATTATGCATTTAACCGGGCTCACAGCGCAGGCTATGGATTGGTGTCCTATTGGACCGCGTATCTCAAGGCGAATTACCCAACCGAATACATGGCGGCGCTGTTGACGAGTGTTCGTGATGACAAAGATAAGAGCGCGCTGTATTTGAATGAATGCCGTCGCATGGGAATCAAAGTTTTGCCGCCGGACGTCAATGAATCGCGCGGGGATTACACGCCGCTCGGCAAAGATATTCGATTTGGTTTAACGGCAATTCGCAACGTGGGCGAGAACGTTGTCGCGTCCATTACCGCCCGCCGCGAAGATAAGGGGCGGTACACATCGTTTGGCGATTTCCTCGCTAAAGTAGATCCAGTCGTATGCAACAAGAAGACCCTCGATGCGTTAATTAAAGCTGGCGCCTTCGATTCCTTAAACCATCCGCGCAAGGGCCTCTCCTTGGTGTACATGGAGGCAATCGACGCCGTGTCGGAGAGCAAACGAGCCGAAGCAGTCGGACAATTTGATCTCTTTGGCGGGATGGATGAGGACGGATCGCCGTCCAATGTAATTTCGGTCGAACTCGACATTCCTCAGCAAGAGTGGGAGAAGCCAATCTTGTTGGCTTACGAGCGCGAGATGCTCGGTCTCTATGTTTCGGATCACCCACTTCTCGGCGTCGAACACGTGTTGCGCGCCGCGGTTGATATGCCGATTAGCGAACTGATGGAAGAGTCGGTCGTTGAAGGACAAATTGCTGTCATTGGCGGATTGATTACTCAGATTCAACGCAAGGTCTCTCGCAATGGAGATAACTGGGCCATCGTCACAGTGGAAGACCTCGAAGGCGCCGTCGATGTCATGTTCTATTCCAAGTCATATGCCCAACACGCGCTAAAGCTGGTTGAGGACAAGGTCGTGGTTGTTCGGGGTCGCGTCGATAAGCGCGAGGATCAGGTGAAGTTAAGCGCGCTCGATCTCAGCACGCCGGATATTTCGATGGGTCCGGTAGGGCCGTATGTAATTCGGCTCGACTCAGCGGTCTGCACGCCACCCATAGTTGAGCGCATCAAAGAGATTTTGCGCTCGCATCCTGGCAAGCGAGAGGTTCAACTCAAGATTGCGGATGGCGAAAAAAGTATGTTGCTCAAGATTGACGATACGTTGCGGGTCACCGCCTCGCCCAGTTTGGGAGCGGATTTAAAGTCAATCCTTGGACCAGACTGCTTGGTCTAGAATCTGCAGGTGAGAACTTCAGAGTCAACGCTTCATCCGGTTTCCGTGCGGACCGTTGACCTTCGGGGTCGGGTACTCAAGAAATCGGAATACGCTCGGGAAATTCCGCGCGCCGATCTCAACGTTGACGAAGCCATCATTCGCATCAAGCCGATATTGGATCGCGTATCCAACGGCACCGAAGATGATTTGAAGGCGCTATCGGAAGAGTTTGATGGCGTACGTCCCACCAGTATTCGAGTTCCTCAATCTGCCCTCGATTCGGCACTCGCTGAATTGGATCCCAAGGTCCGAACCGCGTTGGAAGAGGCGATTCGGCGCACGCGCAAGGTTCATCAAGCGCAACAGCGTGCAGAAATTTTGACCGAAGTTGTTGATGGTGGCCGAGTCGACCAGCGATGGATACCGGTGGATCGAGTTGGACTCTATGTTCCTGGTGGCCGTGCGGTGTATCCAAGCTCGGTCATGATGAACGTTGTGCCCGCTCAGATTGCCGGCGTTGGCAGCATTGCAGTCGCCTCGCCGCCACAAAAGGAAAATGCGGGGCTGCCCAACCCAACCATTCTCGCAACGTGTGCGCTATTGGGAATCAGTGAGGTCTACGCAATCGGAGGAGCGCAAGCAATCGCAATGTTCGCTTATGGTGTTTCGGGCGTTTGTGAACCGGTAGATATGGTGACCGGGCCAGGAAATATTTATGTTGCTGCGGCGAAGCGCGCATTGCGCGGCCGGATCGCGATTGATTCCGAAGCAGGGCCAACCGAAGTCGCGGTGCTCGCCGATGAGACCGCAATCGCCGATGAAGTTGCGGCCGACATGATTAGCCAAGCCGAACATGATGTGATCGCGGCTGCGGTTTTGGTCACTGACTCACCAGAACTTGCGAACGAGGTACAGATTGCGCTTGAGCGACGCGTCAGCGCGACCAAACACGAGGAACGAATTCGAACCGCGCTAGCTGGAGTTCAGTCCGCAATCGTTCTGGTTGACTCGACCGAACAAGGAATTGAAGTGGTGAACGCTTACGCGGCAGAACATCTCGAACTCATCACAAAAAATCCACGCGCGGTTGCTGCAAAAATTCGGAATGCAGGAGCGGTATTTCTCGGTCGATTCTCGCCGGTCTCGCTCGGGGACTATTCCGCGGGCTCTAATCATGTACTTCCGACTGGCGGCTGTGCCTGTCATTCCAGCGGTCTCTCTGTTCAAACTTTTCTTAAGGGCGTTACATTTATTGAATACAACGAATCGGCATTTCTCGAAGTGGCGGCGAATGTCATCGTGTTGGCAAATTCCGAAGATTTGCCTGCGCACGGCGAAGCAATGAGCGCGCGCATCGATAACTTGACCGTCGATAAATCAAAAAGGAAGTTTTAGCGGTGTCCCAGTCACCTTCGTGGCCGGAATGGCTTCCGCTTCGCACCTCCTTGCGTCCGCTGACGCCATATGGCGCGCCACAAATCCCAGATGTGATTCGGTTGAACACGAACGAGAATCCATTCGAAGTTCCGGCGTCCGTTCTGGCCGAGATGCGGACAAATTTAGAGAAAATTTTGCCAACCTTGAATCGATATCCAGATCGAGATGCCGTCCAACTACGGAGCGATTTAGCCTGCTACATTAATTCTCGATCCAAAACCGCATTCACGCTCGACAATATTTGGGCGGCAAATGGCAGTAACGAAATACTGCAGACTCTCATGCTCGCCTGCGGCGAAAAGGGAGTTCTTGGATTTCTCCCGTCGTACTCGGTGCATCCACTCATCGCGCAGGTAACGGACACTGAGTTTTTCAACGCGGCTCGAGATGAAGATTTCTCGGTTGACGTTTCACAAGCGATAGCCGTTATAAACGAGCGACGTCCGAGCATGGTTTTTATTACTACTCCGAACAATCCAACCGGCACATCGATGCCGCTCGGGGATATCGAGCAGTTGGCCCAGGCCGCCGCTGGCGTTGGCGCGCTCTTGGTGGTTGATGAAGCGTACGCAGAATTTTCTAGCGAAGCTTCAGCCGTCACATTGCTTGGCGCATATCAAAATATTGTCGTTGTCCGAACCATGAGTAAGGCCTTTGCATTCGCGGGTGCTCGCGTGGGCTATCTGGTTGCGCGGCCAGAAGTGATTGACGCTGCGCTGATTACTCGTTTGCCGTATCACTTAAGTTCGCCAACCCAGGCGCTAGCGATTGCAGCTTTGGCGTGCGCGCCTGCTCTTCTGGCAGAAGTTGATTTCCTGATTGGTGAGCGCGAGCGCGTTGCTCGTGAGTTGGCAACGTTGGGGCTCAAGCCAGTGCCAAGTTCGGCCAACTTTCTTATTTTTAGCGGATTCTCCATGGCGCCATCGGAACTCTGGGCGGAGCTCAAAGATCGCGGAGTTCTCATTCGCGACATCGGAATTCCTGGATACCTGCGAGTATCAATTGGAACCGCGGCCGAAAATGATGCCTTCCTCGACGCCGTGAACAAATCTGGCGCAAGCCAACGCTCAAGTTAGATAGATTTACCCCCTGACCACGGGGGAGAGTCCATGAGAACCGCACACGTAAATCGCAAGACGAAAGAGTCTGAGGTAGACGTCCGAATTAACTTGGACGGCACCGGCGAAATATCCGTTGATACCGGGGTTCCTTTTTTTGACCACATGCTTTCGCAACTCGGTAAGCACTCGGGATTTGACCTCACCGTTAAAACTGTGGGAGATGTGGATGTGGATTCGCACCACACGGTAGAAGACACCTCGCTCGCTTTCGGACAAGCGCTTCGTGAAGCGCTCGGTGATAAAGCTGGTATTCGCCGATTCGGCGATGCAACGGTTCCATTAGATGAAGTACTTGTGCAGGCGGCGGTTGACCTATCTGGTCGTCCTTATTTGATACATCGCCAGCCCGAAATCGTTGAACTCATCGGTACTTTTGACACTACCCTAGGCCGTCATATTTGGGAATCCATCGTCGCCGAAGCTCGAATTGCCTTGCACGTCCGAGTGTTAGAGGGTCGAAACGCGCACCACGTCTTCGAAGCTCAATTCAAAGCGGTTGCCCGCGCGCTTCGTGACGCGGTCGCCATCGACGGACGCACAAGCGGCATTCCGTCGACCAAAGGCGTTCTTTGATCGCAATTCTTGATTACGGTTCAGGAAATCTTCGGTCGGCGCAGCGAGCGTTCGAACGAGTGCATCCTGACGTCGTCGTTACCAATGACGCCTCGCTGTGCGCTGCCGCCGACGGGCTTGTCGTCCCCGGGGTTGGTGCTTACGCCGCCTGCATGGAACAACTTATTGCCGCGCATGGCGAAGAGATAATCGCCAATCGAGTACATAGCGCGAAGCCTATTTTCGGCATTTGCGTTGGCATGCAGATTCTTTTCGCCAACGGCACCGAAAAAGGTGGTCATCGGGGGTTGGGTGTGTTCAACGGAACCGTTTCCGAGATCAAGGCGCCGGTCTTGCCACACATCGGCTGGAACACCGTGACTGCGCCAGCGGGTTCCTCACTATTCGCGGGAGTCGAAGCAGAGTCATTTTATTTTGTACATTCATATGCCGCCAAAGAAGATGTCGCTAATGCCATGACCACACGCGCCGAATACGGGGAATCTTTTGTCGCCGCGGTTGAGCGCGGATCAATTGTTGCGACTCAATTCCATCCAGAAAAAAGCGGGGATGCTGGCGCACGTGTTATTCGCAACTGGGTTGAAGGGTGGGCTGCATAGTGAGCACCATTCTCGAATTATTGCCGGCGATTGACGTTAAGGACGGTCGCGCAGTGCGATTGGTCCAAGGTGAACTCTCGGCCGAAACTCAATACGGTGCACCGCTCGACGTTGCACAAGAATTTCAAAAAGCCGGAGCGCGCTGGATACATTTAGTAGACCTAGATGCTGCATTCGGGATCGGAAGTAATGCGGATTTACTGGAACAGGTCATTAAGTCGGTTGACATTGACGTCGAACTATCCGGAGGCATTCGCGATGACGCCTCGCTCCGTCGAGCGCTAGCCACTGGATGTCGCCGCGTTAACCTCGGTACCGCCGCGCTAGAAAATCCGGAATGGACCGCAAAAGTAATCAGCGAATTTGGTGATCGAATCGCGGTTGGTCTGGATGTCCGAGGACATACCCTGGCTGCTCGCGGTTGGACTCGAGAAGGTGGCGACTTATTCGAAACCCTGGCTCGATTGGATGCCGATGGGTGTGCGCGCTATATCGTGACCGACGTGGCTAAAGATGGAACGTTGCAAGGGCCGAATTTAGATTTGCTCCGCGAAGTTTGTAGCGCCACCGATCGTCCAATTGTGGCGAGTGGCGGTGTGTCGACGTTGGATGATCTCCACGCACTTCGTTCGCTATCGGCGATTGGAATCGAAGGAGCCATTGTCGGGAAGGCGCTTTACGCAGGAGCCTTTACCTTGCAGGACGCCTTGCGCGCGAGCTACGAGTAAGACCGGGCCAGGAAAAAGACCATGACTCTCGCCAAGCGAATCATTCCGTGTCTCGACGTTGCTGGCGGTCGAGTAGTCAAGGGCGTTAATTTCCTCAACTTGAAGGATGCCGGTGATCCGGTGGAGCTCGCAAAAAAATATGGCGACGAAGGCGCGGATGAACTTACTTTCTTAGATATATCGGCGAGCGTGGAGGAACGCGCGACAACGCTGGAGATCGTGCGACGTACGGCGGAGCAAGTGTTCATTCCGTTAACCGTGGGTGGTGGCATTCGTAGTGCGGAAAATGTAAATACCTTGTTGCGCGCGGGCGCGGATAAAGTCTCGGTGAACACCGCAGCTATTGCGAGACCAGATTTAATTAATGAGATTGCTGATCGCTTTGGCAATCAAGTACTTGTCTTATCGGTTGATGCCCGTCGCGCCCCGACCGCATCGGGCTTTGAGGTAACAACTCACGGTGGACGCCAGGGCACAGGGATAGATGCGCTGGGTTGGATTGAAGAAGGTATCCGCCGAGGAGTGGGAGAGATACTTTTGAATTCGATGGATGCGGATGGCACCCAATCGGGCTATGACGAAGAGATGATTCGAGCGACGCGCGCAATATCTAGTGTTCCCATTATCGCCAGCGGGGGAGCGGGAAAATTAGAAGATTTCGGAGTTGCTCTGTCGAGCGGCGCGGATGCGGTACTGGCGGCGAGCGTTTTTCACTTTGGGACGCTGAGCATCAGTCAGGTGAAGCAGTATCTCGGCACCGCTGGCTTTCCCGTGCGCCAAACCCGGTAGATGAGAGAGAATAAGCCGTGGATATTCCTGCAGAAATTCAGAGCCGATTCGCGGCCGGCGAGCTGATCGCGGCTATCGCGCAGGACTCGAAGACGCACGAAGTTTTAATGCTCGCTTGGATGAATGAAGAGGCCCTCCGCGCCACAATCTCCACGCGCCAGGGCACCTATTGGAGTCGCAGTCGCAATTCATTGTGGGTCAAGGGTGAAACGTCGGGCCACACGCAAGCGGTGACCGATATTTCTTATGATTGCGACGGAGATGCGATATTGCTCAAAGTCAATCAACACGGTGCGGCCTGCCACACCGGCGAGCGAAGCTGTTTCTATCGGAGCATTGATTAACCATGGCGGGGATGACACTCGAGGAATTTCGAGAGCACGCGCGAACTAATAACGTGATTCCAGTCTGGGAAAAATTCCTAGCGGATTCCGAAACTCCACTAACGCTATATCGGAAGCTCGCCCAAAATAAGCCCGGCACATTTCTCTTGGAATCCGCCGAACACGGCGGGACCTGGTCGCGATATTCATTCGTAGGAGTTTCGAGCCAAACGACCCTCACTGAAAAAAATGGTGAGACCGTCTGGACGGGAACTCCGCCCGCTGGTGTTCCGACCGGAGTCGATCCGCTCACGGCACTGCGTGAAGTCAGCGCTCACCTTCGTTCGCCGTCGCTACCGGAGATTGCGCCACTGACGAGCGGGCTCGTTGGGTATATGGGATACGACGCGGTCCGGCGATTGGAAAAACTCCCCACCTCATTGCCAGAACAATTTCCCGCGCCCGAGATCGCATTTATGTTGACCTCGGATTTGGCAATTTATGACCACCTCGAGGGAACGCTCACCTTGGTGGCAAACGCAATCAACTGGGATGGCAGCGACGCTCGAATTGATGAAGCGTACGCAGAATCATGCAACCGCCTGGAAGCAATGAGGGAGCTTCTGCGTTCGGCTAGCGCTTCCTCGATTTCACATCTCACCCAGAAGGCAAAGCCAAATTTCTCGACGGTGACATCCCGCGACAAGTACCTGGCCGATATTGAAACAATCAAGGAAGAGATTCGCTCTGGCGAAGCATTCCAGGTCGTGCTTTCGCAACGTTTTTCGATGCCCCTCACTGTTGATCCATTAGAGGTTTATCGGGTATTGCGGCTCCATAATCCAAGTCCATATATGTATTACCTGCGGTTCGAAGGCGGATTGGATGTCGTTGGGTCGAGCCCAGAAGCGCTGGTAAAAGTAAGCGGCAATGAAGCGATGATTCACCCGATTGCTGGAACTCGACCGCGGTCAACCGACCCCGAGGTCGACGCCGCTCGTGCAGAGGAACTCTTGGCAGATCCGAAAGAACGAGCAGAACATCTGATGTTGGTTGACTTAGGTCGCAATGATTTAGGTCGAGTATGCGCCTCGGGGTCGGTTGAAGTCGTTGAGTTCATGCATATCGAACGGTATTCGCACGTCATGCATATTGTTTCCACGGTAATCGGAAAACTGGCTCAAGGAAAGCGGGCAATTGACGCTCTCTTCGCGGTATTTCCAGCAGGAACGCTCTCTGGCGCCCCTAAACCTCGTGCAATGCAAATTATCGATGAACACGAACCGGTTCGACGCGGTATTTACGGCGGAACCGTTGGCTATCTGGATTTCACCGGAAATATTGATACCTGCATCGCCATTCGCACCGCGGTTATTCACCAGGGGGCTGCATATGTTCAAGCTGGCGCAGGAATCGTTGCCGACTCTGATCCGGAATCGGAATATCAAGAATGCATTAACAAGGCGGCTGCCGTGCTCGGCGCAATTGCGACCGCGAATGAATTGACGGCGATTTGATGCACACGTCCTCGATTGTTCTGGATTTAATTCTCTTCGTATCGATTGCTGCTCTGCTGGTTTATTTTATTGCGCGGCTAGTGCGGCGCGGGATTTCTCAAAAGTATGAGCGGAAGCCAATCGCCTCAAAATCGAAAAATAGTTGGAGCGCGCTCTCTGATGGCGAGGATCCAACAGTATGAGCACTGTTCTTGAAGATATCTGCCGCGGCGTAGTAGAAGATGTCGAGGCTAGGCGGAAACCAAGCACTGAAATTTCGGATCTCATTGCACAAGCACCTCTACCTCGTGACGCCTTTGCCGCGTTATCAGGGCCGAACATCTCCGTCATCGCTGAAGTCAAGCGAGCATCACCGAGCAAAGGCGAACTCGCCACAATTGAGGATCCAGCTGATCTCGCTCAAAAGTACGAAGCTGGGGGAGCATCAGTAATCAGCGTCCTCACCGAAGAGCGCCGCTTTAAAGGTTCGATTTCGGATTTCACAGCGGTGCGCGCCGCGGTGCAGCTTCCGTTGCTGCGAAAAGATTTCATTGTCACGGAATACCAAGTGAAAGAATCCCGCGCTATCGGGGCGGATCTTCAACTTCTGATTGTCGCGGCACTCGATGATTCACAACTTCGTGATTACTTTCAAATGACTCAAGAGTTAGGGATGAATTCATTAATTGAAATTCATGACGAAGGTGAATTGGAACGCGCGCTCAAAATCTCACCTCGTATCATCGGCGTGAATTCTCGCAATTTGAAGGATCTGTCGATTAACGCTGATGCCTTCGACCGACTCTTGCCGCTCATCCCTTCCGACGTTGTGGCTGTCGCCGAATCGGGAATCTCCCAGCCCTCGGAAGTGCAACGAGTTCGCGCTTTGGGAGCTCGCGCCATCTTGGTAGGCGAGACTCTCGTACGGGCAGGCGAGCCAGGTCACGCTATTCGCTCACTTCTCGCAGAGTAACTCTTTACCCGCTTCGCTACACTTTTACGATGACGACGAGCACTCACGAAGCGATTGGTCACTTCGGACCCTACGGTGGTCGCTTTGTGCCGGAAGCGCTCATTAATGCGCTCGATGAATTAGAAGCCGCGCACGCAAGCGCATTGGCGGATCCCGCCTTTCAGCTCCGACTTTCAGAACTGCATCGGACCTATACCGGTCGTCCGAGCATTATCACGGAGGCAAAACGTTTCGCCGAACATGCGGGCGGCGCACGAATTATTCTCAAGCGCGAGGATTTGAACCACACAGGTAGCCACAAAATTAATAACGTTCTTGGCCAGGCGCTACTCACGCAACGGATGGGAAAGAAGCGAATCATCGCCGAGACGGGAGCTGGTCAGCATGGAGTTGCGTCAGCGACTGCTGCGGCCTTGCTTGGTCTTGAGTGTGTTGTGTACATGGGCGAAGAAGACACGGTCCGACAATCGCTCAATGTTGCTCGAATGAAACTCTTGGGCGCAGAAGTCGTCCCGGTTACCCAAGGTTCGCGAACCCTCAAGGATGCGATCAATGAGGCGATGCGCGATTGGGTAACCAACGTTGAGACCACGCATTACCTTTTGGGTACGGTTGCGGGACCACACCCATTCCCGACTATGGTTCGCGATTTTCACCGCATTATCGGCGTGGAAGCGCGTCAACAGATGCTCGATGAATACGGTCGCCTACCGGATGCGGTCTTGGCCTGCGTTGGCGGTGGCTCGAATGCGATTGGAATATTTCACCCCTTTATCGATGATGCCGACGTTCGGTTGATCGGTTTGGAAGCGGGCGGCAGAGGAGTGGATTCAGGTTTGCATGCGGCCACAATTACTGGTGGTTCGCCAGGTGTATTGCACGGCACGCGCTCTTACGTATTGCAGGACGCAAATGGTCAGACAGTTGAGTCACATTCAATCTCGGCCGGCCTCGATTATCCCGGCGTTGGACCAGAGCACGCGTATCTTCACGACATTGGTCGTGCCGAGTACCGTGCGATTACCGACGATGAAGCGATGACGGCATTTTCTTTGCTTTCAAAACTTGAAGGAATCATTCCAGCCATAGAGACCGCGCATGCGCTAGCGGGCGCGATGCAGGTTGGCCGCGAGTTGGGCCCGCAAGGGTTAATACTTATTAATCTCTCAGGACGCGGCGACAAAGATGTGCAGACGGCGGCGAATTACTTCGGAATTCCGCTGTAATGACTCTATCCAATTCGCTGGACCTGCTTTTCGAAAAAACGCGTTCTGAAAATCGCGCAGCCCTAATCGGCTACTTACCCGCTGGTTTTCCGACCAAAGAAGAATGTATCGCGGGTATTCAAGCCATGGTCAACGGTGGAGTCGATGCGGTTGAAATTGGTTTCCCGTACAGCGATCCAGTTATGGATGGGCCGGTTATCCAAGCCGCGGCGGATTTGGCACTTTCTAACGGCACCAACGCCTCCGACGTCTTTGACATCGTAGAAGCAACGTCAAAAATGGGCGTGCCTGCGATTGTTATGACATATTGGAATCCCATTGAGCGATACGGCGTTGATAAATTCGCTGAAGAATTAGTACGTCGAGGTGGCGCGGGCGTCATCACGCCAGACTTGACGATTGAAGAGTCACAGCCGTGGGAGAACGCCACACAGAGTTCAGGCGCGCATCGGATTTACGTTGTCGCGCCGAGTACCACTGAAAATCGGCTCCCATTGGTTACCCAGCAATGCAGTGGATTCATTTACGCCGCGAGCTTGATGGGGGTAACGGGTACCCGCACCGCGGTCAGCGGCAACGCTAAAGAATTAGTCGCGCGCATCCGCCAAGTGAGTTCAACGCCGGTGGCGGTCGGCCTTGGCGTATCGAACCGCGATCAAGCGCACGAAGTTGCCTCGTATGCCGACGGCGTCATCGTTGGCTCTGCTTTTATTCGTCAGTTGCAGGAGAGCTCGAGCATTCACGAAGGATTGGAAAAAGTGGAAGCGCTCGCACGTTCGTTGTCAGAAGGAGTTCGCAGATAAAAATGGCTAATCAAAAATTCGCTACCACCCATATGAAATTTCAAGGCTGGATTACTCTCCTCGCGCGGCTGGTCCTAGGGGGAGTTCTCATTGCAGCCGGCGCCCTTAAGGCAGGTAATCCCGCTCACGCAGCGATGGCTGTACGTGCGTATCAAGTGTTGCCTGTGACGCTCGCCAATATTCTTGGTTACGCATTGCCGTGGGCAGAAATGGGTGTCGGTCTTGCGCTCGTCATTGGTGTCGCGGTGAAGGGCTCCGCGATCATCGGTGGTGGCCTCATGCTCCTTTTTATTCTCGCGATTTCCCAAGCATGGGCTCGTGGTTTGTCGATCGATTGTGGCTGTTTCGGCGGGGGAGGCGCGGTCGCTCCCGGTCACACGGCTTATGTGCAAGAAATCCTCAGAGATACCGGTCTCACCGCGCTCGCGGTTTACCTATTTCGGTATCCGCACGGTAAATTTGGGTTAGATAAATAAAGAGCCTTAGATATAGAAAAAGTAGAGGAATGAGACATCGTGGCAACTGACAAGAAGAAATCCCAGCAACCCGCTCAAAAGGGCATGCGCGGATTAGTTATTGGAATGATTGTGTTTGTTGTAGCGGTAGGCGCAGCCTTTGCCGTCATATCTAACCAATCGATTAAGAGCCTTAAGTTGCCGAGCAGCGTCTCGAAGGCAGATGGATACGGAATTGTTTTCAATCCAACCGGCTCGCCCAAGATTGATATTTGGGAAGATTTTCAATGCCCAATCTGCGATCGCTTTGAAGGCATCAACGGCAACTACATCAATCAAGTAGTTCAAGCGGGCCACGCAAAAGTCGTCTTCCACACCATGTCATTCATTGGACCTGAGTCGATCTTGGCCGCCAATGCAGGCGCATGCGCGGCGAATTCTGGCAAGTTCATTCAGTTCCACGCCGCCATGTACAACAATCAACCAACAACAGAAAACTCCGGAAAAATTACAAATCCGTGGTTGACGCTCATTGGCGCCGCGGCCGGAATTAGTGATCCTAAGTTCTCGTCGTGTGTGAACAATGGCGATTTCATTAATTGGACTAAGAACATCGAGGCAGATGCTGCGGCCAAGAACGTCAATGCGACACCGACCGTTTTCGTCAATGGTAAAGAGTTGGATCGCAACACCCAATATATGGATCCAGTCGCGTTCAAGAAGGCGCTGACTGACGCAGGAGTTAAATAATCTCTGAGGCATTCATCCCCACGCCGGCGCACTCCGCGCTGTCGTGGGGTTTTTTCACGGTTCACTACTACGCGCTCTGCATCCTTGCCGGGATTATCGCTTCGCTGATAATCGGAAGAGCTCGCTATAAACGACTAGGCGGCGACCCCGACGAGATTCTCGATATTGCGATTGTCGTAATCCCAATGGGAATCATCGGTGGGCGGATTTATCACGTGATTACCTCGCCCGACGCTTACTTCGGCGCTGGCGGCCATCCCATCGATGCGCTAAAAATCTGGCAAGGCGGGATGGGAATTTGGGGAGCTATCTCGTTAGGTGCGCTCTCCGCATACGTTGCTTTTAGGCGCAAGAGACGGTCGACCACATTCTCAACCCTGGCTGATGCACTGGCACCAACGCTCTTGATTGCGCAAGGAATCGGACGGTTTGGTAATTATTTCAACGGCGAACTCTTTGGTCGGCCTTCCACGCTCCCGTGGGCGCTCAACGTCCCGGTCGAAAAACGTCCACACGGCTTTGAGCAATTCGCCACCTTCGAACCGACCTTTCTCTACGAAGCGTTATGGTGCTTCATCGGCGCTGCGATATTGACCTATCTGTCTCGATATTTATTGCGCCGACCCGGCACCATGTTCTTTGCCTACATCTCGCTGTACACGTTCGGTCGGACGTGGATTGAAACGCAGCGGATAGACCCCGCGCACCTCCTCTTGGGCCTACGCATCAATGTTTGGGTCAGTGGTTTCTTGTTCATCTGGTCCACGTGGGTGGTGTTTCGACGAACTCTCAGGCCGCGTAGCGCCTCGACTCTGGCTAAGATTTAGCCATGGGAATTGAAGAGGTTTATCAGCGCAACCTCCATCACAAGGTACACAAGGCTGGTTGGTTGCGCGCCGCCGTACTTGGAGCGAATGATGGATTGGTTTCGATAGCTTCACTCTTGATTGGCGTTGCGGCCGCCAAGGCGCAGAATCACTTCGCTGCGATTGGTTTGGCGGGCATCGCTGCCGGCGCGATGTCGATGGCAGTGGGCGAGTTCATCTCGGTTCGATCGCAAAGTGATATCGAAGAGAGTGACCGCATTATGGAGATGGAGCATTTGCTCGCGGACCCAGAGGGCGAACTCGAGGAGCTCACTCAAATTTACCGGGAACGCGGCTTGACCGACTCGCTCGCAGCCGAAGTCGCCAAAGCGCTGACCGAACACAACGCGCTAGAAACACATCTTCGCGATGAACTCGGCCAGTTCGAACACACCAAAGCTCGACCTGTGCAAGCAGGAGTTGCTTCGGCAATTTCATTCACGATCGGCGGAGTCATTCCGTTTATTGGCGCGGTCGTGCCTATAGCTGGCCATAAGTCAGCCTCAATCCTCTTCTTCGGTGCGCTCGGCCTGATTGGCACCGGCGTTATCAGCGCTCGCCTTTCTGGTTCGCCACTCGGCCGAACCACCGCTCGCGTGCTCATTGGTGGGGCGATCGGTACCGCGATTACCGCCGGAATAGGTGCTCTAGTTCACGCCTCTGGGGCATAGATCTACCCGGTGCATTGGCCAATTCGGCTATCGAATACCGCCTCGCAGTTGCTACGATTTCGCACTCGCTGAAGCCGTTCGCGGCTTAGGCATGTTGGGCCACCGCCGTCCCGACCGTTCAACGGGGGCGTCATGACACTTTTCTCATCAGTACCAACCGCACAAGGACTCTACGATCCTGCGCTTGAGCGCGATGCGTGTGGAGTTGCGATGGTTGCGACGCTCAATAAAAAAGCAACACACGAGATTGTCTCGCAAGCGCTTACCGCGCTTCGCAATATGGAACACCGTGGCGCGACCGGAGCCGAACCCGATAGTGGTGATGGCGCTGGCATATTGATTCGCGTCCCTGATGAGTTTTATCGGGAAGTATCTGGATTTGATTTACCACCCGCTGGTTCATACGCAACAGGCATCGCCTTCGTCGACACGTCGTTCTCTGACAAGGCTGCGATTGAAAAAATTGCCGCCGAAGAAGGTTTAACTGTTATTGGATGGCGTTCACTTCCAATTAATTCGACATCGTTGGGCAAGACCGCGCTTTCAGTCATGCCAAACTTCGAACAACTATTTGTCTCCGGCCAGGGCGGCGAAAGCGGAATCCACCTCGATCGACTTGCATTCGCCATGCGCAAGCGCGCCGAACACGCGCTTCCGATTTATTTCCCATCGTTCTCCTCCCAAACAATTGTTTACAAGGGAATGCTCACCACGCTCCAGCTCGAAGAGTTTTTCCCAGATCTTTCTGATGAACGTGTTGTCTCGCCGCTAGCGCTGGTGCACTCGCGCTTCTCAACAAATACATTTCCATCGTGGCCGTTGGCACACCCGTATCGGTACATCGCTCACAACGGTGAAATCAACACCGTTAAGGGAAACCGAAATTGGATGCGCGCTCGTGAGAGTCTGCTCGCCAGCGATGTTATTCCTGGCGACCTCAAGCGGTTATTTCCGATTGTAGAAAATTCTGGCTCAGACTCGGCTTCTTTCGATGAAGTCCTCGAGCTTCTCTACCTAGGTGGTCGCTCACTGCCACACGCGGTCTTAATGATGATCCCTGAAGCCTGGGAGAATCACGCAACCATGTCGCACAAGCGACGTGAGTTTTACCAATTCCACTCGGCAATGATGGAGCCCTGGGATGGACCAGCGTGCGTAACGTTTACCGATGGTCATCAGGTAGGAGCCGTCCTCGACCGTAATGGTCTGCGCCCATCACGTTACTGGGTGACTACTGATGGTTTGGTCGTTTTGGCCAGCGAGGTAGGAGTATTGCAAATTGCTCCGGAAAAAATTGCGCGCAAGGGTCGCTTGCAGCCAGGCAAAATGTTCTTGGTCGACATTGAACAAGGTCGGATTATCGAAGATGACGAGATCAAGGATTCATTAGCGGAAGCAGCTCCGTACGGCGAATGGCTTCATGCGGGTCTTGTAAAACTCGCTGACTTGCCGGCTCGCGAGCACATTGTTTATCCGCACTCCTCTGTTGTACGTCGTCAGCGCGCCTTCGGATATACCGAAGAAGAGCTACGCGTCATCGTCACTCCTATGGCGAAGAATGGCGCTGAGCCGTTGGGATCAATGGGCACAGATAGCCCAATCGCGGCGCTCTCCGATAAGCCACGTTTGCTCTTCGATTATTTCTCACAGCTCTTCGCGCAGGTAACCAACCCACCTCTAGACGCGATTCGCGAAGAACTCGTCACCAGCCTGGGTGGAACTATTGGCCCCGAGCACAATCTATTGAATCCCGGCCCGGCTTCGTGTCGCCAAATTTCTCTCGATTTTCCGGTCATCGACAACGATGAATTGGCAAAGATTATTCACGTGAACGCCGATGGAAATCATCCAGGTTTCCAAGCACACGTTGTTCGCGGCCTCTTCCCGGTACTTGGCGGGGGAGAAGCGCTGCGCGAGCGCATCGAAGAGATTCGCCACGAAGTCTCGCAAGCAATCAAGGATGGCGCACACATCATCGTTCTGTCGGATCGCGATGGCGATTCTGAAGAAGCCCCAATTCCATCGCTCTTGCTTACTGCTGCGGTTCATCATCACTTAATCCGTGAGAAAACGCGTACCAAGGTTGGCTTGGTCGTGGAAAGTGGCGAGGTGCGAGAAGTTCACCACGTTGCGCTGCTCGTTGGATTTGGCGCCGCCGCTGTTAATCCATATTTGGCGATGGAGTCGGCGGAAGACTTAGTGCGTCAAGGCGTTATCACTGGCATCACGCCAGAAAAGGCAGTAGCAAATCTGATTAAGTCGCTCGGCAAAGGTGTTCTCAAAGTGATGTCGAAGATGGGAATCTCCACCATCGCGTCATACACCGGCGCGCAAGTATTCGAGGCGATTGGTCTTTCACGTGAAGTAGTGGATGAGTATTTTGTCGGCACCACATCTCGACTTGGTGGCGTCTCCCTGGGCACTATCGCCGAAGAGACAATTCGTCGCCACCATATCGCCTATCCACCAGGCGGCGAAGTTCCTGGCACAAAGCGCTTGCCTATCGGTGGCGAATACCAATGGCGCCGCGATGGCGAGCCACACCTCTTCGACCCGGAGACCGTCTTTACCTTGCAACACTCAACACGAGCAAAGCGTTACGACGTGTTTAAGCGTTATACAAAGAAGATCGACGATCAGGCCGAATCGCTCATGACATTGCGCGGGCTCTTCACCTTCAAAGAGGGCGTCCGTCCAGCTATTGATATCAACGACGTCGAACCCGCGTCAGAAATCATCAAGCGATTTGCAACGGGTGCCATGTCTTACGGATCAATCTCTGCCGAAGCGCATGAAACCTTGGCGATCGCCATGAACCGTATTGGTGGAAAATCCAACACCGGCGAGGGTGGCGAGAATCCTTCCCGCTATACCCGCGAGCCAAACGGTGATTCCAAGCGCTCTGCCATCAAGCAGGTTGCCTCTGGCCGATTCGGCGTCACGAGCGAGTACTTGGTCAATGCCGATGACATTCAAATCAAGATGGCACAAGGTGCGAAGCCTGGTGAAGGCGGACAGCTGCCTGGCGGCAAGGTCTATCCATGGATTGCACAAGTGCGCTATTCAACGCCAGGAGTTGGCCTCATCTCGCCACCACCTCACCACGACATTTACTCGATCGAGGATCTTGCCCAACTCATTCACGATCTAAAGAATGCCAACAATCAGGCGCGTATTCACGTCAAGCTCGTGGCTGAAGTTGGCGTCGGAACTGTCGCGGCTGGTGTTTCCAAAGCGCACGCAGATGTAGTTCTCATCTCAGGCCATGATGGCGGAACCGGTGCATCCCCGTTGACATCGTTGAAGCACGCGGGCGCTCCGTGGGAGCTAGGTCTCGCTGAAACCCAGCAAACGCTCATGATGAATGGTCTTCGCGATCGCATCGTCGTTCAAGTAGATGGTCAAATGAAGACCGGTCGAGATGTGGTTATCGCCGCTTTACTCGGTGGCGAGGAATTTGGATTCGCGACGGCACCGCTCGTTGTATCGGGTTGCGTCATGATGCGCGTCTGCCATTTGGATACCTGTCCGGTTGGTGTCGCGACTCAGAACCCCGAACTGCGCAAGCGCTTCTCGGGCAAGCCAGAATTCGTTGAAACGTTCTTCGAATACATCGCCGAAGAAGTACGCGAATGGTTGGCAAAGCTTGGCTTCCGCACTTTGGAAGAGGCGATTGGCCAAGTCGAAGTCCTTGATATGTCGCGCGCGGTCAATCATTGGAAGGCGAGCGGTTTGGATCTCACGCCGCTGCTTGAGGCGCCGGTCTTTGGCACCGATGCGGCTCGTCGCAATCTGACAACTCAGGATCACGGACTATCTGCTGCGTTGGACAACACGTTGATTGAACTCGCGAAGGATGCGCTGGAGAAGAAGTCTCCAGTTCGCATTGATTTGCCGGTTTCTAACGTTAACCGAACGGTCGGAACGATGTTGGGCGCAGAAATAACGCGCCGTTATGGCTCAGAAGGTCTACCCACTGAGACGATAAATATTGCACTTCATGGTTCGGCTGGTCAGTCGCTCGGTGCATTCACTCCCAAGGGAATGGTCATTCGACTTTATGGCGACGCCAACGATTACGTCGGCAAGGGTCTCTCCGGTGGCCGAGTGATAGTTCGTCCAGATGAGAGGGCGGGGTTCGCTTCGGAAGAGAATGTGATTGCCGGAAACGTCATTGGCTATGGTTCAACAGCAGGTCAGATCTACATTCGCGGAATAGTTGGCGAACGCTTCTGCGTGAGAAACTCAGGCGCCACTGCAGTAGTCGAAGGCGTAGGCGACCATGGCTGCGAATACATGACCGGCGGAACCGCGGTTGTTCTCGGTCGGACTGGGCGAAACTTTGCCGCCGGCATGTCCGGTGGCCGAGCATTTGTATTGGACCTTGATCCACGCTTGGTTAACGGTGAAATGGTCGATGTGCTTCCGCTTCCTGCGGATCAAGAGCAACCGCTTCTGGCTATCCTCAAGGATTTTTATGCCGAGACCGGATCAACCGTTGCTCACTCGTTAATCGAGAATTGGGCGAGCGAAAAGTCGAGAATCTCATTGGTGATGCCGCGCGACTATGCGCGCGTTCTCGCCGTTATCGAACGCGCAGAACGCGAAGGCGTCTCTGCGGACACCGCAATCATGGAGGCTCTCAATGGCTGATCCCAAAGGATTTCTCACGACACCTCGCGAAACTCCTAAGCGACGTCCGGTTGACGTGCGTATTAAAGATTGGAAAGAGGTCTATCTCGAGCAGGATTTCGGCGACCTGCAAAAGCAGGCTGGCCGATGCATGGATTGCGGAATTCCGTTCTGCCATTCCGGTTGCCCACTCGGCAACCTCATCCCTGAGTGGAACGACCTCATCTGGCGCGGTGAAAAGCGCGAGGCTATCGATCGCTTGCACGCGACCAATAATTTTCCAGAATTCACTGGCCGGTTGTGTCCTGCACCATGCGAGACGGCCTGTGTTGTAGGAATAAACGCCGATGCAGTAACCATCAAGCAAGTTGAACTTCGCACTATCGAAGAGGCTTTCTCCAACGGAAATGTGATTCCGTTGCCATCGGAACGCCTTACTGGCAAGACGGTGGCCGTTATTGGGTCAGGACCCGCGGGCCTAGCGGTTGCACAGCAACTGACGCGCGCCGGCCACACCGTTGCGGTGTATGAACGCGCAGAAAAGCCAGGCGGACTGCTCCGTTATGGAATTCCGGAATTCAAAATGGAGAAGGCCGTCGTCGACCGCAGAATTCATCAGATGGAACAAGAAGGAACCCGATTCCGTAGCGGCGTGAACGTTGGCGTCGATGTCACGGGTGCGCAGCTGCGTGCGAAATATGACGCGATTGTTCTTGCGATTGGCGCGACGAATTGGCGCGACATCTCGGTGCCCGGACGTGAATTTAAGGGCATCTATCAAGCGATGGAATATTTGCCATGGGGCAATAAACAAGGTCTCGGCGAACTCCCCGGCCAACCGCCAATAAATGCAGCGGGGAAGCACGTCGTCATTTTGGGTGGCGGTGATACCGGAGCCGATTGTCTCGGAACGGCAATTCGTCAGGGCGCAGCAAGTGTGACTCAGCTCGAGATTATGCCTCGTCCATCGGAAGAACGTCCGTCTACTCAACCGTGGCCGACCTACCCAATGATTTATCGCGTTAGCAGCGCACATGAAGAAGCAGGCGAACGCTTGTATGCGGTATCCACCGAAGAATTCCTTGGCGACGCGGATGGAAATCTCCGGGCGATCAAGCTGGTTGAAACCAAATTCGTGAACGGCAAGTTTGAAAAGGTCGAGGGATCCGAGCGTGAGATTCCAGCAGACCTCGCCTTCTTAGCGATGGGCTTTGTTGGACCCGAGAAGAGCGAACTTCTTCAGCAACTTGAGGTTGATTTTGATGATCGCGGAAATGTGAAGCGGGATGCAAAGTTTGCAACCAAGACCGAAGGCGTATTTGTGTGTGGCGATGCCGGGCGCGGACAGTCATTGATTGTTTGGGCAATTGCTGAAGGACGGTCTGCTGCGTCCGCCGTAGATGAATTCTTGGTGGGAGAGACGCAGTTGCCTGCGCCAATCGCGCCGACGACTCGTCCACTCATGGTTTGAGTTAAGGTTCAGTCATGCGTAGAGCGAAAATAGTGTGCACCATGGGCCCTGCCGTTGAGGCGCCGGAGCGAGTAAAAGAGTTGGTAGCGGCCGGAATGAACATGGCTCGACTCAACCTTTCACACGGAGGTTATGACGAGCACCAGGCACGCCTTGATGGCGTTCGCAAGGCTGCCGCCGAGGCCGGCAAGGCCGTTGCCATTTTGGTAGACCTCCAAGGACCCAAAATTCGATTGGCCCGCTTCGCCAATGGTCCTCACGAACTCAAGCGCGGCGATATTTTTACCATCACCACAGACGAGGTCGATGGAACGAAAGAGCGAGTGGGTACGACCTACAAAGGCTTGCCTGGCGATTGCAAGGCCGGCGATCGCATTCTGATTGACGACGGCAAGGTCACGGTTGAAGTCGTTGAGGTTAAGGGAAATGATGTAGTCACCAAATGCATCGAGCCCGGATTCGTTAGTAATAACAAAGGTATAAATCTGCCGGGTGTCGCCGTTTCTGTGCCCGCGTTATCGGAGAAGGATCGAGACGATCTTCGCTGGGGTCTGCGCGCTGGCGCAGATTTCATTGCGCTCTCGTTTGTTCGGAACGCCGCCGACATCAAAGATGTACACGCGATTATGGATGAAGAAGGTATTCGCCGTCCGGTTATTGCAAAAATTGAAAAGCCACAGGCGGTCGACAACTTGGAAGAAATTGTTGCCGCCTTCGATGGAATTATGGTTGCTCGTGGCGACCTCGGCGTGGAAATGCCAATTGAAGAAGTACCGCTGGTTCAAAAGCGTTGCGTCCAGTTGGCGCGTGAAGCCGCCAAGCCGGTCATCGTCGCAACCCAGATGCTCGATTCCATGATCACTAATTCACGTCCGACCCGCGCCGAAGCCACCGATTGCGCAAACGCCGTTCTTGATGGCGCCGATGCGCTCATGCTCTCGGGCGAGACGAGCGTCGGAGAATTTGCGATCGAGGCCGTTCAAACTATGGCACGGATTATTGAGCGCACCGAAGAGACAATGCTCGACCGAGTTCCTCACCTCCGTTTTGCGCCACACACAAAGGGCGGTGCCATAACCAAAGCCGCGGTTGAAGTGGGAACAACGCTCGATGCAAAATATTTGATCGCGTTCACTCAATCTGGTGATTCAGCTCGTCGTATGTCTCGTCTTCGTTCGCCAATCCCTATGTTGGCCATTACCCCAGAGGCCGCCACGTACAATCAGCTTGCGCTCTCGTGGGGAGTCGAACCCATGATTTCACCGATGGTTGAACATACCGATGAGATGGTGTTGCAAGTGGACACGATTTTGATTGATTCCGGTCGAGCAAAGGTTGGCGAAAGCGTTGTGATTGTTGCTGGCTCTCCGCCCGGAATTCCCGGTTCCACAAACGCGATGCGCGTCCACCGCGTGGGCGATGCAGTAGCGGGCGTTGCAGCGGCCTACCGAAAGTAGTTCGACGTGAGCGCGAATTAGCTCATAATCTAATTCTCGTTATAATTCGTCAGACGCCTCGGTACTCCAACGGTAGAGAGGGCGGACTCAAAATCCGCACAGTGTCGGTTCAAATCCGACTCGAGGCACATGACAGATTCCACCTCCACCAACGCTGACTCCCTGCGCTATCGAATCTTGGTGGCGGAAGATGAGGCAATTATCCGGCTGGATTTAGTGGAGATGTTGAAAGAGGCGGGATACGACGTGGTCGCTCAGGCGAGCAATGGCGTCGAGGCGATTACGCTAGCAAAAGAGCATAAACCTGATCTTGCAATCCTTGACGTGAAAATGCCGGAGATGGATGGAATCTCTGCGGCCGAACACATTATTGATATCGCGCCGGTGTTAATGCTTACCGCCTTTTCACAGCGAGAGCTTGTTGATCGTGCTCGCGATGCGGGAGCGATGGCTTACGTTGTAAAACCATTCACCATCGGTGATCTTGTTCCTGCAATTGAAATTGCAGTCAGTCGTCATGTACAGATGAAGGCGCTGCAAAGCGAGGTAGCAGATCTTCATGATCGGCTAGAAACGCGCAAGGTTATCGACCGTGCAAAAGGTATTTTGATGCAAGCTCTTAACTTGAGTGAACCAGAAGCGTTCAGTTGGATTCAACGTGCGGCGATGGATCGACGACTCACGATGAAGCAGGTTGCTCAGGCGGTCATCTCGCCGGATTCGGTTCCCGAGGCGTAGCGCCCAGCCGCCCTTTCGTCCTGCGGGAGATTCGCAACTAGTTCGAGCCTGCATCTGAGCACGCTGGGGCTTGGTAACAATCGTGTAAACATCTCGATATAGATGCTCTTTTAGCCTATTTTTATTTGTATTCACCTGCCGTTCACCTTTATTCTTGACCCCTCCCTGTCCCGGGAAACAGGCAGTACCTATAGGGGAGTAATCCGCTATAGCTCATCTACAGGAAGGTCTACATGAACAAGAAGACAAAGCTCGGTCTTGCGCTTGTTGCTGCAGCATCACTCGTTTCGGGTGCATTTGTTGCAACTTCAGCTCAAGCCGCTAACTACAAGCTCTACATCGCTTACCAAGGTCCATTGACCGGCGATAACAAGCAGACAGGTCTCGATGAGATCGCAGGCGTTAAGTACGCTCTCTATCTCTACAACGCAAAGCACCCTGGCTACCAGATCGGTCTTAAGCAAGTTGACGATCAGGGTTCAGGAACAGGCGCAGGCGTTGTTGCTCCAGGAACAGCTAAGGATGCAACAATCGTTGGCGTAGTTGGACCTGCATTCTCAGGTGCATCTGTTGCGTCATTCCCATTCTACAAGGCTGCAAAGTTGCCAATGGTTTCGCCATCAGCAACCCGCGTGACCTTGACCGATCCAAAGTCAACCGACTTCGGTGGTCCTTACTTCCACCGCATCCCTTCAAAGGATGACAAGCAGGGTCCAGCTCTTGCTAAGTACGCAATCCAGGGTGTTACAAGCCCAGTCGTTTACGCAGTAAACGATCAGTCTTCATACGGTGTTGGTCTTGACGGATACGTCCAGGCAGCTGTTAAGACACTTGGTGCAAAGCTTGCTGGTACAGATTCAGTTGATGGCACAAACGCCACACTTGATTTCTCTGCAACCATCTCAAAGATCAAGGCAGCTTCAACAAACGTTGTTATCTACTCTGGCTACTATGCACAGGCAGCTGACTTCGTTAAGCAGCTTCGCAACGCTGGTTTCACAGGCGTCTTCGCTTCAGGCGACGGCACCTACGATCCAGGATTCATCACTGATGCTGGTGCATCTGCAGAAGGCGCTCGTTTGACCGCTTCTTCAGCTGTATTCCAGGATGCAGGCGCAAAGATAACCGCTGACTTCACAAAGAAGATCGGCACAGCCCCAGGAACTTACGCTGTAGAAGATTACGACGCTACAAACGTATTCCTTTCTTGCATCACACAGGGCAACCACACCCGTGTAAAGATTCAGGACTGCATCAACACCGGCACATTCAAGGGCTTGTTGGGTAACACCATCACCTTCGATAAGAACGGCGACACCGCCGGTGCCGGCTTCATCAACGGCTTCCTTGTAAAGGGCGGCACAATCATCTCTAAGGGCCAGATTAAGTAATTTAGTCATCTAGTTACTTATCTACCCTAAAAAGGTAGAAAAGCGCCCCTCCTGCTAGCAGGAGGGGCGCTTTTTCGTATAAAGTCCGTCCACTAGCGGTTCACCAAAAATTCACCTCAACAAGGAGAGCGACTTGCATACCCTCATAAGTCAGTTCTGGCAGTTGACCTTCTCTGGCGCGGTCCAAGGATTTATTTACGTCCTTATTTCGCTCGGTTACACGATGGTCTATGGCGTGCTTCGCATGATCAACTTTGCGAACTCCGAAATTTTCATGGTGGGAACCTTCGCCACCGTCGTGATCACCCGCAATCTGTTGGGTCACCAGCCAAACGGCCCCGATCTACACGGCGCAAATCTGATTTTCACCATGCTTCTCTGCCTCATCGGTTCGATGTTGGCCTCCGGCTTAACGGCAATGGTCGTTGAACTCGTGGCTTACCGCCGCCTTCGCTCACGTGGCACAAACCGTTTGGCGCCGCTTATTTCTGCGATCGGCATGTCGATTGTTCTCAGCGAATCAGTCAGTCTGATGACCGCGGGTCGTTCAGTTCCAGACCCTGAGGTGCTCCACAAGAGTTCGCTCTTCACCGTGCTCGGTGCGAATATCCGTATCGATCAACTCTTGGTCTTTATTGTTGCGCCGTTGATGTTCTTCTTCCTGCAGCGCTTCGTCAACCACACTCGCCTCGGAAAGGGTATCCGCGCTGTGTCGATGAACGAAGAGACCGCAAAGTTGATGGGAATTAACCTCAACCGGGTTATCTCCATCACCTTCCTTATCGGTGGCCTCATGACCGGCGCTGCCGCATTTTTCTTTGAGACGATTTACGAAGGCACCAAGTACAACATCGGTTTCAATATTGGCATCGCGGCCTTTACCGCCGCCGTCCTCGGTGGCATCGGAAATATCCGCGGCGCATTTATTGGGGGATTGGTCCTTGGCCTCCTTGAAACCTATGCCTCTGCGGTCCTTGGCTCTCAGTGGAAAGCAATCACCGTCTTCATCGTCCTTGTAGTTGTCCTCCTCTTCCGACCTAACGGCCTCTTCGGCGAAGCCGTTCAGCAGACAAGGGTGTGATCTCGATGTCAAAACTTCGTGATTTTAATCTGCGCGACAAAGGAGCAAACATGTGGGCGGGTTGGGATAAACCACGCCGCATAACCTTCGCGGTCGCAATGATCGCAGTTGTTGCATCGCTGCCTTTTGCCGGTAACTTCTCGTTCACTAACGTCCTGAACACACCAATCAGCTCGTATCAAGATGTTCTGGTCTATCCGGTGGGAATGTTCGTACTGATGGCCCTCGGCCTAAATATTGTGGTGGGTAAGAGCGGAATGCTCGACCTTGGATACGTCGCATTTTTTGCGATTGGTGCGTACACCATGGGCGTTCTCGGAAAGCACACCCATCTGAACACTTGGGAAATTCTTCCGATCGGTATGGCGTTGGCGATGTTCGCCGGCGTTCTGCTCGGCATTCCGACGCTACGTCTTCGCGGTGACTATCTAGCAATTGTGACCATGGGGTTTGGTGAAATTATTCGAATTACCGCACTGAACACTCAAAAGATCGGTGGACCAAACGGAATCGCGAATATTCCTAACCCACCATCATTGAAGGTGCCAGGCGTCGGAACGTTGGACTTCAACATCATGACTCCAAATTCCTTCTTCTGGCTCGTCCTGACTCTTATTCTTTTGACCATCTGGATGATCCGTCGGCTCTCCGCACGTCGTCCAGGACGCGCCTGGGAAGCGATTCGTCAAGATGAGGATGCTGCAGAACTCATGGGCGTCCCAACCCTGAAGTACAAGATTTGGTCGTTCGTACTGGGTGCTGGCGTCGGCGGAGCCGCCGGTGTTGTCTATGCATCAAAGGCGCTCTTTATTTCTCCAGATGGCTTCACTTTCAACATCTCAGTTCTGATTCTCTCGTGTGTTGTCTTCGGCGGAATCGGAAATATTTGGGGTGTTGTCCTCGGTGGCGTCTTCTTGGCCTACCTGCCAGAGCGAATTCGATTTATCTCGAACGCGCGTCAGTTGGTATTTGGACTTACTCTTATTTTGGTTATGAACTTCCGACCTGATGGAATCTTGCCGCGCAAGAAGCGTGAGAAGGCTCCTAAGGCTGCAACAGCGAGCGGAGTGAAGTAATGTCCGAGAAAATTCTTGAGCTCAAGGGCTTAACCAAGAACTTCGGCGGTGTTACCGCGCTCAACGAAGTAAATCTTCACGTGAACAAGCAGGAGATTCTTGCCCTGATTGGCCCTAACGGCGCAGGTAAGACAACCGTCTTCAACATGATTACGGGCGTCTATCAACCAACGTCGGGTGAAATTAACTTCAAGGGCGCATCGCTCGTCGGCAAAAAGCGATTCGAGATTACTCAATCAGGTATCGCTCGCACCTTCCAGAACATTCGTCTCTGGGGCGATATGACGGCGTTGGAAAATGTCATCACCGCGACCGACGTTCACAGCAAATCTGGTCTTGTCGGATCGCTTTTCGGTTCGCCTCGTTCGCGCAAAACTGAAAAAGCCGCAAAGGCGAAGGCGCACGAGATTCTGAAATTCATCGGCATCTCCGAGCACGAAGATCGCTTGGCTCGTAACCTTCCATACGGCGTACAACGTCGCCTGGAAATCGCTCGCGCCATGGGAACGGGTGCAGAACTGTTGCTCCTGGACGAGCCAGCCGCTGGTTTCAATCCGCAAGAAAAGGTTGAACTCGCGAATACCATCAAGCGAATTCGAGATGACGGTTACACCGTTCTTCTCATTGAACACGATATGTCGTTGATTATGGGCATTTCGGATCGCGTTGCCGTGTTGGACTTCGGCGTGAAGATTGCCGACGACCTTCCTTCTGTTGTTCAGAACGACCCTAAAGTTATCGAGGCCTACCTAGGAGCACCCGCTGATGCATCTGGAAATTAAAGATTTACGAGTCTTCTACGGCAAAATCGAGGCGATCAAGGGCATCTCGGTCACCGTTAACCAAGGCGAGATTGTTTCGCTCATTGGCGCCAACGGTGCTGGAAAGACAACAACTCTCAAGACAATTTCTGGACTTCGTCCGGTCTCGAGCGGTTCGATTGTTTTTGATGGTCAAGACATCTCCAAGCTTCCCGCCCACAAGCGAGTAGAAATTGGCATTTCACAAGCGCCAGAAGGCCGCGGAATTTTCCCGGGAATGACCGTGCTCGAGAACTTGGAAATTGGAAAGTATTTCCGCAAAGAGCGTGCCGCTGAGATGAACGAAGATCTAGATCGCGTGTACTCACTATTCCCTCGCTTAAAGGAGCGTGCAAAGCAAGCTGGTGGAACGCTCTCCGGTGGCGAACAGCAGATGCTGGCTATCGGTCGCGCCCTCATGGCACGCCCTAAAGTGTTGTTATTGGATGAGCCATCAATGGGACTCGCCCCGATGATGATTCAGAATATTTTTAACATCATCACCGAAATTAACAATCAAGGTGTGACCATTCTTTTGGTCGAGCAAAATGCTCAGCAAGCGCTGCAACGCGCTGACCGCGCCTATGTGCTCGAGACCGGAAAGGTAGTTAAGGAAGCGAAGGCTTCCGACCTATTGAACGATCCAGCTGTTCGCGCCGCATATTTGGGCACGGGAGCCGAGAACCACTAGTACGAAGTTAAGTAGTAAGTAATTAAGTAATAAGTACTTAAGGCCGTTCGGCAAGAATCAGACAAGTGATTCTTGCCGAACAGGTTCGCTCACCCTTGTCGTTGGTAATCTCTATTTCATAGCAACAGAGCGTCTTACCCAATGAAATTGCGGTGGCTACGCCAGTGACGAATCCAGATGTGGCCGACTTGTGATGGGTAGCGTTGATATCTACTCCGACAATTCGTCGATTTGGTCCAGCGTGCAACTGAGTTCCAATTGATCCAAGGCTTTCCGCCAGTACGACATTGGCTCCGCCGTGAAGTAGACCGACTGGTTGAGTGTTTCCCTCGACCGGCATTGTTCCGACAAGCCGTTGTGGCGACGCTTCAATAATCTCGATTCCCATTTTCTTGCCGAGTGCGCCACTGCCGCGCTCACGGATAACTTCTAGATAATCGATTTCTTGAGACATAACCGCAGTTTAGCTCGCTCATATCTGGAACCGCCCAACTAGAATCGCGGACATGGGTAAATCGAGCACAGGCGGCAAGCTGTTGCTCATTGACGGCCATTCGTTGGCCTACCGCGCCTTCTACGCGCTCCCGGTTGATAATTTCGCAACCTCCGACGGGCAGCCAACCAATGCGATCTACGGCTTCGCCTCGATGTTGGTCAATCTGATTCGCGACGAGAAGCCAACGCATATCGCCGCCGCCTTCGATGTTTCCCGAAAAACTTTTCGAAGCGAGCGATTTCCTGGGTACAAGGCCAATCGTTCCGCGACGCCGGACGAGTTTCGATCTCAGATGAGTTATTTGTTTGAACTCGTTCACGCGATGGGGATTCGTCACTTTGCGGTCGAGGGCTTTGAAGCCGATGACATTATTGCCACCTTTGCCAAGCGCGCTGAGGCCGAAAATTTTGAGACCGTTATTTGTACGGGGGACCGAGATTCATTTCAACTAGTGAATGAGAAGACGACGGTTCTCTATCCGAAAATGGGCGTGGCGAACCTCGCTCGAATGACGCCAGCGGCGGTGGAAGAGAAGTATGGATTGACGCCAGCGCAGTATCCAGATTTTGCGGCGCTTCGCGGCGACCCTAGCGATAACTTGCCCTCCATTCCCGGGGTCGGGGAGAAGACGGCCGCAAAGTGGATTCAAGAGTATGGAAATCTCAATAACCTGCTGGATCACGTTGATGAGATAAAGGGGAAGGTCGGCGAGTCACTTCGCGCACATGTCGATGGAGTCAGGCTTAATCAAGAACTGACTCGACTGCAATCCTCGATGGAGATTGATGCATCCATCGGCGATTTACGCTGGGAAGGAATTGAAGTAGGGACCATCAACGTCCTGCTCGACAAGTTGGAGATCAAAGCCCTGAAGGAGCGAGTCGCAGCCTTGGGCGGCCGAATCGGAAGTGAAGCGCCGGTTCAAGAATTGGAGTCGACCGAAAAGGTGACTCGGGTAGTGGTGGACGTTCGGGAGGTTTCGGCGGCGGAGCTAAATAAAGTTCTCGCACAACGGAGCGATGCGATCGCCTTTGTTCCGGATATCGCGGATGGTGAATTATCAGAGTATGCCGTCGCTCTATCGGAGAACGAAGTTTTTGTGGTGCGAAATTCAGAGATTGGTCCGTGGCTGACGGATACGACTCTTCCGAAATATGTTCACGGTGGCAAGACAATTATTCACGCCATGGATATCGACGGAATTGTCTTCGACTCTGAACTCGCTGCCTACCTGATCAACCCCGGCGCAAGGAATATTGAGCTGGCGGATCTGGCCGAGCGTTTTTTGGGTGTAATTAACGCGGAGCAAAAAGCGGAACTTTTCGCGACCTTCGATGCCACGCAGGCGCAAACTTTGTTCACGCTGGTCTCTATTCTTGAAGCCGAATTGCGCAATCGCGATATGCACGACCTTTTGAGTAATCTTGAGATTCCGGTGATGCTTGAGCTGGCAGCGATGGAGAAACTTGGCATCAAGGTCGACGAGAAGAAACTTTCCGAACAAGCCGCGTATTTCACCGACGAGGTCGCGCGCGAGACCGCGGGCGCTCATAAGGAAGCCGGCCATGAGTTCAATGTTGGCTCCCCGAAGCAATTGCAGGTGGTCCTCTTCGAAGAGCTAGGACTCCCTAAGACGAAGAAGATCAAGACTGGATACACCACGGACGCAGAAAGTTTGGAGACCTTATTCGCCAAGACTGGCCATCCGTTGCTTCAACATCTCTTGCGCATTCGTGAAACGAGTAAGTTGCTGACTACGATCGACGGACTTCGTGCGGCTATCGCGCCGGATGGTCGAATCCATACCAACTTCCAGCAGACGGTCGCCGCAACTGGTCGCCTCTCGTCGACTAATCCCAATCTACAAAATATTCCAGTGCGTACAGAAGAAGGCCGCCGGATTCGAGATTGCTTCATTTCGGAGAAGCCATTTGCTTCGTTGCTCACCGCCGATTACAGCCAGATCGAGATGCGCATCATGGCCCACTTGTCGAAGGACGAGGCGCTGATCGAAGCCTTTAAGAGTGGCGAGGACTTGCACTCAACCGTCGCATCGTTAGTTTTTGGAGTGAAGCCGAACGAGGTCGATCCGGAGATGCGTCGTCAGATTAAGGCGATGTCATACGGGTTGGCCTATGGTCTCTCGGCCTATGGCTTGGCGCAGCAGTTAGATCTTTCGCCGACCGAAGCGTCAGTCCTGATGGGAACGTACTTTGAACGATTCGGTGGAATTCGTGACTATCTCAAGAGCGTCGTCGATGAAGCGACGTCAAAAGGCTACACCGAAACGATTATGGGTCGCCGACGATACTTGCCTGACCTCACTCATGACAATCGTCAACGCCGCGAGATGGCAGAACGGATGGCGCTCAACGCTCCCATTCAAGGCTCTGCAGCCGACATCATCAAAGTTGCAATGCTGGGCGTTGCTCGCGCGTTGAAAAAGGAGAAGTTGAAATCACGGATGCTTCTGCAAGTTCACGACGAACTTATTTTCGAACTTGCCAACGGCGAGGAAGATGCATTAACGGCGATTGTTCGTCGAGAGATGGGGGAGGCCGCGCAGTTATCGGTGCCGCTTGACGTCAATATCGGTGTCGGCACGTCGTGGGATTTAGCTGCCCACTAACGATCGTGCGATGCCACATCATCGAGCGCATCTAGATCCACGCGAGAACTTGTTACATTGTTGGCGGCCGCCAGACGTTTCTTATTGCGGTCGATGATGGCGAAGCCGATGGTTACGCAGATTGCGTCGAGAACGAAGCACCACCGAGGTCCGAAATGTTGCGCCAGATATCCACCCACTGCTGTGCCGCACGCGTTCATAGTTCCTTCAACCGTCCACAACAGTCCTATCGCACCCGCCGCCGCACCCTTCGGGCGCACCGCCTCTGTAATTTCGAAGTAGAAGACGTGCAGCGCGCCACCGCACAAACCGATTCCTGCTGAAATGGCGAACATCGTCCAGTTCGGCGAAACAAATGCCATAGGAAAGCTGAGCACTACCCACAGCAGATAGACCCGGCGGAACGCGCGCAAGGGCGGTAAATGCTTTGCGGCAAGACCAGCGAGCAAACTTCCCGCAATGTTGAAGGTCGCCATAATTCCCAATATGTAACCGGTTCGAGAGGCGACGTGGTGCAATGTCGTTGTTGCAGGTACGCCGATATCAAACGCGCCAACGCCAAGTCCAATGAAGCAGCCTTCAAGCATGAGTAATCGGATGGCTGATGACTTCCAGATGGGTACAGCGTTCTTTTCTTTCGCTTCCGGCACCCAGAGCCGAGTCGCTTTTTGAACTAGGAGAGCGACACCACCAACGACCATAGCGGCAGCGCATACGTTAAGCGCGGCAGATGGAATGGTTGACAACGCAAGAGTTGTTGCAAGCACGGGTCCGATCACCGCGGTAATGCCCATGGATGCGGTATCAACCGCGAAGGTGGCTCGAAGCCAATCGGGCGGCACTGTGGATTTCCACATGGGGCGAACCGACAAATTTATCGGTGGCGCGGATAGGCCCAACACAAAGGCGAACGCCAGCAGCAAATTTCGTCCGTGCGAATAATTGAAGAGAACAATCATTGTTGCGTAACCTGGTACGAGAAGAGCAAGTGGCCAGATGAGACCGAAGCGATCAATCATGGATGCCCGGATTCCGGCGGTAAAAGCGCCCGCTAGTCCATTGAGGCCAACCGCTAATCCAGCGACAGAGATGGAGCCGACGGCGTGATATACCCGAAAGTAGATTCCTAAGCTGATCATGGCGTAGGCCAGCCGAGCTGGCGCGCTTCCGAGTAGAAGCAACTGGGCGGGCCGATATCGAAGAATCTGAAGATATAGCCGCATGCGAACCATCATATCTGCGGGATTATCTGCGGGTTTATGGGTATTTCAGAGCGATTTTGACCCTGGCCAGCGGGGTAGTTACGCTTACACCTCTTGTGCTAGAGACGGTTTGAACTGGAGACGGTTTCTACCGGAGACGGTCACAAGCGCGCACCACCTGTCCTATCCCTACTACTTCTATCCACCTGGAGAACCTTGACCCCCTCGCAAATTGCAGTAAACGACGTCGGCTCAGCCGCAGATTTTCTCGCCGCTATTGAAGGCACAATTAAAAATTTCAACGATGGAGACCTAGTTGTCGGAATCGTTGTACAAGTTGACCGTGAGGAAGTTCTTCTCGATATCGGTTACAAGACAGAGGGTGTAATCCCTTCTCGCGAACTTTCGATTCGCCACGATATCGATCCATCAGAATTGGTCGCCGTTGGCGATCGTGTTGAGGCACTCGTTCTTCAGAAGGAAGACAAAGAAGGCCGCTTGATCCTCTCCAAGAAGCGAGCACAGTACGAACGCGCCTGGGGCGAGATCGAAGGCAAGAAGGAGCGCGACGAAGTTGTCGTCGGAACCGTCATTGAGGTCGTTAAGGGCGGCTTGATTGTTGATATCGGACTACGTGGCTTCCTGCCAGCATCGTTGGTAGAAATGCGTCGCGTTCGCGATTTGACCCCTTACATTGGCAAGCAGGTTGAAGCTCGCATTATCGAACTCGACAAGAACCGCAATAACGTTGTTCTTTCGCGCCGCGCATACCTCGAGCAAACACAATCCGAGTCACGCACCACCTTCTTGAACCAGCTCCAAAAGGGTCAGGTTCGCACCGGAGTCGTCTCCTCTATCGTTAACTTTGGTGCCTTCGTTGACCTCGGTGGCGTTGACGGATTGGTACACGTATCTGAGCTTTCATGGAAGCACATCGATCATCCAAGCGAAGTTGTTGAAGTTGGCGACGAAGTGACCGTAGAAGTCCTTGAAGTTGATTTCGAGCGCGAGCGCGTCTCTCTCTCACTCAAGGCAACCCAAGAAGATCCATGGCAGGCATTTGCTCGCACACATGCGATCAACCAAGTTGTCCCAGGTGAAGTCACCAAGCTCGTTCCATTCGGCGCATTCATTCGCGTCTTTGAGGGCATCGAAGGCTTGGTTCACATCTCTGAACTCGCTGAGCGCCACGTAGAAATTCCAGAGCAGGTTGTTCAGGTCGGCGATGAGTTGTTCGTAAAGATCATCGACATAGATCTTGAGCGCCGCCGCATTTCGTTGTCACTCAAGCAGGCTAACGAGGGACACGAAGTTGAAATCGAAGCATTCGACCCAACTCAATACGGCATGCCAGCTCGTTACGACGCTGAAGGTAACTTCATTTACCCAGAAGGCTTCGATGCTGATTCGCAAGAATGGCGTCCTGGCTTCGAAGCACAACGCGAAGAGTGGGAGCGCCAATACGCCGAAGCTCAAGCTCGCTTCTTGGCCCACCGCAAGCAAAAGGAAGAGGCGAAGGCGGCAGATGCTGCAGCAGCCGATGCTCCTGCTGTCATCACATCAGAGACACCAGCCGAGTAAAACTTCCGAATCTAGAGTTAAGGGCTTCGTCACGAGAGTGGCGGGGCCCTTTTCCTTTCAGTCCGATACCTTTCCTATCAGCAGACCGGTTGTCCGCGAGTTCCCTAACCAAGTCAGATAGGGTGGTCGCGTGTCCGAGAAGGTTTTAACAGTCGCGCTTACCGGCGGCATCGGCTCGGGTAAATCCACTGCAGGTGAATTCTTTGCCGACCTGGGAGCAACGGTCGTGGATTCGGACCAGCTTTCTCGTGATGTTATTGCACGCGGTATGCCTGGCTTCGACGTTGTTGTGTCGCGATTCGGAGATGACATTCTGCGCGACGGCCAGATTGACCGCGGCGCACTCGGCGAAATTGTCTTTCGGGATTCAGGCGCGCGCGCCGAACTCGAAGCCATCGTCCACCCAGCAGTCAGAGCCGAGTGGGAGAGCGTCGTCGCGGCAGCGCTTCCAGGCACCGTTGTTATTAATCAAATTCCGCTTCTCGTCGAAACTCGTGGCCACGAGCGATTTGATCGAGTCGTGACGGTCTCGGCCCCCATCGAATTACGCCAAAGTCGGTTGCGACTTCGCGGAATGAAGGATTATCAGATCGAGCGCGTTCTCGCCTCCCAGGTAGATGACGCGGCGCGAGAAGCGGCGGCTCAATTCGTCATCATCAATGACAGCGATACCGACCACTTACTTCGGCAAGTAGAGAATATTTACGAGAAACTTCAAGTTTTGGCGGGTGCGCGCTGATGAGAGCGGTGACCGAGGTTGAGCGCAAGGTAAATCCCTTTCAAGTTATCAGCGACTACAAGCCCGCGGGAGATCAGCCGGCCGCCATCAAGGAATTGACGGAACGGTTGGCTCGGGGTGAGCAAGATGTCGTTCTTCTCGGCGCAACTGGTACCGGAAAGTCGGCTACAACCGCCTGGCTGATCGAACAAGTCCAACGCCCGACCTTGGTTCTAGTCCATAACAAGACACTGGCCGCTCAGCTCGCCAATGAATTTCGAGAATTGCTGCCTAATAACGCGGTCGAGTACTTTGTCTCGTATTACGACTATTACCAACCAGAGGCATATGTCCCGCAGACCGATACCTTCATCGAGAAAGATAGTTCGGTTAATGCCGAGGTTGAACGGCTTCGTCACTCTGCGACCAATTCACTTCTGACCCGACGTGACGTGATTGTCGTGTCGACCGTTTCCTGTATCTACGGCCTTGGCACCCCGCAGGAGTACGTCGATCGGATGATCAAGTTAAAGGTGGGCGACACCATCGAGCGCAACGCGTTGCTCCGACGATTCGTGGACATTCAATATCGTCGTAACGATGTCGCCTTCGAGCGAGGCACTTTCCGAGTTCGCGGTGACACCATAGAAATCATTCCGATGTACGAAGAACTTGCGCTTCGGATTGAGATGTTTGGCGATGAAATCGAAAGCATCATGACCTTGCACCCGCTGACCGGCGAAATTATTCGTAACGAGACCGAGATGTACATATTCCCTGCGAGCCACTACGCCGCCGGTCCAGAAACAATGAAACGAGCCATCTCGCAGATCGAGGAAGAGATGGAAGTTCGTGTCGCGGAGTTCGAGCGTCAGAATAAACTTTTGGAAGCTCAACGCATTCGCATGCGTACGACCTTCGATATCGAGATGATGCGCCAACTCGGATTTTGTTCTGGAATTGAGAACTACTCTCGTCATATCGATGGCCGAGACGCAGGGTCGGCCGGAAACTGTCTATTGGATTATTTCCCAGAGGATTTTTTGACGGTGATTGATGAATCACACGTCACGGTTCCACAGATTGGCGCGATGTTCGAGGGCGATGCCTCGCGCAAGCGGACCCTTGTTGAACATGGATTTAGATTGCCCAGCGCCATGGATAACCGACCACTGCGCTTTGACGAATTCCTAGAACGTAAGGGCCAAACGGTTTACCTCTCGGCAACGCCCGGAAAGTACGAACTCGAAAAGAGTGGGGGAGAGTTCGTCGAGCAGGTGATTCGCCCTACCGGCCTGGTCGATCCTGCAATCATCATCAAACCCATCAAGGGTCAAATTGATGATTTGGTGGGGGAGATAAAGATTCGGGCCGAGAAGAACGAGCGCATTCTGGTGACGACGTTGACCAAGAAGATGTCGGAAGACCTGACGGATTACCTGCTCGAATTGGGGATTCGTGTTCGCTATCTGCATTCCGAGGTCGACACCTTGCGACGCGTGGAATTGCTGCGCGAACTTCGCTCCGGCGAGTACGACGTTCTTATCGGAATCAATTTGCTCCGAGAAGGACTCGACCTGCCCGAGGTATCGCTGGTTTCCATTCTTGACGCAGATAAGCAAGGTTTCCTTCGATCAGCGACCTCGCTCATTCAAACCATCGGCCGTGCGGCTCGAAATGTCTCGGGCGAGGTGCACATGTACGCGGACACCATTACACCAGCGATGGCGCAGGCGATCGACGAGACCAATCGCCGCCGGGCTAAGCAAATCGCTTATAACGAAGAGCGCGGCATCGACCCGCAGCCACTGCGAAAAAAGATTGCGGATATCACCGACCTGATCACCAAAGAGGCGGAAGATACGGAAGAGTTGTCGGCCAGCGCGAAGAAGCGCAGCTCGGTCATATCCGCGGGGCTAGAAGCGCAGATCTCGTCTGCCCATTCTCTGCCACGACAAGAATTGATTGCGCTCATAGAATCGCTCACTGAGCAGATGAAAGCCGCAGCCGCGGAGTTGGCCTTTGAGCTAGCCGGCAGATTGCGCGATGAGATTCGTGACCTGAAAAAAGAGTTGCGCGGAATGGAAGAGGCTGGAACTTGATGAGCGCTGACAAGTTAGTTGTACGAGGCGCCCGCGAGCACAACCTCAAAAATGTATCGATTGAACTTCCCCGAAATTCGCTGGTCGTGTTCACAGGCCTCTCCGGCTCGGGTAAATCTTCGTTAGCCTTCGACACGATTTTTGCGGAGGGTCAGCGCCGTTACGTTGAATCGTTATCCGCCTACGCCCGCCAATTTTTAGGCCAGATGGATAAGCCCGATGTCGACTTCATCGAAGGCCTGTCGCCTGCGGTCTCTATTGATCAGAAGTCCACTAACCGAAATCCACGTTCTACGGTTGGAACAATTACCGAGGTCTACGACTACCTACGTCTCCTGTTTGCGCGAGCCGGTCGCCCGCATTGTCCAAATTGCGGCAAAGCGATCGCCAAGCAGACGCCGCAAAACATTGTTGATCAGATTCTGCAGATGCCGGAAGGATCGAAGTTTTTGGTTCTCGCTCCTGTCGTGCGCGCCCGCAAAGGTGAATTCCTTGACCTCTTCACCGAGTTCACGACTCAGGGATTCGCGCGGGTTCGGGTTGATGGAGCGGTCTATCAAATCGCTGATGTTCCGAAGCTCAAGAAACAAGAGAAGCACACCATTGAGGTTGTCGTCGATCGTTTAACCGTGAAACCAGACTCGAAATCGCGCCTCACCGATTCAATCGAAACCGCGTTGCGCCTGGCAAACGGTCTTGTGATTTTGGATTTCGTTGAGGCGAAAGAGGGCGACCCTGATAAGGAGCGCACCTATAGCGAGCACATGGCTTGTCACGACTGCGGTCTTTCCTTCGAGGAACTCGAACCTCGATCGTTCTCTTTCAATTCGCCGTTTGGCGCCTGCCCAGAGTGCACGGGTATCGGAACCAAGTTGGAAGTGGATGAAGAGCTCGTTATTCCGGACGATGCCTTGTCGATCAACGAAGGCGCTATTGCACCATGGTCGGGCGGCCAGTCATCCGAGTATTTCCTTCGCATTCTTGAAGGCTTGGCGAAGGAACTGAACTTTTCGCTGGACAAGCCGTGGAGCAAGCTCACCGCGAAGGTGAAAGAAGCGATTCTCCATGGTTGGGATTACGAAGTACATGTGAAGTACAAGAATCGCTATGGACGGGTACGTAATTACAGCACTGGATTCGAGGGAGTCGTTTCATTTATCGAACGTCGTCACTCTGAGACCGACAGCGACTTCAGTCGCGACAAATATGAAGCGTATATGCGGGAGACGCCCTGCCCAGTCTGTAAGGGAACTCGTCTTAAGCCGGAAGTTCTCGCGGTTACTTTGGGCGAGAAAAATATTGCCGAAATCTGCCAGCTCTCCATCGCTGACTGCGCGGTCTTCCTGAAGAAACTCTCACTCAACGCACGAGAGAAGCAGATTGCGGAGCGAGTACTCAAAGAAGTGCACGCTCGTTTGGGATTTTTGCTCGACGTCGGCTTGGACTACTTGTCGCTCGAACGTCCGGCTGCGACCCTTTCTGGCGGCGAGGCACAGCGCATTCGGTTGGCTACTCAGATTGGCTCGGGGCTCGTGGGAGTTCTTTATGTGTTGGATGAGCCAAGCATTGGTCTGCATCAACGTGACAATCGCCGACTCATCGAGACGCTCACTCGTTTGCGCGACCTCGGCAATACGCTGATTGTAGTCGAGCACGATGAAGACACAATCCGCACTGCAGATTGGATTGTTGATATTGGACCAGGCGCTGGCGAACACGGCGGCAAGGTTGTCTCCTCGGGTGATTATCAAGCGCTGATTAGCGCAAAAGATTCGATTACGGGTGCGTATTTGTCCGGGCGTACCAAGATAGAAATTCCAGCCAAGCGGCGTCCGATTGATCCCAAGCGGAGCCTCGGCGTGAAAGCTGCGCGTGAAAACAATTTGCAGAATATCGACGTCAATTTCCCACTCGGAGCATTCGTTGCCGTTACCGGCGTATCGGGTTCGGGTAAATCGACATTGGTGAACGACATTCTTTACTCGGTCTTGGCCAACAAGCTCAACGGCGCACGAATCGTCCCGGGACGACACCGGACAATTACTGGCCTCGATCACTTGGACAAGGTGGTCCATGTGGATCAGTCACCGATCGGTCGGACACCTCGTTCTAATCCCGCGACCTATACCGGTGTTTTCGACAAGGTCAGAGCGCTCTTTGCCGAGACCGCGGAAGCGAAAATTCGAGGTTACCAACAAGGTCGATTCTCATTCAACGTCAAAGGCGGACGTTGTGAGAACTGTTCGGGCGATGGCACCATCACGATTGAAATGAACTTCCTGCCCGATGTTTACGTTCCTTGCGAGGTCTGTCATGGTGCGCGCTACAACCGCGAAACCTTGGAGGTTCATTACAAAGGTAAGACAATCGCGGAAGTACTCGACACGCCTATCGAACACGCCGCTGAATTTTTCGAATCGGTGCCAGCGATCGCCCGCTATCTAAAGACGCTGAACGATGTGGGCCTGGGGTATGTCCGACTCGGACAATCAGCACCAACACTCTCGGGTGGAGAGGCGCAACGCGTCAAGCTCGCCACTGAATTGCAACGTCGCTCGACTGGCCGCACGATTTACGTCTTGGATGAACCCACGACCGGGCTTCATTTTGAAGATGTGAGGAAGTTGCTCCTTGTTCTTGATCGACTGGTCGAGACCGGCAATACCGTGATCGTTATTGAGCACAACTTGGATGTCATCAAGTCGGCAGACTGGGTTATCGACATGGGACCAGAAGGTGGCTCAGGCGGCGGTTTGGTTATCGCCGAGGGAACGCCGGAGGAAGTAGCGAAGAACAAGAAGAGCTACACCGGCACCTTCCTTGCCGAAGTCCTTGCCGCTAAAAAGTAATTGGATTCACGGTTTGAAGCATGAGCGACCCACAGAGTTATCGCCCAACGAACATCCCGACCGAACCGGGGGTGTATCGATTCTTCGACGCTAAGGATCGAGTTATCTATGTGGGTAAGGCAAAGAATTTAAAGAATCGTCTCAATTCATACTTTGGTTCGAATCTGCAGCAAAAAACCTATCGAATGGTGCACACAGCAGTACGAGTCGATTGGACCATCGTCAAGACCGAGGTCGAGGCCCTTCAACTCGAATTCACGTGGATCAAATCGGAGAATCCTCGATTCAATATTCAGTTCAAGGACGACAAGTCTTATCCCTACTTGGCGGTCAGTCTCAAGGATGAATTTCCGAGACTCTATATATCGCGTGCGAAAAAGATTCCGGGCATCAAATATTTCGGTCCGTATGCGCATGCGTGGGCGCTTCGAAGCACTTTTGACGTTCTACAAAAGATTTATCCGATTCGGAGCTGTACCGATTCCAACCTCCAGCGCGCCGCAAAGTCCGGTCGGCCATGCCTGCTCGGCGATATCGGCAAGTGCGCCGCGCCCTGCGTGAAGCGGGTGTCGCCGGAAGAACATAAGGAGTTGGCCAAATCTTTGGTGAAATTTCTCGACTCGAACCCCAACGACATCGAGATAGCTCTCGAGAAGGACATGGCTCTTGCCGCCGAACGCGAGGAGTTCGAGCGCGCGGCCAAGATCCGGGATCAGATCGAAGCTATTCGACGATCGTCACAAACCGCAGGAACTTTTCTCAGTCAAAGTTTCTCTGCCGATTTAATCGCCTCGCACGAAGAAATTACTCATGCCGGCGTAACCCTATTTACGGTGCGTCATGGACGAGTTGTCGGCTCTCGCTCGTGGATCATCGATCGCGCGGACGTGCTTGAGGGTGAGAGCGTCATGGATGCCGTCCTGCCAAAGATATACGCGGATACTGAGCCGGCGAACGAAATATTGGTGGATGTGTTGCCAGAGAATCTTGCGGTGATGGAGGAGTGGCTGAAGGAGCGCGCCGACCACAAGGTGGAGATTCGCCAACCACAACGGGGCGAAAAGCTTGAACTACTGCAGACGGTCCAACGCAATGCCCATGAATCGCTTGTTCAGTACTTGTCGAAGCGTTCCAACGATGCCGCGGTCAGCGGAAAGGCGCTAGAGGAAATTGCCACCGCGCTTGACCTCGACGAACTCCCGTTACGCATAGAGTGCTTCGATATCTCAAATATTCAAGGAACCTCCATGGTCGCCTCGATGGTTGTTTTCGAAGATGGCCAACCTAAGAAGAGTGACTATCGACGATTCAGTATCGATGACAAAGCTGGCTTCGACGATACGCGAGCTATGCACCACGTTCTCACCCGACGCCTCAAGCGCTACCTAGCCGAGCGCGAGGTGGGACCTGAGGAACTCAGCGAGATCGACGAACTCGGTGGATCGAAGCCACGATTCGCATATCCACCGCAGCTGATAGTCGTTGATGGTGGCGCACCTCAAGTAGCGGCTGCGGCTCGCGCGTTGGCGGAACTCGGGATTACAGACATTGCGCTCTGCGGGCTGGCCAAGCGATTGGAAGAAGTGTGGCTTCCTGGCAGCTCCGATCCAATCATCTTTTCTCGTCACAGCGAAGGCCTCTATCTCTTACAACGCATTCGCGATGAAGCGCACCGATTCGCCATCACCTTCCACCGCAGTAAGCGCTCGCGAGTTATGTTGGAATCTCTTCTCGATGACATCCCACAGTTAGGGGAGGCGCGAAGAAAGGCGCTGTTAGAACAATTTGGATCCGTGACCGCGCTTCGCAAGGCGTCCTCAAGCGAGATTGCCCGGGTACCAGGAATCGGCGAGAAGACCGCGTCATTGATTGAAGCAGCTCTCCAACAGCAATTCGATGCCCCAGTCGAGCACGTAAATACCGAGACCGGTGAAATTCTCACCCAGGACTAATCGGCAGCACCAAGCGGTATCTTTAAGCCATGGTTGAGAACCGGGCCAACGAAGTAGTCGTCATCACGGGCATGAGCGGCGCAGGTCGCTCGACCGTTGCGCACGCGATGGAGGATCTCGGTTGGTATGTCGTCGACAATCTTCCTCCTGCAATGCTCGGAACACTCTGCGAACTTGCCGCTAAATCGACGACGTCTATCGCGGTCGTTATCGATGTTCGAGGTCGCCAGTTTTTCGATGATCTGAATCGTGCGCTTAATGAACTTGCTGAACGCGGAATCGCGCGCCGTGTTGTATTTGTAGATGCTGCAGACGATGTATTAGTTCGAAGATTCGAATCCACTCGGCGTCCGCATCCGCTCCAAGGAAATGACCGAATAGTCGATGGCATTGCTAAGGAGCGAGAGCGGCTTCAGGAAGTACGGTCGGTCGCGGACATTGTTGTTGATTCATCGGCGCTCAATATCCACCAGCTCGAGAAGAAAATTGCTGAACTTTTTCACGACGGAGACCCGGCAGATCTGCGGGTAAATATTCTCTCCTTTGGCTACAAGTACGGAATCCCGGTCGACGCGGACTTGGTCATGGACTGCCGTTTCATCGCCAACCCACATTGGATTCCCGAACTTCGCCCGCAGACTGGTTTGGATACGGCGGTCAAGGAAAATGTGCTTGGCACCGATAACGTTCAAGAATTTCTCGCTCGCTATCAAGCCCTCTTTGAGACGATGGCAACAGGTTTCATCGCCGAGGGTCGCAAATATTTGACGCTTGCGGTCGGCTGCACGGGCGGAAAACATCGAAGCGTCGCTATCGCGCACGAACTCGAAGCGCGATTGAATGGATCGGTTCACAAAACCGGAAAACGAATCAGCGCTCACGCCATAGATCGCGATTTAGGTCGCGAGCTTTAGCAATGACGCCACGAGTTGTAGCACTCGGCGGCGGGCACGGATTGGCTGTGACGCTTTCAGCCCTCCGCGCGCTTACCACCGAGATAACAGCAATAGTTACGGTCGCAGATAATGGCGGCTCTTCGGGCCGGCTTCGCCAAGAATTCAACCAGTTACCACCAGGTGATTTAAGAATGGCGCTGGCCGCGCTCTGCTCTGATGATGCCTGGGGCCGAGGCTGGGCAGAGATAGTCCAACATCGATTCACTAGCTCTGGCGAACTTAACGGACACTCATTAGGAAATCTTTTGCTAACCGCCTTGTGGGATGCGAACGACGATTTGGTCGCCGGTTTGGATCAGGTTGGCGCCTTACTCAAAGTCGTGGGACGTGTATTGCCGATGGCGATAGAGCCGATGGATATTGAAGCGACGTTCACAATCGATAAGGCCGGCGACGATAGCCGGGCCCGGGAAGAAGTGGTTCGCGGTCAAGTTCAGGTTGCCACGGCGAAAGGACGATTACAAAGCTTGCGGTTGATTCCTGAGAAGCCGCAGATCGCCCAAGCCGCGTTAAAAGCGATAGCAGATGCGGAATGGATAACGGTTGGACCGGGCTCATGGTTCTCAAGCGTTATGCCCCATTTTTTGCTCGATGAGGAGGCGCGTGCTGTCGCAGAATCCGCTGCTAAGAAGATCATGATTTTTAACCTGAAGGAACCACTCACGGCGGGGGAGTATGCGGGGAATTCACCGGTTGAACATCTAAATTTAGTTCGACAACACCTTCCGTCGCTGCATATTGATTATGCAATCGTTGACAGGGCGACAATCACCGACGAGCGGTTGAACGAGCTTTCGTCGGCAGTCTCTAGTTGTGGTGGAGAGTTGATTGTGGCCGACCTGGCTGATGCAGATGTGGAAAATCATCATGATCCGAAAAAATTGAGTTCGGTTTTCCAGCACATTTTCGGCTGAACCCTGCTTAGATACGGACATGGCTATGACCGCATCAGTAAAAGACGAGCTGAGTCGTCTCTCGGTCACCAAACCTTGTTGTCGAAAAGCTGAAGTCTCCGCGCTCTTGCGATTTGCCGGCGGATTACACATCGCGGGCGGAAAAATCGGAGTCGAAGTCGAGCTCGACACGGCTCAAACCGCTCGTCGACTCCGCAAAGATATTTCAGAAATTTACGGCCATGATTCCGAACTCGCTGTCCTCTCGCCCAGTGGTCTGCGCAAAGGAAGTCGCTACGTCGTTCGCGTTACCTCTGACGGAGACGCTCTTGCTCGACAGACTGGCTTGATCGACGCAAATAGTCGGCCGATTCGTGGCTTGCCGCCTCAGGTTGTCTCGGCTGGATTGTGCGACGCCGAAGCAGCGTGGCGGGGTGCGTTTCTTGCTCATGGTTCCTTGACCGAGCCGGGTCGATCATCGGCGCTTGAAATTACCTGCCCAGGTCCGGAAGCAGCACTGGCGCTCGTCGGCGCGGCACGTCGTCTCGGCATAACCGCAAAAGCACGCGAGGTTCGATCGGTTGATCGAGTTGTGATTCGCGATGGTGATGCGATTGGCGCGCTATTGACTCGGCTCGGCGCGCATGAAAGCGTTTTGGCATGGGAAGAGCGGCGTATGCGCCGCGAAGTGCGCGCGACCGCAAATCGCTTAGCAAACTTTGATGACGCTAACTTGCGCAGATCCGCTCGCGCTGCTGTTGCGGCATCGGCCCGCGTACAACGCGCGATGGAAATTCTTGGACCCGAGATGCCCGAGCATTTGCGAGAGGCGGGGGAGCTACGTATTAATCATGGCCAAGCTAGCTTGGAAGAGCTCGGATCGCTCGCTTCACCACCCATGACCAAGGACGCGATCGCAGGCCGAATCCGCCGGCTCTTGGCTATGGCGGATAAGCGCGCAAAAGACTTAGGAATTCCCGATACCGAAGCCGGATTAAGCCCAGATTTACTAGGGGAGTAGCTCCCTCAGCCTGATAGGATTTCCTAGTCTCACAACGTAGTGGCGATTTTTAGCCCACGAATCTTTTTTACCGTGCGGCCCCCAACTCTTAGGCAATTCTTAAGCGAGGTTCACCATGGTACGTGTTGGAATTAATGGTTTTGGTCGTATCGGCCGCAACTTTTTTCGTGCAGCAATTACATCAGGCGCAGATATCGAGATTGTTGGCATTAACGATCTGACTGATAACGCGACCTTGGCTCATTTGCTTAAGTATGACTCCATCTTGGGTCGCCTTGGCTTGCCTGTCACATATACCGACGACTCGATCACCGTCGGCGGAAAGACCATCAAAGTATTTGCCGAGCGCGACCCAGCAAACTTGCCGTGGGCCTCGGTCAAGGCCGATATCGTCGTTGAATCGACCGGCTTCTTCACCAAGGCTGCCGACGCGTCCAAGCACATCGCGGCCGGCGCGAAGAAGGTCATCATCTCCGCGCCAGCCACCGACGAGGACATCACCATTGTGATGGGCGTTAACCATGAGAATTACGACTCTTCCAAGCACAACATCATCTCGAATGCATCGTGTACCACCAACTGCCTTGCTCCAATGGCGAAGGTGCTTGATGAGGAGTTCGGAATTGTTCGCGGCTTGATGACCACCATTCATGCCTATACAAACGACCAGGCGCTTCAGGATCAGCCACACAAGGATCTCCGTCGCGCTCGCGCAGCAGCGCTTTCCATCATCCCTACCTCAACCGGTGCGGCTAAGGCGATTTCACTCGTGCTTCCAAACCTCAAGGGCAAGTTGGATGGCTACGCGCTTCGCGTACCAGTTCCAACCGGCTCCGCTACTGATTTGACCGTTGAATTGGCAAAGGAAGCAACCGCAGCCGAGATCAATGCAGCACTGAAGAAGGCGGCCGAAGGTTCACTGAAGGGCTACTTGAGCTACACCGAGGACCCAATCGTTTCAGCAGACATTGTTACCGATCCAAGTTCATGCATTTTTGACGCTGGTTTGACCAAGGTCATCGGCTCAACCGTCAAGGTAGTCGGCTGGTACGACAACGAGTGGGGTTACTCAAACCGCTTGGTCGATCTCGTCGGCTTTGTCGGCAAGAAGCTCTAACAGAATTAATCGGAGTAGTACTTTGACACTTGTAATTCCTCAGTTGAACTCTCTTGCCGTCAACGGCAAGAGAGTTCTTCTCCGTTGCGACCTAAATGTTCCTATCAAGGAAGGCATCATCACTGATGACGGCCGGATCCGCGCATCATTGCCGACTATCAATTACTTGTTGGAGAACGGCGCCGCTGTTGTCATCATGGCTCACCTCGGTCGCCCCAAGGGCGAACGAAAGCCAGAACTCTCTCTTGCCCCAGTCGCACACCGACTAGGAGATTTGCTCGGCAAACCGGTCGCATTTTCGGAAGAGATCGTTGGCCCATCGGCGACCGCTGCAGTGAACTCGTTGCAGTCCGGTCAAGTACTACTACTTGAAAACATTCGCTACGAGGCGGCCGAGACCAGCAAGGATGAGTCAGAGCGGAAAGATCTCGCAAAGCGACTAGCACTTTACGGAGATTTCTTCGTTAGCGATGGCTTTGGTGCGGTCCACCGTAAGCATGCATCCGTGTATGACGTAGCACAGTTATTGCCGCACGCGGCTGGGTATTTGGTTGCCGCCGAAATCGATGTACTCCAAAAACTGACCACCAATCCAGAGCGCCCATACGGCGTTGTGTTGGGTGGGGCAAAGGTTTCGGACAAGATCGGTGTTATCTCAAATCTGCTCGACAAGGTAAATGTGTTGGCAATCGGTGGCGGAATGCTTTTCACATTCCTCGCGGCACAAGGGCTGGAAATTGGTAAGTCACTGGTGGAGACAGATTTGATTCCTACCGTCAAAGATTTGTTAAAGCGCGCGGAAGATCTCGGAGTTCACCTTCTGCTTCCCACTGATATCGTTGTGGCGGCCGAGTTCAACGCGGATTCAGCGCCAACCACGGTTGCGGCCAGCGCCATACCATCAGATCAGATGGGTCTGGATATTGGGCCAGAGACCGCAGCTGCATTCGCAACCGCCATTCGCGGCTGCAAAACAGTATTTTGGAATGGGCCGATGGGTGTCTTTGAATTCCCTAATTTTGCCAACGGAACAAAGGTGGTCGCGCAGGCGCTCACAGAAGTTTCGGGCATTTCAGTCGTTGGTGGCGGAGATTCTGCCGCGGCGGTACGCGCGCTTGGCTTCGCCGATTCCGACTTCGGCTATATCTCGACCGGCGGAGGAGCTTCCCTGGAGTACCTCGAAGGCAAGGACTTGCCAGGAATTTCTGCGCTACTGAATTAGTTATTCACACATTCGCGAAATATGACAAGTAAGGTAGAGGGATGCGCAAACCGTTAATCGCTGGAAACTGGAAGATGAACCTCAATCACCTTGAGGCGATTGCTGTCACTCAGAAACTTTCCTATTCCCTGGATGACAAGGATTACGACGCGGTGGACGTGACGGTACTGCCGCCATTCACAGATATTCGTTCAGTTCAGACTCTCATTGATGGCGATCGGCTTCGCCTCACATACGGCGCTCAAGATATTTCGCCAGAGGCGAGCGGCGCCTACACCGGGGACATCTCGGGCTCGATGCTCAACAAGTTGGGCTGTACGTACGTTGTCGTAGGTCACTCCGAACGCCGCGCTATCCATCATGAGGGTGACGACGTCGTCAATAAGAAAATCAAGGCGGTTCTCACCAACGAGATGACCCCCATTTTCTGCATTGGCGAAGAGTTACCTATTCGCGAAGCAGGCACGCATGTTGAACACGTCCTCAACCAAGTGCGCGCGGGGCTGAAGGGTTTTCATAAGCCAGATCTCAAGAAAATTGTTTTTGCCTATGAGCCCGTATGGGCAATTGGGACCGGCAAGACCGCGACGCCAGAGGATGCGCAAGAGGTCTGCGCGGCAATCCGAGTTGAACTCGCCAAGATCGGCAGCGACGAGATTGCAGAGGCCGCGCGAATTCTCTATGGCGGTTCGGTCAAATCTGCCAATATTGTCGAGATAATGAAGCAACCGGATGTCGATGGCGCACTGGTCGGCGGAGCCAGCTTGGATCCCGAGGAGTTCGCCCGGATTGCTCGTTTCCACCGCTCAATCAGCGCATAATTTGGCGCTTAACGCTTGTTAAGTGAAAAATTGGGGTGAGCAAACCGCTATTGTTGTCGTTCTGAAAGCCCTCTGAATACCTCAGGGCCGGAGCAGTATCCAGTTAGTTGTAAAAAAGGAGTTAGTCCGTGGTCTTGGCACTTTCCATCATCTTGATTATCACCAGCATCCTTATGATTCTGCTTGTGCTTCTGCACAAGGGCAAGGGAAGTGGCTTGTCTGACCTTTTTGGCGGCGGCATCTCCTCGAACTATGGTGGATCATCCGTGGTGGAGCGAAATCTTGACCGCATTACGGTCGTTGTCGGTGGACTCTGGTTCGCCAGCGTTGTGGCTCTTTCATTAGTTCTTAAGAAGTAAGGGGACTAAAAATGGGTAGTGCAATTCGTGGAAGTCGTGTTGGCGCCGGCCCAATGGGCGAGGCGGAGCGCGGCGAGGCTATCGCTCGATTCCGAGTTTCTTATTGGTGCGCAAACGGTCATGAGACCACGCCTTCTTTTGCCGAAGATGGCACGGTTCAGATCCCTGATGAGTGGGACTGCCCTCGATGCGGTTATCCAGCGGGACGCAACAAAGAGAAGCCACCTCGTCCAGTAAAGAACGAGCCGTACAAGACCCACCTTGCCTACGTCAAAGAGCGTCGCACCGAGGCAGAGGCCGCAAAAATTCTTGCGGATGCCTTGTCCGCCCTTCGTGGAGAAGACGAGTAGTAATCCGCCTTACAGCGAATTTAGCTCTCTAAGTAGTTCAGCTATTCCCTTATCGCGGTTCTTCAGATGAACGCGCAATTGCGGGAAGTTCCGGCTTCCTAAAGCTTCGGCATCACCTAGGGCTTGTGCCATCAGCAAAGTGTGGAAGGTAAATTCTTTGCCTGGAATCGCCAAGTCATTGATTGATTCACCCGTGATTTGCAAGAAGGCGCCGTTGTGCTGGCCACCCTTATGAAATTGACCGGTTGAATGCAAGAAACGAGGTCCCCAACCAAAAGTCACACCACGCTTGGTATGACGAGCGATAATTTCACGAGTCTGTGTGACTGCATCATCCTTGCCGCGATGCAAGTACGCCATGATTGCGACGTAGTGCGTTGGGTCGGCAAAGAAATTGCGCAACAATTCGACTGGTGTTGAACCAGAAGTGGTTCCGTAGAAAGCGATGTTCTCGGTCTCCAATGTGGGTGCTGGCGATTGCACCGTGCCGTTCCACTGAGCCAATAACGCACCAGTTCGGTCCTTTGCTTCGGTGACATTGGGTTGGTTAAAGGGATCCACCTTGAGAGCGCGACCGATCAGCGCTGTTACGTACTCCCAGAAAATGAATTGCTCACCCAATGTGCCCTCAACGATGAGATCCGCTTGTGTTCCAGCGAAGGCGACGGAAATCGCCGAGCCGGAGATTGCCGCCGAGGAACTTTCAGTAACGATTGGTAAACGACCGACCTGGTTCTTTCCGGTTGATTCTGCGATGAGCTGTTCAATCCAATCGGATAAGCCAGGAACGGAACTCCCCTCGTCGTAGAAGGCAATGTTCTGCGATGTTTGCTCCACAAGAATGGTGGCGGCCGCGACCGCGGGGGAGTCCGGTGAGACGAACGAGGCCGCGACTGCTGCCGCGTCATCGATGAGCAGTGAGGGATCGACACCCATCAATACCGCGGGAACAAGACCAAAGGCCGAGAGCGCGCTATATCGTCCACCGACGCTCGGATCGGCGTTGATTACTCGGAAACCACCGGCGCGCGCATCCTTATCAAGCGGCGAGCCAGGGTCGGTGACAACAACCATATGATCAACCGGATTTAAACCGGCTGCTGCGATCAGCTCGGTGAATAGCGCTCGCTGCGACGCGGTCTCGATCGTTGATCCAGATTTCGAGCCGACGACAATCACTGTATTACTGAAGTCAGCTGGAATCGCCGCGGCAATCTGCGCTGGATCGGTGGAGTCCAGGACGGTGAGCGACTTGCGGTAAGTCTTAGAAATAACTTCAGGGGCCAGCGAGGAGCCACCCATTCCCGCCATGATGATGTTGGTGAGGTTGGTGGAGCGAGCCCATGCGGAAAGCGCGTCGAGCTCGGGGAGCAGGTCGCGTGACGAGCTGGGCAGATCAATCCAGTTCAGTCGGATTCGCGCCTCGGCCTCTGCTTCTGCGCCCCACAAGGTGTGGTCCTTTGCGGCCAGACGCGGCGCGATTGCGGCTAGGTCTGTGTAGACGGCCGAGCCCTTATCTAGTTTGGCTAGGGCGGAACCGCTGAGCTTGATCGCCATTTACTTGGCTACCTGTGCGATGTTAGCGAGCAGCTCCTGCCAAGCAATTGCGAATTTCTTAACACCATCATCTTCGAGGAGCTTTACTACATCGGCGAAATTGATACCGACTGCGGCAAGACCAGCAAATATCGCGCGCGCCTCATCAAACTTTCCGGTGATGGTGTCGCCTCGAACAACTCCGTGCGCACGAACTTCGTTGAGCGTCCCTTCGGGCATGGTGTTCACAGTATGTGCTGCGACGAGTTCGATGACATAACGAGTTGAGTCGTAGGCCTTGTCCTTCACGCCGGTCGATGCCCAGAGCGGACGCTGATAGTTCGCTCCAGCTGCGGCGAGTGCCGCCCAGCGAGGAGATGCCGACACCTTCAGGAATGCTTCGTATGCAAGATGAGCGTTGGCGATGGCAGCGGCACCGCGGAGCTCGTGGCCCGGATGTGAGGCGTCGAGTCGCTTGTCGATTTCGGCGTCGATTCGGCTGATAAAGAACGACGCAACCGAGTGAACATCCTTCAGTGAAGCGCCCGCCTTGTGGCGACGCTCCAGACCAGCAAGATAGGCATCCATGACTTTTTCATAGCGATCGACCGAGAAAATCAGGGTGACGTTAACGCTGATGCCTTCGGCGGTCAGCTCTTCAATGGCGGGCAGGCCCTCGAGGGTGGCTGGCACTTTGATGAGCAAATTCGGACGGTCAACAATTTTCGCGAGTTCTAGTCCGCGATTTACGGTAGCGGCCGTGTCATAGGCGAGCTCCGGGTCAACCTCGATACTGACGCGACCGTCCGCGCCACCTGATGCTTGGAAGGTGGGTAGAAAGAGGTCGCATGCTGCGCGCACATCATCGGTTGTCAGACGAGTAACAATCTCGCCGATCGACTTGCCTTCAGCGGCGAGTACCTTGATATCAACAGAGTATTTGTCAGAACCAGAGATTGCGGCCGAGAAGATGCTGGGATTGGTAGTAACCCCGACTACCGAAGAGCTCTTAATGAGTTCAGCCAAGGTGCCTGATTCGAGTCGATCACGCGACAAATCATCGAGCCAAATGGCGACGCCGGCGTTGGAAAGCTGCTTCAAATTTTCTGACATATTTGTTATTCCTCTTTTAGTTAATTAACACGCGAATTCTGATCTTAAGAGTGTTCGGTTATCGAGCTTTGGAGATGCTCTTCTTGGCGGCTGCCGCAACGTTCTCTGCGGTGAAGCCATATTGCTTGAAGAGGTGGCCTGCGGCAGCGGATGCGCCGAAGTGTTCGAGTGAAACAATTTCACCCGCATCACCAACATAAGTGCGCCAGCCTGCCCCTACGCCTGCTTCAATAGAGACGCGCGCTTTCACTGATGATGGAAGAACGCTCTCACGGTATGCGGCGCCCTCGGCGTCGAACCACTCCAAGCACGGTGCGCTTACGACCCGGGCCTTGATGCCGTCAGACGAGAGGAGTTCAGCGGCCGCGACGGCGACCGAAACTTCGGAACCAGTCGCAATCAGAATCACATCTGGAGTACCAGCGGTGTCGACCAACACGTAAGCGCCTTTGGCGGTTCCTTCCGCTGAAGCTACAACCGTGCGATCGAAGACCGGCAGATTTTGGCGCGAGAGCGCGAATCCAACCGGCTTTGAACGCTTGATGACTTCGCGCCAAGCGATAGCAGTTTCATTTGCATCGGCCGGACGAATCATCGCAAAGTTAGGAATCAATCGAAGCGAGGCAACGTGCTCGACTGGCTGGTGGGTAGGTCCATCTTCACCGACGCCGATGGAGTCGTGCGTCCATACGAAGGTCGATGGAATATCCATCAAGGCTGCTAGTCGAACCGCTCCGCGCATGTAATCGCTGAAGACCAAGAATGTTCCGCCGAATGATTTGGTCAGACCGTGTAGCGCAATACCGTTGAGGATCGCGCCCATCGCATGTTCGCGAATGCCGAAGTGAATGATGCGGCCATATGGATTGACATCCTTCATCGCGCTTGATGCCGGCAAGAACGAACCACCATGTTCGATGGTGGTGTTATTGCTCTCTGCTAAGTCTGCGGAGCCGCCCCAGAATTCTGGGAGCACGCTCGCGATCGCGTTAATGACTTTGCCAGAAGCGGCGCGGGTGGCAAGGTCTTTGCCTGCTTCAAAGACGGGCAGTGCTTTTTCCCAACCGGCTGGAAGTTCATTATTGCGAAGACGGTTGAGAAGCGCGGCGCGATCCGGGTTAGCGGATTGCCAGGCCGAGAATTGAGCATCCCACTCCGCGGCAGCGACTGCGCCACGCTTTTGGACTGCGCGCGCATGGGCAAGAACATCATCCGAAATTTGGAAGGACTTGTCAGGGTCAAGACCGAGCGCAACCTTAGTCGCGGCTACCTCTTCGGCGCCGAGGGCAGAGCCGTGAGACTTTGCGGTGCCACGCGCCTTAGGTGCTGGCCAGGCAATCACGGTCTTGAGACGAATGAGTGTTGGTTTTGAGTTCTCGGAAAGCGCAGCGGTCATCGCCACTTCCAGCGCATCGCGATCGACGTTGCCATCCGAAAGTGCCGCAACTTCAATAACGTTCCAACCGTAAGCGCGATAGCGGGCGCTGACATCTTCGGTGAATGCGACGTGTGTATCTCCTTCAATGGAGATGCGATTGTCATCGTAAATGACTTTGAGATTGCCGAGCGCCTGGGTGCCGGCGAGTGACGATGCTTCGGCGCTGATGCCTTCTTGCAGATCGCCGTCAGAACAAATAACCCAGACATTGTGATCGAAGAGAGTTGTCTTCGATTCTGGATCGAATAGTCCCTTTTCAAAGCGTGCCGCCATCGCCATGCCCACCGCGCTTGCTATTCCCGAACCCAATGGCCCGGTGGTGATTTCTACGCCCTTGGTGTGACCGTACTCAGGGTGGGCTGGCGTTAGTGAATCGGCAAAGCGGAAGGACTCGAGATCCTTGAGTTCAAGGCCGTAGCCAGAGAGAAAGAGCTGAATGTAAAGGGTGAGCGATGAGTGTCCGCAGGAGAGCACAAATCGGTCACGACCCAACCAATCCGGGCGAAGCGGATCGTGCTTTAAAAAGCGCTGAAAGAGCGTGTACGCCACGGGCGCCAATGACATCGCGGTGCCTGGGTGACCATTGCCAACTTTTTGCACGGCATCAGCCGCAAGTGCGCGAGCAGAAGCGACCGCCTTATCATCGAGGTCAGTCCATGCGGGAAGAGTTGTTGTTGAGGTCATCAGGTGAACCGTGCTTTCTAGTTTTTAGTGGGCTGTGCTGTGAGATAGATGTTCCAAGCCGCGATCCACACCATTGTGGCGCCAAGCAGATGAAGTGCGACAAGACCTTCGGGCAATCCGGTGAAATACTGGATATATCCTATAAAACCTTGACTTAAGCTGGTAATCAGAAAAATTTCTAGCGCGCGAGTGAGTCGCAGTTGCGAATCCCCTGCCTCGCCGACACGGATGACGAGTAGCAAACCAATCGCCAAACAAATCAGTGCAATCACAAGATCGGCATGTAAATAGGAAATCTCCCGCGGCGAAAATGGATAACGCTTTGCTTGAATGTCGCCGGCATGAGGACCGGATCCTGTGACCAAGGTGCCGACGGTGACGACCAACGCTGCGAGGGCGGTGACGACCAGAACCAATTTTTTTGTGATGGGAAGGGTGGCGACGCGCGGCCGATCGAGCATTCGATGACGGAGCGACTGACCGCCAGCAATTAAGACGATACTAAGCAAGAAATGGCCGGAGACCGGGATCGGGTTGAGCTTGGTCAGAACGGTAATCCCACCCAAGATGGCTTGGCCGAAGATGCCGAGAACCTGCCAGATTGCGATCCAGCGAACTCGTCGCCGATCCGCTCGGGTTGAGCTCCATTTGACGGTCGCAACCAGCGCCACCACCGCGGCGATGACTAGCGCGATGGTGAGTAGGCGATTTCCGAATTCGATCCATGAGTGAAGCGTTCCTTGGGCCTGGTGCGCGATCGGGGTTATTGACGAACCAGTGCACGTGGGCCAGGTTGGACAGCCCAGGCCAGAACCGGTGAGGCGAACCGCACCGCCCGTTACGACTAAAGCGGACTGAAGAAAAAGGAGCGAGTTAAAAATCGTCTTTTTCAGCTTCACCCCCCGAGCCTAGTGGAGCTTGACGGAGGGGCTGGCTCGAGTGGCGGAGCGCCCTGATTTACGCAACACTTGTGTTGTGAAAAAGACTCCAGTTCGCGAAGTAGAGGTGGGTGGAACCCGTTCTGCCATTGCCCGCGCGATCCTGGAAGGTGGCCCTGCGACAGCGGTCGACCTCTCACAGAAATTAGAGATTACTCCAGCGGGCATTCGTCGCCACCTCGATGCGTTGGTGGAGGAGGGTGTGCTTGAAGCCCGCGAGCCGCACCTCAGCACTCTTAATGCAGCTGAACGAGGACGTGGCCGGCCATCAAAGGTCTTCGTTATTACTGACTCAGGGCGCGAAAAATTTGAGCATTCATACGACGACCTGGCCGTATCTGCGCTTCGATTTATGTCGAGTAAGAGTGGTTCGAATTTGGTCGAAGAATTTGCCCGCACGCGTGCCGAAGATATTGCCAAGCGGGCACGGCCAAAGGTCGAAAAGGCACACGGTGTTACCGCGAAGAGCCAGGCGCTCGCAGACTTTCTTTCCACCGATGGCTTCGCCGCAAATGTTCACAGCAAGGGAATAGGTGAGGAGCTCTGCCAGAACCATTGCCCGATAGCGCACGTAGCCGCGGCATTTCCGGAGTTGTGTGATGCCGAGACCGCAGCGTTCTCCGAGTTGCTCGGCACCCACGTCCAACGCTTAGCCACCATCGCGCATGGCGATGGAGTTTGTACAACCTTTATTCCATCCAAGCCGAACGCATCTAAAGCACCATCTAAAGAATCACCTAAAGCAAAAGAAAAGGTATCCAAATGAGCGACACCACACTTCATCCTGAACTAGCCGGAATTGGTACTTACGAATACGGATGGTCCGATAAGAACGACGTGGGTGCCAACTCACGTCGTGGATTGAACGAAGAGGTAGTGCGTGACATCTCCGCGAAGAAGAACGAACCGCAGTGGATGCTTGATCTGCGCCTCAAAGGCTTGAGTCTCTTTGAAAAGAAGCCAATGCCCAACTGGGGTTCAGACCTGTCCGGAATCTTCTTCGACACCATTAAGTACTTTGTTCGTTCGACTGAGAAGCAGGCGACGACATGGGATGACCTGCCCGATGACATCAAAAATACCTACGACCGACTAGGCATTCCAGAAGCCGAGAAGCAGCGCTTGGTGTCAGGCGTCGCCGCCCAGTACGAATCAGAAGTCGTGTACCACTCGATTCGTGAAGACCTCGAAAAGCAAGGCGTCATCTTTGTCGACACCGACACCGGTCTTCGTGAATACCCCGAGCTCTTCCAAGAATATTTCGGAACCGTCATTCCAGTGGGAGATAACAAATTTGCCGCGCTCAATACCTCGGTCTGGTCCGGCGGCTCCTTCATCTACGTACCTAAGGGCGTAAAGGTGGACATTCCGTTGCAAGCATATTTCCGAATCAATACCGAGAATATGGGCCAATTCGAGCGCACCTTAATCATCGCCGATGAAGATTCTTATATACATTATGTTGAGGGCTGTACCGCGCCAATTTACTCCTCGGATTCATTGCACTCCGCGGTTGTAGAGATCATCGTCAAGAAGGGTGCGCGCGTTCGTTACACGACCATTCAGAACTGGTCCAACAACGTGTACAACCTCGTGACCAAGCGAGCCACCTGCGCTGAAGGTGCGACGATGGAATGGATCGATGGCAATATCGGTTCAAAGGTCACCATGAAGTACCCAGCGGTATTCCTCATGGGCCCACACGCAAAGGGCGAGACCCTGTCGATCGCGTTTGCGGGCGCCGGTCAGCATCAAGATGCGGGCGCGAAGATGGTTCACGCCGCGCCTCATACCTCTTCGACCATCATTTCAAAATCGGTCGCACGTGGCGGTGGGCGCACCTCGTATCGCGGTTTAGTGCAGGTCCAAGAAGGCGCTCATCACTCGAAATCAACGGTGAAGTGCGATGCGTTGCTGGTCGACACCATTTCGCGGTCCGATACATACCCATACGTGGATATTCGGGAAGACGATGTCTCGATGGGCCATGAAGCTACCGTCTCCAAGATTTCTGATGACCAACTCTTCTACCTGATGTCGCGTGGCTTGTCGGAAGACGAAGCAATGGCGATGATCGTTCGCGGTTTTATCGAGCCGATTGCTCGTGAATTGCCGATGGAGTACGCGCTAGAGCTCAACCGTTTGATTGAACTCCAAATGGAAGGCGCGGTTGGTTAATGAGTTGGCTGACAACTAATTATTTAGCTCCGACCGGTCGGGAAGAGGCTTGGCGCTTCACGCCGCTTAACCGACTGGCCGGCATTTTGGATGCGGCCACTACTTTGGTGCCACAAAATTCCTTCACCTCTAGCTCACTACCCGCTGGCGTCACGCTCGAAGCATCGCAGATCGCTCCATTGTCGGCCACGACTGACGAGGCGACGCTTCGAGTTCGCGCCGCTCAACCGGAAGCGCTCGTTCTAACGATCGCCGCGAACACTGAGTTGAGCGAACCGATAATTCTTTCGCGAATACCACATATGTCGAAGCTGGCTGCGAGTCGACTGATTATCAAGATTGGTACACACGCGCATGCTCGTGTCATCCTAGAAAATCAGGGTAACGCGGTGATGGCTGAGGAGATTGAGTACGACCTTTCGGACGGCTCAACGCTGAACGTCGTTTCACTGCAAGAGTGGGAGAGCGAATCGGTCTACCTTGGTCGCCATCATGCGCTGGTCAGTAAGGACGCGACCTTTATTTCAACCATCGTTTCGGTCGGCGGTTCGCTCGTTCGCATTCTTCCGACGGTTGAATACCGCGGAGCAGGTGCCAGCGCCGAACTCAATGGTTTGTACTTCGCGACCGATGGCCAACATCTCGAACATCGCATTCACGTGGACCACAACGTGGGCCATGCAAAAAGCCGCGTTAATTACAAGGGCGCGCTCGCGGGCGACAAGGCTCGCACCGTCTGGATTGGTGATGTCTACATTCGTGCGGCGGCAGAAGGAACCGATACCTACGAACTCAATCGAAATCTCCTATTGACCGACGGTGCGCGCGCCGATTCGGTGCCGAACCTGGAAATTGAAACTGGCGAAATCGTCGGCGCTGGTCACGCCAGTACCACGGGCCGATTCGATGATGAGCAGTTGTTTTATTTGGAGTCACGTGGAATTCCAGCCGACGAAGCTCGTCGCCTAGTTATTCGCGGCTTCTTCGCTGAGATTGCGTCCAAGGTGGGCTCTGAGGAAATTCAAGAGCGCATCATGGAGCGCATTGATCGCGATCTCGCAAAGGTAGGTGCTTAAGAATGACGTCGATTCCCTTTGATTCATTGACACCAGGCAAGCCACAACGTCTTGAAATCGACGGAGTTGGCGTGTGTGTCGCTCGCGTCGGAGATGAAGTATTTGCCGTTGCCGACTTGTGCACTCATAGCGATGCTTCACTGGCCGAGGGAGAGCTCAACGGTTTCAAACTTGAGTGCTGGTTGCACGGCGCCGAGTTTGATATTCGTGACGGAGCAGCGCTGACTCCGCCAGCGACCGTTGCGTTAGAAACCTTTGTCGTCGCTCGCGATGGTGCGAACGTCACCATCACCAAGAACTAATCCACCCCAGATTTCAGAAACGTTTAACCGAGAGAGAGTAAAAAATGAGCACACTAGAGATCAAGAACCTACAGGTTGCGGTCGCCACCGATGAAGGCTTCAAGGAAATTCTCAAAGGCGTAGACCTGACGATTAAGTCAGGCGAAACTCACGCCATCATGGGTCCGAACGGATCGGGCAAGTCAACGCTCGCATACTCCATCGCTGGTCATCCGAAGTACACAATTACCGGTGGCGCGGTCACCTTGGACGGCGCCGACGTATTGGCCATGTCTGTCGATGAGCGCGCCAAGGCGGGACTGTTCCTGGCGATGCAGTATCCGGTTGAGGTACCCGGCGTATCGGTCTCGAACTTCTTACGTACAGCAGTAACCGCAATCCGCGGTGAGGCTCCCAAGGTTCGTACCTGGGTCGGCGAAGTAAAGGAAGCGATGTCTGAGTTGTCAATGGACCCTGCCTTCGCCGAACGTAGCGTGAATGAAGGATTCTCCGGCGGTGAGAAGAAGCGCCATGAAATCTTGCAAATGGAATTGCTTAAGCCAAAAATCGCGATCTTGGATGAGACCGATTCCGGTTTGGATGTCGACGCGCTTCGGATCGTTTCAGAAGGCGTTAATCGCGTGAAGAGCACCAACGATCTAGGAATCATGCTAATCACCCACTACACCCGCATTCTTCGATACATCAAGCCTGATTTCGTTCACGTCTTTTCCGCTGGCCGCATTGTTGAAGCCGGTGGACCAGAGTTGGCGGAGAAGCTTGAGGCGAACGGCTACGCGGAATACACAACCGCTTAAATATTCATCCATGACCACACTTGATGTCACCGCACTGAAGAAGGATTTTCCTATCTTCTCTAAAGTCATGCGCGGTGGCTCTCGTTTGGTCTACTTGGATAGCGGTGCCACGGCGCAGAAGCCAATTTCGGTACTAGACGCGGAGCGCGATTTTTACGAGCACCACAACGCGGCGGTCCATCGCGGCGCGCATTTATTGGCAGAAGAAGCGAGCGAGCTCTACGAAGGAGCGCGATCTACGGTAGCCGCCTTTATTGGGGCTCACGTGGATGAGATCATTTTTACTAAATCGGCTACCGAAAGTTTGAATCTGGTTGCCTATTCCTTTGGCAATTCGGCGCCATCAACTCGTTTCTATTTGGATTCGTCGTCGTCGATAGTTGTGACCGAGATGGAGCACCACGCCAATCTCATACCGTGGCAACAGTTGGCCAAACGGACGGGGGCCACCCTGAACTGGTTCCCTGTAACGGAAGAGGGACGGCTGGATCTCTCCGACCTTGAATCCATCATTAAGCCCGGCGTGAAGATCGTTGCCATCACTCACCAATCGAATGTTTTGGGCACCATCAATCCGTTAGACGCTATTGTTGCGAGAGCGCACGAGGTCGGCGCCGTCGTCGTGTTGGACGCGTGTCAATCAGCCCCACATTTTGCGATAGACGTTAAAACCTTGGGCGTTGATTTCCTGGCATTTTCTGGACATAAAGCGCTGGGCCCAACCGGTGTCGGAATTCTGTGGGGTAAAGCAGAACATCTCTCTGAGATGGAGCCATTCTTAGTTGGCGGTTCAATGATTGAAAGCGTGACAATGACCGACGCGACTTGGGCGCCAGCGCCTCGCAAGTTTGAGGCCGGCGTTCCCAATATGGCGCAAGCAATCGGGCTAGCGGCCGCGCTCGATTATTTGACCGCTGTTGGCATGGATAAGGTCGAAGCACACGAGCACGAATTAACGTCGTACGCTCTCGAAAAATTTGCAGAGTTAGAACGAGTGCACGTCGTTGGCCCAAAGAGCGCTCAAAACAGGGGAGCGGTGATTTCGTTTACGGTTGATGGCGCGCACCCACACGACGTCGGCCAGGTCTTGGATCAGTTTGGTATTGCGGTTCGCACCGGCCATCACTGCGCTTGGCCACTGATGAAAAAAATGCACGTTGTGGGCACAACGCGAGCCTCCTTTTATTTGTATAACGACCACTCTGACGTGGACGCGTTGATAGGCGGCATCCACGAAGTGCAGAAATACTTCAAGGTCTAACCATGGAACTCGACTCGCTATATCAAGAGGTGATCCTCGATCACTATAAGAACCCAGCACACAAGTCGTTGTCGCCGAACCCTGGCATTTCGGTTAACCACGTGAATCCATCCTGCGGTGATGAAATTACACTCAATCTCATTCTGGACGGTTCGCTCATCAAAGATGTCAGCTGGGATGGCGTGGGATGTTCCATTTCACAAGCCAGCACCTCCATCATGACGGATTTGATGATCGGCAAGGAAGTTCCCGCGGCGCTTGCGGTCGTTGAAGAATTTACTGAATTGATGCAGAGCAAAGGAACGCTGACTGGCAACGAGGACCATCTCGAAGATGCGGTGGCGTTGGCTGGCGTCTCTAAGTTCCCGGCTCGCGTAAAGTGTGCGCTATTGGGATGGATGGCTTTTAAGGACGCGACGCTTCAGATGACTGCTCAACAATCAAACGGAAAGAACGAGGGATAACCATGGCGGAGACAACGCTCGACGATGTTACCGAAGCGATGAAGGATGTCATTGATCCGGAGCTAGGAATCAACGTTATCGACCTTGGACTTGTGTATGACATGCGACTCGACGACGGTATCGCTACGTTAGATATGACCCTGACGTCCGCGGCCTGCCCGTTGCAGGATGTCATTGAAGATCAGACGCGCGCGGTGCTCGCAGACCTGACTAGTGACGTCAAGATCAATTGGGTCTGGATGCCACCTTGGGGTCCTAACAAAATTACCGACGACGGCCGGGAGCAACTTCGGGCGATTGGGTTCACCGTCTAACGCATGTCAATGCATCAAAATTGGCGAGCGCTCGCCTCGCTATCAGCTGATCAGTCCGTCAAGGATAACAAGCTAAAAAAGGGGACGCTTCGTCGAGTAATCGGCTTCGCGGGTCCGTACAAGCGCCAATTATCAATTTTCCTTTTTGCAGTAGTTCTCGACTCACTGCTTGTGGTCACCACGCCGCTACTTCTCAAGCGTTTAATTGATTCCGGCGTTATTCCGCATAAGCCAAAACTAGTTACATCCTTAGCGATTCTTGTTGCGTTGCTCGCCGTGCTCGATGCGCTTGTTAGCTTGGTGACTCGATATTTATCCAGCCAGATAGGTGAAGGCCTGATCTATGACCTGCGTACCCAGGTTTTCGCGCATGTCCAACGACAATCCATCGCCTTTTTCACGCGCACCCAAACCGGCGCCCTTATTTCACGCCTTAATTCCGATGTCATCGGTGCCCAGCAGGCCTTTACCTCCACCCTTTCGGGAATCGTCAGCAATGTCTTGACGCTGGTATTAGTAGCCGGCGCGATGTTTGTACTTTCTTGGCAGATCACTCTGATGTCGCTGGTTCTGCTACCGATTTTTCTTATCCCGACTAAATGGCTTGGCCGCAGATTGGCCGAGTACACCCGAGAATCTTTCAACCTAAATGCGGATATGTCATCGACTATGACGGAGCGATTTAATGTGTCAGGCGCGTTGCTTGTTTCGCTTTACGGCGAGGCCGATAAGGAACATGCGCTTTACAAATCTCGAGCTCGCCGGGTGGCCGATATGGGAATCAAAATTGCGGTAATGAATCGCACATTCTTTATCGCCTTCACAACTCTCGCCGCGATTGCCACGGCCATTGCCTATGGAATCGGCGGAAACCTCGCCATTGATGGAAGCATCTCGATCGGCACGCTGTTGGCGATCACAACCCTCCTTGCCCGCCTTTATGGACCACTGACGGCACTATCCAATGTTCGAGTTGACGTCATGACCGCGCTGGTGTCTTTCGAACGCGTCTTTGAAGTGTTGGACTTAGAACCCATGGTGAAGAGTCCCGAAGCACCAATTCCACTTCCCGTTGGGCAGCCACGCATTTCTTTCCACGATGTGCGCTTTGCCTATCCCAAGGCGGCCGAGATATCACTCGCTTCGCTCGAAGTCGCTGCGAAGAAAGAAATTGTGGATAGCGGAGTTATTCTCAACGGCATTAGCTTCGAAGTCGCACCCGGGACCCTCACTGCAATCGTCGGCCCATCAGGTGCGGGAAAAAGCACCATCTCCACGTTGGTTCCACGTCTTTATGATGTCAACGGTGGCGCTATAACGATTAACGGAGTCGATATTCGTTCGGTGGATCTCGCCGAATTGCGCCGCATGATTGGAGTTGTTACTCAGGATTCGCATATGTTCCACGAGAGCATCGAGGTAAATCTTCGATATGCAAAATCGAACGCGACGCCGGATGAGATGTGGGCGGCCTGTGACGCAGCACAAATCGGTGACTTTATTCGTTCGCTTCCTAATGGCTTTGACACAATCGTGGGAGAGCGGGGACACCGCCTCTCGGGCGGTGAAAAGCAGCGTCTAGCCATAGCGCGATTGCTGCTAAAGGCGCCGAGCATTGTGATCCTGGATGAAGCAACCGCGCATCTTGATTCAGAAAATGAGGCGCTGGTTCAAGAAGCGCTGAAAGTGGCGTTGCGCGGTCGCACCAGTATCGTCATTGCTCATCGACTCTCCACGATCCAGAACGCCGATCAAATTTTGGTTCTGGCTAATGGCGAAATAGTGGAGAGGGGTACTCACGACGAGCTAGTTGCGAATGGCGGAATGTATTTCGACTTATACCAACGGCAATCAATGGGCGTGCCGGACTAATTCCATTCGCGGTAGAGCATTCCTCTGCCGATGAGAATCAGCGTTGCAAAAGCGAGCCACTGAATCGCGTATGCAAAGTGGGGACCATTGGAAAGGTCCGGTAACTCAATCTGATTAAACGGCCCAGCACTAGCTGGCGTTGCTGAAACATCATCTAAATAGAATGAAGCCGCGCTTACGCCTTGTGCGTGCGCAATCGTGAATGTATTCGAACCTACGTGGGGTAAAGCAAAGAGCGACCCTTGAATCTGCCGATTGAGATTTTCAGAGCGGATTCGAGCGATAACGGTGACGCTTCCCGACGTGGGTGCGGGCACAACCGGCGGAGTAACAGCGTTTGGCCCGGCCTTCACCCAACCCCGATCAAGCCAATAATCACCAGCCACAGGAGAGTGGAATAGCGTCAAAACTTCAAAGCCAAAGACTCCTTGGTAGTAGCGATCGCGGATAAGCAATTGATGGCCCGCGTTAAATTCGCCGTGGAGAGCCACATCGCGCCATTGATTCGCGATTGGATCCGCATGGACCAGATCGACTTCGCTCATGGGCGGTAGCGCCTGATTGATTCGGATTATTGAATTTTGATGCGATTGATTCTGGCCGCGGTGATACTGCCATTGCGAAGCCCATAAACAACCTACGCAAAGAAGCGCGGCCAACGCGGTCTTGGCCAGCTCTTTGGGAGCGAAAAATCGCATGTTGCAGTTTATCTACTTAATTTCGTGCCCACATGATCCGAAGATTTAGGCGGATGGAAGTTCGTTCTTGTTATGAGCGGGAATCGCGGTTCGGTTGATGGTTTCGCGGCCAGCGTTGGCGATGACAACCGACAAGTAGGGGAGCACCATCGCGGCGCCAAGAGCAATCCAACGAAATGGCGAGGGGAGAAATATGGTGAGAATGAAGCACGCCGTTCTTATTAACATCGAGACGAGGTAACGACGCTGCCGTCCGGCCTGATCCAGGGTGAGGCCTACTTGTGCTTGGGTAATGGAGATGGCGGTGCCGGTAGCCTCAACTTTTTTGCGCTTCAACCTCATGTCACCACTCTAGGGGCCTTCAATCCGTGGGGCATCTCGAATTTGCCGCGGATTGAGGGAGTTATCTCACCCGATACGCGCTGGTAATAATCGGCATTAAGTAAGGTGTGGCCATGAGTTCAACAACCTCCGCGCCGGTCGCGCTCGTAACCGGTGGCAACCGAGGCATAGGTCTGGCAATCGCCGAGTCTCTCAAGGCTGATGGCTTCACGACCATCGTGACCTATCGAAGTGGCTCAGCGCCAGCGGGCTTCGAAGGCGTGATTATGGACGTCAGTGATTCGCAGAGCGTTGCCGATGCGTTCAAGGAAATCGAAGAGCGCTTTGGTGCGATCGAGGTACTCGTCGCCAACGCAGGAATTACTCGCGATGGTTTGGCGATGCGCATGAGCGATGAGGACTTCCAAGCCGTTGTCGAAACAAATCTGATGGGTGCCTTTCGAGTCGCAAAAGCAGCGACCCGCGGAATGCTCAAGCAAAAATCCGGACGAATGATTTTTATTGGATCAGTAGTGGGAATGCTCGGTTCGGCTGGACAGGTCAACTACGCGGCTACCAAGAGCGGGCTGATCGGCATGGCTCGATCTTTTGCTCGCGAACTTGGAAGCCGAGGAATCACGGCGAATGTGGTGGCGCCCGGATTCGTCGAGACTGATATGACCGCTGTTCTTGACGAAGGTCGCAAGTCCGAAATCATCGGTTCGGTTCCATTGGGTCGACTCTGTTCGCCAGCCGAAATAGCCGGCGTCGTAGCCTTTCTTGCATCACCCGCTGCTAGTTACATAACTGGTGCGGTAATTCCGGTAGATGGCGGATTAGGAATGGGGCACTAAACATGGGAATACTTGAGGGTAAGAACGTTCTTGTCACAGGAGTATTGACCGATTCATCTATCGCGTTTCACATTGCGCGAGTGGCACAAGAAGAGGGTGCAACCGTCATTCTGACCTCATTCGGTCGAGCAATGAGCATTACACAACGGATTGCGGGGCGCTTGCCTCAGACAGCTCCCGTGTTAGAACTGGATGTCACCAATACTGATCATCTAGCGGGATTGGCCGATGCGGTTCGCGCACACGTTCCTCATCTCGATGGCGTTGTTCACTCAATTGGCTTTGCGCCAGAAGCGGCACTCGGCGGAAATTTCCTGAACACGGAATGGCCGGATGTAGCGACCGCGGTACAGGTATCGGCGTATTCATTGAAGTCATTGACCATGGCTACTCGTCCGCTCTTTACAGCTGCCACTGGTGCTAGTGTTGTTGGGCTCGATTTTGACGCGCAGGTAGCCTGGCCAAAGTATGACTGGATGGGTGTCGCGAAGGCAGCGCTGGAATCAACCTCTCGTTACCTGGCGCGCGATCTTGGCAAGGAAAATATCCGGTTCAATCTTGTCGCTGCTGGTCCAATTCGCACGATGGCCGCTAAATCGATTCCTGGCTTCGATGAATTTGAAAGCGTCTGGAATTCGCGTTCGCCGCTGGAATGGGATGTCACCGACCCGGTTCCGGCTGCTCAAGCTGCGGTAGCTCTCATGTCTCCGTTCTTTACCAAGACCACGGGGGAGATCATCCACGTGGATGGTGGCCTCCACGCGATGGGCTAGCCCCCATTCACGCGTGAATTTTGGCGAAGGCCCCGCCTAAGGTAGCCTGAGCCCATCAAGAGGAGTTAGTCGCTCCCACCTACTTCGCTCCGGCGGACTGGTCGTTTTTCTAGAGCTGGACTCTGTCCATGCCGCGCGAAAGATGCACGAAAGTTGTGTGCGACTGCCTCCTTGACCGCCAATAAATCGTTGGTGGAATGTTAAGGAAGGGACCAGTTATCAGCGCAGAGCCACGTATCAACGATCGAATCCGAGTTCCGGAAGTTCGTTTGATTGGTTACACAGGAGAGCAAGTAG
>Ga0208874_1000005_pt1 | contig 92972 bp, 93 predicted proteins | sample CryBogCBH10Oct08_FD_184604 | JGI IMG/M metagenome (GOLD analysis project Ga0208874, IMG submission 184604) | Freshwater microbial communities from Crystal Bog, Wisconsin, USA - CBH10Oct08 (SPAdes) (version 2) | ecosystem: Environmental > Aquatic > Freshwater > Lake | place: Crystal Bog... | reverse complement strand
ATCATCTTCGCCAGCATGATGGTCAGGGTGTCGGCCGCCACGACCTCGTTGGGACGGGCGCCGATCAGTGTGGCGATCTTGTCACCGACGTGCAGGGGAAGGTCCATCCAGCCGGCGGCGTTCCACGAACGCACCAAGCCGTCACGCCACTGGCTGTCGAGGACCTCGCGAACGCGAGCCTGGCTGCTCGTACTCACCGGACCCAATGAATTGCCGTCGAGGTAAATGTCACCTTCGGGCAAGAAGAACTGTTCTCGGAGCGGGGCCAGTTCATCGCTGGCGTCACGCTGCAGGCAGTCGTCTCGAGTCGTCATAGTGCAGACCTCACTTCCCATAACAGAGGATAGAGCCGAAGATTGAGTGTGGTCGCGAGGTAGGACATCCCCGCGGAACCGCCCGTGCCGGTGCGATTGCCAATCTCACGGCCAGCCATCAGCATGTGCTGGTGACGCCACATGGCGATGAACTCATCGTGGTCCATCAGCAATTCGGCGACGGTGTGCAAGGCCGCACGCTCAGCACTGCGGTGGTCGCGATAGAGCGCCACCAGGGCGGTGACGTCGACTTCGTTGTGGTCAGTGAGCTCGCTGACGGCACCCGCGAAGGCCTGCCAGAGGGTCACCTCGCTGGCCACGCCACGCAGCCATTCTTTGACGTCGTCGGTGAAGAGTGAGAACTCCAGCATCTCGCGCTTGCCTCCGCCACTAAGGAATTCCAGGGCGCGGAATTGGAAGGACTGGAAGCCCGAGGCGGGGTCGAGTGGATCACGGAAGGCCAGGAAGGCCTCGGGCGACATTGTCTCGAGGACCCGCAGGTGCTCGATGAGGAGACGCTCCGTCGCCACAACACGACGCAGCGGCGCAATGGCGTTCCACGGCTCGGCCACGCCTAATGCGCTCACGGCCTTACGTAGTTCGTCCACCATGACTTTGAACCAGAGTTCGTAACTCTGGTGCACCACGATGAAGAGCAGCTCATCGTCGGCGCCCGGGGTCAGGGGGACCTGCAGGGTGAGCAGATCGGGGATTTTTAGATACGTCGAGTAGTCAGTGCCGGCCACGTCGCCACCTTACGCCGAGCGCACTCGCGAGCGAAAACGCATGACTAGCGCGTGAGCGGCTTGTACTTGATGCGGTGGGGCGTGTCGGCGTCGTTGCCGAGTCGCTTGTGACGATCGGCTTCGTAGTCCGAGAAGTTCCCCTCGAACCAGCGCACCACGGCGTCGCCCTCGAAGGCGAGCACGTGGGTCGCGATGCGGTCGAGGAACCAGCGGTCGTGACTAATTACGACGGTGCAGCCGGGGAAACTGAGGAGTCCGTCTTCGAGCGCCCGCAACGTGTCGACGTCAAGGTCGTTCGTTGGTTCGTCGAGGAGCAGGACGTTGCCGCCACTGCGCAGCACCTTGGCCAGCTGGACACGGTTGCGCTCACCACCGGAGATTTCGCCGACCTTCTTCTGCTGGTCCGAGCCCTTGAAACCGAAGCTCGAGACGTAGGCGCGAGCGTGAATCTCCCGGTTGCCCACGATCATGTGTTCCTGCCCACCACTGATCTCGTCAAAGACGGTCGCGGCGGGGTCGAGGTTGTCACGTGACTGGTCGACGTAGGCGAACTGGACGGTTGAACCAACGGTCAGTTCACCACTGTCGGGTGTTTCTAGTCCGACCATCATCTTGAACAGCGTCGTCTTACCGGCACCGTTGGCGCCAATGACACCGACAATGCCGCCGGGAGGCAACATGAACTCAAGGTCCTCAATTAACAGGTGATCGCCGAATCCCTTGGTGATGCCCTTGGCGTTGACCACGACGTCACCCAGACGAGGACCGGCGGGGATGGCGATTTCCATCTTGTCGGCACGACGCTCGGCCGCCTCGGCCTCGGCGACGAGTTCGTTGAAGGCGTTGAGACGAGCCTTGCCCTTGCTCTGACGGGCTTTCGGGGCCATGCGAATCCACTCGAGCTCGCGCTCCAGGGCGGCCTGGCGAACCTTGTCGCCCTTTTCTTCAGCGGCCAAGCGAGCCTGCTTCTGCTCGAGCCAACCGGTGTAGTTGCCCTCATAGGGGATGCCGTGACCACGGTCGAGTTCCAGGATCCACGACGCGGCGTTGTCGAGGAAGTAGCGGTCGTGGGTAATGGCGACAACGGTGCCGCTGTAGTCCTGGAGGGCACGCTCCAACCACGCCACGGACTCGGCGTCGAGGTGGTTGGTGGGCTCGTCGAGCAAGAGCAGGTCGGGTTTCGACAGCAGGAGGCGGCACAGGGCCACACGACGCTTCTCACCACCGGAGAGGTGTGTGACATCGGCGTCGGGTGGTGGGAGGCGCAGGGCGTCCATGGCGATCTCGAGGGTCCGGTCGAGGTCCCACGCCCCGAGAGCGTCAATCTTGTTCTGGAGATCGGCCTGTTCGACCAACAACGCGTCGAAGTCGGCGTCGGGGTTCGCGAACTCGGCGCAGACTTCGTTGAAGCGAGCCAGCAGGTCACGCTGTTCGGCCACGCCGTCCATCACGTTGCCAACAACGTCCTTGGTCGGGTCCAGCTGGGGCTCCTGGGGGAGGTAGCCCACGGTGAACCCAGGCGTCAGGCGGGCCTCGCCGGTGAAACCGTCGTCGAGGCCGGCCATGATGCGCAGCAACGACGATTTACCCGAGCCGTTGCCACCAATGACACCGATTTTGGCGCCGGGGTAGAAGGAGAGGTTGATGCCCTTGAGGACTTCGCGGTCTGGTGGGTAGAAACGGCGCAAATCGCGCATAGTGAAGATGAACTGAGCTGCCATGCCTCCATTCTCCCACGTCCCCACATGCGCCATGAACGCACCCTCGGCCTTTAGGCTGGCCAAATGAGCGAAACCACTACACCCACGCATCGTCACGCCCCCGATTGGCTGATCTTGACCATCGCCTGCGTCGCGCAGTTCATGGTCGTTCTCGACGTCTCCATCGTCAACGTCGCCCTGCCCCACATGGGCGCCGACCTCCACATGAACTCGGTCCAGGTCCTGTGGGTCGTCAACGCCTACGTCTTGACCTTCGCCGGATTCTTGTTGCTCGGTGGTCGACTCGCTGACCTCTTCGGTCGCCGCAAGGTCTACATCCTTGGTGTCGTGGCCTTCACCCTCGCGTCAATCGCGTGTGGTTTCGCCCACACCGGTCCGCAGATTGTTATTGCGCGCGCCATTCAGGGCATCGGTGGTGCCATCTTGTCGCCCGCGACCCTGACCATCATCATCACCACCTTCCGTGGCCCGCGCATGCCCAAGGCCATTGGTGCCTGGAGTGCCGTGGCTGGTGCCGGTGGCGCCGTGGGCGTGCTGGCCGGTGGTGTGTTGACGGGCCTCGCCTCGTGGCGCTGGGTCTTCTTCGTCAACGTTCCCTTCGGTATCGTGGCCGCCGTTGCCGCCGTCATCTACCTCCAGGAACTTCGCAACCAGGACGCTGACTCCAAGTTGGACGTCACGGGTGCCATTCTGATCACTGGTGGTCTCACCGCCTTCATCTACGCCATCGTCAACACCACTACCCACCCATGGGGCTCGAGCACGACGCTGTCGTGGTTGGCCGTTGCTGCCGTGGGCATCGTGAGTTTCGTGTTCTGGGAAGCCAAGGTCGCCTCGCACCCGTTGGTGGCCTTCCGCATTTTCCGTTCGCGCCCGCTGACGGTCGCCAACATCGTGATGCTGCTCGCCGGTGGTGCCTTCTTCTCCCTCTGGTTCTTCCTCACCTACTACTTCCAGGACACCCTCGGCTACGGCCCCGTCCGCGCCGGATTCTCGTTCCTGCCTATGGCGGTGGCCATCATCATCGGTGCCCAGATCTCGTCACGGCTCCTCGTGAAGGTCGGTGTGCGCCCGTTGCTGCTGGTCGGCGGCCTGCTCGCCACCATCGGCTTCTACTGGCTCTCACTCATCGGCGTGCACTCGAGCTACTTTGGCAACTTGTTGGCACCAGCCTTCATCACCTCACTGGCGATGGGTCTGCTGTTCGCACCGCTGGCCACTGCCGCCACCGCCAAGGTCGACCGTGCCGACGCGGGCCTTGCCTCCGGCGTGCTGAACGCCGCTCGCCAGATCGGTGGTTCGCTCTCCCTCGCGGTGCTGGGCACCATTGCCGCCGACCGCACGGCGAGCCTCATGCGCTCAGCCATGGGCAACCAGGCACTGATGGCCCAGGCCGTCGTCGCTGGCTACACCCGCGGTTTCCAGATCGCCGCGTGCATCACCGGTGTGGCCACCCTGGTGGCACTCGCCTTGCCCGCCAAGGTCGGCCACCACTCCAGCCACGCCGCCGCCCCTTCACCCGAGGCTGCGGGCGCCGCTGGTCACTAGAACGCACAAAACACAATGCCGGCGGTCGAGAGACCGCCGGCATTGTGTTTTAAAGCCAGTCGCATTATTCGTCAGGCAACATGCGCAAGCGCTCCAGCACGTCGGCCGGCGCCACGATAAAGAGGTGGTTCACGGCGCGGGTCACAGCCACGTAGAGGTTGGTGTCGGTGATGCCCTTGGGGCCAACGGCGACAATGACCGCGTCATACTCGAGGCCCTTGGCCCGGTGTGCCGTTTCACAGGCCACCCCGACCTTGGCGCCACCCACCTTGACGAACCGAAGCTCCTCGCGAAGCTGGTCGCGCGTCAGCGAGTCGTTCGTTACAACGAGAACTTCACGCGGGTGCACGTCGGCCGCCTTCAACTGGTCCAGACAGGCACTCACCGCGGCGGTAACGTCACCCTGACGAGTGATTCGAACGCCCTCGAAGGTCTCACTCGCCGGCAAGGCGGCGGGCGCCGCCGAGCCCCCAAGGAAGTGGCGGGCGAGGCGAGCGATGTCGCGCGAGTTTCGGACGTTCTGCTGGAGCACACCATGCACCCAACCCGCGGCAATGGCCGGAGCGACGAAGCCGCGAGAGACCACTTCCTGGTGCGTGTCCGCGAGCAAGAAGAACTTGCCCTCACCATCAGGGTCGAGCAGGGACTCGAGCATCCCAATCCAGGCCGGGGAGAAGTCCTGCGCCTCGTCGATAATGATCCGGTCAAACCGCTGGGTGATGCGATGCCAGTTCTTCAGAAGATGGGCCGGGAGTTCCGTCATCCAGAACTCGGGGTCGTCCTCACGGACTTTAATCTTGGGCATACCCTCGAGTGTCAGCACCATCCGCAAAAACGCGCCGACTACCAATGTCGGTGCTTCGTCAGAGTCATCACCGACAGCGTCGGCAAACTGCGAACGCAGCTTTTCAGCAAGTGGATCGTTGTAACAAGTGAGGAGGACGCGCTTGGGCTCCTCATCCTCGTCGGCGAGCAGGCCCCGCGTCGTCCACTTGGTGGCGAGGTAGGTCTTGCCCGTTCCGGCGCGACCGGAAACAAAGACGCGGGGGTGGGCCTCGAGGCAGGACAACGTCTCGACCTGCGCGGCACAGATGATGTCAAGTTCACGGCGAACGTAGTCACCCACGAGGTTGGGGTCGTAGGTGAACTGAGCCGAGGGGGCCAGGTAATCAATAATCGCCTGCATGTCGTCGCCGGTGAGTGCGGGCCCGCGATACGGCACCGCACACATCCGTTCGATGGCCTTGTGTGGCTCCTCCAGTGATGGTGCGAGGAGCAACTGGGCGGTGTGTAGGCCATCAGGGAAACGACCCGTTGCCTTGGTGCTGTTGGGCAAGCAAATTCCCGCGAACACCCGCAAGGCAGAATTTCCCGTCTCCGCCACCAACTTTTCCTGCAGCAGGTAGCGATTCCGGCGCATCTGAGCGACAGGGTCGCGGTCAGTGTGCAGCCACTGTCCCCGACTCAGCTCGATGTGACCACCCTTGACTTCGACGATGGCCACACCGTGGATGTGGTGAAGCAACACAATGTCGGACTCGGCGTCGTACCCGTTCTGCTGGAGCAGCACGTTGACAAAGATCAGCCAGTCGTCATCAAGTCGATGCTGGAGTCGGTCGACCACCGTTCGCTCCGCGGCGTTCTTGATTTTGTGCAGCTGAAAGCCAGGGGGAACAATGCGGGCCACGACACTCCTTGATGTTGGTTACTAGCACGACGATACCCGAGCGGCTCAAGTCGCTTCGCCAACGAGTTGTGTGGTTAGTACGTTGGCGTCTGGCCAGCCGCGCGACGTTCCGCCCAGCTCGGGGCCGCCGCATCCTTCGCGCTCATAATCGGCTCACCCGTCAGTGGCCACGGCACACCAATCTCTGAATCCAGCGGGTTGATTTCGAGCTCGTTGGGTGCGTCGTACGGCGACGACAGAAGGTAGGCCAACGCGCCGACTTCACTGGTCACGCAGAAACCGTGGGCCACGCCGGCAGGCAAGTGCACCGATCGGCCCTCACCGGCGGCGAGGGAGACCACCACGAGCTGCCCGAACGTGGGTGAGCCCTCGCGGATGTCGAAGATGACGTCGTCCAACGTGCCGTGGGCGCAGGTCACAACCTTGGCCTGCCCTCGGGGGGCGATGGAGTAGTGCAGACCACGCACCACGTTCTGTGAGGAGACCGAGAAGTTGGCCTGCTCGACGTCGAAGGAGAGGCCAGCGGCCTTCAGATCATCGATCTTGAACCATTCACGAAAGAGACCGCGGTCATCGCCGAACACGCCTGATTCGAGAATGAAGCAGCCGTCAATCGCCGTTTCGATCAGCTTCACTTGGCTTCCTTGAGTGGGCGCCACCAGGCTTCATTGTCGACGTACCACTGGACCACGTCAGCGAGGCCCTGTTCGAAGGGCACCTGAGGGGCGTAGCCGAGTTCGTTGCGAATCTTGCCGCAGTCGACCGAGTAGCGACGGTCGTGACCCAGGCGGTCGGCCACGGGTTCAATGCTGGCCTCGCTCTTGCCCATCAACGCGAGCAACTGGTAGGTCAATTCCTTGTTGGTGAGCTCGGTGCCGCCACCGATGTTGTAGATCTCGCCCGCGCGGCCACCGGCCAACACCAGCAAAATGCCGCGGCAGTGGTCGTCAACGTGGAGCCAGTCGCGAATGTTCTGTCCGTCACCGTAGAGGGGGACCTTGTAGTTGTCCATCAAGTTGGTGACGAACAAGGGAATGACCTTTTCGGGGAACTGGCGGGGACCGTAGTTGTTCGAGCAGCGCGTCACGTTGACGTGCATGCCGTAGGTGCGGTGGTAGGCCAAGGCCGCCAAATCCGAACCGGCCTTCGACGAGGAGTAGGGCGAGTTGGGCTCGAGGATGTGGTCTTCCTTCCACGATCCTTCAGGAATCGAGCCGTAGACCTCGTCGGTCGAGACGTGCACGAAGCGAGCCACGTCGTGGCGGCGCGCCGCCTCGAGGAGTGTCTGGGTGCCGAGCACGTTGGTCTCAAAGAACAGACGAGCACCGGTAATCGAGCGGTCGACGTGGCTTTCGGCGGCGAAGTGGACCACCGCATCGGCGCCACGCAGCGTCTCGTCGACCAAGTCGGCGTCGACGATGGAGCCGTGGACGAAGGACACGCGCGAGTCGCGCAGGGCGGTCTCCAGGTTTTCGAGTCGGCCCGAATAGGTCAGGGCGTCGAGGACGACAATGTCGTCGTAGCCGAGGTGATCATCAGCCAGCAGCATCTCCACAAATCGTGAGCCGATGAAACCGGCCGCTCCCGTAATCACAATGCGCATAGCGATACCTTGGCCAATCAACGAGGGTTTTCTAGGTACCTATACTAGTGGTGTGAAGGGAATTATCTTGGCCGGAGGTAGCGGCACGCGCCTCTATCCCATCACTCGCGCCGTCTCCAAGCAGCTGCTGCCGGTCTACGACAAGCCAATGATTTACTACCCGCTCAGCACGCTTATGCTGACCGGCCTTCGCGACATTCTTCTCATCACCACCCCGCACGACCAGCCGGCCTTCCAGCGTCTGCTCGGCGATGGATCGCACCTCGGACTCAACATCTCCTGGGTCATTCAAGAGCAGCCCAACGGCCTCGCCCAGGCGCTCATCCTCGGTGAAGAGTTTCTCGACGGCGACAAGTGCGCCTTGGTGCTCGGCGACAACCTCTTCCACGGCCCCGGCCTGGGGAGCCAGCTCTCGAACAACACCGATATTTCCGGTGCGTTGATCTACGCCTACGAAGTCGCCGACCCGTCGGCCTACGGTGTCGTTGAGTTTGACGAGAACGGCAAAGTTGTCTCGATTGAAGAGAAGCCCCAGGAGCCGAAGTCACACTTCGCCATCCCCGGTCTCTACTTCTACGACGAGAAGGCCCCGGCCCTCGCTAAGACCCTTACGCCCAGTGCACGCGGTGAACTCGAGATCACGGCCCTCAACAACGCCTACCTCGAGCTCGGCGAGCTCCACGTTCAGACGCTCTCTCGCGCCACGACGTGGCTCGACACCGGCACCCACGAATCGCTGTACGAGGCCGGCGGTCTCATTCGCGCGCTGCAGCACCGCACGGGATTCCGTATTGGAGACCCCGAGCAGATCGCCCGCGATCACGGGTGGATCAACTAACCCTCGGGTAACAGGACAGCGCGGTAGAGGCTGTCCTAGGCTACGACTAACCGAAAAAGGAGACTTCATGTCCACCATTGCTCTCTCGCGCCGCGGTGCGCTGCTCGACACCATCGTGCGCCCCTCACTCGTTACCAACATCCTCCTGGTCCTCGTCGGTGCTGGCTTCGTCGGCGCCATGGCCCAGATCTCCTGGACCGTGCACCCCTTCGTGGTGCCCTTCACCGGTCAAACGCTCGCGGTCCTGGTCGTTGGTGCCACCTTCGGTACCCGTCGCGCCCTCGCCTCGATGGGCACCTACGCCCTCGCCGGCCTCGCCGGCGTCCCGTGGTTCGCCGGACACACCGCCGGCTACGTCAAGCCCCTCTTCGGCTACATCATCGGCTTCGCCCTCGCTGCCATCGTGATGGGCTACCTCTCGAAGAAGGGTGCCGACCGCACCGTGTCGGGCGCCATTGGCATGTTCGTTCTCGGTGAGCTAGCCATCTACGCCGTCGGTGTGCCGTGGCTGAGCCTCGTCTTCCACCAGTCGCTCGGCTGGGGCATCACCAACGGCATGATTCCCTACCTCGTCTGGGACCTCGCGAAGGCCGTTGTTGCCGGCTCACTGCTGCCGCTCGCCTGGCGCCTCGTGCCGGCTCGCGACGAGCAGTAGTCCTCACTACGCTGGTCACTATGTCTCAGTGGCCAGAACTTCCCGAACCCGACGTCTCCGCCGACCACCCCATTTCCGAACACTGGGTGTACACCGGCGCCCATCGCCCACCCATGCCCCGGGTTCTCAATGACCGGATGACCCAGCACTGGGACGTACCCGCCATTCCCGACGAGCGGCACCCCGCCCTCGCTCGCTTCGCCGAACGTCGGGCCAAGTTGACCAGCCTGTTTCCCGGCAAGACCATCGTCATTCCCTCGGGGAACTACAAGGTCCGCTCTCACGACACCGACTACAACTTCCGTACGGCCAATGACTTCTACTACCTGAGTGGCGGCAAGGACCCTGACGTGGTCCTCGTCCTGCGCGACGAGCAGGCGACGCTGTACTTGTCGCCCCGCCGCGACCAGGCCACCCACGACTTCTACACCGACGCCCGCTACGGCGAACTCTGGGTCGGCGCCCGTCGCGGCCTCGCTGAGTCCGAGATTTACTTCGGCCTCTCGGCCGCGCCCCTCGACCGTCTCGAGAAGGACCTGATCGAACTGGCCCCGGCTGACGTACTCGTCGACCGCGGCATCGACGCCGGTGTCGACGCGATGATTCCCGCGAACGACGATGATCACCTCATCCCCTTTACCTTGAGCAACCACCGCCTCATCAAGGACGACTACGAAATCGCCCAACTTCAGGCCGCGGTGGACTTCACCATCAAGGGCTTCGAAGACGTCGTCCGCGCTCTGCCCAGTGCCCGTCGCCGCGGCGAACGCGTGATTGAAGGGGTCTTTCATCTGCGGGCCCGCGTCGAGGGCAACGACGTTGGCTACAACACCATCGCCGCTTCCGGCTCGAACGCCACCATCCTGCACTGGATGCACAACACCGGTCCTGTCAACGACGGTGACCTGTTGCTGCTCGACGCTGGCGTCGAAGTCAACGAGCTCTACACCGCCGACGTCACCCGGACGATGCCCGTCAACGGGAAGTTCAGTCCGGCGCAGCGTCGCATTTACGACATCGTCAAGCGCGCCGCCGACGAAGCCATCGCCGCCTTGCGTCCCGGCGTGCCTTTCACCGCAACCTACGAGATCGCCACGCGGGTCCTCGCCGAGGGTCTCATCGAGCTCGGCATCTTGAAGGACAGCCTCGAGGTGGCCACCCGTCGTGACACCCAGCTCTTCCGTCGCTACACCCTGCACGGCACCAGCCACATGCTCGGCCTCGACGTGCACGACTGCACCCAGTCGCGTGACGTGCACCGCGGTGGACCGCTGGAAGCCGGTCACGTGCTGACCGTGGAGCCTGGACTCTATTTCCAGATCAACGACCTGACTGTGCCCGAGGAGTATCGCGGCATTGGTATTCGCCTCGAGGACGACATCCTCATCACCGACGATGGCGCTATCAACCTGTCAGCCGCACTGCCTCGCGATCCCGACGCCATTGAAGCCTGGATGGCTGCGCTGTGGGCCGGCGGCCCCAGCGACCTGACCTTCTAGTCCGTTTCGATCTCTTCGCGGCTAATACCCAAGAAGTAGAGGACGGCGTCGAGGTACGGCACCGACAGTGCCGCGTCCGCGGCCGCCCGAACGACGGGCTTGGCGTTGAAGGCGATGCCGAGTCCGGCCACCGAGATCATGTCAATGTCGTTGGCGCCGTCACCAACGGCCACCGTCTGCTCGAGGGGCACACCGACCTGGGCCGCAAAACGCTGCAGGGCCTTGGCCTTGCCGGCGCGGTCGACGATGGGTGCCGCCAGCCGACCAGTTAGCTTGCCGTCAACGATTTCGAGTTCGTTCGCCTCGAGGTAGTCCACGTGCAACTCGCGCAGGAGTGGGGCGAGGACTTCAACGAAACCACCCGAGACCACGGCCGGCACGTAGCCGAGGCGGTGCAGGGTGCGCAGCAAGGTGCGAGCACCCGGCGTGAGGCGCAAGCGGGCCCGCACCGAGTCGAGCACCGACGCATCGAGACCGGCTAACAAAGCCACGCGGCTCCGCAGCGACTCGGCGAAGTCCAGTTCACCAGCCATTGCCCGTTCGGTGATCTTGGCGACCTCCTCGGCGCACTGGCACTCTTCGGCCAGCAGGTCGATGACCTCGTCCTGCAGCAGGGTGGAGTCAGCGTCCATCACCACGAGGTGCTTGGCGCGGCGGTGGAGACCGGCGCGCTGAATCGCGAGGTCGAGACCGTGGCCCTGGGCCGCGGCCGTCACTCCTTCACGGATAGCGGCGTGGTCGTCTCCGCGCACCACGATTTCGTAACAGTCGACGGGGTAGGTGGCCAAGTGCACAATGCGCTCACACGTAGCGTCGGCCGCAGCGAAGGCGCCAAAGACCACCTGCAGCTGCTCGGGTGAAATTCGTGGGGCCAAGAGCGTGACCAGCAGGCGACGACCCTCGGAGGTGTCGGTGGCGTGGACCACTTCGATATCGACGCGCAGTCCATCGCGCTCGAGGTCTCGCTTCGCCACCGCCGCCCGCACGTCGTCAATCGTCACCGAGTCCGGGACGGTGACTTCGCCACACAGCACCAAGGACCCGCGAATGGTGATCTGAGCGACGTCGGCCAAGTGACCCTGGTCGGTGGTGATCGCGGCCAGTGCGGCGAAGAGTTCGGCGCCCGAACCGATGCGGTCCGGTCCCGACACGGTCACGAGATAAGTGATTGGCATCTTCAAATCGTAGAGGGTTAGGGCACGAGGTCGGGGTCGTTTTCGCGCAACCGTTTGACTTCCGCCACGTGGACGTCAGTGCGGGCGTCGAATCGCCAGAGTGAGGGCAGCCCCACCGCAACCGCGCCGACTACCCCGCTGCAGGCGAGGCCGCCCGACGTCAGTGAGAATCGCAGGGTCGTCCACGCCGCCATTAATCCCGCTCGGAACTGACCAGCGGTTGGTCCCAGCGAATAGGAGATCATCTCCATACCGGCCATGCGACCACGCATGTCGGGACGAATCGACTCGTTCCACATCGTCATGCGGAAGATACCGCTGTAGGCGTCGGCGGCTCCCGCAATCACCAAACCTCCGACCACGATGGCCAGTGACGAGGCGTACCCGAAGACGGCGATGCCCAACCCCCAGGCCGCGGCGGCAGCCGCGATGGCCCGGCCGTAGTGGTGGACCCGTCGGGTCCAGTTCGAGGCCAACGTTCCCGCGAGCGCCCCGAGGGGCAGTCCGCAGTAGAGGGCCGAGAGCGCGTAGGAGGCGTGAAAGCGCTCGGCAACGAAGGGCAGCATGGAGACGGGGAAGGCGAAGATCATCGCCACAAGGTCGATGATGTACGTGCCAACAATGTCGGGGCGTGACCCCAAAAAGCGCACCCCTTCCGACAGGGCATCCCGGTCGGACTTCTCCGCGCTGGGCGCGGCGGGGGTGTTGACCAAACCGCTCAGCAAGAACAGGGAGCCGCAGAACGTCAGGATGTTGGCCCCGTAGACGAACTGGGGACCGTAGGCGACGGCGACGATGCCACCAAGTGCCGGTCCAACGATGGATGACGCCGAGCGACTGATAACCCCGAGGGTCGACGCCGCTCGCTGCAATTCGTGCGGCACCAATGTTTGGTTCAACGCCGAAAGGCTCGGTGACTGCAGCGAGGCGATGCCGGCATTCAAGAAGGCGGCGAGATAGAGAACCCAGACCATCGGCGAAGCGAGCAGCGCATTGCTCAACATGCCGAGCGCCACCAGCATCATCGAGCACTCGAGGATGAGGATCAGCGTTCGGCGATTCAATCGATCAGCCAGGATGCCGCCGTAGAGGCCGAAGACCACGAGCGGCAAGAGTTCCGCCAGACCGAGCGCCCCGACATCGAGGGGTGAATGGGTGAGCTGCTTCAGCTGGAAGGGCAGGGCCACGTAGCTGGCCTGCGTCCCGAGTCCCGTGACAATTCCCGCGACGTAGAGCCGTCGATACTGGGCGGATGTCCGCAGTGGGGTGAGGTCAACTCCAAGTTGTCGGCTCATAGCGGAGCTCCTTCGCGCCATCCGGTGGCGGGGTCGTAGTGACGAAGAATACGAGCCGGCACGCCACCGATGACCACGTGGTCGGGGAATGCCCCCCGAACGACGGCACCGGCCGCGACCACCGTATGAGCACCTAGCTGCGTACCGGGGAGAATCACGACGTTCGTGCCGATCCAACTCCCAGACCCAATGGCGACGGCTTCATCAACCGGCGTTTGGCGCCCGATGGGGGTGTCGGGATCATCGTAGGAGTGGTTCTGATCGGTGATGTAGACGTGGGGGCCAATTTGCACGTCGTCACCAATCACAATTGACCAGTGCCCCACCACGTGCGAGCCACGGCCGATGATGGTCCGCTCGCCAATAGCAATGACGGGTGTATGCAGCATCTCTTGGTCGGGACTCATCCCCACCGACAACGTCACGTTTGGACCAACGAGGCTGTCCGCGCCGAGCGCGATGTAGCGCTCGTTGTAGATCGTTCCCTGCGGGGCAAGCAGGCCGGCGCCAGGGGCGAAGGTGTGAAAGCGCGTGGCGTAGGCGTCGTCCGGGCCAATAGTGGCCACGTCATTGGCGTAGGCCCGCAGTTGGCGCACTCGCGCACCGAGCCAACGCCGGTAGCGCAGTCGAAGAGTCACCCCGACAACGTTACCGGCGTGGCCCGAGCCACAATTCGAAGGGCCTATTCAGCCGTGATGGGCGTGTCGACGTCGATACCCTCGGCGTCGGGCAACAGCGCGTTGGCCATGTGCTCGCGAACGCGAACATCAATCTCGGCCATCGTCTGGGGATTCTCGCGCAAGAAGGTCTTGACGTTTTCACGACCCTGACCCATCTGCTCACCCTCGTAGGTGAACCAGGCACCGGCCTTCTTCACAAAGCCCAGCTCAACGGCGACGTCGAGGATCGAACCTTCGCGGCTAATGCCCTGGCCGTACATGATGTCGAACTCGGCCTGCTTGAACGGCGCAGCGCACTTGTTCTTCACGACCTTCACGCGGGTGCGGTTACCGACCACTTCGGTGCCGTCCTTGATCGACTCAATACGGCGAATGTCGAGGCGGACCGAGGAGTAGAACTTCAGAGCCTTACCACCAGGGGTCACTTCGGGCGAACCGTAGATCACGCCGATCTTTTCGCGCAGCTGGTTAATGAAGATGGCCACCGTGTTGGACTTGGAGAGGCCACCGGTCATCTTGCGCAGGGCCTGGCTCATCAGTCGGGCCTGCAGACCGACGTGACTGTCACCCATGTCACCTTCGATTTCGGCACGAGGCGTCAGTGCGGCCACCGAGTCGATGACGATGACGTCAAGGGCGCCGGAACGAATCAGCATGTCGGCGATTTCCAGCGCCTGTTCACCGGTGTCGGGCTGCGAGATCAGCAGGTCGTCAATGTTGACACCAATGGCGCGAGCGTAGACCGGGTCCATGGCGTGTTCGGCGTCAATGTAGGCACACACGCCACCGTTGCGCTGGGCTTCAGCGACCGCGTGCATGGCCAGCGTTGACTTACCCGAGGACTCGGGACCGTAGAGCTCGACGATGCGGCCGCGGGGAAGGCCGCCGATACCCAGGGCCATGTCGAGGGCGAGGGCGCCCGTCGGAATTGAGGCGATCTGCATGTGCAGGTTCTCGCCCATGCGCATGACCGATCCCTTACCAAACTGCTTTTCAATCTGCCCGAGGGCGGCGTCCAGGGCCTTTGTACGATCGTCAGTTGCCATTGCAGTCTCCTTGATTTTCTTCACAGGGGCACCTTAGGAAGCCCTTGTTACATCGGTCGCGAACTTCACTATAGTGCCCGATACGAACGTATGTTCGTATTTTGTTCGCACATTTTCAGTGGCTGATTCCCCAGTATTTCCTGGGGCTTGCGACTTAGAGCAGACGGTCGATCGCCTGGCGCAGTGCGTTGAGGGCGCTGATCGCCCCGTAGGAGCGGACTCGTGCGCGGTCGCCAGGGAGTCGGAACGAGACGTGGCTTACGTCATCACCAATGGCCAGACCTACGAAAACCGTGCCCGGCACTTGGCCGTCCTGTTCGTCGGGTCCGGCAACCCCCGTCACCGACAGTCCAATGTCGGCACCCAGGAGCGTGCGGGCGCCGCCGGCCATCTCTTCGGCCGCCGCCCCACTGACGACGGGTCCGGGCGTGACGCCCAACAAGTCGAACTTCACGTCGGAGGCGTAACTCACGAGTGCGCCGCGGAACCACTGCGAGGCACCCGTTACGTTGACGAGGCGACTGGAGATCAAGCCGCCCGTCACCGATTCGGCGAGTCCGAGAGTGAGCCCACGGGCGACGAGTCGCGACGCAATGGCGTGCTCCATCGTCTCGTCGTCCACGCCAAAAATCACGTCACCGAAGGCGTCCGTGATGAGTGTTCGCACCACCACTTCTTCGTCAGCCAAGAGCTGCGCGGCGTGCTCGGCGGTGTCACCACGGGCCGTCAGACGGATCTTGATGCCCTCGATGCCGCTCGCGAGGAAGGCAATGGTCACGCGATCAGAGTTTTCCAGTTCATCGAAGCGCGAGTCGATGGCCTCCGCCAGCGCGGACTCGGCCGCGCCCCAGGTGCGCAAGACGCGTGAGGCGATCACGCTGGTGTTGCCTTCGGCCCGCGAGCGCTCGAGCAGGTCGGGCAGGATGGCCCGCGAGAACATGTCGCTCATCTCGTACGGCACACCCGGCACGCAGTAGAGCACTTGCGATCCGACGGGGCAGATGAGGCCCGGGGCGGTACCACGCGTCTGGTCAATGATGGTCGCGCCCTCGGGCACGTCGGCCTGCAACAAGTTGTTGGCCGACATGGTCCGGCCGCGAGCCTCGAACATGGCGGTGATGCGCTCGACCAAGAAGTCCTGTCGCACCAGCGAAACGCCCATGATTTCTGCGACGGCGCTTCGAGTGATGTCGTCCTGGGTGGGGCCCAGGCCGCCACAAATGATGACCGCGTCCGCTCGGCTCAGCGCAATGCGCAGCGCCGCGATAATGCGCTCGTGGTTGTCACCAACGTGCTGGTGAAAGTGACAGGCGATGCCGTGGGCGGCGAGCTGCTCACCGAGCCACTGCGAATTGGTGTCGGCGATTTGGCCGAGCAGCAGTTCGGTCCCAATCGCAACGATTTCAACGCGCACGGGCCAGCAACGCCTTTCCGTCGACGTAGTAGCGCCAGCCGGTGTACACGGTCATGACCACCGCAATCCAGATGGTGACGTAGGCGTAGACGAAGTGGTGGCAGAAGTACGGCAACACGCAAAAGGCGATTGCCCAGTCCTGCACGAAGGTCTTCCACTTGGCGATCTTGACCGCCGGAATCGAGACACCAACCTTGGCGGCGCGCGAACGGTGCACGCTCATCCACACCTCACGCAGCGTGATGATGATGGCCGGCACGATGAAGCCGTGGAGGTTGGTGTGACGCGAGAGGATGAGGGCGTAGAGGCCACCGAGCACGATGATCTTGTCCGCCAGCGGGTCGAGGTAGGCCCCCGAGGTCGTGGTGCCGTAGCGACGGGCCACGATGCCGTCGAAGTAGTCCGACGCCGCCGCGAGGAAGCCGATCAGAATCGTCCACCACGACGTGCGGTGGAAGATCAGCAGGTAGATAAAAACGGGCGAGACACCGAGACGAAAGAACGTCATGAGGTTCGCGGGAGTGAGCAGTGCCGTTTCCCCGTAGACCCGTTCACGCGTACTCATAACTCGACCCCCTCCAGATCCGTCCCGTGACTGGCGACGATCGACACCTCGTGGAAGGAGCCGACTTCGAAGGTCGGGTCCACCATGACGACGCCGTCAATTTCCGGACACTCCCTAACACTACGACCGATACCGGGCGCGTCAATCAATACCCGCTGGGTCGTGCCGACGAGGGCGTCGCGGCGTCGCGCCGTGATGGCGTCCTGAAGCTCCGAGACTTCGCGCAGACGTTCGAGCGCGAGTTCGTGGGGCACCTGCTGGTCGAGGCCGTTGGCGAAGGTGCCCTCTTCCTTCGAGAAGGTGAAGAAGCCGGCCCAGTCGAGTTGCGCCGCCTCAATGAACTCGAGCAGTTCGCGCTGGTCCTCTTCCGTCTCACCGGGGTAGCCGAGGATGAAGGAGGAGCGGAAGGTAGCCGTGGGCTCGGCGGCGCGAATCGCGGCGATGCGCTCGAGGAAGCGGTCGCCGTCACCCCACCGGCGCATCCCCCGCATCAACGGGCGAGACACGTGCTGGAGTGAAAGGTCGAAGTAGGGCACGCCGGTCGACAAGATGGTCTCGATCAGTCCTGAAGTCAGACCCGAGGGGTAGAGGTAGAGCAACCGGACGCGCTCAATCTCGGCACTCAGGGTCTTGGTTAGGTCGATGAGCGGCTGGGTGCCACCTTCGTCGAGCACCTCCACGGCCTCACCCAGTGAGGCGCGGCGACGGTCGTTGCCCCAGCTGGCGAGGTCCTGGGCGATGAGCACGAGTTCCTTGACGCCACCGGCGGCCAAGTCGCGCGCTTCGCGCAGAATCTCGTCCGTCGAACGCGAACGCTGGTCACCGCGAAAGGTCGGAATGGCGCAGAAACCGCAGCGGCGATCGCAACCTTCGGCGATCTTCACGTACGCCCAGGGCGCGTGCACGGCAGGGCGGGGCAAGTTCAACAGGTCGAAGTCGCTCTTGGGCTTCGTGCCTAGGGTCACCGGCGTCTTGGGGGCGAGCTGGGTCAGGCTCTCATTGAAGCCAGCCACCAGGTCCACTTCCGGCAACGCCTCGGCCAGCTCGTGGCCGTAGCGTTCGGCCATGCAGCCCGTCACGACGAGACGCGCGCTGCTCTTCTTCTGGTCGGCGAGCTCGAGCACCGTTTCAATTGACTCTTCTCGCGCGGCTTCGATGAAGGCGCAGGTGTTCGCGACGACCAAGTCGGCGTCGTCGGCGGAGTCGGCGAGTTCGTAGCCCTGCGAGACCAGGAGGCCCGCCAGCTTTTCGGAGTCAACGTGATTCTTTGGGCAGCCCAGCGTTTCAATCCAGTAGCGCACGGCTCTCCTTACAAACGTGAACACCGAGCGCTCGTGCGCTCGGTGTTCGTGGCGGAGAGGGAGGGATTCGAACCCTCGGGCCCACTTTCGCAGGCCGCATTCTTAGCAGGAATGTGGTTTAAACCGTACTCACCCACCTCTCCAAGCAGACCCATCTTAGTGACTGACGCCCGTAGTGCAAATTCCTCCTCGGAGCACTTCGCGACGCCCCGATACACTGCTTCCAGCGAAATAGGAAGGTCTTTATGCGATTGGTTCGTCTCTCTCTAGCCGGCATGCTCGGTGCCTCGTTGTTCGCCGGTGCGTCGCTCGGTGCCGCCGGCCTGTCCGGCGCCGCCAGCGCCCCCAGCCTGGCCTCGTGCAAGACGACCATCCTGAGCCAGGAGTATGCCAAGGGCACCCTGACCGTGGCGACCGACAACCCCGTCTACACCCCGTGGTTCGTCAACAACACCCCCAAGAACGGTCAGGGCTACGAGTCGGCCTTCGTCTACGCCCTCGCCAACGTGCTCGGCGTGTCGAAGGCGAACGTGCACTGGACCTACGAACCTTTTGACTCGAGCTACACCCCGGGCCACAAGTCCTTCGACTTCGACATCAATGAGATCTCCGACACCCCCGACCGGGCGAAGGTCGTGACGTTCTCGCAGAGCTACTACGACGTCAACCAGTCCATCATCGCGCTCAAGGGCAGCAAGATTGTTACCGCGCACGCGCCCGCCGACCTGAAGAAGTACCAGTACGGCGACCAGATCGGCACCACCGGCCTCACCTACATCGACCAGTACATCAAGCCGGCCAAGCCCGCCCGCGTGTACTCGACCCTCGACGAAGCGGTGGCCGCACTCCAGAGCAAGCAGATCGACGCCATCGTGGTGGACACCCCCACGGGTCAGTACATGGCCACGTCGCAGATCGTCGACATGCACAACAAACTGATTGCCACCCAGGTCGGTCAGTTCCCGAGCGTCGGTGAGCACTACGGACTGTTGTTCCAGAAGAACAACCCGCTCGCCGCCTGTGTCAACGTCGGCATTGCCGCGCTCAAGGCCAACGGCACCTTGGCCGCCCTGAGCAAGAAGTGGCTCGGCATCTACACCAGCGTGCCGGCTCTGCAGCCCTAAGCACGATGGCAGTTGAAGCCGGCGCGGCGACGCCGGAGGCACCCACCCTCTTCGGGCCACGCCGTCGACTCCTCTTCGCGGGACGTCGCGCCGTCGTCGCCAGCACCCTGTCAAGCGTCGTGTTACTGGGCGCCCTGGTGGCCGTCTTCTACCTCGCCCCCGGTGGCGCGGCGGTGCGCTACTTCTTCTTCAACCCGCACCAGATGTGGGTCTCATTCCGTGGCGACCCCTCGAAGGGGCTGAGCTCCATCGGCTCGGGCATCTTGACGAACGTCTGGATGTTTTGTGTCTGCGAAGTTCTCGTACTGATCATCGGCCTCATCATCGCGTGGGTGCGCATGACCCAGTCGGCGGTGCTCTTTCCGTTCCGCTTCTTGGCCACGCTCTACACCGACATCTTCCGCGGCATTCCGATTCTGCTGGTGATCTTCATTGTGGGCTTCGGGTTGCCGGCGCTCCAGCTGGGCAGTCTCTCCACGCAGTCGCCAGCCGTCTACGGCTGCATGTCGCTCACCATTACCTACAGCGCCTACGTCGCCGAGGTTTACCGCGCCGGCATCAACTCGGTGCCGAATGGGCAGCTCCTCGCCGCTCGGTCGTTGGGTCTCTCCAGTGGCACCACCATGCGTCGCGTCATCTTGCCCCAGGCAGTGCGCACCGTTATTCCACCACTGCTCAACGACTTCATCTCCATGCAGAAGGACACCGCGCTGGTCTCCACGCTGGGCGCCATTGAGGCCACCCGGGCCGCCCAGATTTACGCCTCGACCGAGTTCAACTTCAGTGGCTACGTCGTGGCCTCACTCTTGTTCTTGGCCCTCACTATTCCGTTGACGCGTTTCACGGACCATCTCATCGCCAAGGACCGCACCAAGCGATTGGCCGCCCAATGAGTAACGTCGTCCTTCGCCTCTCCTCGATCTCCAAGCGCTTTGGCTCGACCACCGTGCTCTCCGACGTCTCACTGGATCTGCACCGCCACGAAGTCGTTTGCCTGATCGGCGCCTCGGGTTCGGGAAAGTCCACCTTGCTGCGCTGCGCCAACCTACTCGAGACCATCGACGGTGGTGACATCACCCTCTTCGGCCAGTCACTCCGCGACCCTCGGGTTGACCCCGACCTCGTTCGCCGTCACATCGGCATGGTCTTTCAGTCCTTCAACCTCTTCCCACACCTCAGCGTGCTCGACAACATCGTGCTCGGACCGGTCCACGCGCTGGGACGCAAGCGCGCCGAGGTGGTTGACGAAGCCATGGCACTGCTCGAGCGCATTGGGCTCAGCGATCGAGCGGATGACTTCCCCGATCGTCTCTCGGGTGGGCAGCAGCAACGTGTCGCCATCGTGCGATCGCTCGCCATGCAACCGGCACTGCTGTTACTCGACGAAGTCACGAGCGCCCTCGACCCCACTTTGGTGGGTGAGGTGCTTGATCTCTTGCGCGACCTCGCAGCGGGAGGCACCACCATGTTGATCGCTACGCACGAGATGGCCTTCGCCAAGGACGTGGCCCACCAAGTGGTCTTTCTCAATCAGGGCGTCATTGTGGAGCAGGGCACCCCAGAGCAGATCTTCTCGCACGCCACCCACGAGGCGACGCGGACGTTTCTCGAACGGGCCTAGGAGGCCTGCGCCTCGAGGTCGGGCCAGCCAAGCACGATGTCGAACAGTTCCTGGTCGCGGTCCCACGTCAAGTGGTCGCGCACCTGCTCGAGCGGCAGCCAGACCAATTCGTCGACTTCTTCATTCGCCTCGAACTCACCCTTGAGGGCGTGCATGAGGTAGTAAGCCACGATCTTCGGCTTACCCTTGCGGTGGGTGTAGTTGGTTGTGCCAATGAAGCGCGCAATCTCGCAGTGCAGGCTCGTCTCTTCGAGCACTTCGCGCAGTGCGGCCTCTTCAAACGTTTCGCCCGGATCGAGCTTGCCCTTGGGGAAGGTCCAGTCTCCGCGCGCCTCGCGATAGATGCAGGCCACTTCGATGTGGCCGGCGGGATTGAGGCGGAGTACCACGCCACCAGCGGCGCGAATGGTGTCGGCGGGGAGTCCTTCGGGAAGAGTGAACGGCAACGTCATTGGGTACACAGCGAGGGGGAAGGTAAAGCAAAGGGCATCGTCTTAGAGTAGTAAGAATGCTGACCGCCGTCTTGTCACCCGCGCTCAAGGACCTGCTGGTGGCCCTCGCGGGCGTGGCCGCCGGCATCGCCAACGGCATTGCTGGGGGCGGCACCTTCATCGCCTTCCCCACTCTGTTGGCAGTGGGGCTGGCCAGCGTCACCGCCAACGTCACGACCTCGGTGGGCGTCGTGCCCAGCTACGTCGGGGGCATTCGGGGGTACCGCCGGCAGCTGCGGACGCACCTGCCGCTTCTGCGCTCCCTCTTTCCCTCCTGCTTGGCCGGTGCCCTCACCGGATGCACCCTGCTCCTGGCCTTTCCCTCCAGCACGTTCAGAGCGGTCATCCCGTGGCTCATCGGGCTGGGCACTCTCTTGTTCGCTCTCTCGCCCGTGATTACCCGGCGGCTAGCCCACGTGGCCCACGACCATCCGGGCCGACGCCTGGTCCTTGTCGGAGGGGTCTTCCTCGTGGCCATCTACGGCGGCTACTTCGGCGCCGGACTCGGTATTCTGCTGCTCGCCGTGATGGCGGTGTCCCTCCCGTTCTCCCTCGCCGAACTGCAGGGCCTGCGAAACGCCCTTTCCACAATCATCAACCTCTGCGCGGCCGTGGTCTTCGTGGTGCGGGGCCACTTGGTCCTCATCGACGTCGCGCTCCTCATGGTGGGGACCCTCGTCGGTGGGGTGCTGGGCACGAAGGCGCTCCAACGCTTGCAGCCCAGCGTGGTGCGAGCGATCATCGTCGCACTCGGCATTGGCACCACACTTCGCTTGGCGTGGTAAAGAAACCAAGTTTTTCACTAGACTTTATGGAATGAAGAAGCTCTTCGCCTTCCCGAACCCCGTCAACGACGCCGCGGCGCGCACCGTCGCGCTCGGCGTTGTCACGATGGCCGTGATCGCCGTCGTCACTGACTGGTCCTGGGTCATGGTGCCCCTTACCTACGGCTTCCTCGCGCGGGTCCTCACCGGACCCACCCTCTCGCCCCTGGGACAGTTCGCGGTTCGAGTCGCTGCACCACGCCTGCAGGCGTGGGAGCGCTTCGTCCCCGGACCGCCCAAGCGCTTCGCGCAGGGCATCGGACTGGCCTTCTGTGTCGCCACTGATGTCACGTGGCACCTAATCGGCTTCAGTGACGCCCGCTGGATTCTGGTGCCACTGATTGGCGCCGCCGCCCTCGAGGGCTTCCTCGGGTTCTGCCTCGGTTGCACCATCTTCGGGTGGCTCATTCGGGCGCACCTCATTCCTGAGAGCATCTGTGTCGAGTGCGGTGACCTCTCCCAGCGCTACGCCGCGGCGGGCTTTCCCGTGAATCAGGACACCACCCCACAACCTTAAGTTTCTCGGTGATTTTGCGGCGAAGTTCGTAGGATAGAGGTATGCGTCCCTCCCCACGTCGAACGCGAGCACTCGTCGGTGCGGCCACCCTGGCCCTCGTTACCGCGGGACTGCCGACGTGGTGGGCCGGTGCGGCCCAGCCGCGCATTGTGGTAGCGGCCGCCGCCACGTTGCCTCCGGAGAGCACCGTTCTGCCGGGATCGCACGCCACCACGTTCGACGTGGTCCTCAAGAGTCGCGACGCCGTTGGTGAGGCCGCGTTCTTGCAGGCCCTCTCCACACCGGGCGCACCGGAGTACCGACACTTCCTTACCCCTGCGGCCTTCGCCCAGCGCTTCGGGGCGCCGTCGCAGGCCATCGCGACGGTCCGCGCCTACCTCGCCCAGCACGGCCTTCACCCCGACGCACTCAGTCGCGGCGGGGTGACGCTCAAGGTCAGTGGCGCAACGACCACGATTGGTCAGGTCTTCCACGCCCGCGTGGCCACGGTACGCACCGCTGGCGGTTCCGTTGAGAGCGCCTTCACCAGTCCGGCCACGTTGCCCGCGTCCATCGCGTCCGACGTCACCGCCGTCGCGGGGATGAGCGCCGCCTCGCCGTTCACCAGCAACCTCGTTCTGGCGCGCACGACGCCGTCAACGAGCACGACACCCCAGACGTGCTCGCACGTTGGTGCCGCCACCGGCACCGAGCCGAACAACAACGGCTTTACCGTGCAGCAGCAGGCCGCGATGTACGGGCTGGCCTCGCAGTGGCACAACGGCAACACCGGCAAGGGAGCGGTCATCGCTCTCTACGAGCTCGGGTTGGCCGACATGACCGACACCGCCACGTTCTTTAGTTGCTACGGCATTTCGCCCAAGATCACCACCATCAAGGTGGACGGCGGCGCCACTCCCTCCTTCACGCGCGAAGCAACGATGGACATCGAAGAGGCCGCCTCGCTCGCCCCCGGTGCCACCATCGACGTCTACTCCGCGCCAAACGCGGGCGCCGCGCCCATCGACCTCTACACCCAGATCGCTGACGACGACAAGGCCACCGTGGTCTCAACGTCGTGGGGCGACTGCGAGACGGACCCCAACGGCACCATCAGTGCTGAGACGCCCGTGATGCAGCAGCTCGCCGCCGAGGGCATCACCGTCGTGGCCGCCGCCGGCGACCAGGGATCCTCCGACTGCACTGGCATCACCAACAACCTGCCCGCGGTGGACGACCCCGCCTCACAGCCACTGGTCACCGGTGTCGGGGGCCTGACGGTGAATAACTACTCGCCCTTGAACGAGACGGTGTGGAATAACTCCGGCTCCGCATCCGGTGGCGGTATCTCAACGGTGTGGTCACGACCCTCGTGGCAGGAAGGCTCCCTCTTCACCAACGACACCTCCCAGGGTGTCGCCACGGCCAAGGGCCGCATGGTCCCGGACCTCTCAGTAATGGGAGACCCCATGACTGGTTTCATTGAGTACTTCACCGGCACCAAGAGCGGCACCGTGATCTGCAAGACCTCGGTCTGCACCAACGGGTGGTCGGGCGTCGGTGGCACCTCGATTGGTTCACCCTTGGTGGCCTCGCTCGTCGCGGTCGCCGCTCAGGCCTGTGGCGTGAGTCGTCTGGGCTTTTTGAACCCCACGCTCTACAGCCTCGGCACCAAGGATTTCATACCCATCACGACAGGATCCAACGACCTGTTCGCGCAGCACAAGTACAACGCCGGCCCTGGCTACAACCTCGCCGCCGGCCTCGGTAGCCCGACGTCGTCGCTAATCCCCGACCTGTGCCCAAGTGCCGTTGACCCCCTCACCAGCACCCTCTCGACGCCAGCGACCACCATCGTGACCGGCGCCAGCACGCCCTTCACGCTTGCGCTCCACACCACCACCGGAGTAGCCATGGCCGACGCCATCGTCACCCTGAAGGTCGCGGGACCATCGGGAGCGCCGACGCTCGACGGCGACCCCACCACGACCTCGGGCAGCGGTGCGGCACTTCTGACGACCACGACCAATGCCACGGGCACCACGTCCTTCAGCCTCACCACGAACGCAGCGGGCACCTTCACAGTGACCGCCACGGTGGGCAGTGTCACCGCCGCGACCACGACCGTCACGGTGGTGTCGGCGAAGTCGGTGGACGTGCCCCCCGCTCGACCAGTTGTTCGTGTGCTCGCCCGTTCGGCCAACGTGGCCATCATCGCCGTGTCCCTCACCAACGGCCTCTACCCCGCAACGTCGTTGGAAATCTCAACGAACGGTGGCGCCTCATGGAGTGTTGTGCCCGTTGCGGCCCACGTGACCGTGCGCCACCTTCTGGCTCGCCACCTCTATCACCTGATCGTCCGAGCTCTGAACAAGTGGGGAGCGAGCCCGTGGTCCGCGGCCGTCGCCCTGCGAACGTTGGCCTAATCGTGCGTCAGGCCCTCCACATGATTGCTCGTTGGTGCCGCCGGCACGTTCGGATGATCGGCACCAACCTGGTGATTGCGACCGTCTTCGTGCCGCCCATCGTCCTGCCCAACGTCCCTAAAACAACGCTGGCGGGGCAGGCGCTCGTCACCTTTGCTGCCACGGGCACCAGCGCGGTCCCGTGGAACATGTCCTCCTTCGAGTCCAACATCGGCAACGCCACGCTGAAGGGGACCCCGAGCGTCGTGTCGGGAGACGGCGTCACCGCGGTCGCGGCCCAGCTGGCCTCGGGCGACCTCGTCTACTTCCAGCAGGCGGCTGACAACACCACGTCGTTTGTGGACCTGACAACCTCACTTCCGTCACCCGCTCCCGCGGCGAGTCCCGTGGTCTTCTTCGACCCGTGGAACAACGTTGACATCGCCTACGTCGCCACCAACGGCACGCTCGTTGTCATCACGCCAACGACCATGCTGAATGCTCGCGGACGTCTGCACGCTCACACCAAAAGTCCTCTGTCAGTGTTGTCGGTGCCCCTGAGCACCACGACGCACTTCGGCCCCGTCCAGCCATCGGTCGCAGTGAACGGTGCCCAGGGCACACTCATCGCGACCAGCAGCACAGGTGACGCCATCGCGCTCTCGCTGACCTGGACCGCCGCGAGCCTCCCACCGACGATCGCGGCCCCCGTGGACGTCACCGCCCTCACCGGGACTCCCGCCCTCACCGGGGCGCCCGTTGCGGTCACTGGTGCCGCTTCTTCCAACTTGTTCGCCGCCATCACCACCGGTGGTGCCGTTACCGTCTTCGGCACCAACGGCGCTGGGGCGTGGACTGCGGTCAACGTCAGCACCGCCACTGACGCACCGGCAACGCGCAGCGGACTCACTGCGGACTCCAATGGCAACACCACGTATCTCGCGGCGGTCGGCGCCAATGGCGACGCCCAGCTCTTCAGCGCGCCCACGAATCAAGAGGTCGCCGGTGTCCGTCAGGCCCACGTCATCACCACCCCGACCTCCGAGTGGAGTTTCACCAACCTCAGCGCCACCATTACCCACGGGCCGACCTTCGCCGGTGGGCTCACCATGGTCGTCACCACAACGGCGCTCACCATTGCCGGCGAGGGGAGCACGGGTGACTTGATTGGACTCTCGTCGCCGCTGCCGGCCGCCACGTGGACGAGCGCCGATCTCTCCACTACCGCGAGCAACGCTGGCATCACGGTCAGTCCCGCAATCACGAGCGCTCTCGTCAATGGCGTGACAACGCTCTTCACCTATCAAACGGGCTATATTCCCACCACCGGTGTCGGCGTCTACGCCATCCCGCAGTCGGACTGGGGCCGGGCCATTAGCGACGGCTGGCCCATCCTCGCTGACACCGGCGCTCTCGGCACCCAGAGCGCACCGTGGGTGGGGTACCTCACCAAGGGGGGCGTGGCGCAGTCGCCCGACTTCCTGCTGGGCCAGACCATCACGAACGCCCACAAGCCTGAGACCTGGCTGTCCTTCTGGACCGTGTCCGGCCCCCTCCCGGGGCAGCCCAAGACCGTGGCGAACTACTACAACCACGGCTACGAGGCGGGCGTCTGGGTGGCGCAGCAGATTGCTCAGTACAAGGCCAACGGGGACAGTTCGGTGCCGAACTGGGTCATCCTTGACCCCGAGGGCTTCCCCGACAACCACTCCAACCTCGACGCGCCGGCGGGCTCGTCACACGCCACCATCGCGAGCTACGCCGCCTACTGGTCCGCCATCATGCAGGGCTGGAGCGCGGGCATCGCCGCCGTTGACCCGGGGCTGCACCCGGGCCTCTACGCCTCCATGTCCGAGTACCGCAACTACAACTTGTCGTCACTGCCGTTGCCCGTCTTCGAAGCCGTCGCCTTCGGCGGTGGCGGGCCCACGCCCATCGCGGGGGGGCAGGGCAACAACATTCTGGGATACATCGCCTTTAGTGCGGTCTGCACACCAACGTCCACACTGCACAGTGAAGAAAAGACGCTGGCTAACGCCCCCTGGGGTGGAGAATTCAATACGCTGCAGTTCAACGGCGGCGTCTACTGCAAGCCGTAAGGGGAAGCATGAGTAACACCAACGACGATCGCACCGCGGACTTCAAGCAGAAGATCAAGCAGTTCACCCAGCCCCTGGTCGATTCGCTGGACGCGCGTCTGCGTGACGAGATTGATGCCCGCGTTGATGCGCGGGTGGATGAGGCTGTGCGGGATCGACTGACGATTCTGGAGCGGGCTGTCGCCGACCTCGACCGCGCCGTGCGCGAACTGGCCGCGCGGGTGGACGGCCAGGCCTAGCGCTGCTGGCGGCGTTCGCGGTCGCGACGCAGAATAAAGCGCACCGTAAACACGGTGAGGCCCACGAGCGCCACGACAAAGACGCCGAAGACGACGTCAAAGGCGGCGGTGAATTCAGCGAAGAGCACGACGCCATCGTAGTCGTGTCACAGGTCCGCAGCAGAGTGGAGCCATGACCACGACGACCGCACTTCCCTTCTCCGTGGCGACGATTTTGCGCGGAAACCCCAGCAATCGCCCCGTTCGTGACGACACCACTGCCGCCCTCCTCCACGACCACTTGGTCGCCGCCGTGCGCCGCACCACCGTCGGCCTGCCCGTGGTCGTACGGGCCGCCACGCTGCGTGGCCCCCTGCCCACGCTGCAGTCGAGCACCATTGGCCGCTTCCGCGGCCTACTGGTCACCACCGCGCTGCGACTGCTGGTCAACGGCATCCACCTCGACGACCTCTTCGTTGACCCGCTGGAAGCCTGGCGGTCCACCTGTTCCGACGGCGCCCTTCTCCAGCAGCTCGAGGACCTTGACGCCGATCAGTCGGCTCGTCTCGCCGCTGAGGTTCGCGCGCACGTCAACGTCCTGCGCACCCACGTCGGACCAGTGCCCAGCGCCTGGCGACCTCGCACCGGTGTTCGCAGCACCCTCCTGCTCGATGGCGGGGCCCTGCAACTCCGTGACGACGTTGATCTGCAGATTGGCACCCAGCGCTCGGACGTCGCGTCAATCGCGCTGCTGGACGTGACCACCGCGCCCCTCTCGCCGGCTAGCGAACAGCTCCTGCGCTACCACGCACTCGTCCACACGCTTAAGACCAACGTCGTCCCGCTGCGCACCGCTCTCTTCTCCACCGCCACCGGTGAACTCTGGACCCGTGACGTTGACCGCACGCTCCTCGAGGCGGCGGTGGCCGATTTGACCGACCACGTCACCTCCTTGGCGGTGGCCGCGTGAGCACCCTCCACATCACCGACACCAGCGTCGCGTCGCTCGCCCCGCTGCTCGCCCCCTCACTTCCTGGGGTCAGTCTCGACAACGACCAGGTCACCGGCTTCGCCGCCCAGCTCAAGGCCATCGCCACCACGAGCACCCGACGTATTGACGCCTGGTCGGTCGAACGCGGGGGGCTCCCCTCACAGCCCTTCGCCTGGAGTGCGAGTACCGCGCGCCGGTTACTCGGCACCGCGGCCGCGCAGGCCGCCTTGTCGGGGACAACGGTGCTCAGCGCGGTCCAGGACCAGATTGCCGATCACCTCATTCGGGCCACGCGCGGCGAAACGCGCTTTGGCAGCCTGGGCCACTGGCTCGGACTCCTCAGCCACGCCGAATTGGGCATGGTGAGCGCCGAGGCCGTGAACTGGGCAACGCAGTTGCTCGACGTGGCCGATCTTCTGGGACCATCAGTCACCCTCTGCCGCACCGACGCCTACTTCAACGTGTCGGGCGCCCAAACGACCCTGCGGGGTCGACGAGACTTTCGCGTTGGCGGCGATGACGCCCGCGTCGTGGTGCGCGTGCGCAGCGGGGCCCCGACCAACGTCGCTGGTGCGGGACTGCGGACCGACCTGTTTATCGAGACCCTCAGCCACCCGGCGCGACAGGCGCCGCAGCGTTTCATTGGGCTGTGGCCCGACGCCGGCATCACATTGAGCGTCGAGGGAACGGTCGAAAACCTCCGCAAAGGTGCCCGCGATGTCGTGCGTGTGGCCGGTGCCCAGCGCCTCCACATGGTCGCGAAAGCGGCCTAATTCTTTCGCGAAGGTGGCTGGCAACTAGCGTAGGAGGGTCATGACACTACGTACATCCCTCCGCAACATCGCTATCATCGCCCACGTTGACCACGGCAAGACCACCCTGGTCGACGCCATGCTCCGCCAAACGGGCTCTTTCACCGCCCACGAGGCCGTCGCCGAGCGCGTCATGGACTCCGGTGACCTCGAACGCGAGAAGGGTATTACCATCCTCGCCAAGAACACGGCCGTTCAGTACAACGACCTGACCATCAACATCATCGACACCCCCGGCCACGCCGACTTCGGTGGCGAGGTGGAGCGTGGTCTGGCCATGGTTGACGCCGTTATTTTGCTCGTTGACGCTGCCGAAGGCCCCCTGCCGCAGACCCGTTTCGTGCTGCGTAAGACCCTCGAAGCTCGCCTGCCCGTCGTGCTCGTGATCAACAAGGTTGACCGCCCCGACGCCCGGACCGAAGAAGTCGTCTCCGAAGTGGAGAACCTCTTCCTCGACCTCGACGCCGACGAAGAGCAGATTTCCTTCCCCATCCTCTACGCGTCAGCGCGTCAGGGCTGGGCCTCGACCGACATCAACGACACCAGTGGTGACCTCACCCCGTTGTTCAAGACGATCGTCGACTACGTCCCCGCACCCGAGTACGAAGAGGGCCACGGTCTGCAGGCCCTGGTCTGCAACCTCGACGCCTCGCCGTACCTCGGCCGCTTGGCCCTGTGCCGCGTTATCAATGGTGAACTGACTCGTGGCTCACGCGTGGCCTGGTGCCACGTCGACGGCACCATTGAGTACGCCAAGATCACCGAGCTCTTCATGACCAAGGCCCTCGAGCGCGTGCCCGCCGAGTCGGCCGGCCCGGGTGACATCGTGGCCGTGGCCGGTTTCGAGACCATCACCATTGGTGAGACCCTCGCCGACGCCGAAAACCCGATTCCTCTGACGCCCATCACCGTCGACGAGCCCAGCTTGTCCATGACGATTGGTATCAACACCTCGCCGCTGGCCGGCCAGGAAGGCAAGCTGCTCACCGCTCGCATGGTCAAGGACCGTCTGGACAAGGAGCTCATCGGTAACGTGTCGCTGCGCGTCTTGAACACCGACCGTCCCGACGCCTGGGAAGTCCAGGGTCGTGGTGAACTCCAGTTGGCCATCCTCATCGAAACGATGCGTCGCGAAGGCTTCGAGCTCACCGTTGGTAAGCCGCAGGTCGTGACCCGCGTCATCGACGGCAAGACCTACGAGCCCGTGGAGCACGTGACCATTGACACGCCCGAAGAGTACGTCGGCGCCATCACCACCTTGCTGGCGACCCGTAAGGGCACGATGCTCGACATGATCAACCACGGCACCGGCTGGGTCCGCCTCGAGTGGAAGATTCCCGCCCGTGGTCTCGTGGGTATCCGCACCGAGTTCATGACTGAAACTCGCGGTGCCGGCATGATGCACACCAACTTCGACGGCTACGAGCCCTGGTTCGGTCCTATCCGCCTGCGCGCCAACGGCGTGTTGGTGGCTGACCGTAAGGGTGTCACCACGGCCAACGCTCTCATCGACCTCGAGGCCCGTGGCACGTTGTTCGTGTCCCCCGGTACCGAAGTGTACGAAGGCATGATCGTGGGCGAGAACTCACGCTCGGAAGAGATGGATGTCAACCCGACCAAGGAAAAGAAGCTGACCAACATGCGTGCGTCGGGCTCCGACCACACCGAGCGCATCACGCCCGCCACGGTGATGTCACTGGAGCAGGCCTTGGAATTCATCGCCGATGACGAAGCGGTGGAAATCACGCCGAAGTCCGTACGCCTGCGCAAGGTCATTCTGGACCAGGCCGGCCGCGCGCGGAACCGCAAAAAGGGTTAAGACCGCCGTCCACTAGAATTGTCGGTGGAGGGGTGTCAGAGCGGCCGAATGAACCGGTCTTGAAAACCGGCGTGGGGAAACTCACCGTGGGTTCAAATCCCACCTCCTCCGCCAAGAGGCAGACTTAGAAGTAACCAACTCGAACGGACAATGGTCGCGTTGGTTACAGAAGAAACGACCCCGTGGACCACATAGGTTCCGCGGGGTCGTTTCTTTATGTCCCCTCAAACGCCAAGCACGCCGAGCGGCACCACGGCAATTCCATCGTCACGACGGTACGCTTCCGGTCCGGTCGTTACGACGACTAGGTCGAGCACCTTGTCGCCCAAAGTCTCGCGCAACCAGTGGAGATGCTTGACGTCGTTCGCCGTGACTACTCCGCTCAACTTAACTTCGATACCGAGGACTTTTCCCTCGTGCTCCACAACGAAGTCAACTTCGTGCCGACCACCGTGCTCACGGAGATGGAAGGTCTGGGCGCCGGCCGACTGCGCACTGGTACGGACCGTTAGCGCAACCAATGACTCAAACAGGGCCCCAAGCAGTGCACCGTCGCGCAAGAGATCCTCTCGGGTTCGTTGCAGTAGTCGCACGGCCAGCGTGGGGTCCGCGAGGTGATGCTTGGGTGCTGCGCCGAGCCTCTTGAAGTGATTATTTCCAGGAAGCCACGCCTCAAGGGGGTCGAGGATTCGCAGTTGCGTCAGCAACTCCGTATATGAACGCACGGTCTCCTTTGACGGCACGTTACGCAGCCCTGCGCTCGCGGCGTCACGAATTGTTTCCCACGACGCCGTCGTTGCCGTCGCCGCGGCGTAGGCGGCTAACCAGGCTCGCACCGTTGCTGGTCGATTGACCCGAAAGCCTGCTTCGGGCATGTCATGGCTGACGATCCGCTCGAGGTACCCATCGAGCTGCTTCGTGAGTGCCCTTCCGCTGAGATGCCGCATCCCAGGAAAACCACTGTTCATTAATTCGTCAACGTAGTCATTCAGCGTCAGTGAACTGCGGCCGGAGATCGTGGCTTTTGATCCTGAGAGGAGATTGGCAAATGACACGGCAGCCGACCCGAGGCCTCGTTCCTGGAGCGTCAAGGGGCGGACGCGGACATCAGCAATTCGCCCTGCTCCCGAGTGCGTTCCGAGCGTCGGAGCTGATCCCGTCAACAAGAACCGTCCCGGAGTGTTGTCGTCATCAACAATGCTTCGCACGGCATCCCAAACAGTGGGCACTCGCTGCCACTCGTCAAGGAGGACTGGGGGCGTGTCCCGCGCAATGATGGTGGGGTCGGCCTCCAGCACCGCTCGCTCCGCTGGACGATCAAGGCGCCGAACAGTCTGACTGCGTTCGAGCGCCGTCGTGGTCTTCCCGACACCTTTGGGCCCGTCCAAATGGATAGCCGCCAATTGTGAAAACAGTAGGTCGAGCTCGTCATCAATGACTCGACGTACGTAGCCATTCTTGGGGCTAAAGGTTTGAGACATGGGCACTATTCCTCCACATTCGGTACTTATACTATTCCATTTCTGCAATACAAACTATTCTATTTATGCAAATACAAGTAATCCAATTATGCACAATCGAGTGTGATTCGTCTCAGAAACTGACAATAACGACCGACTGTCACTTCAGTCGATGGCGGCGTTTCTACTTCGCCAATGGCACGAGTACCCAGTGGTTCGCGGTGCACCACCAGGTCAGGTGCGCGGGCGGCGCACTTGGCGGGGCGTCGAGACAGAGGCTGGCCCCTGGGTGGTGCAATGGGTGCAGCCAGGCCACCAGAGCAATCCCGCCAAAGAGCACAATGACGAGGACTATGAAGAGCAGCGTGACGAGTCCACGTGACCTCGGCCCGCCGCCGGCCGCGTGCAGTGACTCAAAGCCCCCCACGATGCCCTAGCGAGCGATGCGGGCGCGAAGGCCGGTAATCCACGCGTCGGCCGATCGCCGGGCGTCTCCGACCTCCTGGCGCTGCGTGGAGGCCCCCGCACCAGTGACGGGGTAGGAACCGAGGAACTTGACGGTCACCAGGTGGGCCTGAACGTCGGCGAGGCAGTCAGCGACGAGGTCGTCGGCCACGTGGCCATCGAACTCGATAACGAAGCAGTAGTCACCGAGGCCGGTCTTGGTCGGGCGGCTCTCGAGTTTGGTCAGGTTGATGTCGCGAGCCGCGAATCGACCGAGAATCCCGTACAGAGAACCGGGGCGGTCGGCGTCTTGGAAGCAGACAATCAGTGTCCGGTCGGTGCCAGTCGGTGCGGCCACGGTATCGCGACCAACCCGGACGAACCGCGTGGCGTTCTCGGGGTGATCGGCAATGTTGGCCGCCAGAATCTCGAGGCCGAAGAGTTCGGCGGCGAGTGATGATCCCACCGCGGCCCACGGCTCGTCCGACGCCGCAACGTCGGCCGCGGCCTGTGACGTCGAGGTGGTCTCGCTGATCGTCACGTGGGGCATCAGACTCAAGTACCCACGGACTTGAGCCAGGGCGTGGGTGTAACTCGAGACGGTCGTCACCTCGTCATGCGAGGTACCTGGTCGGGCCAACAAGTGCATGCGAATCGGCAGAATGACCTCTTCGAGAATCACCAGGTCGTGGTCGAAGACCAGTCCATCGATGGTGGCTGAGACGGTGCCCTCAATGGCGTTTTCTAACGGGACGAGTCCTTGGTCGAGCTCCCCCGTCGCCACCAGGCGCAGAACCTCGCCAATGGATCCACAAGCAACCGGCGTCGCCGACCCCAGGAGTGCCACCGCCTCGTGGGAGAACGATCCCTCCGGCCCTAAAAACCCAATGCGGGGTGAACTCATAGGGAAATGCTAACGCGGTCGAGGGCCCGCCTTTAACTACGATGGCTAGCGACCTCTCGAAAGGAAGTGCAATGGCGCACTCAATGTTTGAACTCGACCCCGCTTTGACCGAGGCAATTTTCTCGTATTGCCGAAATCGGATGAGCGAAGAGGCCCCTCTCGACTTCGGAAGCCACTTCCCAGCGCCCATGCCCTCACTTGAGGGACTCATTGGCACCGAGGGTCGTGACGCCGTGGCCACCCTGAACTTCTTCGTCAACGAACTGGCCCAGCGCGTGATCTCAATTGACTCACCCGCCTTCTTGGCGTTCATCCCCAATGCCCCAACCAAAAACTCACGGCTCTTTGACATGGTGGTCGCCGCCTCCGCTCTCAACGGCACCAGCTGGCTCGAGTCGGCCGGTGCGGTAGCCGCCGAGAACCAGGCCCTCGCCTTCCTCGCCCAGCGTGCCGGCATGCCCAACACCAGCGGCGGCATGTTCGCGACTGGTGGCACCATTGGCAACCTCTCCGCCCTCGTGGCCGGGCGAGACCTCGGCCAAGCACGCCACCCCGAGATCCCCCGTCACGAGGTCCGCCTCGCGATTTCCGCCGACGCCCACTCGAGCATCGGTAAGGCGCTCCACGTGCTCGGCATCGAACCGTTGCTCGTGGAGCCCGACGACCACCGCTTCACCTTGGCCAGCCTCGAGCGGGCCCTGGCCGCCGATCCCCACCCCGAGACGGTCATTGGCATCGTGGCGACCCTGGGCACCACCAACGCGGGCATCATCGATGACCTTGAGGGACTGGGCCAGTACGCGCGGGACCACGAACTCTGGTTCCACGTCGACGGCGCCTACGGTGGCGCGGCCATCTTCGCCGCCAGTGAAGTTGCGGCCGTGGCCGGATTGCGCCACGCTGACAGTTTCATCGTCGACCCCCACAAGTGGCTCTTCGGTCCACTCGACTGCTGCGCGCTCATCTTCCGCGAGCCGCTCAAGGCCCGCCACTACCTCGCTCAGCAGGCCGGCTACCTCGACGTGCTGCACGCGGGGGACGACGCCGAGGAGTGGAACCCGTCGGACTTCGGTATTGGCCTCTCACGCCGCGCCCGCGGGCTCCCCTTCTGGTTCTCGCTCGTGACCAATGGTGTCGCCGCCTACGAATCGGCGACGCAGGCCTCAATTGAGCAGGCTCTCTACGCGCAGCAGCAGATTGAGCAGCGCGAGGAGCTAGAGATGGTGCGCCCCTCGAGCCTCGGTATCGTCCTCTACCGCCGTCACGGCTGGACTGACGCCGACTACAACGCGTGGAGCGAGCGGTTGCTGCGCGAGCAGCTGGCCTTCGTTACCCCCACGAAGTGGGAGGGGGAGACGGTGGCCCGCCTCGCGTTCCTGCACCCGGACACCAGCTACGAGCTGATTGACCAGATCCTGGACTCAATGACCGCCTAGCGGTCCTTGAGCAGTGGGTCGGCGGGGTTGCGCTGGGCGTCGCCGCGCAGCCCCTGTCGACGCCAGGCCAGTCCCGAGAGGGCTTCCAGGACCACCCGGTTGCCCAAGTAGGCCGTGACTTCGGCGTGGTCGTATGGGGGCGACACTTCGACCACGTCCATGCCGGCCAGCGGCACTTCCATGGCGATACGGCGCACCGCGTCCAACAGCTGACGGCTCGTGAGACCGCCCGGTTCGGGCGTACCCGTGCCCGGTGCGGCGCCCGGGTCGACGACGTCCACGTCAACCGACAAAAAGACCGCGTCACAGTCGGTCATGGCAATGGTGAGTGCTTCGTCGAGCACGGCGTCGAGGCCGCGGGCCACGATCTCGCCCATCTCAAACGAGCGCATGCCCTGCTCGGCCATCCAGTGCAGCGTTTCGGGCTCGGGCCAGTAGCCGCGCAGACCAATCTGCAAGAAGCGGTCACCGCGGCAGGCGCCCGACTCAATGAGTCGGCGCATGGGGGTGCCGTGGCCGTGGAGTGAACCGAACTGCGTGTCACCGGTGTCGGCGTGCGCGTCGAAGTGGATGACCGACACGCGACCCCAGCCCACGTGCCGAGCGATACCGGTCACGTCGGGCAGGGCAATGGTGTGGTCACCACCGAGAATGATGGGTACGACGCCCGCAGCGGCCACGGTCGTGACGCGGTCTTCCAGTAGCGCCAGCGAGCGCTCCGTATCACCCGAGGGCATCTCCACGTCGCCGAGGTCCACGACGCCGAGATCCACTAAGGGGTCGACACCGAGCGCCATCGAGGGACGCATGCCGTCGTGGGGCAAGTAGTCAGTCGTGCGAATGGCCTGCGGGCCAAAGCGGCAACCCGATCGGTGGGACGTGCCGCCGTCAAAGGGAGCGCCGATAATGGCCGCCCCCGCCGACTCCCACTCGAAGGGGACGTCGGGGTCGGCGGCGGGAATCCCGAGGAACGTCGCGTCGGGGCCGTAGAGGTTGCCGATGCGGGTCATGCGCCGGGGGTGACCGTGGGCGTCATGCCGCTATTGAGAATCTCGACCCAGGTCTGGCCTGGGGTGAGCAAGATGGGCTGGCCCTTGGCGTCGGTGTACTGGATGACGTCAGACTTCGAGGGGCCACGCTTCCAGGTACCGACGATTTCCTTGCCGTCCGTGAAGACCCAGACCGTACCGCTGCCCTGCATGATGGCGTAGGAGTTCGACGCACCGAGTTCGCCGTAGTAGTTCACCGACATCACGACGACGTTCTTCGGTGACTCGATGACGCCGTTACCGGTGCGGTCCACGGGCACCGCGGGCGAGAAGTCGTTCATGCCGCGGTTCCACGAGTTCGTTGCCGGAACGTAGGTCCACGTCACGGGGTAGATACTCGGGAAGGGCACGACCACGCGCTTGACGGGCGTTCCCGTGGCGGTGGCGCCGTCGGCGCGGTACTGGAACAGTGGCGGTGGTGGGGTATGGTCCGTGGCGAGCGCGAACAACTTAGGTCCGATGCCGACCAAGTTATATGGGGGGACCTTGTTCGGGTCACGCCACATGGCCGAGCCGGCCGCGTTTTCGTCGATGATCTGCACCGGAGCGGTCGAGATCGAATTCACCGCGTACTGCGCGCCGCCCGAGTAGACGAAGAGGCCCTTGAGGGGCCAGACGATCTGGGTGTCGGTGGGGCGCACCGAGCGGACCGGCTCAATGCGGGCGGGGGCGTTCTGATTGAAGATCGCCGCCAGTCGGGTGATGCCGCCGTTGACGATTTCTTCGTAGACGACGTCAGCCTCGTTCACGCCCCACTGCGGCAGGGAGTTGGGGTCGTTCTCAATCTTGACGGTCATAGCCGGACGGTGCAGAGCGGCCCCACCGGGGTCGGGCAGACCGGTCAGGGGGGCCACCGGCACGGGTGACGTCGTGGGGGTCGGAGCAGAGTGACTGCCGCAGGCACTGAGCCCCAGGGCGGCGGTAACGAGTCCCGAACTCAAGAACAGGGCGCGACGAGCAGAGGTTTTCATACCCCCAACTTACCCACTGCCTAGGTCGTGGTGTTCAGCGACTTCCAGATAACGGTGTGGGGCAGACCGGTGTACGGGCTCAGATGTTCCGAGCCGGGCACCAGTTGCCACCCTTGACGTCGGTAGAAGGCCAGGGCGGTATCACGGCCGTTCGCCCAGATCTCGCGTGCGCCATCGTGCCAGGCCGCCTGTTCGAGTCGGTCCAGCAAGGCGGCGCCGTAGCCCAGCCCCTGGACATCGAAGTGGGTTGCCAGGTAGCGCAGCTGGTGCGCCGGCACCGTCTCGTGCAGTGGCGACACGGAGGCGTAGATCGAACCGCACACAACGAGCTGGTCGTCGAGAAAGCCCGCGAAGTGTCGCGCGTCCCCGTCGTGGTCGCGAGGGTCCGACACGTCGACGGCGGGGTCGTTCTCGCGCAGGACGAGTCGGCGCAAGTCGTAGAGGGCTTCGGGGGCGACAGTGCGAATCGACAACGTCACAGTGGGCGCACCATGGGCTGGAAGGCGAGATCGGGATGCTCGTCGGGGGTTTGGGGCTCGCCGTTGTCGACAAAGCCAACCTTTTCGTAGAAGGCGTGGGCCCGTGGTGACTGTGACGACACGAAGAGGTGCAGCGAGGCGCCGCCATCACCGCGCGACCATTCGGCAACTGCGTCAATGAGTGCCGCCGCGGTGCCGTCACCGCGCGCGCTGGGCGTCACGTACATGCCCCACAGCCAACGCTGGGGCGAGTCGGCCGGGTCGTGGTCATTGGTGCCGCCGCGGGCCATGCCGACGACAACACCGTCGCGTTCGGCGATGAAGGTGGTGGGGGCACTGGCCATCTCAACCCACTTCTCCTCCGGCCACGCCGCCACTTCTTCGTGCGTTGATCCGAACGACAATGGCGCGTCGAGCAACGCCTCGAGGCGAATGGCGCGCAGCGCCAGCGCGTCGGTCGCGGTCGTGTGGCGAGCAGTGGCGCTCACGACGTGGCCTCGCGACGCTTGGGAAGTCGGGCGGAGTAAATGGAGTAGCCGTCAACTTGGCGACTCACCGCGGTGGCGATCAACGTCGCCAGCATCATCGGCAGGGCGAGCGTGAAGCCGCTGAAGGTCAGTTCCAACACGAGTACCAGTCCCGACAGCGGCGCCTGCATCGCGGCGCCGATCATGGCGGCCGCCCCGATCAGTGCGAAGGCACCCACGGGACTCCCCGGCCAGAAGTGGATCCAGGCCGTGCCGGCCAGTGCGCCAAAGACGGCCCCGGTAGCGAGAAAGGGGGTAAAGACACCACCGGCCGCACCGCTGCCGAGGGTCAAGATTGTCACCAACGGCTTGAGTATCCAGAGCAGGGCCAGAATGCCGAGGCCGCCAAGACCGAAAAAGGCGTCGTGGGCCATGTCCTTGCCGTTACCAAAGAGCTGGGGCCACCAAATGCCCAGAACACCGACAACACCGAAGGCCGCGGGCATCGCCCACAACACGTGGAGACCCTTTGGTCGAAGTACCGACGCCCACCCGATGAGACGGATGTAGCCCACGGAGAGAAGGCCAATGGCCACGCCTCCCACGACGGACCACGTGAGCAGCGACGCCGAGCTCTGGTAGGTCGGTAGATGCGCGTAGGTGGGGCTCGCCGACAGCGACAGGTAGGCCGTGCCCGTTGCGACCAATGAGCACAGCAATGCCGGCATCACGGTCGGGATAGTGAAGCTGCCGAGCAAGACTTCCGCGGTGAAGATTGCCCCGCCCAGGGGCACGTTGTAGACGCAGGCCAATCCGGCGCCGCCACCACAGGCCACCAGCAGACGACGCTGCGCGGCGCTCAGCCGGAACCACTGCGAGAGCACCGAGCCCGCGGCCCCACCCATCAATTTCGGGGCGGCCTCGCGACCGATGGAAGCACCGAAACCAATAACGATTTCCGAGACAACTGAGGTCAACGCGCTGCGGCGAATACCGAGCTCGCCAGTGCCGTTCCACACCGCTTCGTCAATTTCCGAGTGCTCGTGCCCGAAGTAGCGACGAATCAGGTACCAGGCGCCCGCACCAAAGCATCCGGCGATGAGCAACATACCCACACGGCGCACGTCCGACGTCGCGGCCACCGCGTTGGTGAAACTCCCGCCACGGTAGTGGAAGGCCACGCGCTCAGCGATCTGCAAGATGCCCATGAGGCCGTCACCAATGAGGCCCGTAATGACACCGGTAAGGAGCACGGCGAGCCAGAAGACTGGAGTCAGAGCGGCGTCCCCGTCACCCGTGACGTTGGGCTGCTCCATCGCGCCACGGCCTGACGCAATGCGGGACTTGATTAATGGCTGCGGGACCCGAAGGCGCTCGCTCTCACCTTTTTCCGTTGACATAACGCTCCCTCAACGCACCAGCGTAGTTTGGCCCTAGTGCGCGATGATCGTCGGTGAACCGAGCAATTCGCGGGGCTCGCCCACAATCGCTGTCGCTCCCGCGTCAATCAACTCGGCGGTGTCACCGAAGCCCCAGGTCACGCCGACGGCCTGCACCCCGTGACGTCGCGCACCCTCGACGTCGTAGCGGCGATCGCCGACCATCCAACACGTCGCGGGGTCAATCGCCGGCCACGCGGCCATCGCGTCGGTCATGATTTCGTACTTGTCCGACTGGCGCAGGCCCACGTCAGCACCGGCAATGCGGTCAAAGAGATCGGCAACACCGAGGTGCGTCAACATGGTCACCGCGAAGTCCACCCGCTTGGCCGTGGCCACGGCGAGGTGCACGCCTCGTTCGCGCAGCGTGTGCAGAACCGTTGCCATGTCCGGATACAACGTGGCGGCCAGGACGCCCTCGTGCTCGTAGTACGCGCGATAGCGCTGAACCGCGTCATCCAGGGCGTCGTCGGCGACACCGAGTAAGGCGAACGAGTGCCACAGGGGCGGGCCAATGAGGTTGCGCAGCTGTTCGGGCGATGCCGTTAGACCGAGGTCGTTCAGTGTCGCGCGAAAGGAGTGGAAGATGCCTGGTGACGAATCAACCAACGTGCCATCGAGGTCGAAGAGGACCCTCGTTGGCGCGTCGAGGGTCGACACGCTTTAGCGGTGTGCTTCGAGCAGCGTGACCACTACGCCCAGTGCGAAGAGCACGAAGGGGGGCACGATGTTCTTGGGGGCGTCCTTGACGCGGAGGTGCGCGATGATGGCGCCGAGGAAGAACAAGGTCAGGCCAATCGCGGCAGCCAGGCCCAACCACTTCGCGGCGATACCGGCCGCAAGACCGACGCCACCGAGGATTTCGAGGAAGGCCAAGATCTTCACGAAGGAGTCCTTGACGCCGACGTGCGTAAGGCTGGCAATAACCTGCGGATTCTTGGTGAGCTTGCCGGAGGCCGAACCCACCGCAATCAACGCGTAGAAGCCACCAATGAGATCGAGTGCGAGGCGCATCGTGTTCCTTCCTGGCGCTCGAGATGAGCGCAGACGATAGACACCCTCATTCTACGACAGGCCCTCGCACCGAGTGTGCCAGGGCGCCAGTCCTAAACTGCAACGATGCCACGTGACGTCGCCAAGGGGCGCACTATTGACCTGACGCTCATCGTGCTCGCCGCGATCTGGGGCTCGAGCTACCTCGCCGCTAAGAGCCTGCTCGGCGTCTTCAGTGTGGCCGGACTTCTGTCATTCCGCTTCGCCCTCACCACACTGGCCCTGGTGCTGCTGTGGCTCACTCGCCGCCGGCCCGTCCAGCGCCGCGAACTGCAGATCGCGCTCGGACTCGGGCTTATTCAGGCCGTGGTCTTCACCGTTGAGACCCTGGGGGTGAGCCGCACCAGTGCGGCCAACGCCGGCCTCATCATTTCCATCACAATCATCTTCACGCCAATCGTGGAGAGTCTGGCAAAGCGGTCGTGGCTCCCTGTCCCCTTCTTTGTCGCTACCGCTACGGCGCTACTCGGCATTGGGCTTTTGGTGACCAGCCAAGGACTCCACCGGCCGTCGCTCGGCGACCTCCTCATGCTGACGGCCGCCGTGGTGCGCAGCGTCCACGTCACGTGGATGGGTCGGCTCACCAAGGGCCACGACTACGACTCACTCTTTCTCACTATGGTGCAGTGCGCCCTCTGCTTCGTCCTCTTTAGTGTGGTGGGCGGCGCCAACGCCCTGCACCAGGCCGGCCACCTTCACCCGTCACAGTGGTTCGCGGGGTGCTTCCTGGGTGTGGTGTGCAGTGCCGTGGGGTTTGTGGTGCTGCTCTGGTCAGTGCGGCTCACCAGCGCTTCGCGGGTGTCGCTGCTGCTCGGCACCGAGCCACTGTGGGCCGTGGTCGTGGCCCTGGTGGTCGGCCACGAAGTGATCGGCCTCGTTGGGGTGATTGGTGGCATCGTGATTATCGCCTCCACCTACGCCGCCCAGGGAGTTGAGCAGCGACACCGCCTCGCGACGTACTAGGACTCGACGAAGGTCGTTGGTCGAGCCGCGTCGATGGCAGCGAAACGCTCGCGCATAATGGCGATGGCCTCGGGGTTCTGATCAATCAGGACGAAGGGGCGATCGCTCTTGAGCGCGACCGCGCCGAGCGTGCCACTTCCCGCGAAGAAGTCCAGCACCCAGTCGCCCGGTTGGGTGCTCGCCTGCACCATGCGACGCAGCACCCCTTCGGGCTTTTGTGTGGGGTACCCGGTCTTTTCCTTGCCCATGGGCGAGACGATCGTGTGCCACCAGACGTCGGTCGGGAGCTTGCCGCGCGCGACCTTTTCTGGGGTCACCAGTCCCGGAGCCATGTAGGGCTCGCGGTCCACCTCGGTCGAGTTGAAGTAGTAGGTGACGGGGTTCTTGACGTAGACGAGAATCGTGTCGTGCTTGGTCGGCCACTTACTAGTGGCCCGGGCGCCGTAGTCGTAGGCCCAGATGATTTCGTTGAGGAAGCAGTCACGACCGAAGAGGGCGTCGAGCAGCACCTTGGCGTAGTGGGCCTCGCGGTAGTCGAGGTGCACGTAGAGCGTGCCGGTGTCGGTGAGTAGACGCCACGCCTCTTCGAGACGGGGTTCAAGAAAGGCCCAATAGTCGGCGAAGGCGTCGTCGTAAGAGGTGACGAGCGTCTTGACACTCTCGTAGCGCTGCCCCTTGAAGCCGAGGCGGTTCCCGGTTTCTGACCGACGTGTGCGTAGCGTCGTGCGCACCTGCTTGCGACCCGTATTGAAGGGAGGGTCGATGTAGATCATCTGAAAGAACGAGTCGGGCAGCGTCGACAAAATTGTCTGGTTGTCGCCAACAAAGACGTAGTTGGAGTCGTTGCTCAGCGTCACGCTGCTCATGTTAACAATCACGGGTGGCCTGACCACCCAGCGACCTACTCGGCGTTCGCGGCCACCGGAGCGGGTGCGGCGGCCGGTCGGGCCACCGGTCCGGTCGGCAAGAACAGCGCCGGCACAATGGCCAGAACAATTGAGCCAAACGACCACCAGAACGATGTGCCGAAGGCCTTGGCCAACGACTGCAGTTCCGTCAACGTGGGGCGGCCCACGCCGGCCTGCACCATGGCGCCAGCCTGGTGACCCAGTCGTGTTGTGATTTGACCTTCGAGCACCACGGCGAAGATGGCCACACCAAGGGAACCACCAATCTGACGAATGATGTTGGTCGCCGAGGAGGCTCGTGGAATCGCGGCGTGGGTGAGGTTGCGGTAGGAGGCGGAGAAGATGGGCATCATGCCGAAGCCCAGACCAATACCGCGCAGCAACAAGGCCAGCGCCAGGAAGGTGTAGCTCGTCGTCGCGCTCACCGTGGTGTAGAGCAAAGTGCCCAGCGCCATCAGACTCATACCAAAGACGGCCACCCAGCGGGGTCCGTACTTGTCGGCCAGCGCGCCCGCCGAGCGCATCACCAGTGCGGCACCGATGCCCTGGGGGGCCATTAACAGACCGGCCTTCCAGGCGGCCTCGCCGCGGTCAATCTGGTAGTAGAGCGGGAGCAAGAACATGGTGCCGTAGAGGGTTGCCCCGATAAGGAAAATGCCAACCGACGAAACGGAGAACGTGCGGTCCTTGAAGAGACGCAGGTCCATCAGGGGTTCGGGCGCACGCAGTGACCGCCACGCGAACAACGCCGTCAGCATCGTTCCCGAGATGAGCGAGCACCAAACAGAGCGGCCGTGGAAACCGCCGGTCACACCGACTTCGCTGAGGCCGTAGACAATCAGGGCGAGGCCCGGGCTCAGCAACGCAAAGCCAATACCGTCGAATCGGTGGTCGCGGTCTTGCTCCGACGGGGCCAGGTTGGTGCGTGAGTACCAAAGGGCGATCAGGCCAATAGGCACATTGACGATGAAGATCCAGCGCCACGAGGTGTTGGAAACAATCAAGCCGCCAAGGACGGGGCCGAGGATTGGTCCGAGCATCTGCGGGATGCCGATTACGCCCATGACGCGACCAATCTTCTGCGGTCCGGCGGTGCGGGCCATGATCGCCTGACCAACGGGCATAATCATGCCGCCACCGAAGCCCTGGAGGACACGGAAAATAATCAAGCTGTCGGCCGACCACGCGCAGGCGCACAGGGCCGAGCCGATGACGAAGAGGGCCAGCGACGTCATGTAGACAGTCTTGGCACCGATGCGGTGGATCGCCCAGCCCGAGACGGGAATGACGACGGCGAGTGACAGCAGGTACCCGGTGGTGACCCACTGGACAGTGCTCACCGGAGCGTGGAAGTCAATGCTGAGGGTGCGAAGAGCGACGGCCACGATGGTGGTGTCGAGGATCGCCATGATGGTGCCGAGGACAACAACAACGGCGGCAGCGATGACGGCCGGTTCGAGCCGCTCTTTCGTGGATGAAGACATGAGGAATCCCGATTTCGTTGAGGAGGTGCCCTCAGCGTACCGGCGAACATGGGCTAGTCAAGCATCCACCTCGAGGCCTGACACGAGCGTGCCATCGCCGAAAAACAAAATCCCCCGCGAGTCCGAAGGGGGGAACGGACTCGCGGGGGACGTCAGCGGTGACTAGTTGAAGCTTGCGCCGTTGGCGGGAGCACCACCAGGTGCGCCACCGGCAGGCCCACCGACGGGACCAGCGCCGAAGCCGCTGATCGTCGTGATGACCTGGAAGGAGCTATTGAGCTCCACCGTCTCGTAGCTGCCATCAGCGAGGGCAATGTGGGCCTCGTAGGGGTACCCACCCTGCGCGTTGGACTCGATACGAACGATGCTCGCACCGGAGGGCAACACGGCGTTGACCGCGGACGTGGCGGTGGCCAGGTCGGTACCGGTGACGAGGGTTTCGCCGGGACCGTGCGTCATGGTGGCGGGGTTGGGCTGACCGGCCGGTGGCGTTGGTGCGGGCGTGCTGGTTGCCGAGTGCGACGGTGTCGTGGCGGCACCGGCGATTGACAAGGCACCAACGCCAACGCCAATTGATGCCGCGCTGACGGCGACCATCATGGCCACTTTGTTGAGGGAACGCTTCATTGGAACTCCTAACTTGTTGACCACGGTGATCAACGGTCATCATCCTGCAGCGTCAAGATAAGAGCGCTGCCGTGCAGTCTCTAATCAGTTCGTAAGAGTGAGTGCGGCGCCAACCTTCCACCAATTTCGTAGTGGGACAACCGGAAGGCCGTCTTGCAATCTCGTGAAGCGAGGGCGTGGGCACCGGAGGACAACCCAGTGTTATCCGCTGACATTGAGTGGTGGACGCGACCGTTGGGGCGTTTGGCGCTGGTCGTCCATAATGATGAAATGAGTGGTGCAAACAAGGAACCGCCGTGACGATAACGGCGAGTGAAGCGAGAAGGAATCTGTTCTCTCTGATTAAACGGGTCAATGATGATCGTCAGCCCATTGAAATCACCTCGTGTCGAGGGGATGCCGTGCTGATGTCGTGCGCCGACTACGACGCGCTTACTGAGACCGCTTGGCTGTTGCGCTCACCGGCCAATGCCACACGGCTTATTGAAAGCCTTCACCGGGCGCATGACAAAGCGTGATATGCGTTTCAGCGGAGATTTAGCCTGAATACGTTGGTTTCGCGTTGCTCGAACCCCACCTTGCGATACAGCGCGTTGGCGGCGACTCGTGAAGGCCGCGAGGTCAGATCCACCGTCTTGGCGCCAATCGAAGCGGCGTGCGCCAGTGCCGCTTCGGTGAGCGCAACACCAACGCCCTGACCACGAACGGCTTCGTCCACGATGACGTCCTCGATCCAGGCCCGCAGTCCCGTCAGAATCGGAAAGGTCGCCAGGGTCAGCGTTCCAACAATCGTGTCATCAATTGTCGCAATGAAAAAGACGTTGCTCTCGGCCGACACAATGGTCTCGAGCTGGTCCAGCGTGAGCGGCCCCGAGCTCGATGAGAGCTGAGGGATGAGCGCGTTCATGGCGACAAGGAGCGCCTCGTCAGCGTGCGTTACTCGGGAAATTTTCATTACTCACCTCGCCAGACGGGACGTCGCACATCATCGTAGAAGACGGGGTGTGTGGGATTCTCAATGGCAGAAAAAATGTCTGGCACCCACCGTGGTGCCCCGATGGTGTCGGCCGGCAGGGCGTCCCGTCGAAACCAGCCGGCGTCGAGTGTCTCCAGCGGGTGCGGCCGTAATTCGCCGCCCACGGGACGACAGAGGAAGAGCAGTGAGTAGAGCGGGATCCGCGACAGGCCCAAGCGCATGCCGTCCAGCACGCCAATCAGGCGCACCACCTCGACCTCGATGCCGGTCTCTTCCCGCACTTCCTTAATCACGACCTCGGGAGCCGAATACCCAACGTCGGCCCAGCCGGTGGGATAGAGCCACGCGCCGGAGTCCGACCGCTGAATGAGGAGAATTTCTCCCTCGCCATTGGCCACGATGGCCCCAACCGCCACCTTTGGGGTGACGTAGCCCGCGGGGCCGGGCTGGGCGCCCTCGCCCCACCGTTCGATGTAGCGCGGAGCGTCGAGCGCCGTCTCGCCGTCCGCGGCGGCGGCAATATCTGCGGCCACGCTCAGAATCTCTTCGTAGCGCTCGCGCTCGTACCCGCTCTCAGTGAAGGCGAGACCGGTCTGCGCCAGCGCGGCCAGCGACTCCGCCCATCGGCGAAGATCCGCTTCGTTGGCGCCGGCCACGACCCTTACGCCAGCGTGGCGTCGAGTACTTCGTCGAGGTCACCCACCAGGCCGGTGTAGAAGGCCCCGAACTCGCCGTAGAGCGTGGAGGCCTCGTCAAAGCGCATCGTGTAGACGCAGTCCTTGAGGTCGTCGGGACGCACGCCGAAGAGGGTGACACCCCACTCCCAGTCGTCGAGGCCAGTGGAGCCGGTGACGACCTGGATAACGCGACCCTTGAAGTCGCGGCCGGACTTGCCGTGCTCGCGCATCAGTGCGTCGCGCTCCTCGTAGGGCAGGGCGAACCAGTTCTTCTCTTCACCGCGCTTCTTGCTCATCGGGTAGAAGCAAAACGCCTTCATGTCCGACGGTGGCAAGACGGGATAGAGACGGGCGTTCAGCATCGCCTCGGGCATGCCCGCGGCGTACTCGGAGACTTCGGTCACCGAGACGTAGGACTCCGAGATCGTCAGACCGGCGGCCTGAATCTTGGACTGAAAGCGGCGTAGATCCCACAGGTCTTCACCCAGCACCATAAAGCAGAGGTCGGCCTTGGCGCCCATGATGGCGGCAGTCACGACCTGCAGTTTGGCCTCGTGGGCCTCGCTGAGCGCCTGGTGCAAGACCGATCGCTGCACTTCACCGGTCACGTGGCAAAACAGGTGCAGGACGTTCAATCCCTTGGACGGCGTCATCGGCGTGGTGGTCATGCCTCCATGTTAGGAGTTCGGACTGCGGGGCAAATCGAGCGTTAAAGCACGAGAGCGGGGCCGAAGCCCCGCTCTCGTGCTGATGGCAGTCCGACTAGAAGTCCTCCATGCCTCCGTTGGGCATAGCGGGCAGCTTCTCTTCGGGCTTGTCCACGATGACGCACTCCGTGGTCAAGAACAAAGCCGCAATCGAGGCAGCATTCTGCAGGGCCGAGCGAGTCACCTTGGCGGCGTCAATGACACCGGCCTCAATGAGGTCCTCGTACTCGTTGGTCGCGGCGTTGAGACCGGCCGAGGGGTTCTCGAGGTTGCGCACCTTGTCGACGATGACGCCACCTTCGAGACCGGCGTTGACGGCGATCTGGTTCAGCGGGGCCTCAACGGCCTTGGCGACCAAACGAGCACCGGTAGCCTCGTCACCCGTCAGGGTCTCGGCAACAGCCAAGATGGCAGCCTGGCTGCGCAGCAGGGCCACGCCACCACCGGGGACGACGCCCATCTCAATGGCAGCCTTGGTCGTCGACACGGCGTCTTCGATGCGGTGCTTCTTTTCCTTGAGCTCGACTTCCGTGGCGGCGCCGACCTTCAAGACGGCTACACCACCGGACAACTTGGCGAGGCGCTCCTGGAGCTTCTCGCGGTCGTAGTCGGAGTCGGTGTTCTCAATCTCGGCCTTGATCTGGGCGACGCGGCCGGCGACGTCGGTAGCCGAACCGGCACCCTCGACAATCGTGGTCTCGTCCTTGGTCACGACGATCTTGCGCGCCTGACCCAGCATCTCGAGACCGGCGGTCTCGAGCTTGAGGCCAATCTCTTCGGCGATAACGGTACCGCCGGTGAGGACGGCGATGTCCTGGAGCATGGCCTTGCGGCGCTCACCGAAGCCGGGGGCCTTGACGGCGACGGACTTGAAGGTACCGCGAATCTTGTTGACCACGAGGGTGGCCAGGGCTTCGCCCTCGACGTCTTCGGCGATGATCAGCAACGGACGACCCGACTGCATGACCTTCTCGAGGACGGGGAGCACGTCGCGGATGGCGGTGATCTTGCCGGCCATCAACAGCACGTAGGCGTTCTCCAGCACCGCTTCCTGACGCTCGGCGTCGGTCGCGAAGTAGGGAGCAATGTAGCCCTTGTCAAAGCGCATACCTTCAACGAGGTCCATGTCCATACCGAAGGACTGGCTCTCCTCAACGGTGATAACGCCGTCCTTGCCGACCTTCTCGATGGCGTCAGCAATGAGCTGACCGATCTCGGTGTCGGCGGCGGAGATGCTCGCCACCTGGGCGATCTTCTCCTTGGTGTCGGCCGGCTTAGCTAGCTGCTCGAGCGACGCGAGGGCGGCCTCAACGGCGGCCTCGATGCCCTTCTTCAGCGACATGGGGTTCGCGCCAGCGGCGACGTTCTTCAGGCCCTCGCGGACCATGGCCCAGGCCAACACCGTGGCGGTGGTGGTGCCGTCACCGGCGACATCGTCGGTCTTCTTGGCGACTTCCTTGACCAACTCGGCACCGATCTTTTCGAACGGGTCCTCGAGGTCAATGTCCTTGGCGATCGACACACCGTCGTTCGTAATCGTGGGGGCGCCCCACTTCTTGTCGAGGACAACGTTGCGGCCCTTTGGTCCAAGGGTGACGCGGACGGCGTCGGCCAACTTGTTCATGCCGCGCTCTAGGGCGCGACGAGCTTCTTCGTCAAATGTGATTAGTTTCGCCATAGCGAATCCTCCTCGTGCGAATTGGCACCGTTTTGGTGCACATCCAATATTAGCAGTCTAGAGGAGAGAGTGCTAACGGCTAGCAGCCGCCGGCCACCGCCGGCACCAGCGACACCGTGGTCCCCGGGGCGAGCACCGTGTCGAGTCCGTCGAGGAAACGAACGTCCTCGTCGGCGACGAACACGTTGACGAAACGACGCAGGGCGCCCTTGTCGTCGAGCACGCGGAAGGCGATCCCGGGGTGCGCCGCGTCCACGGCAGCGATGGCTTCACGCACGGTTGTCGCTTCGACCGGTACTTCGCCGGCACCGCCGACGAGGACACGCAACTGGCTGGGGAGACGAACGATGACGCTCATTGGGCACTCACTAACTCATGACGGCGCAGCGCTGCCTCAGCGTCTGCGAGGGCGGGTGAAATTGTTGCAGTCACGGTGGCCGTTTCCGACACCGCGTCCAGGGTCTTGAGTCCGTGACCCGAGATAATGGCGACGATGGACTTGTTCGGGTCAATCGTGCCGCGACGCACCATCTGGCGCAGCGACGCGATGGTCACACCACCGGCCGTTTCGGCGAAGACGCCTTCGGTTTCGGCCAGCAGTCCAATGCACTCAAGAATTTCTTCGTCGCTCACCGATCCAATGTCGCCACCGTGGGCGCGCACTTCGTCGAGCACGTAGGGACCGTCGGCGGGGTTACCGATCGCCAGCGACCGAGCAATCGTGTTGGGCTTCTGTGGCGTCACGACCTCGGCGCCGGTGGCGAAGGCGGTCGCGATGGGCGAGCAGCCGGTGGCCTGGGCACCAAAGAGCACCGGTTCGGCGCCGCTGACGAGCCCCAACTCGATGAACTGGCGGAAACCCTTGGCGATCTTGGTGAACTGACTCCCCGACGCCAGTGGCACCACGACCTGGTCGGGCATTGACCAGTTGAGCTGCTCACAGATTTCGAAAGCCAGCGTCTTGGAGCCCTCGGCGTAGTAGGGGCGCAGGTTGACGTTGGCGAACGCCCAGTCCGGGTGCTCGGCCACGAGCTCCACACAGAGGCGGTTGACGTCGTCGTAGCTGCCCTCAACCCCCAACACTGTGCCACCGAAAATGGCGGTCATGGCGATCTTCGACTTCTCGAGGTCCGAGGGAATAATCGTGACGCTGGGCCAGCCGATGAAGGCGGCGTGGGCGGCGACCGAGGTCGCGAGGTTGCCGGTCGAAGCACAGGCCGCCGTCGTGAATCCCAGTCGACGGGCACTCGACAGCGCGCAGGACACCACGCGGTCCTTGAATGAACCCGTGGGGTTCCGGGTGTCGTCCTTCAACCACAGTTCCTTGACGCCCAGCACTGCGGCCAAGCGGGTGGCGCGACGTAGCGGCGTCCACCCCGCACCGAGGTCGACGGGGGCCTCGCCCGGGTCGGGCAGAAGGGCGCCGTAGCGCCAGATGGAGTTGGGGCCGGCCTCGATGCTCTCGCGTGTGACGACACCCTTGGCGGCCGTCAGGTCGTAGTCGACCTCGAGGGGGCCAAAGCAAAACTCGCACGAATACCGTGCTTCAGTCGGATAGGTTGCGCCACATTCGCGACACAAAAGCCCAATAGCGAAACTCATAGTCTTAAAATCCCTTTCATCGTTCGGGCTTTGGCACCTGGTGTGACAGGAAATCCTGGGGCTCACACTGGTTGTCGCGACTTCATAGGGCCCGCCCCTCAGTCGCTCTTGATGACACTTCTATTGTGCCCACTTTAGTGGGGGGTGTCAAATGCCGGTACGCGTTCTAGGGTGGGCGCGTGACTTCGCACGCCCCCTGGACGCTCTCGCCGAGCGAGATTGAGTCCTCGCTCGAGGCCGTGCGGGCCGCCTCGTTGCGCGCCGACGTCATCATTCCCGCCAAGAACGAGGCCACCACCATTGGCGCCGTTCTCGACGCCGTGATTGCCGCTGGCGAGCTCGTGGGCGAAGTGGTCGTGGTCAACGATCACTCCGAAGACGACACCGCGGTGGTCGCGCAACGTCACGGGGCTCGCGTGATCACCCTGACCGCAGAGACCGGCAAGGGCCAGGCGTTACGGGCCGGCGTGGCGGCCACTTCGAGCCCCTACGTCGTCTTTCTTGACGCGGACGTCTTGAATCTCACGTCGTCGTATCTGCCGCGGCTCCTCGCCCCCTTCGCCGTACGGGACAACGTGGCGATGGTGAAGGGGTATTACGTACGCCCCCTTCACGACATGCCCTCGGGTGGCGGTCGCGTCAACGAGCTCGCCGCTCGCCCCATTTTGTCGCTGCTCTACCCCGGACTCGGCGAAGTTCGTCAGCCCCTGGCCGGAGAGACGGCACTCCGTCGAGACGTTCTTGACGCCGTCGGTATTGCCGATGGCTACAGCGTCGAGATTGCCCTCTTGCTGGACGTCGCCGCACGATACGGTGGCGCGGGCATTGCTCAAGTGGACCTCGGCACGCGTCGCCACCGCAACCGCCCGCTCGAGGAACTGCGCCCGATGGCGACCGAGATTCTGCGACTGGCTCTCACCCGCTACGGGGTGACGCTCCCGTCGGACTAGAGGCCGGCGTTCGGGCCGAGGATGACGACAATGTCGTCGCCCAGTGCACCGGGCACGATGTTGGACGCGGGCATCGGGGCCAGCGACGTGGCGGGCACCTTCAGCACGGTGGCAATCTGCTGGCCGGCCCAGGTGTAGCCAGACTTCCAGTAGATGACGGTGGCACCAACGTGCGGACCATTGATGGGAGCCAGTGTGTCCCACCCGAGCGTCTGAAGACGCTCGGTCAAGGTGCGCGCGAGACCGTGGATACCTGATCCGTTGGCCACCTGCACCGAGACCGACGACAGCGGCACGTGAATTGGTGGAACAGTCGTCGTCGTTGCCGTGTGGTGCGGAGCACTCGTGGAGGGCGCGGCCGACGACGTGGTCGACGACGAAGTCGTTGCGTGGACGAACGTGAATGCGGCAATGACGAACAGCACGAGGATCACCACAACGACGGGAAGTCGAGGCTGGTAGTGGGAACCACTGGTGGGCGACTGGCGTTCCGGCGAGGTGCTCATAACTCCCAGCCTATTACCCGCTGCTCAATCTTCACTAACCTGTATGGCTATTGCCGGTGTAGCTCAGGGGCAGAGCAGGCGATTTGTAATCGTCAGGTCGGGGGTTCAATTCCCTCCACCGGCACGCTGAGTGGCTCCCGCCACTCCGTGAACAGAGGAGGAGTTGTGAAACTCGCCCAGTACGTCACCGCCACGCTCAAGGAATTCCGAGCGTTCGCGCTCAAGGCCAACGCCATTGACTTGGCGATCGGTGTGGCTATTGGTTCGGCCTTTACGGCCGTGGTGCAGTCCATCGTGGCGGGACTCTTCACCCCACTCATCGCGGCGATCTTTGGTCAGGCCAGCTTCGCCAATCTGTCCATCACCATCAACGGCAGCAAAATCCTCTACGGCCTGTTCATTAACGCCTTCGTGACGCTCCTCATGGTCGCCGCCGTGCTGTTCTTCTTTGTAGTTAAGCCGATCAACGCGCTCAAGCGTCGCCTTGGCCACGACACGCCGGCACCGTCAATGGCACCGTGCCCGGCCTGCCTCACTTCAATCAACGTGGCGGCGAAGCGCTGTCCGTCCTGCACCGAAGTGCTCAGCGAGAACTGGGCACCGATTCCGTAGCGAAGACCTCGGTCATGCTCGGGCCGTCGCTGCGGGCGTAGCCCCGAAAAACGACCGAGACCGCTTCCGCGTGACGCGTGAGCAGGAGCTGGGTGAGGTGGCTCGCCACCAGCGCTCCGGACGGCGCAGTCGCGCCGACTTGCACGACTTCCACCTGATGAAGGCGGTCGCTCACGAGCGTAGAGGCGATCACCCCTAACTGTGTGGAAGATGCCTGGTGCAGCACACCAATCAGTGTCAGCGCTGTTTGGCTGCTGGGCGTCTTTCGCCATTGTGCGTAGAGAACGAGTGGCTTGACGAATGCGTACGACTGGCCGTCGCTGTATGAAGTACCTTTCCCGGTCGCCAGGGTGTTCCACCCGGCGAAGGTGTAGCCAGGGTTCGAAAAACTCGGCGACAGATTGACAAACAGCGTGAGTGGCGTTGGCGCACTTTCGGTTTCTGTTGCATAGGTCCGATCCTGTGCGGAGCGATTCTCTTCAAACGTCACTGCAACAAAAGCCGGGGCCCACTGAGCGAAGAGACTTATGTCCTGCTTGAAAGAAAAAGTGGCCCCATTTGCGTACGAGGTTCCTGTTCCGTTGGCATTGGTATTCCAACCTGAGAAGACTTCTGTCCCATTAGAAAAGGATGGCGAAAGTTGTGAGAAGGCGGTGAGCGCTTTGGAGCTCGCCGAGACTTCGTATGCCTTCAACTGTGGTCCACTTTGTGAATTCTGGAAGAAAGTCACCGTGTGGGTCACTGGCACCGCAGATGCCCCAACCGGCAGAAGTGGCATGACTGCCCCAAGCAGAAATGCGAATACGGCTCGTTTCACAGCCCCTCCCATTGCTCACTACTTTTGCAGCCAGTTTGATTCACTGACCTTTCGTGATGCTACCCACAACGGTCGTGAACTACAAGGAGTTCTACCGGTTGTGCAGTGCGCGCTGGCGTGCCACCTCAAACGCCGCAATGGAGACAGCGACACCGGCGTTCAGCGAGACAATCTTGCCGATCTGCGGAATCGACACCACCGCGGCACAACGCTTGCGCGTGAGTGCGGCCATGCCGTTTTCTTCGCCGCCCACAATGAGTGCCACGGGAGTTGAGCCGAGGTCGAGGTCGTAGAGGGAGTCCTTCGATTCCCCAGCCAGACCCACCGTCAAGATGCCGGCCTTGTTCATCTGGTCGATCGCCGTTGGGATGCCACCCACGTCGCTAAACGTGAGGTACTCAATTGCGCCGACCGCCGTCTTGGTGACCGTGGGCGAAATACGCGCGGAGCGGTGACGGGGCACGACAACACCGGTGACACCAGCGCCATCGGCACTTCGCAACATCGCGCCCAGGTTGCGGGGGTCAGTGACGCCATCGCAGACCAGCAAGAAGGGGTTGGGCTGCTGCAACATCTCGTCAAGCGGCACCGTGTCGAGACGTCCGGCAATCGCCATGACGCCCTGGTGACCTTCGGTGCGGGCTTCGCGGTCCAGGCGGGCCATTGAGACGAGCTGGGTGGGCACGCGCTGGCGCTGGGCCTCGCGCTCGATGGCGTCGAGAATTTCCGAAGGGTCCTGGGCGTCGGCGATGTAGATGCGTTCGATGCGACGACGGCGCGCCTTCAGCAGCTCGAGGACGGCGTGGCGGCCTTCGACCTGCTCACCGCCGAGTCCTTCCTTGTCGCGCGACACGGGACGCTGGCCCACTTGGCGGCCCTGCATAACACGGCCTCCCTGCTTTGTGGGGCGGCCACCAGTGTTTCGTCGGGGTGCGGGACGCGGGCTCATTGAATCTCCTCTAGCAATACCACGGCGCTTGCCGCAAGACCTTCGCCTCGACCTATGGCGTCGAGGCCTTCTGTGGTGGTGGCTTTTACCGACACCGGCACGCCCACCACGGCGCTCAATTCGTCGCTCATCGCGGGCATAAACGGGGCGAGCTTCGGGCGCTCGGCCACGATCGTGATGTCCGCCGACATGACGCGGTAGTGGGCATCGCGCAGACGGGCGAGAACGCCCTCGAGCAGCACGCGAGACGACACCCCAGCGAGCGACGCATCGGTGTCGGGAAAGTGCCGACCCAGATCGCCCAGTCCGGCCGCGCCCAGTAAGGCGTCGCACAGGGCGTGGGTGGCCACGTCGGCGTCGGAGTGTCCGACGAGTCCTGGTCCCTGTGGGAGGTGCACCAGGCCGAGCCACAGTTCGCGAGCGGGGTCGTCGCTGACACGGTGCACGTCGTAGCCGTGGCCAATACGCATCGCGCTCCTCCCCTGTCCGAGACGACGTTCGTCACCGGGCTCCGTGATCTTTATGTTCCCATACTCACCCGCCACCGTGAGCACGCGCCCACCGGTCGCTTCCACCAGGGCGGCGTCGTCGGTGGCGTCGTCGCCCCGCGCGTGGGCGGCGCGCAGTGACGCCAGGTTGAACGCTTGAGGCGTCTGCACCGTCACGAGTCCCTCACGGGGTACCGTCTCGACCACGACGTCACCGGCCACGCGCTTGATGGTGTCAGAGATCGCGAGGGCTGGAATCACGGCGTCGGCGCCATCGCGGACGCCGGCCACGACGCGTTCGAAGAGAGCAGCGGACGCCAGCGGACGAGCGGCGTCGTGAATGACAACGATGGTCGCGTCGCCGACTTCGGCCAGACCGGCGCGGACGGAGGCGGAGCGGGTGTCGCCACCCGTCACCACGATGTCGGCGCCCTCGCCGTCACCGTCGTAGGAGGCGGGGGTCACCAAAATGACAGTCTCGGCGACACTGCGAGCGGTGGCGACGGCGTGAGCCGCTACGGTCGAACCCCCAAAGGGCAAGAACTGCTTCGGTCCGCCAAATCGGACACCGCGTCCGCCGGCCACGACGACCGCCGCGACGCGCACGACTACGGCAGCACCGAAGCGAGCTTGGCTTCTGCGGCCTCGGTGTCCACGTTCAGCGCGAAGGTCAGTTCCGAGACGAGGATCTGACGCGCACGGTTCAACATGCGCTTCTCACCCGCCGACAGGCCCTTGTCCTTGTCACGGATCGAGAGGTTTCGCACGACTTCGGCGACCTGGTAGATGTCACCGGAACGCAGCTTTTCGGAGTGGTTCTTGAAGCGACGCGACCAGTTCGTCGGCATGCGGGCTTCCTTCTTGCGCAGCACCGCGAAGACTTCTTCGACTTCCTCGTCGTTGATTACTTCGCGCAGACCCACGGCTTCGGCGTTGGCCACGGGGACCATCAGGGTCAAGTCGGTGTAGGCGACCTGCAGCTTGAGGTAGTCCTGCTTGACGTCAAACGCAGTAATTTTCTCAACCTTGAGCACCGTGCAGGCACCGTGGTGAGGGTAGACGAGACGATCGCCCTTCTTGTACTTGTGCGTGGCCATAGACCGAAGTTCTCCTCAATGAGCAGTCGCCAGAAGGCGAAAGGGGATTACCTATTCTACCGCACTTTTCCCACAGGCGTGTCAGTGGGCCCCGTAGGGCCCACTGATCGCTTAGGCCGTGGGTGCAGCGTCGTGGAAGTCCACCGATGGGGGCAGGCCTTCCACGCCTTCGAAGCTCAGTTCGGGGCCGTTTTCGCCCTCGACCACGTCAACGACGATGGTCTGGGGAGCGTGGAACTCCTTGAACAGAATCTTCTCGCTGAGGACGTCTTCGACGTACTGCTGGATGGCGCGACGCAGTGGTCGAGCACCCAGTTCGCGGTCGTAGCCCTTGTCCGCCAGGAACGACTGGGCGGCGGCCGACAGCTCGAGGCCGAGTCCCTGCTGACCGAGCTGCTCGCGCAGACGGTTGATGAACAGGTCGGCGATCTCGATGACTTCTTCCTTGGTCAACTCGTGGAAGACGATCGTGTCGTCGATACGGTTGAGGAACTCCGGACGGAAGTGACCCTTGAGCGCGGCGTGGACCTTCTCCTTCATGCGCTCGTAGCTCGCCACGTCGTCGCCCTTGCCAAAACCCATGGTCTTGCGCAGGTCGGCGGTGCCGAGGTTCGAGGTCATGATCAAGATGGTGTTCTTGAAGTCGATCTGACGACCCTGGGAGTCGGTCAGGCGGCCATCTTCGAGAATCTGCAACAGGGCGTTGAAGACGTCGGGGTGGGCCTTTTCGACTTCGTCGAAGAGCACCACCGAGAAGGGCTTGCGACGAACGGCTTCGGTCAACTGACCACCCTCGTCGTAGCCCACGTAGCCGGGGGGCGAACCGACGAGACGGCTCACCGAGTGCTTCTCCATGTATTCCGACATGTCGAGCTGGATGAGAGCGTCCTGGTCGTCGAAGAGGAACTCGGCCAACGTCTTGGCCAGCTCCGTCTTACCCACACCGGTTGGTCCCAGGAAGATGAAGGAGCCACCGGGACGCTTCGGGTCCTTGAGGCCGGCGCGGGTACGGCGAATCGCGCGGCTCAGCGCAATGATGGCTTCGTTCTGACCGATGATGCGCTTGTGGAGTTCGTCCTCCATGCGCAGCAACTTCGAGGTCTCTTCCTCGGTGAGGCGGTAGACCGGAATGCCGGTCCAGTTGGCCAACACTTCGGCGATGGTCTCTTCGTCGACGAGGTCGAAGGAGTCGCCACCACTGGCCTTGACCGTGGCGTCGAGTTCGTCCTTCTTCGAGAGGAGCTCGCGCTCCTGCTCCTCGAGGGCCTTGGCCTGTTCGAGGGCGCCCTTCTCCATGGCCGTTTCCTTGTCGGCACGAAGGCGAGCGATGTCCTCGTCGATCTTCTTCGCGGCCGGTGGCGCGTCCATGCGACGAATGCGCAGGCGACTACCGGCTTCGTCGATCAGGTCGATGGCCTTGTCTGGCAGGAAGCGGTCAGCGATGTAGCGGTCGGCCAGGTTTGCGGCAGCAATGAGGGCCTGGTCGGTGATCTTGACGGCGTGGAACTCCTCGTAGACCTCACGGAGGCCCTTGAGGATTTCAATCGTCATTGCGACCGACGGCTGGTCCACCTTGACCGGCTGGAAACGACGCTCGAGTGCGGCGTCCTTCTCGATGTACTTGCGGTACTCGTCGATGGTGGTGGCACCAACGGTCTGGAGTTCACCGCGCGCCAGCATGGGCTTCAGGATTGACGCGGCGTCAATGGCACCTTCAGCGGCACCGGCGCCGACCAGCGTGTGGATCTCGTCAATGAACAAGATGATGTCGCCACGAGTGCGAATCTCCTTGAGCACCTTCTTGAGACGCTCTTCGAAGTCGCCGCGGTAGCGCGACCCGGCCACCAAGGCGCCGAGGTCGAGGGTGTAGAGCTGCTTGTCGGCGAGGGTGACGGGCACCTGACCGGCGACAATCTTCTGTGCGAGGCCTTCGACGATCGCCGTCTTACCCACACCGGGTTCACCGATGAGAACGGGGTTGTTCTTGGTACGACGGCTGAGCACCTGCATGACGCGCTCAACTTCCTTGTCGCGACCAACCAGTGGGTCAAGCTTGCCGTCACGGGCCAGCTGCGTCAGGTTGCGACCAAACTGGTCAAGCACGGCCGAGCCGCCTGAGGACTCACTGTCGCCACCCTTCGATGAAGGAGCGCTCGTGGCGCCTTCCTTGCCGGGCTGACCGGTCATCATTTGGATGACCTGCGTGCGAACACGGTTCATGTCGGCGCCGAGGTCGTTCAAGACCTGGGCGGCAACGCCGTCGCCCTCACGCACCAGGCCGAGCAGCATGTGCTCCGTGCCGATGTAGGAGTGACCCAACTGCAGCGCTTCACGCAGCGACAGTTCGAGCACCTTCTTGGCGCGGGGGGTGAAGGGAGGTGAGCCGGGGCTCGGGGTGGAGTTCGGGCCAATGGCCTCTTCGACCTTCTCACGCACGACGTCAAAGGTCACGCCAAGGGCGTCGAGCGCCTTGGCGGCCACGCCTTCGCCTTCGCGGATGAGACCGAGCAGGATGTGCTCGGTACCAATGAACGCGTGATTCAGATCGCGCGCTTCTTCTTGCGCGAGTACGAGCACGCGGCGGGCTCGGTCAGTAAATCGTTCGAACAATTGAAGTCCTTTAGTCGTTCCTGTTTTTAGTGTAATTGGTACCCGTCACATCAAATCCTGAGCGACAACGGGCCTCGAGAACCCTCCCGTTGTGGTGGAAACACCGGTGAGAGATGCCGACTATCGCCACCAACTCGCCCCCAAAGCGCGGGGGCCCGACGGAGTGGGTGAGAGGGCTGTCTAGGCTAGACGCCGTGAACCCCTACGAACACCTGCGGCTCCCCGCCGTGGAATCGGACGTCAAGAAACTCGAAGAACTCCTCGCGGCGTCCGTAGTGTTCGGCGACGAGTACCTTGACGCCGTCACCACGCACCTGATCTACGCCGGTGGCAAGCGCCTGCGCCCCCTGTTGGCCGTGGCCAGTGCCACCTTTGGTGCTCGCGAAGCCAGCCACGACGACCTCATGGGCGGCGTCGCCGTTGAATTGATGCACCTCGCCTCGCTGTACCACGACGACGTCATGGACGAAGCCGACATCCGTCGCAACGTCGCCAGCGTGAACGCTCGCTACGGCAACCTGATCGCCATCGTTGGTGGCGACTACCTGATGGCCCGCTCGGCCGGCATCGCCGCCGACCACGGTGTCGACATGGCCCGCCTCATGGCCACGACCCTGGCCTGGCTCACCCGCGGCCAGGCCTCGGAAGTCAAGACCATCTACAACACCGAGCGAACCCACGAGCAGTACTACGAAGCCATCGAGGGCAAGACCGCGGCGCTCATGGCGGCCTCCTGCCGCGCCGGGGCCATCACGGCCGGCCACAGCGACGAGGTCAAGGACGCGCTCACCGAGTTCGGTCGCTGCTTCGGCATGGTCTACCAACTGCGCGACGACATTCTCGACGTCATTGACGTCAACAACAAGCTGGGCAAGCCGGCGGGGCAGGACCTCGCCGAAGGCGTCTACAACTTGCCCACGCTGATTTCGCTGGCCTCGCCGACGCACGGCGCCGCCCTGCGCGACTTGCTGGGTGCACCACTCGATGACGAGCAGCGTGAAGTCGCTCGGGCGCTGGTGATTGCCGGTGGCGGCATCGAAGCCTCCATTGCCGCAGCCGAGGGCTTCGTTGCTCAGGCCGAAGCCGCCCTGGCGTTTGTGCCCGACGAAGCAGCACGGGCGGGCCTGTTGGCCTTCACCGAATCGCTGATTCGCGAATTCCCCGCGTACTAGTCGCGCAGCGGCTTCAGCGTCGGGAAGGCGATGACCTCGCGGATGTTTGACACGTCGGCGATCAACATCACCAGTCGGTCAATGCCAATACCGAGACCGGCCGTTGGCGGCAGACCCCACTCGAGAGACTTCACGAAGTCTTCGTCAATCTGCATCGCCTCGTCGTCACCGGCGGCCGCCAGGCGGGCCTGGTCCTCGAAGCGCGCGCGCTGGTCAACGGGATCGTTGAGCTCGGTGAAACCGTTCGACAGTTCGCGACCGGCGGCGTAGGACTCGAAGCGCTCGGTGAGCTCGGGGTCACCCTGGTGGCGACGGGCCAACGGCGAAATCTCCACGGGAAAGTCCGTGACGAAGATCGGGTTCCAGAGCTGCTCGCCGCAGGAAGCGGCCATGAGCTCTTCGAGGCAGCGGCCGGGCCCCCACGACGGGTGCGCCGTTTCGCCGTGCTCAGCCAGCAAGGCCACCAGGCGCTCGCGAGGCGTGTGCACCGACAGGTCTTCACCGCAGGCCTCCGAGACCAGCTCGGCCATCGTGCGGCGCGGCCACGGGGCCGCGAAGGAAAAGGGACGGCCCTGGTACTCGACCTCGGTCGTGCCGAGTACGTCCATTGCGACACCGGCCACCAGTTCCTCGGTGAAGGTCATCATGTCGAGGTAGTTCCAGTAGGCGCAGTAGAGCTCGAGTGAGGTGAACTCGGGGTTGTGGCGTGGGCTCACGCCCTCGTTGCGAAAGACGCGGCCCAGCTCGAAGACACGCTCGTACCCGCCGACGACGAGGCGCTTGAGCCACAGTTCGGGCGCGATGCGCAAGAAGAACTCGGCGTCCAACGCGTTGTGGTGGGTCTTGAACGGACGAGCGGCGGCACCGGTGGGAATGGCGTTGAGAATTGGGGTCTCGACTTCCATGAAGCCCTGGTCCCAGCAGCGGGTGCGGATCGCCCGCACAACGTCGCTGCGGCGCGTGAGCGCCACGCGCGTCTCGGGGTTGGCCCAAAGGTCAGCCTCACGGTGGCGGTAGCGCAGGTCGTGGTCGGCGATACCCGCCCACTTGTCACCAAAGTTGTGGAGGGCTTCGGCGAGGCGCACCCACGAAGTCACCTTGACCGAAAGTTCGCCGCGCTTGGTACGCACCACTTCACCAGTCACGCCCACCCAGTCACCCAGGTGGAGCTTGGTGAACTCCTCAAAGTCACCCGTCACGGCCGACAGGGCGAACAGCTGGATCTCGCCGCTGGAGTCACGCAGGGTGGCAAAGGCCAACTTGCCCTGGGTGCGCAGCAACATCACGCGGCCGGCCACCTTGACGGTGACGCCCGACTCTTCCCCATCGGTCAGGTGCGCGTAGGTGGTCTGCAGGTGCTGCGCAAAAGCGTCGTGGTCGAAGGTGTAGGGACTAGTCAACGTGGGGCTCCTGAATGATGTCTCTCATGAACGATACGCAATCCGTGCAGGGTTAACCACGGTTCAACGTGAGTCACACTCGTCGTGTGCGGTGCAATAAGGCTAGCCAGACCGCCGGTGGCAATCACGGTGGCCTCGCCAAGCTCCTGCTTGATTCGCGCCACCATGCCGTCGACCTGCGCGGCGAAGCCGTAGAGGACACCGGACTGAATGGACTCCACCGTCGAGCGGCCGATGACCGAGCGGGGCTCGACGAGCTCGACCGAGCGCAGGGCCGAGGCCTGCTTATAGAGGGCCTCGAGCGAAATGGCGACACCCGGAGCGATGGCGCCGCCGAGGTACTCACCGGCCGCACTCACCACGTCAAACACCGTCGCCGTGCCCATGTCGACGATGATCAAGGCGCCGTCGTAGAGGTCGTGGGCCCCCACCGCGTCAGCGATTCGGTCGGCTCCAACTTCACGAGGGTTGTCGTACAAAATCGGCATGCCCGACTTCACCCCCGGCCCGAGCACGGTGAGGGGGGTGTCAGCGAACCATCGCGCGGCCATGCGGCGCAGCTGCGTTGTGACCGCGGGCGCTGACGAGGAGATGGCGATGGCGTGCACCGTGGCCCGCACGTCGAGTCCTTCGAGGTCGAGAAGTTGACTGAGCATCATGGCGTACTCGTCCGGTGTCCGCTCGGTCAGCGTGGACATGCGCCAGTGGTAGGCCAGACCGTGCTCGCCCGACGCCCGACCGAAGCCCACAGCGTCGGGGGTGCTCAGTGAATCGCCGAAGAGGCCGATCACGGTCTCGGTGTTCCCTACGTCAATGGCCAGCAGCATGGACAGCTCCAATCTCGAGTGCAAAGTTGTCAATTAGGCGAACACCCTCAACCTCCCCGGCCACGAGGGCGCGGGCCGCGCCTCGTGCGTCGTCAGTGAGGGGCAGCAGTGTGTCGGGGTCCACCACTTCGGCGTAGGAGACAACAACACCGGCCACCTCCATCAATTCGCGCATCGCGCCGCGCAGGACGCTGGCCGGTCGACCCAACTTGGCCAACACCGCCGCCGTGCGCAAACCGGCCGAGAGGCTCTGGGCCTGCTCCAGGCCCGCGGGGCTCAGTCGGCGATTGCGACTCGAAAGCGCGAGACCGTGATCATCGCGGACCGTCGGCACCACCACAATGGTGACGTCGAGACCGAGGTCGCGCACGAGTTGCCGAACGACGGCGACCTGCTGGTAGTCCTTCTCGCCAAAGTAAGCACGACAGGGGCCTGTAATCGAAAACAGTTTGGTAACGACGGTGGCCACACCATCAAAGTGACCGGGACGATGCTCACCCTCAAAGCGCTCACTCACCCCCCGCACGTGCACCACGGTGGGCGTCTCGTTCGGGTAGTTCGGCCACATGGCCGCCACACTGGGCGTGACGAGCGCGGCCGCCCCGTCGCGCGCGGCGCGAGCCGCGTCGTCGTCCGGTGTCATTGGATAGGCGGCAAGGTCGGCGCCATTGGTGAATTGGAGGGGATTTACGAAACTCGTCACCAGCGCCACGTCACCGTTCTCGACGGCGGCGCGAATCAGCGCCGAGTGTCCGTCGTGCAGCGCACCCATGGTGGGAATCAGGCCAATGCGGGCGCCCGCGGTTCGCTGGGTTGTGGCGAAGTCTCGCCACTGCTCGAGGGTGGTGAGCGTCAGCACGAAGTGCTCGTCGTCATGGTGTCATCCGTTCCGGCCCACGAGGGTGCCGTTCGTTAGTCCAACGAATCGAGTGTACCCAAGTCGGTGACGTCGCCGTCAGCCGCCGTCAGTGACGCCGCCGTCACCAGATCCGGACGCAACTGCTGCAAGGGGGCCAGCACGAACCGGCGCAGGTACATGCGCGGGTGCGGCACTTCGAGGGTCTCGGTGCTGACCGTTTCGCCCTCGATCAAAACAATGTCAACGTCGAGCGTCCGGGGCCCCCATCGAACGTCACGCACGCGTCCGGCCGCCGCCTCGGCGGCGTGCGCCCGAGCGAGCAGTTCGGATGGTGTGGCGGTGGTGGTCACCTCAAGAACGAGATTCCAAAAGTTGTCTTGTTCCACGCCACCCCAGGGTGCGGTTTCAAAGACCGACGAGCAACGGGCCGCTTCCCCGCCAGCCACCATCGTTGACACACCAAGGCGAAGGAAGGCCGCACGGTCGCCCTGATTGGTGCCGAGCGAGAAGTAGGCCGGGCGCACAATCAACGCGCGAGCGTGGCCCGAACGCCGACGGTGGCAATAGCTTGGCTCACGGGCGGTTCGAGCTTGCGTACGGCCACGGTGACGCTCGTAATGGCGGGGTCGTAGTCCAAAATGGCCGCCCCGACGCGGTGCACCAGGGTCTCGAGCAGGATGAACTGGCCGGCCAGAACGAGTGACTCCGCCATTGTGATCACGTCGGCGTAGTTAGTGGTCTTTGTGAGGTCGTCCTCAGCGGCAGCGGCCGCGAAGGGGCGCTCAATATCGATGTCGAGCGACAGCGGCTGCGGCGTCACTCGTTCGTGGGGTAGCGCCCCCACGATTGCGACCACGCGAAGGTCGCGCAGTTCAATGCGGTCGCTCACGCCTCGGGCGTCTCCGGCACCACGCGCAGTGGCACGTCGGCCATGAGGGTGCGGCCGTCGGGACCGATGGAGCGCTTCACTAGACGTTCGATGAGCGCGACCGACGTCGCCGCACTCGGTGCGCGCTTGCTCCAGACCAGGTAGCCAGCGAGCACACCAAGCAACCGGTCCGACACCTCGTCGCCGTGGAGCAGCACCGTGGTCTTGCTGTCGAGGCAGCGGGCGAGATCTTCGTAGCAGGCATTGAGTACAACACCCTGCTGTGCACCACCACGCAGGGGGTAGTGGGCAATAGCCAGACCCTTTTCGGCGTAGCCGTCAATGCTGGCCATCGGAGGCAGGATCGACAAGATGCGAGTAAAGCCGTGTTGCTTCAACCACAGCAGCTCTTCGTCGCGACGAACCTTGCGGTGCACTGCCGTGTTGCCGCCAGGTCGCTCCGAAATAGCCAGCGCACCCTTGAACACCCACGTAAAGGAACGCGGCTCAATACCGGCCGACCATTTACCCTTCACGATAAAACCTCCTCTACTGGCCGAACCAGTAGATCTCGAATCTGCGTGCATGCCACAACGTCGTGCACTCGCACAATACTCACACCTTGGCTCAGGGCCCAGACGACCGTGGCCAGTGACCCCTCGAGGCGATCGCCCACCGACGCCAGCGGGGCCCCGGCGGTGTCCAAAAATCGCTTGTAACTGGTCCCCACGAGCACACCGGCCCCGAGGCCTTCGGCCAGCGTCACCAGTGCGCCGACGTGTCCCAGTAGTGTCCAATTGTCCTGCGGTCGCTTCCCAAAGCCAATACCGGGGTCGAGCCAGAGCTCCGAGACACCGGCCGCGCGGGCGCGCTCGGCGAGCCCCGTGAGCTCGGCGAACACCTCGGCAACCACGTCGTCGTAGTGAGGGTTCTGCTGCATCGTCTCGGGGGTGCCCTGGGTGTGCATGGCCACGTAACCGACCCCCAACTCCCCCGCGACTTCGGGCAGCGTCATCGAGACGTCGTTCAACAATGAGGCACCGGCGGCGACCGCAGCTCGTGCGACCTCGGCCTTACGAGTGTCGATCGAAACCCGGCCTCGTTGCGACAACGCCGCTACCACGGGCAAGACGCGCGCGAGCTCCTCGTCGAGGGGGACCGTGACGGCACCCGGACGGGTCGACTCACCACCGACGTCGACTATGTCGCAGCCGGCGTCAAAGAGCGCGAGCCCTCGAGCAATGGCCGCCGTCGTGTCGGGGGTGCGAACGGCTTCGTGAAAGGAGTCGGGCGTCACGTTGACGACGCCCATGATGCGTGGGCTCAGCGCCACGACGACCGGGGCTGGTGGATGTACTGCAACGCTTCGGCCCGGTAGGCCGCATCGTCGCGGAAGACGCCGCGAACGGCCGAGGTCACCGTGGAGGTGCCGGCCTTTTTCACGCCGCGCATCGACATGCAGAAGTGCTCGGCCTCAATGACCACCATTGATCCGCGGGGACGTAGTTCGGTCTCCATCGCGTCGACAATTTGGGTCGTCATGCGCTCTTGGACTTGGAGTCGTCGGGCGAAGCCTTCGACCAGGCGCGCCATCTTCGAGAGACCGGTGATACGTCCATCGGGACCGGGCAGGTAGGCCACGTGGGCCACACCGGTGAAGGGAACCAAGTGGTGCTCGCACAACGTGGTGAAGGGAATGTCCCGGACCATGACCATTTCGTCGTGACCGGCCTCAAAGGTCACGCGCAGGTGCTCGCCGGGGTCTTCGTCGAGGCCCTCGAAGAGCTCGACGTACATGTCGGCCACACGGCGCGGCGTCTCACGAAGGCCGTCGCGCGACGGGTCGTCACCAATCGCGTCCAACAACTCCGCGACCAGCCGCTCGACGCGTGTGCGGTCGACCACGACTAGGCCGCGCCGACGAAGGTGTAGATGGCGTCCAGGTTGCGGTACCGCTCGTTCACGTCGAGGCCGTAGCCCACGACGAAGTCGGCCGGGATGGAGAAGCCGACGTACTTGAGGTCCTGCTCCACGCGCTGCTCGCCCTCTTTGAGGAGGAGCGCGCAGACCTCGAGGCTGCGCGGGTTACGCGCACCAAGGTACTGACGGAGGTAGTTGAGCGTGAGGCCCGAGTCCACGACGTCTTCAATAATCAAAACGTCACGATCCTTCAGGTCAACATCGAGGTCCTTGACGATGCGCACGACGCCCGAGGTCTTGGTCGCGGCGCCGTAGGAGGAGACGGCCATGAAGTCGATTTCGACGGGCAGTTCGATGGCGCGCATGATGTCGGCCATGAAGTTGACCGCACCTTTGAGCACGCAGACCAGCAGTGGCGGGTGACCGGCGTAGTCGCGGGTGATGTCCGCACCCAGTTCCTTGATTCGCTCCTGCAGCTCGCCAGCGGAGACGACCACCCGGCCGAGTTCGTGGCCGGCCCAGTGGGACGAGAGGTCGTGGGTGTCAGGAGAAGTCATGTGCGAAATCGTAGTAGGTCACTCACCGAGCGTGAGCCGCTGGTCGCGACGGGCGAGGCGGCGCCCGCCGCTCAGTTCACAGGCGACCACGTCGCCACGCACCACGGCCATGGCGCGTTCCACTTCGTCCACACTCGGGGCGTAGACATCGCCCTCGGGGGTGGTCGCGTGCAGAACCGTCCGCAGCCATCGACGCAAGCGTGCCACCGGCCATTGCCGCAGTTCACGGCAGTCGGCAGTGTCAAGGGTCAGGCTCGTGTCTCCCGCGGCAACGTCGTCGAGCCACCGCTGCTCGTCCCAGGTGATCTGGGCCTGGCGCGCCAGGATCGGCACCACGTCACGCCGCATCACGTCGTCCATCAATGGCAGCAGCTCGTGACGGACGCGATTACGGGTGAAGCGCGGATCGGCGTTGGACTCATCGACCCGAGCGGCGACACCCTGCGCGGCCACGAACGCGTGCAGGTCCTGGCGTCGGACCCCGAGCAGGGGTTTGCCAGGCGAACCAATCATCGGCGACTGCCCCTGGGCGCCCGCGCCGCGCAGCAGGTTCAAGACGATGGTTTCGACGAGGTCATCCATCGTGTGACCCGTCAACACGTCACGAGGCATGGCCTGGCGGCGTGCCAGCCGCGCCCGTTCTTCGAAATTGGGTCCTGGCGCCACCTGGACGTCGTGTCGAACAAAAGGGACGTTGCGGGCGGCACAGAGGTCCCGCACAAATGCGGCGTCGTCACCACTCGTGGCCCGTGCGTGGTGATCGACGTGGTGAACGGTGACCGTAAGCCCCGCTTCCAGGGCGAGCAGGAGCAGACCAACCGAGTCGGGGCCACCGGAGACCGCCACGTCGACGTGCTGGGGTGGCGTCGGGAAGTGGCACTGCGCCAGGAGTGCTGAAGCGTTCACGCGGCAAAGCCTAGAGCGGTGGTCTGCGAGACTGGCACCGGAGGAATTGCCAATGATTGAGGTCACACTGCACGAGGAGCGTCGTCACGACCTTCCCGTTCTGGCGATACCGGCCTTCCGGTCGTTGGGCATCGACGCCTTTCTCACCACACGCGAAGGTGGCGTGAGCGCCCCGCCCTACGACACCCTCAATCTCGGCCAGCACGTCGGTGATGACCCCGCGGCCGTGAGCGAGAATCGCCGTCGTGTGGCCCTCGCCGCCGGGGTGGCCCCCGAGCAGCTGCTCTTCACCGATCAAGTGCACGGTGCCGTGGTCAACGACGCCGACCAGCCTGGGCCATTTCGCGGTGACGCGCTGGTGAGCCGTCGCGACGACCGGGCCCTCGCCATCATGACCGCCGACTGCATTCCACTCCTACTGGCCGACGAGACGGCCGTCGCCGTCGTGCACGCCGGCTGGCGTGGACTCGCCGCGGGCATCCTGCCGGCCGCCGTAAGCGCCTTCGCAGACCCGGCAGCCGTGCACGTGTTCCTCGGTCCAGCAATCTCGCCTCGCATCTATCAAGTCGGCCCCGACGTTGCCGAGGTCTTTGCCCACATCCCCGACATCATGGTCCCGGACGAGTCGGCCAACGACGAGCGGTGGCTCCTCGACCTGCACGCCATTGCCGCGACGCAATTGACGTCGGCGGGGGTGCATGAAGAGCACCTGCTGCGCTCGGTGCACCACACCGACGGCGGCCGCTTGTTCTTCTCGGACCGCGCCCAGCGCCCCTGTGGGCGCTTCGCCCTGGTCGCTCGACGTGCGACCTACGATGAAATGGTGGAGGCAGAGGCATGAACCGGGCGGAACGTTTCTCCTATCTCGGACTCGTCGCCGACGGCGACACCCTGCGCGGCCACTACCGACTCGACGACGTCGACTTCGTTGAGGAAGTCACGGTTGACGGGGCCGACCTCACAAACGCCGCCCAGCGGTCAATCGCCGAACTCTGGTACCTCATCGCCGGCCTCAGCTACTACAAGGCCGGCGCCGCCCGCGTCATCGACTTCGGTGATGTCCCCGTCGGTGACGCCGGACGCACCCTCGTCGAGGCGGCAGTGATCGACGGCCTCGGTGAGTATCGCTTCCGCAACGACTTGCCCCTCGAGGATGTGACCTTCGAGGGAGGTGCCCCCGTCGATGTGGCACCCGTTTCGGCCGACCCTTCAAACGTGCTTATCCCCTTCGGTGGTGGTATCGACTCATGCGTCACGGTGGCCGCTCTGGCGCACTGCACGCGCACCCTCTTCGTGGTGAGCCCCGCCTCGGGCACCTTTGCGCCACTCGAAGCAACGGCGGCCGTCACCGGCCTGCCAATGCAACGCGTCACTCGCCACCTCGACCTGGCGACCCTGACCAGTCGACCCTTCTTCAACGGTCACGTACCCGTCACCACCATGGTCACGCTGCTGGCCGTCCTGAGCGCCCTGGCCAACGGGCAGGGATCGGTGGCGATGAGTAACGAGCACTCCTCCTCGGCCCCCAACCTGACCTGGCGCGGGCGGACCATCAACCACCAGTGGAGTAAGTCGGAGCGAGCCGAAACGCTCATTGCCGAAGCCGTCGCCGAACGCATCGGCTCGGCCTTCGTGGTGGCGAGCTACCTCCGTGATCGCAGCGAGCTGTGGGTAGCGCAGCAGTTTGCCCAGAACACGGCCCTGCTTCCCGTCTTTCGCTCCTGCAACCGCGCCTTCGCCCAGGACCAGGCCAAACGCGCAACGCAGTGGTGTGGCGAGTGCGACAAGTGTCTGTTCATCAACCTCGTCTTGGCCCCGTTCCTGTCTCGCGACACCCTGCGCGACATCTTCGGCAGCGAACCGCTGACCAACCCCACCCTCGCCGGCTCACTGGCCGCCCTGGTGGGCGTGGGTCTCGACAACAAGCCTTTCGAATGCGTCGGGGACCCCGACGAGAGCGCTGCGGCTTTGGTGGAGATTGCCGCACGACCCGAGTGGCACGACGTCCCGGCACTGGCGCACCTCGCCGCCCAAGTCCACCCCGAGCGATCCTTCCAGCAACTGCTCGAGCCGCAAAGGGGCAGCCGTGTTCCGGCCGCGTGGCTTCGCTGACCTGACAAACCGACGTGTCGGCGTCTACGGCCTCGGCGTCGAGGGCCGCGCGACGGTGGCCCGACTCGCGACCGTGACCACTGACGTCGTGCTCGTTGACGACGCCCCCAGTGACCCCACCGTGCTCGCCACCGACCACGGTGGTCTTGACGCGTTGCTCACCTGCGACGTGGTGTTGAAGAGCCCCGGCATCCCCCGTCGATCGGCCGCGGTCACCGCGCTCGAGGCCGCAGCCGTCACCGTCACCTCGGCCCTCAACCTCTGGCTCAACGACACGGACCGCGAACGCGTCATTGCGGTCACCGGCACCAAGGGCAAATCGACCACGACGTCGTTGATCGCGTTTTTTCTCGAATGCCTCGGCGAGCGCGCCCACCGCGTCGGCAACATCGGCCAGCCGCCCTACGACCCCGCCCTCGATCTCTCGACGGGCTGGATAGTCGTGGAGATGTCCAGCTTTCAGTGTGTCGACATCGAGACAGCGCCCGCTCGCATCGTGTTGACCTCACTCGGGGCCGACCACTTGGACTGGCACGGTTCCCTCGAGCAGTATCACGCCGACAAGTTGTCGCTCACTCGATCGGCCGGCCCCCACGACACCTTCGTCGCCGACAGCCCCAGCGTGCTCGCCGCTCACGACCAGATTGGTGGCACGCTCCACGTGGTTCCCGCCGACGACCACGACCTCGCTGCCGCCCTGCGCCTCCTGGGTGACCACTCTCACAGCAATGTCGCCCTGGCCCTGGCCGTCGTCGCCCACGCCACGGGACGCACCGTCGCGCAGGTCGCCGAGGTGGTGCGGGGGCAGAGCGATGCCTTCACCCCGCTGCGCGGACGCCTCACCTTGGTCGCCACCGCCGATGGCGTGCGCTACGTTGACGACGGCCTCGCCACCGCCGTCTTGCCTACGGTGGCGGCGCTCACTGTCTTCGCTGCGGACCCGTTGGCGATCATCGTTGGAGGATTCGATCGCGGGGTGGACTACCAGCCCCTCGTTGACGCGCTGCGGACTCGCACCGCACCGGTAATGGTGGTAGCCCTCGGCCCAGCGGGGCAACGGATTCACGAACTGCTGCTGGCCACCGACGTGTCGAGTCAGGTAGTGGCCGACATGGCCAACGCGGTGCGCGAAGCGCGATCGTTCGTTGCCGACGGCGGTGTGGTCTTGTTATCGCCCGCGGCACCAAGTTTTGACGCCTACCGCAACTGGGAAGAACGCAGTGCCGACTTTGCTCGGTGGGCACTAACGACGGATCTGTAGGGCGCGGGGCCCCACGAAAGTGGAGCCTGGGAGGGGAATCGAACCCCTGACCTGCTCATTACGAATGAGCTGCTCTGCCGGCTGAGCTACCCAGGCGCGAGTACAGACTCTACTTCAAAACTGCTCTGGCTGGTCAGAGCCGCATCAGCGAGAGGGCCAGATCGTGCAATAACAGGCCTTCGTCGACGTTGGTCCCGAGCCGCTGGTGGGTCTCGGCCACAATCGCAATTGCTTCCATGGTCTGCTTCATGGCGTGCTGGCCCCGCGCGTCCAGGTGGGGCTCGGCCACGAGTTCGTGGAGTCGTTCGCGATAGACGGCGGTGAGCACGCTCAGACCAAAGCGCAGTTCATCGAGGCGGAACCGGCGCTGTTCACGCTTGTGGTTCTGCTCGATCTTGGCCCGCCCCGGCACGGCACGCAGGCCCATTTCCTTGGCCTGACGCGCGAGGTCGTCGAGTTCAGCCTCCTGGACCGCGGCCAGTGGGGCGAGGGCGGCCGTGATGGCCGCTGAGATGTCGAGGGCCAGTGCGGCGGCCGACGCGGCGGTGCCGTTGAACCGGTCCGGCGCGCTACGCCAGAGTTGGAGTCGTTCCGAGAGGGCGGGGTCCTTGACCAACACCTGAGCCCGTCGCAGGTTGCCCTGGGCCGAAGCGGCCGCTTCCGCAGCCGCGGCGGCGCTCGCCCCGTCACGCACCAGCATCGCCTCGATGTCGCTGATGGCGAGTCCCTGGAGGGGGATGCTCACGCACCGAGACTCGATGGTGATGAGTTCTTCGGGGAGCTCTTCGGCCGTGAGAACGAAGATGGTCTTCGAGGAGGGTTCCTCGAGCGTCTTGAGGAGGGCGGGGGCACTCGGAGCGCCGCCCGACACCGTGAGTTCGACGTCCTCAATCACGACGACGTTGAACGGTGCCTGGAGTGGGCGCCGGCGACTGATGCGCTCGATGTCGTGAATGTCCTCCACCGACCACGACGCGCCGGCGCGGGTCGCCACGTGCACGTCGGGCTCTTGCCCGTCGAGAACGCGTCGGCAGGTCGCGCAGGTGCCGCACCCGTGGTCGGGGCACTCCAGTGCCGCCACGAAGGCCCGGCAGGCCTCGGCGACATTGGCGCCGGAAGGGCCGGAGAGCAGGTAGGCGTGGACGGGGTGGCGCACGTGTTCACGCATCGCCGCCACCGCGTGGGGCTGACCAATCAGGGCGTCAAAGACGTCGCTCACAGCAGCGGTGCCAGTCGGGCGTCAATTGCGGCGGCGACTTCCTCGAAGGTGCCCCGGCCGTCAATCACACACCACCGATGAGGATCGGCCGCGGCGAGGGTGAGGTAGCCCTGACGCAGTCGTTCGTGAAAGACCTCGTCAGCGGACTCAAAGCGGTCTTCGGCGTTGCGGGTTCGGCGTTCGTTCGCGGTCGCGACATCAATGTCAATCAACACAATCAGGTCGGGTTCGCAGCCATCGATGGCGAACGCGGACGCGGCCCGCAGGGCCACAAGGTCAACGCCGCGACCGTAGCCCTGGTAGGCCAGGGTTGAACCGTAGTAGCGGTCGGCAATGACGTGGCGTCCTTCGGCCAGGGTGGGTGCAATCACCGTGGCCACGTGGTGGCTCCGGTCGGCCAGCATCAGTAGCGCTTCGGTGGTCGGTGTCATTGGGGTGCTGGCGTCGAGCAGCCAGCTCCGCAGTGCGGCGCCCAGCGGCGTGTCACCGGGCTCAAAGGTGAACCGGCCACCACAGGCGTCAGCCACACGGCGGGCCTGGGAACTCTTCCCCGAGGCGTCGATACCTTCGAAGACGATAAAACGTCCGGGCACTACGCCTCCGTAGCTTTGGCAATCAATGCCGCGTTGGCCTTGGCACCCTTCGCGGTGGCCGCGCGCTTGGCGACACCCTTCGATGCGGTGGCCGACTTGCGAGGCGCGGCCTTCTTGGCGGTCGACTTCTTGGCCACGGCCTTCTTCGCCGGCGCCTTCTTCGCGACCGCCTTGCGGGGTCTCGTTGAGGGCTCGGCGTTGCGCTTCTCGGCCAAGAGTTCACAGGCGCGATCGATGGTCAGTAGTTCAATGGCGTCGCCGACGCGCAGCGTCGCGTTGACTTCGCCGTCGGTGACGTAGTTACCGAATTTGCCGGTCTTCACCACGACGTGCAGCTTGGTGAGTGGGTCAATGCCGAGGTCCTTCAGCGGTCCCGCGGGGGCGCGACGACCACGCGTCTTCGGCTGGGCCAAGACCTCGAGGGCCTGGTCAACCGTGACGGTGAAGATCTGGTCTTCGGACTCGAGTGATCTCGTTTCCTTGCCCCAAGTGATGTAGGGGCCGTAGCGACCGTTCTGCGCCTGGATGGGCTCGCCGTCACTCGGGTGAGGGCCAACGGTCCGTGGCAACGTCAGGAGACGCTTGGCGTCCTCGAGTGTCACGGTCGCGAGGTCCATAGTGGTGAAGAGTGACGCCGTCTTGGGCTTCTCGCCGGCCTTGACGTCGGCGATGTCGCCAACCTGGACGTAGGGGCCGTAACGACCGGCCTTCAAGTAAATGGGCAGACCCGTTTCCTCGTCCGTGCCGAGTTCACGGTCATTGCTCGGCGCCGAAAGCAGTTCGAGGGCGCGCGTCACCGTGAGCGAGTCGGGCTCGGTCGATTCAGGGATCGACACGCGCTGCTCACCGTGGCTGAGGTAGGGACCGTAACGACCCGAGCGCACCGTGACCGGAAGGCCGTCGGGGGCCACGCCGAGCGGGATTGAGTTGATGGCGGCGAAGTCGAAGTCCAACTCCGAGTGGGTCATCTTTTCGAGACCCTGCTTGGCGAATTCGGTCGTGGCCGCAGCGTCGCCGAAGTAGAACTTGCGCAGCCACGGCTCGAGTGCCTGCTGGCCCTGCGCGATTTCGTCGAGCTGGTCCTCCATCGCCGCGGTGAACTGGTAGTCCACGAGGTCGGCGAAGTAGGTCTCGAGCAGGTTGACGACCGCGAAGGCCCGGAAGGCTGGCACCAAGGACTTGCCCTTCTTCCAGACGTACCCGCGCTTGTCAATCGTCTTCATCACGCTGGCGTAGGTCGACGGGCGGCCAATGCCGAGGTCTTCGAGCTTCTTGATGAGCGTCGCTTCGGAGTACCGGTCCGGCGGCTGGGTGTCGTGGCTCTTCATCGCGACGTCGGTCACGGGCAGGGCGCCGCCCTCACTCAGCGGGGGCAGGATGCGCTCCTGGTCGGCCAGTTCGGCTTCGGGGTCGTCGGTGCCTTCGACGTAGGCGCGGCGGAAGCCGGGGAACTCGATGCGCAGACCGGTGGCACTCAGGCCGGCGGTGACGTTGCCCTGAAAGCCAGCGACCTCACCGAGCTCGGCGCTGAGACGCACCTTGTCCTGGGTCAACTTGGCGTCGACCATCTGCGAGGCAATCGTGCGCTTCCAGATCAGGTCGTACACGGCGAACTCGTCGTGGCCGAGGCTGGCCTGGGCCTCGTCGAGTGTGCGGAAGGATTCGCCGGCGGGGCGAATCGCTTCGTGGGCTTCCTGAGCGTTCTTGACCTTGCGGTCGTAGCGACGCGGGGCGTCGGCGACGTAGTCGTCACCGAACATCGACGCGGCCATCGAACGCGCGGCCCGAATGGCCTCATCCGACAGACTCGTCGAGTCGGTTCGCATGTAGGTGATCCACCCCTGCTCGTACAAGCGCTGGGCGGCGCGCATGGTGCGCTCCGGGTCGAAGCGCAGCTTGCGGCTGGCCTCAATCTGCAGTGACGAGGTCATGAACGGTGGCTGCGGACGTTGGGTTCGCGGCGTTGACGTGATGGCGTTGACCACCACCGAGGCCTGGCGCAGCGCGGCAGCAACTGCGTTAGCCGAGTCTTCCGAGAGCACTTCAACGGTGCCCTTGGCGTCGAGGCGACCGCTGGCGTCAAAGTTCTTTCCCGAGGCGAGGGTGGCGCCGTTGAGTGAGTCGACCGTCGCGTCAAAGGTCACGCCGGTGGCCTGCAGCGTCGCGGTGACGTCGAACCAGGTCGCCGAGGTGAAGGCCATGCGTTCACGCTCGCGTTCGCAGACCAAGCGAATGGCCACGGACTGCACACGACCGGCCGAACGGGCCTTGTCGACGGCGCGCCAGAGAACGGGTGAGACTTCGTAGCCCACGAGGCGGTCGAGGAACCGACGGCCTTCCTGGGCGTCGACGAGCTGCATGTTGATGTCGCGAGTCTCTTCGACGGCCTTCGCAATAGCCGCCGGCGTAATTTCGTGGAAGACCATCCGCTTGACCGGCACCTTGGGCTTCAACACCTCGAGGAGGTGCCAGGCAATGGCTTCTCCTTCGCGGTCTTCATCGCTCGCCAGGTAGACCTCGTCGACCTGCTTGAGAGCGGCCTTGAGTTCGGAGACGACCTTTTTGCGGTCCGGAGAAATGACGTAGACCGGGGTGAAGTGGTCCTCGACGTTGATGCCGAGGCGGGCCCACTTTTCCTTCTTGATCTCGGCGGGAATGTCCGCGGCGCTCTGCGGCAGGTCGCGGATGTGACCAATTGAGGGCTTGACGATGTAGTCGGGACCCAGCATGCCTTGGATGCGGGTGGCTTTCGCTACGGATTCAACAATGACGAGTGCACGTGCCATCACCACTCCTCTCTCATGCTCGGGGACCACACAAAGGTCCGAGGGCGAAGGCTACTCGTCACCATGGGGAGCAGCCACAATTTCGTACTGTGGGTTCAAGATAACGGCCTCGCGGCGCAGGCTGGTCACGGTGCCGCGGACTAAGAGACGCGTGCCGCGCTCGATGCCCGGCACCGACGTGCGACCCTGGAAAATAACGGCGACCGACCCCGTGTTGTCCGTAATCATGCAGCGCAGGTCGCTGGTGCCGTCTTCGCGCGTGACCGTCATCGCTCGCACGCGACCAGCAATCTCCGCCAGCTGGCGTTCGCGCAAGTCACCGATGGGTTCGGCCTCGCCCGAGCGTTCGGCCAGCTTGATGTCGGCCTCGAGGTGGGCGTCCTCACGCACACCACCACGAACGACTTCGTCGCTCATCGGCGCCTCAATCAGGTCGCCCTCGTCAATGCGACGACGACTGGACCGGAACGGGATGATGGTGGCCGCAGTCCGGGGCACCTGCATCACGGCGGTGGCGATCTGGTCCGCGGTGCGGTCATGCAGCAAGCGCTGCAGGCGCGACGCGAAGCCCCGTCGCGGCAGGATCACCATGCAGAACACTTCGGGGTCACGCACGACGTCGGCCACGAGTTCGAGCGCGGCGCGGTCGAGGCGTCGGTCTTCACAGTCGGCAATTTCGAGGTCAATGTGCGCCGAGGCGGTGTTCTCTCGGCCCCACATCTCTTCGAGACGCGAGGTGACGAGGGGGTCGATGTCGAAGTGCACCGCACGAATACTGAAGGCGTTCAACGTCGAGCAGTACTGCAGTGCTCGTTCGGTCGCCAGGTCGTAAGTGTCGACGAGGATCACCACACGCGTGGTGCGAATACCAATGGGTGAGGCGGTGGACACCGCGTCGAAGGAGACCTGTTCACGGGTGTACTGCTTGTTGAAGCGAAGGAGCGCCCAGTACATCGCCGGACCCACGATGACAATGAGCCACGCGCCCTGGGTGAACTTGGCGAAGACAAAAATCAGCACGACCAGCGAGGCCACCAAGGCCGAGAACCCGTTGACGAACACGCCACGTCGCCAGTGGGCACCACGTTCGCGACGGTGGCGCGTCACCATGCCGAGTCCGGCCATCGTGAAGCCGGTAAACACACCAATGGCGTAGAGGGCGACCAGGGCGTTGACGTTCGCGTTGAAGGCGATAATGAGCGTGAGCGAGACGATGCCCAGGACGATGATGCCGTTCGAGAACGAGAGGCGGTGACCGCGCTTGGTCAACTGACGGGGCAGGTAGGCGTCGGTGGCCACGTAGTTGGCGAGGAAGGGGAAGCCGTTGAACGACGTGTTACCACCGGTGTAAAGGATGGCCACGGTGGCGAACTGCACAATCAGGAAGACAATGTGGCCCGATCCCGTGGCGCCGAAGACGGCGTTGACTTCCTGGGACACCACCGTAGGAGTGCCCGCCTGGAACGGGAACGCGTGCGTCCAGTGCGCCAGCAGCGTTGTGCCAAGGAGCAAGAAGGCCAACACCGAGGCCATGATGATCAGTGTCTGGCGGGCGTGCACCGACTCGGGCTTACGGAAACTCGCCACACCGTTCGAGATGGCCTCGAGACCGGTCAACGAGGAACCACCGTTGGCGTAGGCGCGCAGCAGCGAAATAAAGGCCAGACCCATCAAGACACCGCTGCCGGAGTGGCCGAGTCGCCCGTCGACCAACAGGTTCGTGGCCGGCACCTTGATGACGTGCAGGGTGCCGGCAATTTCCTTGTAGAAGCCGACCAGAATGGTGGCGCCCAGCGCCAAAATGTAGAAATACGTGGGAAAGGCGAAGTAGCTGCCCGCTTCCCGAAGGCCGCGCAGGTTGCCAAATATAAGGAGAAGGACGACGCCGACGGTCAACTGCAGGGTGTAGGGCGTGAGTGAAGGAATGGCACTGGTGAGCGCGGCCGTACCGGCCGAGCACTGCACGGCGACGGTCACGGTGTAGTCAATCAGCAGTGCAACAGCGGCAATTTGGGCAATTCGCGGTCCAAAGTTCTCGCGGGCCACGACGTAGGAGCCACCGGCCTGGGTGTAGTACTTGATGACGTCCCAGTACGACAGCGTGACGAAGAAGAGCACGCCGATGATGACGAACATGATCGGAACGACCAGCGAAAAGGCGGCCAGACCGATGTAGGGGGTCATCTGGGTGAGAATCTCTTCAGCACCGTACGCCGACGAGGAAATGCAGTCCGGGGCTAGTACGCCCAGGGCGACGACACGACCCAAACGCTCGCCGGCCAACTGCTCACTGACGTAGGGCTTGCCCAGCAGAATCCGCTTGAGGCGATAGCCCAGCGTTTCGGGGTACACGGCCGCCACGTTGGCGTGCGACGTCAAAACGGGCGACGACTTGGAAAGTTGCTTTTGCGCGTCTGACACGATTTCTACCCTAAACCCTTGTACCCGACTGCGGGCGCCTTATCTTACCGATGGCCCCATGTTGCACCTCTGACGTGGGGTGTGGTGAGATGGCACGGTGCATATTGTTGTCGTCGGCTGTGGTCGAGTGGGGTCAAGTTTGGCCATGCAGTTGTCCGAAGAGGGCAACTCCGTTGTCGTTATTGACAAAAACCGCGACGCCTTCCGTCGCCTGACCCGCTTCGACGGCCGCGTCATCCACGGATCGGGCTTCGATCGCGACGTCCTCGCCAAGGCCGAAGTACACGACGCCGACGCTCTGGCCGCCGTCACCCGCGGTGACAACACCAACATTCTTTGCGCCCGTATCGCTCGCGACAACTACCGCGTCAAGAACGTGGTCGCCCGTATTTATGACCCCCAGCGCGCCTCGATTTACCTGAAGCTGGGTATCCCCACCGTGGCCTCGGCCCTGTGGACCACCCAGCAGGTCAAGCGCTACATCTTCCCCGACACCGACGGTCTGACCTGGACCGACGGCACCGGCTCGTTGCACCTCGTCGAGGTCGTCGTGCCCGACCACCTCGCCGGACAGCCCCTGACCCGCTTCACGCTGGGCCGCGACGTCAAGCCGGTGGGACTGGTGCGCGGCGGTATTGGTCGCGTGGATCTCGACGGCCTGTTCGCTCAGGAAGACGATGTTCTGCAGCTCATGACGACCGACGCCGGTCGCACCGAGCTGCGCCACTTGCTCGAAGGGACCTCCGAATGAGAGTCATGATTGCTGGCGGTGGATCAGTTGGCACCGCAATTGCCCTCGACCTCGTCGAACGTCACCACGACGTGACCCTGCTCGAGCAGGACTTCATCATGTCGGAAAAGGTCCGCACGATTCTTCACGGCGTGACCGTGGTGCACGCCGACGCCTGCGAGTACGCGACGTTGAGCCAGGTCGACCTGCGCACCGTGGACGTCGCCATCGCCGCGACGGGTGACGACGAAGACAACCTGGTGATCTCGTGGTTGGCCAAGCAGGAATTCGGCGTTCCCCGCGTGATTGCCCGTATTAATAACTCCCGCAACGAGTGGCTGTTCAACAACGCTTGGGGCGTCGACGTCGCCGTCTCCACCCCCGCCCTCATTACCTCGCTGATTGACGAAGCCGTCGAAGTCGGCTCCATTATCAACCTGATGGACCTCGCTCACGGCAAAATGCGCCTAATTGAGGTGACGTTGGCCGACTCCGCCCCGGCGGTGGCCACCGGTCGCACTCTCGATGAGCTGAACCTGTCAGACGCCGTTCGTGTGGTGGCCGTTGTTCGCTCCGAACAGCCACTGGTCCCCCAGGGATCGATGCGCTTCTACGAGCACGACCACGTGATTCTCGTCACCCGCGCGGACTCCACCGAAGACTGCGCCGCCGCCTTCATTGGCTAGCGCTTCGTGGCGGTAGTGCGTGGGGCGTAGCATGGGAACCGTGCGTGCCGCCTTCTTCGACCTCGACAAGACTGTCATCGCCAAGTCGTCGCTGGTCGCTCTCGGCCCCGAATTTCACGCCCAAGGGCTTCTGAATCGCCGCACCCTGCTCCGCGGTGCCTTCACCCAGTTGCTCTTTCTACGCTTTGGCGCCAGTGACCAGCGCCTCGACAAAATTCGTCGCCAGGTCCTGCGCTTGACCAAGGGCTGGGACCACGACGAAGTACGGGCCCTGGTGGCCGAAAGCATCAATGAAGTCATCGAGCCCCTGATCTACCAGGAAGCCCTTGACCTCATTCGTCAGCACCGTGAAAACGGTGACCAGGTGTGGCTGGTGTCGATGTCGCCCGTCGAAATTGTTGAGCCCTTCGCCGAGATGCTGTCAATGACTGGCGCCATTGGCTCGCGCGCCAAAATTGACGAGCAGGGCAAGTTCACCGGCGAGATGGACTTTATTGCGCACGGCGCCAACAAGGCCGCCGCCATGCGTGAGGTTGCCCTCGAACGTGGCATTGACCTGTCCGCATCCTTCGCCTACTCCGACTCCGAAACAGACGTGCCGATGCTCGAAGCCGTCGGTCACGCCTTCGCGGTGAATCCCGATCGTGCGCTCGCCCGCACCGCGCAGGAGCGGTCCTGGCCGGTGTTGAGCTTCACGCACCCCGTGCGTGCACACGACGGCAAGCAGTCACGGACGCCCTTCATTATCAGTGCGATCGTGCTGGGAATCCTGGCCTTGCTGGGTCGCTCACGTCGCGACCACTCACCGAAGAACTAGAGCGTCAGCAGGTCGCGCGCACCGGTGTCCGAGGACGGGTGACGCAGCTTTGACATCGCGCGCGCTTCGATCTGACGAATGCGCTCACGCGTCAGGTTCATTTCAGCACCCACGTCTTCGAGGGTGCGGATTTCACCGGCACCATCAAGGCCAAAGCGCATGCGCAGAATCTTCTGCTCACGCTCGTCGAGCGGCTGCAACAACTTCTCGATAGCCGAAGGCATCATCTTCACCGCGGCAACATCGAAGGGCGACTCGGCGGAACGGTCTTCCACGACGTCACCGAGCTCCGCGTCACCATCTTCACGCAGTGGCTCCGACAGCGAAATTGGCTCCGAGCGGAAACGCAGCGCTTCGATCAGCTTGTCCTCGGGCATCTCGCACTCGTCGCAGAGTTCCTTGATAGTCGGCGGACGACCGAACTTCAGCTCGAGGCGTGACTGGGCCTTCTGCACGCGGGCCAGCGTGTCGCCAGCGTGCACGGGAAGACGGATGGTACGGCCGGTGTTGGCGATACCGCGCGTGATGGCCTGACGGATCCACCAGGTGGCGTACGTCGAGAACTTGAAGCCCTTGCGCCAGTCGAACTTCTCGACGGCGTGCATCAGGCCGAGGTTGCCCTCTTGAATCAAGTCGAGGAGTGGCAGACCCGAAGCCTGGTACTTCTTGGCAATGGACACCACGAGACGAAGGTTCGACTGCACGAAGTCCTGCTCGGCCTTTTCGCCACGGTGCACGGTGCGCTTGAGGGCCTGCTTCTTGGCGGGCGTCAGCTTGATGGCCTTGTCCGTTTCGGCAGCCTCGAGTTCGGCACGAGCTTCGCGACCCTCTTCAATGGACTGCGCCAAGTGGACTTCGTCGTCCTTGGTGAGCAGCATGTACTGACCAATGTCAGAAAGGTAGAGCCGGACGAGGTCCTCATCATCACGATCAACGCGGTCTTTTGCCATGGCGTACTCCTCTATGCAATTGGTCCGGGGGAACCGGTATCAGTAGTTATACGAGGAGCCGCAACCACGGCCACGAGGTGGTGGTGAAATCGAGCGATTAGCTCAGCTGGACCCAGCGGGGGCCGAGGTGTTCGCCCCACCCCAGTGCGTCGAGCATCTCGAGGTAGGACTGCACCACACCCTCAAGATTTTCACCCTCGAGTGGCGGTTGTGTGGCCAGCACCGCACCGGTCTGGTGCATCGAGGTGACCAGCAGTTCCTGACCGACGTTGACCAGTTCGTCAGGTTCGACTTCGGCCACGTCACGGAGCCAGATCAGCAGACGAGGGCTCAGCAGCATCGTGACCACGAAGAGGGCGAGGGCGCCGGACTCATCTTCCGCACTGGCGTGCGACAGCATCGCGAGGACGGGAGCCGAAGGTTCGACATACTCGTCGTCGCTCCGCAGTGGCAACGCCGCCGCGCCGAAGAGACGGGAGAGTTCGTGGGCCCGCACCACCAACGCGTCATTGGTGAACGTCGGTGCCGCTTCGCCCAGACCCTGGTAGAGGGCGTCGTAGAGCGAGAGCAGGTGGGCGCGTTCGGCCGGGGTCATCGCTGCACCGGTCGGTAGGCGTTGGTGATGGGCATTCGTCGGTCACGGCCAAAGGCCTTCTTCGTAATGCGCACCCCCGGTGGGACTTGGCGACGCTTGTATTCGGCGACGTCGACAAGCCGGGTGATGCGGTTGACGAGCTCGGGCTCGTAGCCCATCGCGATGATTTCTTCGGCCGTGTGATCCTCTTCGACGTAGAGCGCGAGCAGGGCGTCCAATACGTCGTAGGGCGGCAGGGACTGGTCATCGCGCTGGCCGGGCCGCAACTCGGCCGACGGAGCCTTGGTTAGCACCGACTGAGGAATGGGCTCGGGATCTCCGTTCGCGACGGCGACTTCGTTGCGGTAACGACAGAGTTCGTAGACCAGCGTCTTGGGCACGTCCTTGATGACAGCAAAGCCGCCGGCGGTGTCGCCATACAGCGTGGCGTAGCCCACGGCCATTTCGGATTTGTTGCCCGCCGTCAACACGATGGCGCCCGTCGCGTTCGACAGGGCCATCCACGTGACCCCACGAAGACGCGACTGCAGGTTTTCTTCCGTCAGTCCCTGTGGTTCACCACCGAGCGGGCCCGTCAGCATGTCAATAAACGCCTGGTGCGCAGGCTCAATCTCGATCTGCGTGACATCAATGTCGAGGCGCGCGCCGAGCTCCATTGCGTCCGCGACGGAGTGCCCGGTGGAGTAACGACTGGGCATCGCGTAGCCGTGGACCGCGCGGGCGCCGACGGCGTCAACGGCAATCGCGGCCACGAGGGAAGAGTCGATACCACCCGAGACTCCAAGCACTGCTGAACGGAAGCCGTTTTTGCGGATGTAGTCACGGGTGCCCATGACGAGAGCGTTGTAAATCTCGGCGATGTCGCTCAGTGGTTCAGCAATCGCGTTGGTGAAGAGCGCCGATCGCTCGGCCGAAGCCGTCCGGGCCTCGAGCGACACGCCGTGCGCGCTGGCCTCAGCCTCAACCTCAACGACGAGGAGCTCTTCTTGAAAGGCGTTGGCTCGAGCAATGACGGCGCCAGTCCCGTCAACCACGACGGACTGTCCGTCAAAGACCAACTCGTCCTGACCGCCGACCATGTTGACGTAGACGATGGGACATCCCACCGCTCGTGCGCGGTCGGCCAGCATTGCTTCACGTTCGACGCGTCGGCCGCGGGCGTAGGGGGAGGCGTTCGCCACGACAATTAACGTGGCCCCTTGTTCACGGAGCATGCGCGCGGGCTCGGGCGACCACACGTCCTCGCAAATCAGCAGACCAACGGCGACGCCCTTGATGTTGACAATGGTGCCGGGACCGGTGCCGCGGTGGAAGTATCGCTGCTCGTCAAAGACGTCGTAGTTGGGGAGAAGACGCTTGGTGGCGACGGCGCGCAGACCCGTGGCGTCGAGCGCCGCGAGGGCGTTGGCGATGCGAGGGCGCGCTGTGTGCGAACGGCTGTCGCGCGAGGATCCCAGGACGACCGACTCACTTTCGGTGGCGATAGTGCCGACCAACAGTGGTGGTGCGTCCTCGTCGATCAGCGTTGTCACGGCCGCCAGCGTGTCGGCGATGAAACCTTCTTTGAGCAAAAGATCTTCCGGTGGGTAGCCCGTGAGCGCCAGTTCGGGGGTGATGACAAGGTCACACCCGAGGGTCGCGGCCTGCGTGCGCAGGCGCTGGATGGTGGCCACGTTGTCGCCCAGCCCGCCCACGACGGCGTTCATTTGGGCCAGTGCGAGGCGGAGAAGGGGCACGTCGCCAGCCTACCGGCGCGGTCGTGCGCCCTCACGGGCGGGCAATTCACACGCGCGTAACAGAAGCCGCCAGAAATTGAGACGCCAGGGGGCAAAATGGAGTCACGCGACTGTCGCGCTTCTTTGTTGGAGGACATTGGTATGCCATATCAGGCTGAATACATTTGGATTGACGGAGCGGAGCCCACGCACGGTCTTCGTTCCAAGACGCGCATCATCAAGGACGGAAAGAAGCCCGAGATCTGGGGCTTCGACGGTTCGTCGACCAACCAGGCCACCGGCTCCTTCTCGGACTGCGTCTTGGTTCCCGTCTTCACCTGCCCGGACCCGCTGCGCGGCGCCGGCGACATCCTCGTCCTGTGTGAAGTACTGAACGCGGACATGACGCCCCACGTGACCAACACCCGTCACGCCGCAGCGGCTGCTGCCAAGAAGTACGCCAGCTTCGAGCCCATGTTCGGCATCGAGCAGGAGTACACCTTCTTCCAGGACGGCCGTCCCTACGGCTGGCCCGAAGTCGGCTTCCCCGCCCCGCAGGGCCCGTACTACTGCGGCGTCGGTGGCTCGAAGATGCCCGGCCGTGACATTGTTGAGGCCCACACGCTGGCCTGCCTCGAGGCCGGTCTCGGCATCGAAGGCACCAACGCCGAAGTGATGATGGGTCAGTGGGAGTTCCAGGTTGGCGTGCTCGACACGCTGGCCGTTGCCGACCAGCTCTGGGTCGCCCGTTGGCTGCTCGAGCGCATCGCTGAAGAGTTCGACGTTGAGGTCTCCTGGGCCGCCAAGCCCATCAAGGGTGACTGGAACGGCGCCGGTGCGCACACTAACTTCTCGACCAAGCAGATGCGTGCGGTCGGTGGCTGGGACGCCATCATCGCCGGTTGCGAGGCCCTCGGCACCCGCGTGCTCGAGCACGTTGAGAACTACGGTGACGGCATCAAGGACCGCCTGACCGGCGCCCACGAGACCGCTCCGTGGCACACCTTCTCCTACGGCGTCTCGGACCGCGGTTCGTCGATCCGCATCCCCGGTGGTGTCGCTCGCGACAAGCGCGGCTACCTCGAGGACCGTCGCCCCAACGCCAACGTTGACCCGTACGTCGTCACCCGCTTGATGGTCGAGACCATCTGCGGCGCCGCGTCGGCACCGAAGAAGGCCGTGGCCAAGAAGGCGCCAGCGAAGAAGGCTGTCGCGAAGAAGGCTCCCGCCAAGAAGGCCGTGGCGAAGAAGGCTCCGGTCAAGAAGGCTGCCGTCAAGAAGTAGTTCTCCTAGAAACATCACTAAACCCGCCACCATTTCGGTGGCGGGTTTAGTGTTTCTGGCCGAAATTGTTGGAAAGTGCTGAAGGTGCGAGAATGGTAAGTATGCAAAGTCAGGCGCAGTACGTCTTGCGCACCGTTGAGGAGCGCGGCATTCGCTTCGTTCAGTTGTGGTTCACCGACGTCCTCGGTCGCCACAAGGCTTTTCACGTCACACCGGCCGAGCTCGAGGACGCCCTCGACCAGGGTCTGACCTTTGACGGATCGTCGATCGACGGGTTCTCGCGTACCGCCGAGGCCGACGTCCTCGCCCGGCCCGACCTCACCACGTTCGAACTTCTCCCCTGGTACGAAGAGGGCGAGGGCATCGCCCGTGTCTTCTGTGACATCGTCAACATCGACGGCACCCCCTTCGTGGGCTGCCCCCGCCAGCAACTACGTCGCGTCCTCGACGGCGCGCGCGAGCAGGGATTCACCTTCTACGTCGCGCCGGAGATCGAATACTTCTACTTCGCCTCACTCGACCCGTCGGCCCCGCCGGCCACGCTCGATCGCGGTGGCTACTTCGACCTCCTGAACGACGACGTGTCGAGCCAGCTCCGTCGCAAGACGGTGCTGACCCTTGAAGAGATGGGCATTGGCGTCGAACACGCGCAGCACGAAGACGCGCCGAGTCAGCACGAGATCGACCTCCGTTACACCGACGCCCTCACGATGGCCGACACCGTGATGTCGGTGCGACACGTGGTCAAGGAGCTGGCCCGCCAGTCAGGTGTCGCCGCGAGTTTCATGCCCAAGCCCCTCGCCAACGTGCAGGGATCGGGCATGCACACCCACGTCTCGCTCTGGCGCGACGACAAGAACGCCTTTATCGGCGATGGCCCCTACGGCCTCTCCGAAGTCGCCACCGGTTTCATCGCCGGCTTGCTACGCCACGCGCCCGAAATCACGGCCATCACCAACCAGTGGGTCAACTCCTACAAGCGCCTGGTGCCGAGCACCGAGGCACCGGTCGGTGCCGAGTGGGGTCGTTCCGACTCCGCCGCGCTGGTCCGCGTCCCTTCGGTCAAGCCGGGCCGCATTGACTCCACCCGCTTGGAATACCGTGCGCCGGACCCCGCCGCGAACCCCTACCTCGCCTTCGCGGTCATTCTGGCCGCGGGCTTGCGCGGTGTGAACGGCAACTACGAACTGCCCGCCGAGCGCGAGCGCGTCGCCAGCCTGCCCCAGTCACTGGATGAAGCGATCACGCTGATGGCCTCGTCCGAACTGCTCCACGAGACCCTTGGCGAACACCAGGTTGAGTGGTTCTTGCGCAACAAGCGCGCCGAGTGGGACGCCTACCGTGGGCAGGTCACGCCCTTTGAGTTGGAACGGTACCTGCCCCTCCTGTGACCGACGTCGTTCTCTGCGTTCCCTCGTGTGAAGGGCCCATTCGCAAGGCCTTTGACGTCACGGGCGTCACGCCGGCCATCGCCGAAGCTGGTCGGGCCAACGAGATCACTGCCGTAGAGCCGGAGCAGGGATTTGCGGGAGTCGTCATCAATGCCTCGACCTTCCCCTTCACCGACGCGATGAACCTCTGTCGACAGCTGCGCGCTCGCGAACGCTCGGTCGGACCAGTCATCCTGCTGCTTGATCACTATCAACTCGACGACCTCACCTTTCGCGAGGACCTGTTCGACGACTTCGTCGTTGGCCCCTTTGACGTCAGTGAGCTCGCCACGCGTCTTCGCCACCGACTGCGTCGCGCCGGCAACGAGAGCGTCGCCCCCCGCGTTGAGCACGGCGAGCTGTCGATGAACCTCGAGACCTACCAGGCCACCATCGCCGGCCGCATCCTGGACTTGACCTACATGGAGTACGAACTCCTTCGCTTCCTGGCGACGAACCCGAACCGAGTCTTTACCCGCGAGACGTTGCTCAGCCGGGTGTGGGGGTACGAGTACTACGGCGGTGCCCGCACGGTTGACGTGCACGTTCGTCGTTTGCGCGCGAAGCTCGGTGAGGAGCACGCCCACTTGATCGCAACGGTTCGTTCCGTTGGTTACAAGTTCGGGCTCTCGAACGACTTCGTCGTTTGAGTTACTTCGCGGGCGAGTAGGCCCAGAGTTCCGCTTCGGCGCGAGCGCCCATGGGCAACTTGGCGATCTGAATCGTTGAGCGAGTCGGACGCGGTGGGTTGAAGAAACTCATCCACACTTCGTTGCAGGCGGTGAAGTCTTCGAGGTCCATCAAGAACAAGGTGCCCTTGACGACTTCGTCCATCGTGGCACCGTGCTCCGCGAGCAGCGCCTTGGCGTTCTCGAGCGCTTGACGCAGTTCCGCGGGGGCGCCGCCATCGACCAGGGTGGGCGTCTCGGCACCGGGGACCATACCCAGTTGACCAGAGAGAATCACGAAGTCGCCAGCGCGACGAGCGGGAGAGTATGGACCGATAGGTGTCGTCATCAGGCGGCTCAGCTGAAGGAGTTGCCGCAGCCGCAGGTGCGGGTGGCGTTGGGGTTCGAGATGTGGAAGCCGGCGCCCTGCAGGCCGTCAGCGAAGTCGAGGGTCGAACCGGTGAGCAAGTCGGCGCTCGAGGGGTCGACAACGACCTTCACGCCTGAGAACTCCTTGAGGATGTCGTCGTCAGCGAACTCGGTGTCGAAGAACATGTCGTAGTTGAAGCCCGAGCAGCCACCAGGCTTGACGGCCACGCGCAGGGCGAGGACTTCGTCGGTGCCTTCGGCCGCAATCAATTCGCCGACCTTCGCGATTGCCGCATCGGTCAGGGTGATGGGGTCAGCGTTCTTCTTGGTCAGGGTGACCGTCGTGGTAGTTGCGTCAGACATTGAAGCTCCTTTGACTAGTGCTTCCATCGTAGCGAACATGGGACCTTTTGCGTCCGTCGGGGTCGGGAGCGGGTAGGTTGCCTCCGTGGAACTGGTCGAATCACTGCGGGCGCGCCTGGCGCTAGTGCACGACCCCGAACTGCACGCCTCCATCGTTGATTTGGGCATGGTCGGCGACATCTCGGTCGACGCCGACGGCCACGCCACGGTGGCCGTGGCCCTCACCACCGCCGCCTGCCCCTTGCGCAGCGACATTGAGCGCGACGTCACTGCCGCCGGACTCGAGATCGACGGCATTTCGTCGATCTCGGTGGTGATGGGCACCCTCGACCCCACCGCCAAGGCCGAACTGTTGCGCACCGCGCGCCAACTAGCCCAGTCACGGGCGCCTCAGACGTCTGTCCCCCGCCAGGCTCCGGTCTTCATGATTGCTTCGGGCAAGGGCGGCGTCGGCAAGTCCTCGGTGACCGCCAATCTCGCGGTCGCCCTCGCCCAACGAGGGAGTCGCGTCGGTGTCCTCGATGCCGATATTTGGGGCTTTTCCTTGGCGCACCTGCTCAATATCCACGGTGACATCACGGTCAAAAACGGGAAAATGGTGCCCTTGTCGCGGATGGAAGGCACCGGTTCAGTCGCGCTGTTGTCCATGGGCCACTTGGCCGATGAGGACCAGGCCCTGCTCTGGCGAGGCTTGATGGTCCAAAAGGCGGTGGCGCAGTTCATCGAGGACGCCGACTGGTCCGGCATCGACGTCTTGTTGATTGACACGCCTCCGGGGACCGGCGACATCGCCATGACCCTCTCTCGCCTCCTGCCCCACCTCGGCGTCATCGTGGTCACCACGCCGGCGTTGGCCGCCCAGCAGGTCGCCGCCCGCGCGGCCGATTTCGCGGGAAAATCAAATCTTCGACTGCTCGGCGTGATTGAAAATATGGCGCCGGTGACCTGTTCGTGCGGTCAGCGACACGCCTTCTTTGGTGAGGGTGGCGGCGCGGCCCTCGCGGGCCGTCTCGGCACCGAGCTCCTGGCCTCACTTCCCTTGAATGCCCATGTTTCGGTCGGTGGGGATGCCGGTGCGCCGATAGCCGGGACTGACGCGGCGAGCCCCTTCCGACCACTCGCCGAGCGGGTGGTCGCCCTTGGTGCGCACCTGGTGCCCGCGGGCTGCACCGCGCGGCTCCTCGACGCCCTCGACCAGAGCGTTGCGGGGATCGTCGTCGACTGACGCAAGGCCCGCAAACTAGGTAAGAGGCTCGTAAAGAGAGGCCAACTACCTACTAAGTTTGAGACAGCAGACTTACTAAAGGAGCATTGTGGCCTCGAACGCCCCCACCACCAAGCCGTCCAACGGCCGTCCCGCCGGTCTCTTCACTTGGATCGCCATCGGCCTCGTGGTCGTCGTGATCGCCGTCCTCGTCGTTGTCAAGGTCACCCAGACGACCGCCAAGACCACTGGCGACTCCGCCACCAGCGCCGCCATGGTTTCGGAGCTGACCGGTGTCCCGGCCTCCGTGTTCGACACGGTGGGCACGACCTCACCGGCCGCACCCGTCACCGCCCCCACGGTCACTAAGGCTCAGCCCGAACTGATGTTCCCCTCGGCCGTGACCGGCAAGAAGGTCCCCGGCATCGTCTACGTCGGTGGCGAGTTCTGCCCCTACTGCGCCGCCGAGCGCTGGTCCGTCATCGTGGCGCTGAGCCGTTTCGGCACCTGGAGTGGATTGCGCAACACCGAGTCCTACACCGGTGACGTCTACGGCGGCACGAAGAGCTTCTCGTTCGCCAACGCCTCCTACTCGTCGCCCTACATCGCCTTCAAGGGCTTCGAGCAGTACACCAACCAGCTCAACCCCGCGACGAACTACTACTACGTTCTCGACAAGCTGCCGGCTCTCAAGTCGGCGCTGTTCGGCAACGACGTGCCCGCCTCGATCCCGACGTCGGGTATCGACACCACCACCGCCTACGACGGCTACTCGATTGCTGGTCTGTTCACGCACTACGACACCTCGAACTTCATCAAGCACATGCCGGCCGCTGACGACTACTCGTACCCCTTCATGACGATGGGCAACCAGTACCTCATCGCCGGTGCGCAGTACACCCCCGCACTGCTCAACAACCTGAGCCGCGACAACATCGCCTCGGGTCTGTCGACCGCGTCGAGCCCCATCACCGCGGCCATCATCGCCTCGGCCAACTACCTGACCGCAGCCGTGTGTAAGTTGACGCACAACCAGCCCGCGGCAGTGTGCAGCTCGTCGGCCGTCGCAACGGCGAACAAGACGCTCTAACCAGATGACACGTGAGCTCCAGCCCGTAGCGCGATGGGCGCAGGTAACCACGCTCATCCTCAGCGTGCTGGGGCTCGCCGTGTCGATCTATCTCACCAAGGAGCACTTCAGCTCGTCGGCCTTCGCCGGCTGCCCTGAGAACTCCTTGTTCAACTGCCAGGCCGTGACGACATCGGCGCAGTCCTACTTCCTCGGGATACCGGTGGCCGTGTTAGGTCTCGTGTCCTACGTCTTCATGACGGCGATTAACACGCCCTGGGCCTGGCGGTCAACGAACTACTGGCTGCACGTGGTGCGCTTTGTCTTCAGCCTGGGATCAATGGCGTTTGTCCTGTGGCTGATCACGGCCGAAATCGTCATCATTGGCCACCTTTGCCTCTACTGCACGGGCGTGCACATCATCACGTTTATCTTGATGATTGTGCTAACGCGCGTCAGCCCCACCCAGCTCGGGTGGACCCGCTCAGCGACGGAGTAGCGCGCGGCGCTCCTGCTCGGTCAGGCCGCCCCAAATACCGTAGGACTCGCGCGTCGTGAGGGCCGTTTCGAGGCAGGCTTCACGCACCGGGCACTTCTTGCAGAGTTCCTTTGCGTGGCGTTCGCGACGAATGCGCTGCTCTTTGCTTTCGAAGGTGTCGGGCGAGAAAAAAAGCAAACCTTCAGCACCGCGGCACGCTGCTTCGTCGGACCACGTGGGTAGAACTAACGCCATTTCGCTCCCTCGATCGAACTACTTCTGAAACCATAGCGAGCCAGTGGGTCGACGCGCCAAAGCAAAAATGCCCGCTACGCTAGAGACGTGGCAACCATCCTCCTCGCCAGCGACCTCGCCGCTCTTCGCAAAGAGCTGCGCACGATGTTGGCTTCCCCTGAGCACACGTTGGTCGAAGCATCGACCGGCCCCGAGGTGTTGGCCCTGACGCGCGCCGGTGGCATCGATCTCGTGATCTGCGACTTGCAGATGGGCTCGATGGGTGCGATGGCAATCACCATGGAACTTCGTCACGACGAGTCCTACGGCTTCGCCGAACCCGTCTCGGTCTTGATGTTGCTCGACCGACGCGCGGACGTCTTCATGGCCCGCCGCTGCGGTGCCGAGGGATTCGTCCTGAAACCACTCGAACCGTTGACGGTTCGTGCCGCCGTGCGCGCCCTGCTGCGCGGCGATGCCTTCGAGGACACGGCCCTGACCCCGGCCACCGTCCGCGTCGGCACCTCTGCATGAAAGAGACGACGCCGCCCGCCACCGGTTTTGCCCGCCTACGCTCACGCGTCGCCGGCAAGACGGAACACGCGATCCTGAACCCCGAGGCGCAGGCCATCCACGACCGAGTGGAGCAGCTCAGCGAACTCGAACTTCGTGACGTCATGACCCCGCGCGTTGACGTCGCCTACCTCACCATGCCGGTAACGCCCGAGGCCATCGCCGAGGCCGTTCGCGACACCGGTCACTCGTGCTTCCCCGTCGTCATCGACGACGACCTCGACGAGGTCCAGGGCGTGCTGTTCGTCAACGACCTCTTCCGCTCCACCACCGCCAAGCGCGCTATTGGCGTGTCGCTGCCGGACGATAAGGAAATCGCCCGCAAGATTCGCACCCCGATGATGCTGCCCGAGACGCTCGATCTCCTCGAGGGCCTCAAGGAAATGCGCGAGCAGCGGCGCACCTTCGCCATTGTGCTCGACGAGCACGGTGGGGTCGCTGGCGTGCTCTCCATTCGCGACATCCTCGAGCAGCTGGTCGGCGACCTCAACGATGAGTTTGACGAAGAAGACGCGGTGACGATCGTCAAGATTCGCCCGGGCCGTTGGCTCATCGACGGCCAAACCCACATCGACAAGGTCCGCGAAACCCTCGGCGTTGATATCCCTGAGGGCGACTACGTCACCCTGGCGGGCTTCCTGCTCTCGGTGGCCGACGAGATCCCGCCCGCCGGCAAGACCTACACCCGCGGCGACTGGAGCTTCCGGGTGCAGTCCGTCGTCAAGCAGCGCATCAGCGAGATCGTGGTCGAGCACCACGAGCCGGTGGCCCCGGACGACAGCGACGACTAGAACTTTGCCCCCATCGCGGTTCGCCGACTAGGATTGTCAGGCTGCGAGTTCGCTCGCAACGGGCTGTAGCGCAGCTTGGTAGCGCGCTTCGTTCGGGACGAAGAGGTCCCGGGTTCAAATCCCGGCAGCCCGACCACCGAATGAAGTTCTCACCGGGTGCAGTACCGCAGTACAGAAGTATCACTTAGGCTCCCATCGTCTAGCGGCCTAGGACACCGCCCTTTCAAGGCGGCAGCACGGGTTCGAATCCCGTTGGGAGTGCTCCACATTTCAGTTTCAATTGGAAGCCTTCGGGCCCAAATCGCCATTGGTTGCGAGGGGTTTTTGGCGCCGCAGTTCATCGCATTCGAATAACCATGTTTTGGAACACCCGTCGTTGGAGATGGTCGAGCAACATTGGACTTCCTGTAACTTTGCCCAGACAAGATTTCTCCGAAAGTTCGAATGTCGAGCTAATCCAGTGTCGCGTCAATTATGTTCCAAGATCGGAACGAGATACCCCGTGCCTTAGGTGGCTAGGTGGCTAGGTGGGGCCAGAATCCTTCGCGCCCCAGCACTCGAATTACACGCGTGTTATTATATTTAGCACTCGCCAAAGCAGACTGCTAACTGCAGTTGCTTTGTCGGAAAGGCAAATCCCGTGAGCACCGGTAAGTGCTCACGGGATCAAACACCTCGTTGACCCGAGGCATCAATCTCAAGACAGCTATATCAGGAGACTTAATGACTTTAGCAACTGCAGCACCATCACAGCTCTTATTGGGGCCAGACATTTGGTCGTGGTATTTCTCACTTTCGACTGTGGGGGACGAAGGAATCCCAATTCTGCGGGGTTCAACGATTTCCGTGCGTCCGCAGACTATGACGCCACTCCAAAACGTGCGGACGACGAGTCTGCGCAGCAGTGACACCCTGATACACGTTTACACGAACGACAAGGTCAACGTGAGGTTGGCCAAGAATCCACTTCGCTACTTTGATCGGGTCTCGACATCGCCGGCGTTTGTGAGTCCAGATCTCTCCATGTACCGCATTCTTCCCAGATCCATGCGAGTGTTTCACACGATTGTCAATCGGGGTGTGGGAGCCGTGTTGCAATCACGGGGTGTCGAAGTGATTCCCAATGTTGCTTGGTCTAGTCCAAAGGACTACGACTTCTGTTTTCTCGGAATCGAATCGAGATCTGCAGTTGCGATCTCATCTCACGGCCGGATTAGGGACCCGGAGGACAGGTACTACTTCGAACATGGAGTTGTTGAACTCGTCGAGCGGCTAAGCCCGAGGCTTGTCATTCTTTATGGGGCTTCAACGCGCGGAGTTGATAGGTCGCTAAAGAGCGTGAATGAGGTGTGGAAGTACCCTTGCCACCAATCCGAAGTGCGTAACAGCGATGGGTAGCTCTCTTGGAATCAAGCTGATTCAGTTAGATCGTTCACTAGCAAACACTATTCCGCAAGTTCAGACTGAGTACTCAACATCACCAAGTGGGATGTTTGGCGAGAGAGGCAATGGCCAAGCTCGACGAATTTACGCAGAAAACCCCTACGAAGCATCGAAACACTTCTTTCGAACTATCGTCGGTGAAGGAAGCATGCCGGAAATGAGCGTTTACAGGCAACGTGACAACTCCTTGATTGCGCGATGCGATGTTGCTCTTTCCGATGGATCTCGTGTGACGTGGCGCTCTACTACACGAGACGGGACACCAGCAGTGAGTATTCGCAATCGAGACCCAAAATTAACGGAAATAAAGGACTACCAAAATGTCCACTTTG
>Ga0208874_1000004_pt1 | contig 113405 bp, 114 predicted proteins | sample CryBogCBH10Oct08_FD_184604 | JGI IMG/M metagenome (GOLD analysis project Ga0208874, IMG submission 184604) | Freshwater microbial communities from Crystal Bog, Wisconsin, USA - CBH10Oct08 (SPAdes) (version 2) | ecosystem: Environmental > Aquatic > Freshwater > Lake | place: Crystal Bog... | reverse complement strand
GCCGAAAATAATGACCAACAAGAAAATCACCGAGACGGTGGCCAGCTTGTTGGAGAAGAAGATGCGCGCGCGCTGACGCCACATGGGCGTGGGTTCAGCCACCGCAACGGCTGGGGTGGCGAGGTCGGTTACGACGGTCATCGGGTGACTCCTTCAATGCGAATGCGTGGGTTGACAATGCCGAGGGCAACGTCGGCCAGGAGGTTGCCCAAGAGGGTCAAGATGGAAACCAACAGGGTGATACCCAAGACAACGTAGACGTCTGAGGACAACGCCGCATTCACGGTCTCTACACCCAGACCGCCGTAGTTGAAGACGTCTTCGATAATCAGGGCACCGCCGAGGAGGCCGGGGATCGACAGGCCCAGGATGGTCACGATGGGGCCCATCGCGTTACGGAAGGCGTGCTTGAAAAGGACGCGGCGGCTCGAGCAGCCCTTGGCCTTGGCGGTACGAACGTAGTCCTGCACCAACACTTCGAGCACGGTACCGCGCATGAATCGGCTCAGTCCGGCCACCGAGAGCAGCACCAGACAGCCAACGGGCATGATGAAGGCCTTGGGGTCTTGGAAAATCAGCCACGGTGCCACGCCTGATGGTGGCGAAATGGGCAAGTGGGGGGCGCGGAAGCCGAAGGCGTCAAGGACCAAGGAGCAGAGCAGGAACGATGGCATGGCGTAGAGCACGAAGGCCACGCCGGTGGCGGAGTAGTCAAACGCAGTGTTGCGACGCTGGGCCTGGAAGATGCCCAGAGGAACGGCGATCAAGCAGGTGAGAATCAGCGACACCAAGGCCAGCCAAATGGTGCGAGGCACGTAGAGGCGCAAGATGCCCATAACTGGTCGTCCGGCCTGGAACGAGTAGCCGAGGTTGAAGTGGGTGAAGAGGCCCCACATGTACGAACCCAGTCGCCACAGGTACGGGTGGTCCATCCCGTGGGCCACGCCCCACGCCTGCACCATCATTGGCGTGGCTCGAGTGCCCAGCGCTAAGTAGGCCGGAGCGTAGATCCCCTTCGGCTCCAAATAGGGCAGCGAGAAGGTGATCACAATGATGATGAGAAGCACCACAAACGACTGAATTAGTCGACGGACAATGAAACTGAGCATGATGGAAACATTAGCACTGGAAGCAGATTTTCCCTATCTCCAACAGGGGTTTAAAAGCACAATGGCCCCTCCTTTCGGAGGGGCCATTGTGCGTGGGCAAACCTAGAAGTACAGGTACTCCGGCTCGAGGTCTGAGAGCGGGTTCGACTTGAAACCGTTCTTGCTCTTGAGGGTCTTGATGACTTCGCCAGCGCCAGTGCCTTCAGGCTTGAAGAAGACCGGCAGCTGGGCAGCTGCGTAGGCCTCGTATGTCGTCAGGGTGCTGTTACCGCTGGTCGATGCGTTGATCAAGTTGTCCATGGTGGGGTCAGAGTAGCCACCGGTGTTGGAACCAGCACCCGTCGAGAACAGCTCTTCACCTGATGGGTAGTAGTCGGGTGCGTACAGCCAGCCACCGCCCCAGTCACACATGTCGTAGCCTTGGCCGGGGCCCTGGCAGAGGCTCAGCACGTTGCTGAAGGTGTCGGTGTTGACCGAGACCTTGACGCCAATGGCGGCCCACTCGGCGACTTCCGTTGCCGTCAGGTCGTCGTCGGTCGGAGAACCAGCAGCCTGGTCCATCGACAGGCGGAGCTGGTCACCGGCGGCGATGCCGGCGCCACACTGGGTGGCAGCGGTGCCAGGGTGCGCGCAGGTCTGCGTGCCGCTGGCGTCTGACCAACCGTGAGCGGTGAACAGGGCCAGAGCCTTGCTAACGCTGAACGGGTAAGGGTTCTTGGGCGCCTTGGCGATAGCCGAGGAGGCACCGTAAGGCAGCGGACTGTAGGTGGGGATACCGTAGCCCTTCATGATCGTCGAGATCTGAAGGATCTGGTCGGTGGCCTCCTGCATGGCCTGACGGACGTACAGCTGGTCGAGGAACTTCGAGCCAGGGTCACCCTGCAGGTTGTAGAGGTCGTAGTTGAATGCCCACGACGTACCACTCAGCAGGTTGTAGTTCGAGGACAGGCTGCTCAAGTTGGCACCAGGGGTACCGGGCTTGGGCGATGGCGAGGTCAGCAGCGTCGGGTCGACGTAACCAAGGTCAATCGAACCACCCCTAAGGGCGTTGAGTTCGTCTGACGAGGTCTCGAAGGGAACGAGCTTGACCTGTGACACCTGGGCCTTCTGCGGGCCACCGTAGGCGGGGTTCGGGACGAAGGTCACGTTACCCAGCGCGTCGGCGCTCTGCAGCTTCCAAGGACCGTCGGTACCGCTCTCCCACAGGCTGTTGGTCCAGTCCGAAGGAGTGGCCGCAGTCTGACGGAGGTACAGCAAGACGTGCATGCAGTCCGTGATTGAAGCGCTGCTGTTGAACGCGTCAGTCTCACAGTGACCACTACCGGCAGCAGCGCTGTCGGAGGTCTTGTCCCACGACGATGGGAAAGGAGTGATTTCCGACAGGTAGTTGTAGAGCAACCAGTTGGCGTTCACCGTCGAGGACATGTGAATGACAATTTCGCTACCCGAAGCACCTTGAGGCATGCTGATCGACGAGATGCCGTCAGGGATACCGACGAATGGCACGTAACCGGCGTAGAACAGACCCCGCTCATTGGCGGGAAGCTTGGCGCCACCCGTCAGACCAGTGACCGACGCGTTGTAGAGGTTCAAGAAGAACGCAACGGAACCGGCGTTGATGGTCTGACCGTTCGCGAAGTTCCAGCCCTTGAGGTCAATGGTGAACGTGTTGCTCGAGCCGGTGGTCGGGGTTACCGAACCAAGCGACAGTGCGGGCACGTACGCAGCCGAGCCAGGAGCACCGAACCAGAAGAGCGGACGATACATCACCATCTGGAACTGGTTCATGTTGGTGACAGAGAAACCGTCACTCGGGCTTACGAAAGGAAGGATAAAGGTGGGGGGTGCCTGTGGACCTTCAGCAATGGTGATCGTTGCGTTTTCGACGGTCGGCTTGGCCGCCGCGTTCGCAGCGCTTGGGGCGATGAGACCTAAGGTCAACGCACTGGCCGCAATGGCCAACGTTGCCAAAAGTCGCACCTTGTGGGTGTTCCTCATGTTGTGATTCCTTTCATTGGCTCGCGCCGTTTCTAGGTGTCACCAATGTGACAAATATGAGACTATTACGCGCTTCTTATCTATGCAAACCAATGATGCCCCTTATCTCTCGCATTTAAAACGGCTGAAATATTGGGAAATTTTGAGATACGCCGATGTGGGGAATTACGCCATATGGCAATAAAAAAGGGCCCCTCCGAAGAGGGGCCCTTTTTTGAAGTGCGTTCGTACTAGAAGTACAGGTACTCCGGCATGAGGTTCTCAAGCGGGTTCGCCTTGAAGCCGTTGAGGCTCTTCAGCGTCTTGAGAACTTCGCCAGCACCAGTGCCCTGGGGCTTGAAGAACACGGGGAGCTGCTGCGCGGCGTACTGCTCGAAAGCGGTCAGCGTGGCGTTGCCCTCGGTCGAAGCCGTGATCAACTCGTCCATGGTGGGGTCAGAGTAGCCACCGGTGTTGGAACCAGCACCGGTAGCGAACAGCTCCTCACCTGACGGGTAGTAGTCAGGTGCGTACAGCCAGCCGCCGCCCCAGTCACAGAGGTCGAAGCCCTGGTTGGCGCCCTGGCAGAGGCTCAGCACGTGACCGAAGGTGTCAACGTTGACGGTGACCTTCACGCCGATAGCGGCCCACTCGGAGACTTCAACAGCGTTGAGCTCGTCGTCAGCAGCCGAACCACCGGCCTGGTCTTCCTTCAGCGACATCGTGAAGCCCTGGGCAATGCCCGCGCCACACTCGTCCGCAGCGGTACCGGGCGTGGTGCAGGTCTGGACGCCGTTTTCGAGGGTCCAGCCGTGTGCCTTGAAGGCAGCCAGTGCCTTGCTGACGCTGAAGGGGTACGGGTTGCCAACAGGGGCGCTAATTGCCGACGAGGCACCGTAAGGCAGCGGGCTGTACGTAGGTACGCCGTAGCCCTTCAGGGCGGTCTTGATCGTCAAAAGCTGGTTGGTGGCTTCCTGCATGGCCTGACGGACGTACAACTGTGAGAGTGCAGACGAGGCTGGGTCACCCTTCAAGTTGTAGAGGTCGTAGTTGAAGGCCCAAGTGGTGCCCGAGATCAGGTTGTACTTCGAGTTCAACGGTGCGAGGTTTGGTCCAGCAACGCCAGGGGCGGGGGCTGGAGCAGTCAGCTGCGTGGGGTCGATGTAACCCGAGTCGATGGTGCCAGCCTTGAGCTGCCGGAGCTCGGCGGATGACGAAGTGAACGCAACCAGCTTGACCTTGGCGACGTGAGCCTTGACCGGTCCACCGTAAGTGGTGTTCGGAACGAAGGTGACGTTGCCCAGCTGGTCGATGGCCTGAAGCTTCCAAGGACCGTCGGTGCCGCTCTCCCAGAGGTTGTTGGTGAAGTCGGCGGTGACGTTCGCAGTGGAACGCAGGAAGGTCAAGACAGCGCTGCAGTCAGTCTCCGCGGCCTGCGAAGCGAAGGCGTCAGTCTCACAGTGGCCACTGCCCGGGGCAGCGTTGGCCGAGGTGACGTCCCAGGTCTGCGCGAACGGCGTGATTTCTGAGAGGTAGTTGTAGAGCAACCAGTTGGCGTTCACCGACGACTTCATCGTGATGACGACCTTGGAGCCCGAAGGGGCACCAACAACTGACTTGATCTCGTCTGGAATACCAGCGTTCGGCACGTAACCTGCGTACACGTCGCCGCCCATGGTGTGGGAGTGCGCGATTGCGTAATACAGGTTCAAGAAGAACTCGATAGAACCAGCGTTGACGGTCTGGCCGTCAGCGAACTTCCAGCCCTTGAGGTTGATCGTGTAGACCGCGCTCGCGCCAGTGGAAGGCGTCAGCGATGCCAGTGAAAGGCTCGGAACCCACGCGGCGGAACCCGGGGCACCAAACCAGAACAGTGGGCGGTACATGAGCATCTGGAACTGGTTCATGTTGGTCACCGAGAAACCGTCACCTGGGCCCACGAAGGGCAAGATGAAGTTCGGGGCAGCCTGTGCGCCCTCGGCGATGGTGATGGTGCCGGTGAGTGCCTTAGGCGTCGAAGCCGCGCCACTCACGGCAGGAGCAACGAGTCCAATCGACAACGCGCTGGCTGCGACAGCCATCGTGATCGAGAGTCTCGCCTTATTGGGGAACTTCATAGGTTGCATTCCTTTCAGCAACGTCATACGTCGGCCACAATGTTTGTGACAAGCCCAAGAATAGCCTTTAAGCAGAACTTACGTTCTCGTGATACGGGCCATCTCTCGAAAGCATGATGGAAATCCCTGTTTCCATAGGGCTTTCATCGGTTCTGATTGGTGCTAGGAGTTCGCACAATCACTGCCTCGAGCCCTAGGCTAGAAACGATGCCAAACTCCGACTCCTCCCCCGTCCGTCCCTCTCGCGGCTCCTTTGGCCCCAACGCCTGGCTGGTCGACGACATGTACGACCGTTTTCTGGCCGATCCCAGCTCGGTTTCGGCCAGTTGGCGCGAGTTTTTCGCTGATTACCAGCGTTCGACGCTCCCCACGGTGCCCACGACGCACCTGAGCGCTCCGGCGCCCCAGGCCGCCGCGCTCGCGCCCGTTGTTGACGCCGATGCCACGCCGCTTCGCGGTGCCGCAGCGCGCATTGTGAGCAATATGAATGCTTCGTTGAGCGTTCCGACCGCAACGTCTGTTCGCACCGTGCCGGCGCGACTCCTCGAAATCAACCGCGCGGCTCTAAACGAAGCTCTGTCACGCACGACGGGTGCCAAGGTGTCCTTCACGCACCTAATCGCCTTTGCGGTGGTCAAGGGGCTCATGAAGATCCCCGCCATGAACGCCGCATTTGTGGAGGCCGTCGACGAGAAGGGCACCCCCGGTGTTCGCCGCAACGAGCGCGTGGGCCTCGGCCTCGCCGTGGACGTCGAGCGTCCCGACGGCACCCGCAATCTCGTCGTGCCCGTGATTCGCGATGCTGACACCATGAACTTCCGTGAGTTCTTGTTGGCCTACGAGACGCTCGTGCGCAAGGTGCACAGTGGCACCATGGGCGCTGACGACTTCGTTGGCGCCACCGTGAGCTTGACGAACCCGGGTACCCTTGGTACTGTTCAGTCGGTTCCTCGCCTTATGCCTGGTCAGGGTGCAATTATTGGCGTTGGTGCACTGGCCTGGCCGGCCGGCTTCGACGCCGCTGACCCTCGAGCACTCGCCGACATCGGCGTGGGCAAGGTGATGAACATCACCTCGACCTACGACCACCGCATTATTCAAGGAGCTGAGTCGGGCCTCTTCTTGAAGTACGTCGCCGAGTGCTTGAGCGGCGGTCACGGTTTCTACGACGACGTCTTCGCCGCGGTCGGCGCTCCCTACGAGCCCGCCCAGTGGTCTCGCGACAAGAACGTGCTCGCCACTGACGGTGACACCGAGCACATCTTGAAGCAGATCCGCGTCCAGGAGCTCATCAACATGTACCGCGTGCGCGGTCACCTCAACGCCAACCTCGACCCGCTCCGCGCCGAGGCACCGGCCCTGCACCCCGAGTTGGACCTCCAGACCTACGGCCTGTCGATCTGGGACCTGCAGCGCACCTTCGTGGTCGACGGCCTCGCCGGCAAGCGCGAAGCGACACTGGAAGAAATCCTCAGCATCCTGCGTGACGCCTACTGCCGCACTATGGGTATTGAGTACGGCCACATCATGGACCCCGCCCAGAAGCGCTGGATCATGGACCGTGTCGAAGGCGTGAAGTGGCAGTGCACGACGGACGAGCAGCTCCGCATCCTGCACGCCCTCAACGAAGCCGAAGTCTTTGAGCGTTTCCTGCACTCGCGCTACGTGGGCCAGAAGCGGTTTGGTCTGGAGGGTGGTGAGTCGACCATTGTCGCGCTGCAGGCCATTCTCGATGCCGCCGCCCGCGACGGCCTCCACGAGGCCGTGATTGGTATGGCCCACCGTGGTCGCCTTAACGTGCTGGCCAACGTTGTGGGCAAGTCCTACAGCGACATCTTCTCTGAGTTCGAGGGCAACCTCGATCCCGAAAGTGTGCAGGGCAGTGGTGACGTCAAGTACCACAAGGGCGCCCACGGTTCCCACACGAACTTGGCCGGTGACGTCATTGCGGTGTCGATGGCCTCAAACCCTTCGCACCTCGAAGCAGTGAGTCCGGTAGTCGAGGGCATCGTTCGCGCCAAGCAGGACGCTGCCCGTCGGCCCGGCGACGGCACCCCGTCAGCCGAAAAGCCAACGAGCTTCCCGTACCTGCCGATTCTGATCCACGGTGACGCCGCGTTCGCTGGTCAGGGCGTAGTCGCCGAGACCCTAAACCTCTCGCAGCTCTCCGGCTACCGCGTTGGTGGTGCGATTCACATCGTGATCAACAACCAGGTCGGTTTCACGACCTCGCCGGTGTCGGCGCGCTCGAGTTTCTACCCAACCGACGTTGCCAAGATGATTCAGGCACCAATTCTTCACGTGAACGGTGACGACCCCGAGGCGTGTGCTCGTGCCGCGCTGCTGGCCTACGACTACCGCGAGGCCTTTCACCGCGACGTGGTCATCGACATCGTCTGCTACCGCCGTCATGGTCACAACGAAGGTGACGACCCCAGTTACACCCAACCGCAGATGTACGCGATCATCGAGCAGATGCGATCAGTACGCAAGGCCTACACCGAGACGCTCGTGCGTCGCGGTGACCTGACCATGGACGACGCGGAAGCCGCGCTCGACCAGTTCAACAACCGCCTCCAGTCGGTGCTCGACGAGGTCCGCACCGTGCCGGTGCCGGAGCTCTCGGGCGTGCCGGTCGCCGAGATTCCCGCCGACGAAGCAGCCGTCAACACTGGCGTCGCCAAGGACGTGCTGCTGCGGGTGACGGACGCGACTGTGTCGGCACCCGAAGGCTTCACCATCCACCCCAAGCTCGAGCGCCAGTTTGCCCAGCGCAAGCAGTTGGTCGAGGCCGGGGAAGTGGACTGGGCACTCGGTGAGGCCCTGGCCTTTGGCTCACTGGTGCTTGAGGGCACCAACGTGCGCCTCATGGGCCAGGACTCGCGACGCGGTACCTTCTCGCACCGTCACGCCGCGCTGATCGACTACGCCAACGGTGACCAGTTCGTCCCGTTGTCGCACCTCGACTCGCCGGGCTTCTTCACGGTTCGTGACTCGTTCCTGAGTGAGTACGCGGCCCTCGGGTTCGAGTACGGCTACTCGGTCGAGTCGAAGCGCTCGCTCGTCGCCTGGGAAGCGCAGTTCGGTGACTTCGTCAACGGCGCTGAGATCATCATCGACAACTTCCTCGTCGCCGCCGAAGACAAGTGGGGCCAGAACGCCTCGCTGGTCATGTTGCTGCCCCACGGGTACGAAGGACAGGGTCCCGAACACTCCAGTGGTCGCATCGAGCGCTTCTTGTCGCTCAGTGCCCGTAACAACATCCGCGTGGCGCAGCCCACAACGGCCGCGCAGTACTTCCACCTGCTGCGTAGCCAGGTGCGTCGCGAGCACGTCACGCCCTTGGTGGTCTTCACGCCCAAGTCAATGCTTCGCGCCGTGCAGACCCGTTCACCCCTCGCCGAGTTTGTCGATGGTGCCTTCCACCGCGTGTTGGGCGACACCACGGTGGACAAGAGCAAGGTGACGCGCGTCGTACTGGCCTCGGGCAAGGTGGCGCACGAGGCCATCGCTCGTCGAGCGGAGCTTGGCGTCGAGAACGTCGCGATTGTTCGCGTGGAGCAGCTCTACCCGTGGCCGCAGGAGAATATCGAAGCGGAATTGGCGAGCTACCCCAACGCCACCGACGTTGTCTGGCTGCAGGAAGAGCCCGAGAACATGGGCGCCTGGCCGTTCGTGCACCTTCGCACCCTCGACTGGACCTCGTGGAAGGTTCGCCACGTGGCTCGCGCCGAGTCGGCCAGCCCCGCCACTGGTTCGCACCTGGTGCACTCCGCCGAGCAGGCTGACCTGCTCACGCGAGCACTGCAGTGAAAAAGGGCACTGTTCGCGTTGTCGTAGACGGATCAAATCTGGCCACCGAAGGACGGACCATTCCCAGTCTCGTCCAGCTTGACGATGCCGTCCGCGCCTTCATCGATGAGCACCCCGGGGCCGACGTCATCGTGGTGGTGGACGCGAGCTTCGAGCACCGTGTTGCCCCCGGCGAGCGGTCACGATTCAAGGAAGCCGAACTGGCCGGAGAGATTGTGACGCCCCCCGCGGGGGCACTCGGCCGCGGTGACGCCTTCATTCTGAAAATCGCCCAGCGAATTGACGCGGTCGTGTTGAGCAACGACTCCTTCCAAGAGTTCCACGACGAGTACCCGTGGCTCTTCGAGGTAGGTCGTCTCATTGGGGGCAAGCCGGTGAAGGGCGTCGGCTGGATTTTTACCGATCGCCTGCCCGTGCGTGGACCCAAGACCACGCGTAGCGCCAAGCCGGCCACTAAGACAGTCAAGAAGTTGGCCGTGACGTTGCCCGATGGCGCCACGCCCTCCATTGGTGACACGTTGACACCGGTCAAGGCCACCAAGACGACGAAGGCCACGACCAAGACGACGAAGACGGTGGCGAAGAAGGTCACCAAAGAAGCGACCGACAAGGTCGCTCCCAAGGTCGAAAAGAAGCCCGCCAAGAAGGCCGTCGCCAAGAAGGCCGTCGCCGAAACCCCCGTGGTGGCGGTGCGCCGCAGTCGGCAGCCGGTGAACCCGGAAGAGACCTTCGCGGCCTTCGTCAAGGCCACCAAGATCGGTGCCAAGGTGGAGGGCGAAGTCATGGCCTTCACCTCACACGGTGCCGTGATCAAGGTCGCCCTCAAAAACGGCAGCACTGTCGAGTGCTACGCGCCCACGACGAATCTCGGCACACCGGCGCCCGCACGGGCCCGTGATGTCTTGAAGCGTGGCGACGTGCGCACGTTCGTGTTGAGTACCGTAGATAGCGATCGCCGAATTGCGGAGCTGGGACTATGACCGACCTTTCACTGAACCCCGAAGACTGGATTCCTCACCGTCCACCCTTCCTCCTGGTTGACCGACTGCTCACCATTGAGCCGGGCCTCAAGGCCGTGGGTGAGTGGACACTGACGGGAGAGGAGTGGTTCTTTCCGGGTCACTTCCCGGGCCGCCCCACGACGCCTGGCGTCTTGATGCTCGAATCGCTGGCCCAGGTTGGCGCTGTGGCGGTGCTCGCCGACGAGAAGTACGCCGGTCGACTGCCCCTCTTTGGTGGCGTCGAAAACGCTCGCTTCCGCCGCCAGGTGCTGCCCGGCGACACCTTGACCCTGACGACGGAGATGACGCGTCTGTCGGCTCGTGGCGGGAAGGGCCACGGGGTGGCCACCGTCGACGGCCAGGTGGCCGTTGAGGCCGACATCTTCTTTGTGCTGGCCGACGCCTCGTGAAGATCGCTACCTGGAACGTCAACTCGTTGACGGCCCGGTGGCCTCGGGTGTCGCAGTGGCTGGAGGAAACGGCCACCGACATCGTGCTGGTGCAAGAGACCAAGCAAACGGACGCCAAGTTCCCCTTTGCCGCGTTGGAAGAACTCGGCTACGAGTCCGCCCACTACGGCCAAGGTCAGTGGAATGGCGTCGCCATTTTTTCGCGAGTGGGGCTCACCGACGTCGAAACGGGATTGGCGGCTGACGACGAGGCCCGATGCATTCGCGCGACATGTGGCGGAGTGAGGGTCTACTCCTGTTACGTTCCCAACGGACGCGCCCTCGACAACCCCCACTACACCTACAAACTCGGCTGGCTAGGCGACCTTCGTGAGGAGTTGACCCAGCGTGACGCGGCACAGTCACTGGTGATCGGTGGGGACTTCAATGTTGCCCTCGCGGACGAAGACGTCTACGACATGACGGCGTTCGAGGGGGCCACGCACGTGTCGGCGCCCGAACGATCGGCGATGCATGCTCTGCTTGATACCGGCCTCGTCGATCTGGCTCGTCAGCACCATCCCGAGGGCCAGCAGTTCACGTGGTGGGACTACCGTAACGGCGCCTTCCGCCGCGGCTGGGGCCTGCGCATTGACTACCTCTTCGCGGACCCCGCGACAGCGACTCGAGTGAGTGACGTGCAGGTCGACCGCGAGGCTCGCAAGGGCGAAAAGCCGTCGGACCACGCGCCTCTGGTGGCAACGATTCTCTAGCGGTTGGTTTGCGCTTCGATGGCCGCGGCCGCCGCGGCCATCTGCTCGCGAATTTGATCAAGGCGTGACTTGGCGACGGCCACTGGCGCGGGCGCGCGCTCGGCCTCCAACGCCGCGATGGCCTCTTCAATCGGGGCCAGGAACCGCGACGGCTTGCGCCCACTAAAGCGCGGGTCGTTCTTGGCGCGACTCCACGTCAGGAGCAACGTCTGCTCGGCACGGCTGAGGGCGACGTAGGCCAAGCGAGTCTCTTCCGCGAGCTCCGCCGGCGTGGTGGCTTGGTAGTTCGGTAACTGACCCTCGGCACATCCGATCACGACGACGTGCTGGAACTCCAGACCCTTCGAGCGGTGAATGGTGCTGAGCGCCACCGCGTCGACCGGCGGCGCGGGAAGCTCGCGCTGTTTGGCGTCGTCGGGGGAGAGATCTGACGAGGGGCCGTGCTCAGATCCGCGAGGCTCAAAAGGAATGCCGTGATTTTCGAGGGTGGCGGCAATGAGTTCGAGCTGACTGTTGGTGCGGGCCAGTACGCCCATGGACTTCCAGGGTGAGCGAGGTTGGTGGTGAATAGAGAGCCATCGGGCCACGGCCTCGGCCTCGTCCTCGTCGGTGTCGTAGGCGCGCACCAAAGGAATCTCGCCGTCATCCTTCGCGGGCGTGATGCCGCGGGCACCCGGCTCGAGCAACGTGTTCGCCACGGCCACGATGGCGGCGGTGGAACGGTGGTTGCGCGTGAGGTCGAGTACCACCGTGTCGGGCCACGTGCGGAGAATGTCGGTAAGGAGCTGCGGGCTCGCGCCGTTGAAGCCGTAGATGGACTGGTTGGGGTCGCCGACGCAGAACAGCTGCGGGTCGTCGCCGGCCATCTGGGCCAGGAGCTGAAACTGCAGTGGGTTCATGTCCTGGGTTTCGTCCACGAAGAGCGCCCGCGTGCGGTGCCGGAAGGCCGCCTTGACGGCGGGTTCGGTCTTGAGGAGGGTGATCGCTTCTTGGAGCAGCAGGTCGAAGTCAAGGACGCCGCGCATGCGGCAGAACCCGATGTAGCGGTCGATGACCTCAGCGAAGGCGGCGGGGGGCAGTGGTGAATCGCGGCGCATCTTGCGCGCGTTGGCCGAGTAAGCGGCGCCATCAAAGCCTTGTCCTAGGGCCCAGCCAATCTCCTGCTCGATTCGCGGCGCCAGGTGGTCGTCGATGGCGAACCCGTCCTCGCGCAGTTGCACGATGAGCGGCGCGACCATGCGACGACGACTGGCCTCGACGGTGAGGGCTTTGAGGTGGTGGTCATTGCGGTACTCGTTGACGATGGTCATTGCCGCACGGTGGAAGGTGCCGGCACGGACATCTCGAATGCCGGCCCGCCAGAGTCGGGTGCGCAACTCGTCGCCGGCCTTGCGGGTGAACGTCATGGCTAACACCTGGTCAGCGTCGACGAGACCGAGCGCGATCATCCGTTGAATGCGCAAGGTGAGGACGTGGGTCTTTCCCGAACCGGCGGTGGCGCGAACGAGCAGTCGTCGGGCGTTCGAGGTCACGGCCTCACGCTGTTCGGGCGTGAGGCCCACCAGGAGATCGTCGGAGAATGCGGCGGTGTCACTCATTACCCCATTGACGCTACCGGCAGGCAGTGACGTGGTTCTCCGGCGGCGGGCGTGGTCACTAACCTTGAGGGTGTGCTGCAGGCCTTTGGAAACGGAACGCTTTTTGGCGAGTCCTACGGCGATGGTCCTGTTCAGGTCGTATTTCTCCACGGCTGGGGGCGCTCGTCGGCCGACTTTCGCGCCATTGCGACCGAGCTCGCCGAGCACGGGATTTCGAGCGTGGCGGTTGATTTGCCGGGGTTTGGTGCCTCGCCCCTTCCCGAGACCGCTGGCGGCGCCCGCCTCTACGCCGACATCGTGATCAGCGTTCTGCCCACGATTGCCGACGGTCCCGTCCTGCTCGTCGGACATTCGCTCGGCGGTCGCGTGGCCGCGGTGGTGGCGGCGACTGCCCCCGAGCGCCTCTCGGGCGTGCTGTTCATCGGCGCACCACTCTTGCGGCGAGGTGGTGGCACCGCCGCGCCGTGGCGCTATCGAGTGATCCGATTCCTCGCGAAGCGACACCTGGTGTCGGCGACCTCAATGGAGCGCGCGCGTCAGCGCTACGGCTCAGCCGACTACCGAGCGGCCTCGGGTCTGCTGCGGGACATACTGGTCACCATGGTCAACGAGAGCTACGACGACGAACTGGGCCGGATCACCACGCCCGCTGCTTTTCTGTGGGGTGCCAATGACACCGCGGCCTCGGTGGCGATGGCCCGAGAGGCTGCCGCACTGGTGCCGGGACCAACCACCGTGACGGTGCTCGACGATTGTGGGCACCTCGTGCCGACGCTGCGACCTGACGCCGTGGTGGCGGCGGTACGGGAGGCCCTATGAATCCGATCGTGACCCTGGTGCTCTCGTTCGTGCTGGTGGGGGCGTGGGCCGCCCAAGGGGTGCGCTGGCTGCGTGTCTTGCAGCGCGAGCACTACGACCCGTCGTCGATGAACCGTTTCCTCGCTCGTTGGTCGAGCCCCCAGGTGGGGCCAGCGCGGCCGGTGGACCGCAAAGAGCCTCGTCCCATCACACTCTCGCACCTCACGATGGGTGCGTTAGTTGTCGCCATTCTGATTCACAATGTTGGTGTGGCGGTTGCGGCCACGATTATCTATGGCGCATTCTGCCCCCAAGGACTCGGGCTCAAAGGCCGCACGTCACCCCTGCAGTGGACACGACGACTGCGCACGGTGGCCGTCGCGGCCGGACTGGTCGCGGCCCTGGTCGTTGTGGTGGCCGCCGTCGGTGGTCGCGTGCTCTGGGGGATGGTCGTGGTCGTCTGGGGCGTGCCCCTCACACTCGATCTGACCACCCGTCTGCTGCGTCCGTGGGAGAAGCGTCAGTCGCAGGTCTTCGTCGAAAAGGCGCAGCGTCGACTGCAGCAGGTGGACCCGACGGTGGTCGCCATCACCGGGTCGTACGGCAAGACCTCCACCAAGAATCACCTGGCTGATTTGCTGCAACGAGACGGAGGCGTCGTGGCCACGCCGAAGAGTTTCAACAACCGCGCCGGCCTCTCCCGTGCCATCAACGAGGGCCTCGTCGACGGCACCCGCGTCTTCATCGCCGAGATGGGCACCTACGGACCGGGCGAAATTGCCGACCTCTGCTCGTGGTGCCCACCCGAACTCTCCGTGATCACCGCCATTGGACCAGTGCACTTGGAGCGCATGGGTTCACTCGAGACGATCGAGCAGGCCAAGTTCGAAATCACGCAGCGGGCCGCCACGGTGGTGGTGAACGTTGATGACCTCCTGCTTCGTGCCTGGCCCGCGCGCCTCACGGGCAAAACCGTTCGCACCGCGGGTTCGAAGGTCGACGCCGACGTGCAGGTACGTGTGGTGGGTGACGAGTGGGTCGTCGTTGTCGATGGGGCAACTGTGGCGACCACGGCACCGCTGGCGAGCGTGCAGCCGACCAACTTGGCCTGCGCCATCGCCGCCGCTCTGTTGCTGGGCCTCTCGATCGACGACCTCGGGTCGCGACTGGCGGCCGTTTCGCCCGTGGCCAATCGGGCCAACGTGATCACCGCCCCCTCGGGTGTCGTGGTCATTGACGACACCTTCAACGCCAACCCCGCCAGTGCCGACGCCTCGGTCCGCTTGCTGGCCAGTCAGCCGGTGTCGGGGCGCCGCGTGGTCATCACGCCCGGTCTTATTGAACTGGGGCGTGAGCAGTACCGCGAGAACGCCATTCTGGCGACGACGGTCCGTGATATCGGCGCCGAGCTGGTCGTGGTTAATCGGACCAACGTCCGAGCGCTGCGTGACGGGTACGCCGGTGAGATTCGTCGCTTCAACCACCGCGACGACGCCGTGGCGTGGGTGCGGTCCTCCTTGGGACCTGGCGACGCCGTGTTGTACCTCAACGACTTGCCCGACCACTACATTTAGAGGGTCGCATTCCGCAAAAAGGGGTTCAGGTGTCCGTAGCCGTACTGTTTGGTGGTCCAACACCTGAGCACGATATTTCGATTTTGACGGGGCTCCTCGCCCTGCGTGAGTACCACCAACGCCACGGTGACACCGTTGGCCTCTACTGGTCTAAGACTGGTGACTTTTTCGCCGTACCCGCGACGGTTGAGGCCGCTGACTTCCTTGACGGCCTGCCTAAGGGCGCCAATGAGGTCAGTCTGCGCCTCGGCGCCGAAGGCGGCTTCTACGCCGCCGGTGGCCGTTTGGGCCGTGACCGCCGCCTCGACGTTGACGCGGTGATCCTGGCCACTCACGGTGGACCGGGGGAGGACGGTTCACTCCAGTCGGCACTCGACCTCGCCGGCGTCGCCTACACCGGCCCGTCGCTGGCCGGCGCGGCCCTGGGCATGGATAAGTGGGCCTTCGGTGCCGTTGTCGCCCAGGCCGGTCTGCCGACGTTGCCGCGCGTGTTATTGACCGCGGACACCACCAGCTTGCCGTTTGATGGCCCCTACATCCTCAAGCCCCGCTTTGGTGGTTCGTCCATTGGCATCGACGTCGTCGCCGACCTCGCGACCGCGAAGGCCCGCCTCACCGCCAACACCCACCTGGCCTTGGGCTGCGTTGTCGAGCCCTACCGCAGCGACCTCACCGACGTGCAGATTGCCCTGCGGAGTTTCCCTGCCCTCGAACTGTCGGCCATCGAAAAGCCAATCCGCCGCACCGCACAGGCCGAAATCCTTGACTACCGCGACAAGTACGTCGGTGGCGAAGGCATGGTCTCAGCGCCCCGCGAACTGCCCGCAATCCTGCCGGGCGACCAGGCCGAGCAGATCCGCCACGCCGCCCGCACCATCGCCTCGCTGGCCAACGTGCGTGGTGTCGCCCGCATTGACTTCCTGGCCAACGACACCGAGCTCTACGTCAACGAGATCAACACCATTCCGGGCTCGCTGTCGAAGTACCTCTTCATTGAGCCGATGGTTCCCTTTGGTCAGCTGCTCGACGACCTAGTGGCCGAAGCGCGCCAGCGCCCAGCTCATCGATACAGCGCCGCGGGCGCTGATGGGCTCGTGCTGCGCTCGGCTGGCGCCATCGCGTCCAAACTCGCGTAGTCGCGGGGTGGCGTAAAGGGCGTCGCGCAAGACGTCGTTGCCGGGATCAAGGGTGATGCCCTGCCGCAGCGCCCAAAAGGCCGTGTCGAAGTCGCCGTAGTCGGTGGCGGCTTGGGCCAACGCCAGCGCGGCCCATTCGCCGTCTCGCTGCAACGCGGCCAAGTGGCCTTCGAGGAAGAACCACTCGTACCCCTTGGTGACCCCCGCGAGCGGTTCGCTCTGAATGAGTTGCAGGGCGGCGGCTATCGCGTCGAGGGCGGCGTCACCTTGACTACGTCGGGCGCGAGCAATGAGGGTGTGGAAGCGCCGGATGTCGCAGTCGACGCCGTGCAGCTCGTAGAGGCCGGCACCAGAGACCGGGTGGAGGCGGGTGCCCTCGTCATCGCTGCCCAAACTGCGTCGGACGGCGGTCGCGGTGTTTGCCAGTGTCGCCTTGGAGGCATCGACGTCGGCGTTAACTAAGACCCTCGTTCGCAACCGTTCACCGCTCACCGGTTCGTGGTGAACGCTGAGGTAGGCAATCATCTCGACACAGCGCCGGCGCAGACTCGGCACGAAGGGCTGGGCAATGCCCAGGACTTGCGGGACCGAGCGCAGCATGGAGAGCGCCACCACGGGTGGGGGCGTGACGGCGTCAGCGCTCACGCAGACACAGAGGGCGCGCAGTTCGTCATCAATGGATTGCGGGTCGCCGGTGAAGACCACCGTGGTTCGTCGTCCCCGGGTGGCAAGGGCCCGGAGCAGGCCGTGCTCATCATCCGCGAAGACAATGCGCACGTCGGGCAGGCCGACGAGCTGCTGGCGGAGTTGGTTCGCTGACAGTGGCGAAGGCAGGGGGAGTGTGGCGCCGGGGCGGGCGAAGGCCACCGTGGTGCTGCCCGGCTGCTCACTCATGGACAAAACGACGACGGGGTCGTCTTCGTCGAGCGTCGGAAGGGCGAAAACGTCATCGGGAACAATCGCCACCCCCGCCGTTGCCCCATTGAGGAAGTGGTGCACCGCGTGCAACGGGGAGAGGTCGACGTCAGCCAACGCCAGGTCATCACTGCCGTCGGTCCGAAGGGTGTCGCGACGGCGCTTCGTCATGAGCAGCACACCCAGTCCTGGCGCCGTTGACTGGAGCGTCGCCGTCGATGAGGCGTGGGGCGCCGTCGTCGTTACCGCCGGGGCGTGGTGTGACCCGAGGAAGGGCAACACACTCATGAGGGCACCAGCCAACCAGGCCACACCGGAGTCGGTGCGTCCATCGCGATGGCGGATCGCCCGCACGACGTTGATGAGGAAAGCCACCCAAAACAGGGCGAGCACGACAAGGAGCGTCCGCAATACCAGCGGGTGACCGTTGCCCGTGGCCGAGCGCCACCGGGTCACGATCAAGATGGGCAGCGCGACGAAGTACGCCACGAGGCCGACACCCTGGAGCGGGCCGGCAGCGAATCGCTTTAGGGCGCGAGTGCGAGCGTCCATGATTGACCAGTCGGGGCCGCACTCGACAGAACGAGTTGGCACGACGGACGTGGGGCGAGGACCACGAGGGAAGAGACGACGTGTCGCTGACGGGCGCAGAGCAGTGTGGCGGTCACGGCGCGCGGACGAGTGAGAATCCACGGGCGTGTGGTGCCGAGGGGGACGACGACGCTGGGTGAGGCGCCACCCACCTCGCCGCGAATGGTCGAGGCCAGGGGACCGCTGAGCGCGATCGCGCTGAAGTCGTTCTTCGATGAGCTGTCGTTGACCGCGACGATCGTGGTCGAGGGTGGGCGGGTCTGGCTGGAGTTGACGCCGACGAGTAAGACGAGCGCGAGGACGGGGCTGGACCACGTGAGGAGTGTCCGGAGACGAGGCGGCGTCGTTGTGCGATGCATCTAGTTCGAACTCTAGAGCGACGTCGTTTGGCTTGTAAAGGGTATTGCGCCGCATTAGAGCAACTCCTGCAGGGCGAAGACCTGAAGTTCACGGTGGAGTGAGCGCACCGAGCTGTGATCGGCACTGGCCAGGTCGCGCAAGGGGATGCCCTCGAAGACACGGGCGTAGGTGAGCCGGACGAGTCGATCGTGGGGCCCGCCACGGAGCTGCTCGAGTCGCGTCAGCAACTCGCTGCCCGCGGGGCTCGCGACGTCGAGGGTCTCGCTACTGACCTGGTATCGGGCGGCCTTTTCTTTGAGGAGCCAACGCCGCAGCCGGCCACGAAGCCCCGAGAGGATGTCCGGTCCGGCGTAGGGGCGGCGCTGGCCGGCCCAGTCGACGAGGAGCTCGGCACACAACGCGATGGCCACCCCGAGCGTCTCGCTGGGGTCGTCAATGATGCCGTCGCCAAAGCGCAGTTGGCGACACGTGCTCACGATGCCGGGGAGGAGAGTTTGCAACAACGCGCGGCGAAGCATCTCGTCGTTGGCTTCGATGAGGAGTGCCTCGAGGATGCGGGCCTTCTCGATCGCGCTGCGTCCGCTGCGCGATTCGAGCTGTCCCACGACGTCGCCCAGGTGCTCAAGGGTGCTGAGGCCCAGATCGGGGTGTCGCTCGTGGAGTCGCCGGTAGGCGTCGCGCGAGGCCGGGCTGCTCGCCCGGTAGTCCCAGTCTCGACGGAGTTGCTGCAGGATGTCGGTGTGTGTGGTCATGGACCGAGTTCAGGGTTACCCCCTCGTCGGTTTGTGCAGTGCGCCACACCACTTTTCACACATATATTTCGGCTCCATCAGCCGTCAACTGCGACGTAGGCTGAAAGGCATGGACATCGAAACCTTTTACGAAGAAAACGAAGCGCGCCGCGAGTCTGCCGAATTTGAAATTGGCGACGAGTGGACCGACGCCCAGGGTGTCCGTTACGAACTGTCGTGGGTCGAAGCCACCGGCGAGATCTACCTGATGGCTGAGCCCGACGCCGAGATGTACGAAGACCCCTTCGGCGGATTTTGGGCGTTGCCGGAGACCATCGACGACTTGACCATCGTCGTCATTGGTCAGGTCGGCAGCCACGAGCACTTGCAGGGCGTGCTGGCCGGTTGGGAAGACGCGATGCTGGCGCCCAACTCACTGCAGTGGCTCTACGACCGATTCCCCGGCGTCAAGTAATTACGCGCCGACGTACGGCGTGGATGAATTGGCGACCTGACAGAGTCGCGTGAGCGCCGGTGCTTCAAACTGCAGCGGCACGCGATTGGCTTCTTCAATGGTTGTCTGCAACGGGTTCCAGCTGCCGTCCGCCGAGGTGGCCTGCGCCGCTGATGGCTGCGCCAACAAAATCTCGGTGAGCGCCTGCTTCTGAAGTGCCGCACGTCGAGCGGGTGACACGCCGGGCTGCGTGCTCTCGTGCTGCAGGGTGAGGGCCTTGGCGACGTAACGACAGGCGACTCGTGCGTCACTGACGCCGGCACCGGTGCCACACGAGCTCAAGGTGATTCCCGCGGTGAGGAGCGCCCCGACGAGGGCGACGCGCCTTAGGCCAGCCATGCGTCAGCGGCCTGGAGCAGGAAGTCACTGACGCCACGGCCGCGCTCGAAGATCTCGCACAACGGGTCCTCGCCTCGAGCCACCTGACTGAGCGAAATGGCCCGTCGGGCCACGATCGAAATGCGGCGTTCGCTGGGCTCGGTCGGTGAGGCGAAGGAGTCGGTCGCGGTCAGTTCAAGCGGCATTTCCATGCCGCCCACGGGGGCGAGGTCGATGGCCAGACGGAGTAGGTCGGGGCCGTTGGCCATGGGTGGCAGTGACCACGTCAGTACGAGAGGGAAGTGGAACTCGTCCGGCGGTTCGACATCGTCGGGCAGCGTCAAGACGGCGTCTTCAAAGGCCAGGAGCGTGCGCGGGTCGACATCGAGCTCGATGTGGAGATCAATCGGTCCGCCGCAGCCGTCTTCGGGGTGGAGGTCTACCTCCCACGCCTGGCGGAGGGAGTAGGTCTCGACAAAGTGTCGTTCGTCGTGTACGTGGAATCCGTGGGTGACGGCGTGATCTTTGAGATCGGCGACGAAACCGGGAACATCAATGGCGGCCATTGCCACTTAGATTAGTGCCTTGCCACTACGGTGGCTGTGTGCCCTCTACCTTTTCCCCCGTCCTGCGGCAATGCGCCGAGGAAATCGCCCTCGCCGTCGCTGACCAGCGCCACCGCGGCTACTCCGGTCAGCGTGAAACCCAGTACCACCTTGACCTAGCGGCCGACGAGGTGGCCTTGCGCGTTCTGGGCGGCGCTGGTTTCCGTGTGGTCTCGGAGGAGTCGGGGGTCACGGGCGAGGGGGAGTACACCGTCGTGGTTGACCCCATCGACGGCTCGACGAACTGCGACCACGGCATTCCGTTTTACGCCACGTCGCTGGCGGTCCTCCGCGGCGAGGAACTGGTGGCTGGCCTAGTGGTGAACCAGGCAACCCACACCTACTTTGAAGCCGAACGTGGTGCGGGGGCAACCCGCGATGGCATGCCCATTACGACGAGCCAGCAGACCGACTTCGCCAAGTCCATCGTTGCTTTTTCGGGTCTGCCACCACGCCACATGGGCTGGGCGCAATACCGCGCCCTGGGAGCTGCCAGTCTCGAAATCTGTCTCGTGGCCGATGGCTCGCTCGACGTTTACGGCGTCGCCGCGAAGTCAACGCTCAACCCGTGGGACTACCTCGGCGGACTCTTGATTCTGAAAGAAGCGGGCGGTGTCGCGACTGACTATCTCGGTGAAGAACTTATTACCGACGCCATGGTGAAGCGACACCCCGTCTTCGCCGCGTCGCCGGAATTACTCGACGTCATGGTTGCTCACGGTCAGATCTAGAAATTCGCCTAGACTGAACTTTCTTGCGGGCGCTTAGCTCAGTTGGTTAGAGCAGCTGATTTACACTCAGCAGGTCGGGGGTTCGAGTCCCTCAGCGCCCACCGCGAATTCTCAGAAATGTTCATCCTCGTCAGCACAGTTGCGCCCCCTTTTGGGACGTCAAAGAACTTCGGGCTTCCTTGAAATCGTTTATCCAGTCATTTTCAAGGGAGCAGGATAGGGCATTATTTCTCGTGTACTGTAAGAAATGAATTCAACAAATAGCAGCCTCCTCGATATCGGCAGTATGGCCGCTATCCGTTTGAGGCTAGTTAGAGGACCGGAAATATGCCCCGCAACTTCTTAAGGCGCTCGATTAGGCCAATTGCTGTTTTCCTAGTGTTATCTGGTGTGGTCAGCATTCATTCGTTAGCTTCGGCAGCGCCCAACGTGACCTCTGGCGCGTACATTCCAGTGGCAACCTCACCGACTGATGAGACTTATGACTCGACAGATGGCTTGTACTTTGTGTCCAGTTTCTATGGCCCCATTTATTCAATTGACGCCAATTTTCACCTTGAAAATGGGTCCGAAACCAATGTTGAATCTCAGATTGTCGGTTCGGTCACAACTGGAAATGGATCAGACGGAATTTGCTGGGATTCAACGAACGACAACATTTGGGTTGCAAACGACTTGTCGGGGAGCGTTTCGGTTATCAACCCTAAGAGCCTAAAAGTGATTGCAAACTTCAATACAGGTCCTGGCGTGGTGGTTCCAATCTTTGACAAATCGTTGGATAAGGTTTTTGTTACCGATCGAAATGGAACACTTCTGCAGTTCAATGCCGAGACACTTCAGATCGAGAAAGTTATCAATGTTGGTGCAGGGGCTGAAGGGGTGGCGCTTGACCCCAATTCTCAGATCCTCTACGTTGGCAATACTTCTGCGAATTCAATTTCGATAGTGAATGCGAATTCCGGTTCTATAACGGGAACCATTCCGAACGTGGGGTCTGCATACGGATTGGCGTTCAATCAGCAAATGGGAGTGATATACGCCACGGATTACTACAACGGGTTATTGAATGTGATCGATGTTCGGACAAATCAGGTTGTCCAAACGGTGACTGGCCTGACGCTCCCCTGGGGCGTTTCTGTGAGTCAGCGAACAAACACCGTGTACGTCGCAAGCCGAGGAGCCAGTTACGTCGAAGCTTTGAATGGGTACAACAACTCGGTCGTGGGGTATCTGTCTTCAGGCTCGGATACGGTTTATCCAATGGTCGATGACGCAAACAATGTCGTAGTGACGGCCTCTTGGCAAGGCGTAATTGGTTTTTTCGAAGGATTTACTGCTCTACCCGGAAGTCCCACCGTTGAGCTCTCGCAACCACAAGTTCCCCAGTCTCTAACTTGGAATTTGTCCGAAAGCGCTGATGGGGGATTACCCATCGTCTCGTACACCTGGTCGGGAGCGTGCTCGGGTTCAGGCAAAGTTACAACAGTGACGTGCTCAGGGCTTTCGGGCGGACAGCAGTACACCTTGAATGTAACTGCGACGAATGCGAACGGCTCGAGTCAGCCCGTTTCGAGCACAGCGGTTGCCGAAGATGTCCCGGGGGCTCCACAACTTGGGAGTGGGTTGGTGGTTGGCGACCATCAAGCTCAGTGGTCATGGTCGGACGATACGACCAACGGTGCCCCAATTACCTCGTACACCTGGTCGGGTGCGTGCTCGGGTTCAGGAGACGTGACCACCGTAACCTGCAGCAATCTGCCAGGTGGCTCAACGGAATCGCTTTCGGTAGTGGCAACAAACGCGATGGGCGATAGCCCAGCATCCTCTGCGTCGATTGCAATGCCGATCACCGCGCCCGATGGGGTTGCGGTGTCGGTAGTGAGTGGGCCGATGGGCTTTCGGGCAAGTTGGAGTGCACCCGCAAATGGCGGAAGCCCACTGACGGGATACAACGTGCAGGTGCTCTCGGCGTCAGGTCAGGTCGTCACGCAACAAACGCTGCCGGCTTCGGCCACGTCATTTGGCGCGACGAAGCTCACCAATGGGGCGAATTACTCCTTCGCAATCACGGCAACAAATGCAGCCCTTCTGGCGTCAACACCAGTTGTCACTAGCAATATTGTCCCTCTGGCGGAGGTCAAGCTCACCGAATCGGCGGCGACCTACAGTTACGGCGCTGCAAAGTCGTTGCTCACCGTCAAGGTGGCGCCAACGGCCACAGGCACTGTCACATTCTCGAGCGGTTCGACAGTGCTTTGCACGGCGAATGTGTCAAAGGGATCAGCATCGTGCAGCGTCTCAGCAACGTCGTTGAATGCAGGCACCTATTCGATCACCGCGAATTTTTCGGGCAACGCCACTACCGCGCCTAGTGAAACCTCGTCCTCACTTGTCGTTTCCAAGGCAAAGTCAACGCTGTCGCTTGTGCTGAATAAGACCAAGCTCCCAAGGTCGCAAGTGGCAAGCATTATTGCCACAGCGGTACTGTCGTCGCCGATCGGCAGTACGCCTCCGGGTTCGGTCACCTTCACGCTTGACGGGAAGGCCATCGCCAACAACTCATCATCTCTCAGTTTTTCGAGCCTGGCCGGTCTGAATTTGTCGGCGGGCACCCACGTGATTGAGGTCACTTACGGCGGTAGCACGAACTATCTGGGCTCGACAGCAAAAGCAACGTTTACTCTTTCGTAGCCGATCGATTCCCCGATGTACGAAGCAAAGTCACCGTCGCGACGGTGAGATGGTGCGACTGAACGGCCGCAGTTTTGACGCTTCTAGATTTTGACTGCATTGCGGTGAGGTGCTGGCGGTGATTAAAGGCTGTAAAACTTTTCTGCCACCAGAATTTTTTTGCAAGGTAGCGTTTTCATCCAAGTCAACCGGATGGGATTGCTATGAAGAATCTGCTGCCTAAGTCGCGACTGGCGCATCGAATGAACGGTGTGGTCGCTGCTAGTCGGCGTGGCCTCACGCTGGCGGTGCTTCTGATTGCAGTGTGCCTCGCACCGCCGCTCGCCGCGACGGCCGCTCCAGCGGCACTGACCAATCAAACCCTTGGCGCCTACATTTCAGCGGGCTTGAACACCACCTCAGACCCTGCAATCATCTCGCAAATTGAGTCAATTACGTCCGCTGGATCGGTGGCGTCGTATGGTGCGTCCTACCTTCAGGCCTCATGCAACTTTTACGTAAATCTGTCGTTGAGCGCCCACCCCAAGCCGTGCTTCTACGGCGACCCGAAATCTTCCAACACCGTCGTCCTCTGGGGTGACTCGTTCGCCAATGAGTGGATCCCTGCGCTTGACGTGGCGGGGAAGCAGTTGCATTTCAAGTTGGCGGTGTTCGCATTTTCCGGTTGCGCCACGCCGTTCCTCCCAGCGAACACCCTCGTCGCGGGGCCGAGCTTCGACGCCGCTCACGTCGCCGCCTGTATCAAGTTTCACCAGACACTCCCCGCGGCGGTGCACGCCTTGCACCCCGTGGCGGTGATGTCGGCCTCGGGCTCCCCGAGTTACAGTCCAAGTTATGACCAGATGTGGGTGACGGCCATGGCGTCGACGTTTGCCCAGTTGGCGCCCGGTGCCACGGCCAAAATTGTTATCGGCACCGGACCACACTTCGACCCCTACGAGCCGGTGCAGTGCGCTTCGCAGCACCTCACCAGTCTCAAGTCCTGCACTTTCGGAACGCAACCGACGACGTGGTCGCTCCTCCCCGCCACGACGCGAGATGCCACATTGGCCAAGACGCCAGGCATCAACCTCATTCCTGCTTCGCAGTGGCAGTGTGTCAACCAGCTTTGTCCAGTTGACGTTGATCATCATTTCGTTTATGCCGATCATGACCACATCACCACGAAGTACGCGCTGTGGATCGCACCTTTGATGGCGACAGCGCTGAAACCGCTGCTTCATCTCGGCTGATAATCGCTTGGGGCGTCCCCGTAGATACGCTGGCGGTTGACGCTCGCCTCGGCTTGAATCGTCGCGAGATCGGGGCGCTGCTGGGCCGCTTTACGCTGCGGCGCAATGCGGTAGTTCGTCGCGACAGGGCCTGGGGCGTCGGCCAGAAAGCTCCAGTAGCCGTTGGTGAGCGGACACGCCCGCTCGCCCGTGCGCTCAGTCGGCGAGTAGCGGCACCCCTGACAGAAATTGGTCATTTTCTTCAGATAGTTCCCGCCCGCGATGTAGGGCTTGGTGCTGGTCAGGCCACCATCAGCGAAGGTCCCCATGCCAATGACGTTGACCTCCATCACCCACTCGGCGCCATCAACAAAGTTGTCGGCCATCCAGTCATTGAGGGCCAGGGGATCGATGCCACTCAACGTGGCGGCGTTGGTCATCACCATCAGCCGTTCGATATGGTGCGTCCAGCCGTAGCGGCGCAGGTTGCCTAGCACGCTGTCTAGGCAGTTCATTGGGTGCTCGCGAAACGTGCGCCAGGTTTCGGGAAGTGGCGCAGTGGCGCCGAGCGCGTTGAGCGAACGGTAGCTGTCGTCGCGCAACTGGTGCCACCCCCACACCCACTCGCGCCATCCGATGATCTGTCGAAGAAAGCCCTCAGTGCTCGCCAGTGGAATGAGTCCTTGGTCGTAGGCCGCAACGACCGCATCGACGACCTCGCGGGGGTGCAGCAGGCCGAGGTTCATAGCCACGCTGAGGCGTGAATGAGCGAGGTGCCAATTAGTTGTGCTGGCGGCATCTTCGTACGGACCGAAGTGCGGAAGAATTCGCGTGACGGCGTCCGTTAGCTGGTCGAGGGCGTCACCACGCGTGCGCGGCCAGTACGCGACGGCGTCGCCGCCGGGGTGGCTCGCCGCGAGTTCATCAACGGCACATTGCTCCTCGTCGGTCAGCGCGCGCGACCAGGGCGCCGGCCACGTCCCGCCGCCCTTGGGGAGGGGGAGTCGGTTCTCTTCGTCGAAGTTCCACCGATCACCCACGGGGTCATCGCCATTCATGAGGACATTCAGCCGACGGCGCTGTCGACGGTAGAAGGTTTCCATGGTGGCGGGCTTGGCCGTGGTCACGGCACTGCGGAATTCGTCGAGTGGGGTCAGATAGAACGGGTCGTCAAGAAGGGTCACCCCTAAACGAGTGAAGAGGCTCGCGGCTCGCCGCCCGCGGGGGTGATTCATCATGATCTCGGTGGGCGCGACCTCGGCCCGATGTGCGGCGATGCCTTCGGCGAAACTCGACGCGCGCCGATAGTCGACGGTGAAGCCGAGCGACCGTACGCGCTCGGCGAAGGCTCGAATGGCCAGGAGGTAGAGCGCGGTCCGGGTGAGGTGGCGAGGCGCTTGCGTGAGGTGTTCCGTCTCGATGATCAGAATGACGGTGTCAGACGACAGCGTTGGCCACGGCGTGACGTCAGTGGAGAGCTGGTCTCCAAGAACGAGGAAGGACGCGGGCATTCGACCAGCGTAGGGTGCGTCGCTCAGCGAAGCGCGAGTGTCGCCCCGAAAGCCGCACTGACCCAGAGCGCGACGCGGATGCCGTGGACCACACGCAGGCGTCGCAACGTTGCCGCTTCAGTCCGCGTCGCCAACTGCTGGTGGAGGGGGACGGCGGCTACGGCGGTGAGAACTACCGCTGCCGCGGCAGGCCCTGCCGTGACCATCAAGTCGCGCGGCACGCCGTGGCTCGCCAGCCGCCACCAGATGAGGCCCATCGCTTGCGCCACCCACGCCAGGCCGACGGCCCACGCGATGCGGCGGCTGTGGTGACCATGAAAGCGAGGCCATTCGTTGGGTCCCACCAGAGCAAAGCCGGGGTACGTGACCATGCCAACGGTGACGGCGAGACCGACCAAGTACCAACTGGCGGCGCAAGTGACAATGATGGCGGCGCGCACCCCAAAACTCTACGAGGCGAACGACATCGTCGACGCAGGGGAGTACTGCCCTAACCTGCAGTCATGGCTCCTCGCACTGTCCTGGTTACTGGAGCCTCCGGCTACGTCGGTGGTCGATTGGTACCGGCACTGCTTGACCACGGCGACCACGTCCGGTGTCTCGTCCGCACGCCAGCCAAATTGGCTCAGGCGCCGTGGGTTGACCGTGTTGCGGTGGTGCAGGGTTCGGTAGGCGATGACCTCACGACGGTCATGAACGGCATTGACGTGGCGGTCTATCTCGTGCACTCAATCGGGGCCGGGAGTGACTGGGTGGAACAGGAGCAGCGCGACGCGGAGAACTTCGCGGCGGCCGCTCGCGCGGCCGGAGTTAAGCGCATCGTCTTTCTGGGCGGTCTGGGCTCGGACCGGGAGCGACTGTCGCGCCACCTGGAGAGCCGTCACAACGTGGGTCAGGCACTGGCCGCCGCCGGTGTACCGACGATCGAGCTGCGCGCTGGTGTCGTCATCGGCTCCGGTTCGGCCAGCTTTGAAATGCTGCGCTACCTCGCCGAAGTACTGCCCATCATGGTGACCCCCAAGTGGGTCTCCACCAAATGTCAGCCCATCGCCATCGCCAACATCATCTCGCTGCTACTCCACGCCATCACCGATGACACGGTGGCACCGGGCGTTTACGAGGCCGGTGGCGCCGACGTTGTTACCTACGCCCAGATGATGGCGCTCTACGCCGACTGTGCCGGACTGCCGAGACGCATCCTCCTCCCGGTGCCCCTCCTGACACCGCGCCTGTCGTCGCACTGGATTGGGTTGGTCACTCCCGTACCGGTCCCGCTGGCCAAGGAACTCGTGAACTCCTTGATCAATGAAGTGGTGGTGACGGGTCGCGACGCGGGCACCGCCTTCGGTGTCGAGGCCATGCCGTTGCGCACGGCCATCACCCGAGCGCTGGACGTCACTCGCGGTGGCGACATTCCCACCACCTTCACCGACGCCGACCTCGTCTATTTTCAACCCACCAAACTCGACCCCGCCTGGGCCGGTGGCACGGTCTTTTCCGACCGACGCTCGCAGGTGAGCAGCAAATCAGCGGCGGCCGTCTTCCACGAGCTCTCAACTATCGGTGGCGAGAAGGGCTGGTACGCCGGCGAACTGCTCTGGAAGGTGCGAGGCCTCCTCGACCAGTTGCTGGGAGGCCCCGGCATGCGCCGTGGTCGGCGACGCGACCTTCGTGTGGGTGATGCGTTGGACTTTTGGCGTATTGAGGCGGTGGTGCCGCCGCACACCTTGCGTCTCCGTGCCGAGATGAAACTGCCGGGTGAGGCCTGGCTGACGTGGCAGATCACCGAAGGGGCATCCGGCTGCACGGTGGTGCAGACCGCCGACTTTCGCCCCCGAGGCCTGCTTGGTCGCCTCTACTGGGCCGCGGTGTGGCCCTTCCACGGATTTATTTTCCCGATCATGCTGCGTCGCATTATTGCGGCCAGCTAACTAGAGCCGCCCGCGACTGGCGAGACCGACGAGATTCCCCTCGGAGTCGCGGATGAAGGCCATGCGCTCGCTCTCACCGGCCTCACCAAAGAGGCCATCGTCGTCACTAAAAATCGTGTGAGGTTCGGTGTCGATGGTGACGCCGGCGCTCCGGAGGGCCGTGACCGTCGCGTCGACGTCGTCAACGCGGAAGTACAGCGTGGCACTGGGCGCCGCCTGCTCAAAGAGCACTCGCGCCGTACCGATTTGGAGAAAGAGCAATCCGGGTGGGTCGAAGGTGGCCAGCACCCGGGCGCCGAGGTGGGTCACGTAAAACGCCCGGGATCGCTCGAGGTCCTCAGCGTGCTGGGCGACCTGGTGGAGGCCGTAGATGGGGCTCGTCATTACAATCTCCAAAGTTTGATAATTTCAACTCAAGTTTTTAGTCGAATCATCGACTCGCGGGGTGATTTCGGCTCGGAGGACGAATTCCGCTCCTTGATTGCGCCAAGAAGCGCCTCAGCCCCTAATGTCTGTTCGGCTCTCTTTTCACGCATTCGTCACGAAGGCGTGGGGCCCGAACCAGAGGAACTAGTTATGTCGACCAATCCCTACCGCCTGCCGCAGACCGTTGTCCCGTCGGCCTATCGTCTGCACCTGACCCCCGACCTGGTGAACTTCACCTTCACGGGTCGCGTGGCCATTGACGTTGAGGTCCGTGAAGCGGTCTCTTCGTTCGCGCTGAACGCCCTGGAGTTGGATCTTGGTGTGGCCACGGTCACGGCCGCCGGTGCGACCTTCACCTCGAGCACGCCTGTGCAGAGTGACGAGTACCAGACCGCGACCTTCTCGTTCGACGCGCCGCTGCCCGTGGGCCCGGCGGTGATTGAGATTGCTTTCGACGGAACGCTCAATGACCAGCTCCACGGTTTCTACCGTTCGACCTACACCGACCCGCAGGGCGTTGACCACATCATCGCCACGACCCAGTTCGAAGCCACCGACGCCCGCCGCGCCTTCCCGTGCTGGGACGAGCCGGCCTTCAAGGCGACCTACCAGGTCAACTTGACGGTGCCGTCGCACCTGCAGGCCTACTCCAACTCACCCGTGTCGTCCGACACGGATCTGGGCAACGGACTGCGTGAGGTGTCGTTCACGCCCACCATGAAGATGTCGACGTACTTGGTCGCCTTCATCGTTGGTCCCTTTGAAGAGACGCCCGTCACCACCGTGCGCGGCGTTCCCGTGCGCATCATCTACCCCAAGGGCAAGGGTGGCATGAGCGACATCGCCATGGAGACGGCGGTGCACGCGCTCGAGTTCTTCACCGACTATTTCAACATCGCCTACCCCGGCGACAAGATGGACCTGATCGCCATTCCGGACTTTGCGGCCGGCGCGATGGAAAACCTCGGCCTCGTGACCTTCCGCGACACGGCGTTGCTGGTCGACCCCGCCACCGCGAGTCACAACTCGGTGCTGCGCGTCGCGCAGGTCGTGAACCACGAAATCGCCCACATGTGGTTCGGCGACCTCGTGACCATGGACTGGTGGGAGGGCATCTGGCTCAACGAAGCTTTCGCCACGTTCATGGAGACCATCTGCACGAACCACTTCCGTCCCGAGTGGAAGGTCTGGGTCGACTTCAACCCCGACCGCGACCGCGCCTTCGGCGTGGACGGCCTGCACTCGACGCGCGCCATTGAGTACACCGTGGTCAGCCCCGATGACTGCCGTGGCATGTTCGACGTGCTCACCTATACCAAGGGCTGTGCGGTCTTGCGCATGCTGGAGCAGTACCTCGGTGAAGAGGTCTTCCGTGACGGCATCCGCCAGTACCTGAAGACGCACGCCTACGCCAACACCGTGACCGTGGACCTCTGGAACGCCCTCGAGGCCTCCTCCGGCCAGCCCGTCGGCGAGATCATGAACACCTGGATCCTGCAGGGCGGCCACCCCTTGCTCAAGGTCGAAAATGGCACCGTCACCCAGACGCCGTTCTCCTACCTGCCGCCGCAGGAGAAGAGCGCTATTGGCGCACAGTGGTTGGTGCCGGTCTTGAGCCGCACCCTTGGTGATGACACCATCGCCAAGCAACTGCTGCGTGAGTCCTCAGCGCCGCTGGCGCTCAGCGGTGACGTCGTTGTCAACGCCGGCGGTTCTGGTTTCTACCGCACCGCCTACGGCGACAGCGAGCTTGCCGCACTGTCGGCCAACCTTGGCGCCCTCGACGAACTCGAGCGAGCCGTGTTGTTCTCCGACACCTGGGCCGCCGTCCTCGTCGGTGCCGCGTCGTTGGGCAGCTTGCTGAAGCTGGCGACCGGACTGCGTGACCTGGACGAGCCCGCCACCTGGGCCGTGATTTCGACTGCCATCGGCATGATCGACCGTGTGGCCGACGACGCCGGTCGCGCCGAACTCGCCGGTGCCGTGTCGCGCATCTACCGTCCGGTCTTCGACCGCCTCGGCTGGGACAAGCACGAGGGCGAGAGCGCACAGGCCGGTGAGGTCCGCGCCGCGGCCATCGCCGCTCTCGGCGTCTACGCCCACGACGACGAGGTCATTGCCGAAGCGCTGCGTCGCTTCGACGCCAACGAGGTCAAGGGTGACAACGCCCAGGCGATTGTCTCCATTGTGGCCAACGTCAACCGACCTGGCACCCTGGAGGAATTGGACCGTCGCCGTCTGGCCGCAGTGACCCCGCAGGACGAGCAGCTCTACCTGTTCGGCATGGGCGCCATTCCGAACGTCGAGATCGCGCTGTCGATGTACGACCGTTGCTACGACGACATCCGGATCCAGGACGCACCGTTCGTGATCATGTTCCTCGTGATGAACCGTGTGGCCGGCGAGACCGTGTGGCGCAAGCTCACCGGTGAACTCAGCCGCGCGCTGGCGTTCTTCCCGGCGAACATGCACGCCTACATGCTCGAAGGTGCCTCCACCCTGTACGCCAGCGACGAACTGGCGAAGGAAGTGCGGACGTTCCACGAGAACAACCCCATCGCCGCCGGTCAGCTCACCGTGCTGCAGGCGCTCGACAAGATGGACCGCGGTGCGATGTTTGCCCGCCGTGTTCGCGATGGCCTGACCGAGACCCTGGCGGCCGTCGGCACGAATTAACAAACAAAACGCCCCCACCGCTTTCGGACGGTGGGGGCGTTTTTGTGTTTCTGAGATTATTTCGGAGCGACCACGGTCGCAGCCGGTGCGCCGGTCGGACCGCGGGGACCCGTGTCACCGCGAGGACCAGTCAGACCGCGAGGACCGGTGGCTCCCTTGGCGCCAGTGGCTCCCTTAAGGCCGCGAGGTCCGGTGGCGCCAGTGGCTCCCCGTACGCCTTGTATGCCGCGAGGACCGGTTGCTCCAGTGGCACCCTTGGGTCCAGTGGCACCGCGTGCGCCGGCGAGGCCGCGTGGTCCAGTGGCGCCGACATCACCATTCAAACCGCGAGGTCCCGTTGCGCCGGTCGCGCCGCGTGGTCCGGTGGCGCCGCGAGCTCCCGCTTTACCTGGGGCTCCGGGGAGTCCCGTGAGGCCAATTGGACCGCGTGCGCCCGTCAGGCCGCGTGGGCCGGTAAGGCCTCGCGGACCCGTTGAGCCCTTCGGGCCGATCGGCCCAGCGACGCCCTGTGGGCCCGTTGCCCCTCGAGGTCCCGTTGATCCCTTAGGGCCGATTGCTCCAGCCACACCTTGCGGGCCAGTTGCTCCGCGTAGTCCGGCGGGCCCAGTCGCACCGCGAGGTCCGGTCGCGCCGCGTGGTCCTGCTGCACCGTTCGTTCCTGCGGCACCCTTTGCGCCAGTGGCCCCCTTGGGTCCCGTCGCGCCGCGTGGGCCGGTGGCACCGCGTGGGCCGGCCGGACCGACGGTACCCGCTGCACCCTTCGCGCCAGTGGCCCCCTTGGGTCCCGTTGCGCCGCGAGGGCCGGTGGCACCACGGGCACCACGGGCACCATTGGCACCGGGGGCACCTTTAGCGCCCGTGGCTCCCTTTGGACCAGTAGCCCCGCGAGGTCCGGTCGCGCCACGTGCACCCTGCTGCCCGCGCTGACCGGTTGGTCCGACGGCTCCCCAACGCACGAGTTGGGTGCCGGCGGGGCAGGTCTCGCTGGATAGCGCGACGTGGGTCAGCGTCCCAGCACTGATATTGAGGCAGGCGTAAAAGGTGGAGGCAGCAATCGTGGTGGTCTTCGACGACGGCGTGGTCGTCGTCGTTGTGCCCGCGGCACTCGCGTTCGTTGCGCCGAGTGCGACCAGACAGACGGTTCCGAGGAGGCAACGCAGTAGTTTGTGGCGCATCACAGTCCTTTTCGCGGCTTCACAGGCACTTTAGCAATGTGCGGCGAATCTCCCGCTCATCGCCGCCACTGCCAGAGTCGGCTGAGTCCGTAGGCGAGGGCGCTGAAGATGCCCACGAAGAAGCCCACGGGCCAGTTCATGGCGTAGGCACTAGCGATCGCCGCCCAGAGAACCACCACCGCGATCAGGGCGGAGAGACTCAACGCCACCACTGGTCGTTTGGTGAATCCCCGCGCGGCCGCCGGCGGGCCAATCATCAGGGTGAACATCAATAACGTCCCGACGACCGGCACCGCGATGGTCGTGACGGCAGCGACGATGAGAAGAAAGACCACGTTGAGCCCGTCGGTGCGCAGCCCCCGCGCACGGGCAATGTCGGGGGTCAACGAACTCAGCAGAAGCGGTCGAGCCAGCGCGATGACGATGAGACAGCTGCCGAGGCCCACCACCGCGACCGGCAGCAACTGATTCGTCCCGACGCCAAGAATCTGTCCGAAGAGGAGGCTGAAGACTTCCGGCTCGTAGCTAGTGCTCTGCGACAAGAAGGCCGCACCGACCGCCAGCATGCCAACCAGGACGAGGGCTGTCGCCACATCGTTGCGGGTGCGGCGCCCCAGGGCCGCAATGGCGAGGGCACCGGCCGCCGCGAAGACGCCGAGACCAACGAGGGTGCTCACCCCAATGAGGCTGGCGCCGGCCGCGCCAGCGAAGGCCCCGTTCGGGATGGCGTGGGCGGGGAAGGCCGAGTCGCGTAGGACGACGAAAAAGCCCACGACACCGGCGACGATGGCGACAATGGTGCCGACCTCCCACGCGTGGATCATGAAGCCGCTAAACACGAGTGCTCCGAGCTCGTCGCCACGCGCAGAGGCCGTAGGTGAGGAGGATCAGGGCGACCACGAAGAAGCTCACTGGCAGCCCCTGGTGAGAGGAGCGCCAGGTGTAGCTGTCGTAGGAGAGAACAATGCCGGCCCACGTCGCCGCAACGCCGAGGACGCTGGCGACAATGATGGCGCTGCGAAGGCTGCGGGTGACCTTGAGCGCGGCTGCGGCCGGACCAATGAGGAGGGCGGTGGAGAGAATGGACCCGATGGCAAGGGCGCACAAACCAACGGTGGTGGCCGCCACCAGCAGGAAGGCGAGGCCGAGGGTCAGCGGCGAGAGGCCGCGGGCCGTGGCAATGTCGGGGCTGACCGAACTGAGGAGCAGTGGTCGGGCGACGATTGCCATGACGACTAGTACCAGCGCGCCAATGAGCAGTGCTGCCGGCACCATGGCCGAGGAAACACTAAAGAGTGACCCGAACAGGACGCGCTGGGTCACCCCCGTACTGCTAGTGGTGGTGGCGGACAAGTACAGGAACAGGCCCGAAAGTCCCGTCGCACCACCGAGCACGACACCGGTGGCCACGTCGCGACGCTGCGCCCGTTCGCGCCCGATGAGTTCCATAGCGCCAGCCCCGGCGACCGCGCCGGTGAGAAAACCGACCAGTGGGGTGAGTCCGTAGAGCGCGGCGCCCGCGCCTCCGGTCGTTGCGACATCAGTAAGGGCGTGGCCGGCAAACGACTGCCCGCGCACCACCACAAAGACGCCAACCACGGCGGCCGTGAGCGCGATGAGGAAGCCAAGCAGAAGTGCTTGGCGCACGGGCGCCGATGCCAAGAGACCGGGGGCAAACAACCAGTGCATTAGGCGTCGAGGTTGAGGGTGGCGTGGCTCGGCAGGTGATCGACGTCGTCACTAGGTTCGGCGACCACGAGCACGCGGCCATGCAGGCGCAGCACGTCGACGTGGTGACCGTAGAGGGCGCTCAAGACGTCCGACTGGACGACCTCGTCGGTCGTCCCGCTCGCACACCGACCGGCCGTCAAATAGACGATGCGATCCATAACGGGGAGCAGGGCGTTCATTTCGTGGGCGGAGAGCAGGATGGCTACCTGAAAGTCCTGGGCAATGCGGTGAAGGAGCGCGACGATTTCTTGGACACTGCGGGGGTCAAGGTTGGCGAGCGGTTCGTCGAGCAGCAACAGTGAGGGGTCGCTGATAAGCGCGGCCGCAATCAGAATGCGCTGGAGCTCACCCCCGGAGAGTTCACCCAGGCGGGTGTCAGCGAACGACCCTGCGCCAACGGCCGCGAGCACCCGCTCGATTTTGGCCCGTGACTCCTCGGAGCGACGACGAAGTCCGAGGCGATGGCCGTCGAGGCCCAGCGCGACGAAGTCTCGGGCGCGCAGTGGCGCGTCGGGGTCGACGCTGACTCGCTGGGGCACGTAGCCGATGGCACTGTGCACCTTGGCTCGCGGCTGCCCGTTGATGGTGATGGTGCCCGCCGAGGTCTTCTGCAGACCCAAGATCACTCGAAGGAGTGTGGTCTTGCCAACGCCGTTCGATCCGATGAGTCCAGTGAACTCACCGGGAGCAATTGCGAACGAGACGTCATCGAGAACGCGGCGTCCGTCGAAGGACACGGTGACGTTGCTGACAGCGAGGACGGGGGTGTCGGTCATGGGCTTATCCCTTCGGGGTGCTCTCGGGTGCGGCGGCCACCAGATCCTGCACGGTCGCGAGAATCCATTGCTGGTAGGTGTCGTGCACGGGCATGGTTTCGTTCACGCCGACGACGGGGACGTGGGCCCGTTGGGCCACCTGGACCACCGACGCCGTCACCGCACTGACGACTTGCTGGTTGGTGACGAGCGCTGCCACCGATCGAGTGGTGAGGAGCCCGTCTTCGAGCGCGACGTCTTGGGGCGCGGGGTCGATCCCATTCATGACGTCGCGCTGAAAGCGAAAGGGGGTTGCCACTTGAACGCCGAGGTTCTGCAGCAGGTAGTCGGCAACCGGTTCGGTGACGGCCATGCGGACGTGTGCGGCCGTAAGGCGTAGGCGGTCAAGGGCGATAGTGGCATTAAGCCGGCCCATTGAGGCGTCGAACGTGCGCAGGGCAGTGCGGAAATAATCGGCGTGGGACGGCGCGAGTGTGATGAGTGCGGCCGTGATCGCCCCCGCCACGCTCACCATCTCGGTCGTGTCATACCAGAGGTGGGGGTTCGGGGTGCTGTCGGGGAGCCCGAGCACGTGCTGGGCGCTGATCGTGCGACGCTGGCTCGAGGGAGAGGCCTGCTCCATATTCTGGATAAACGTGTCGTACCCGAGTCCGTTCTCGACCACCAGCTGGGCCTGCGAAACGGCCTCGGCCACCGAGGTGCTCGCCTCAAAGGAGTGCGGATCGCTATTCGGATTCGTCATCACGGCCTGGACCGCGACGTAGGGGCCACCCAACTGGGTCAGCAGGCTGGCGTACTGGCTTTCGGCCGCTACCGCGTTGATGACACCGGGAGTCGCGCGGGGGTGTGCTGCACAACCGCTGAGTCCGATTCCCGCGAGCAACAGCAGTGCCACGGCGGCACGTGGCGCTGCCTGGCGACGTGACCAGCGGGAATACAGAGTGGTCATGCAAAAACTCTAGAGTTAGACTCAGTCTCATTACAACTGAGACAGGCGGGCACCGGAAGGGATGGATGGGTCTTGACTACCGAAATTTCCCCACTCCGCGTCCACGAACTCGTTGAGATTCGCCTGCGACAGGGTCAACTGCGTTACACCAAGGGCCGGCGCGCCATCGTCGAGGTGCTGCTGTCGTTGGGGCGGCCCGCCGGCATCAGCGACATTGAACGCGGGGCGCCCGACGTCCCCCGAAGTTCGGCCTACCGCCACCTCGTTGATCTGCAAGCCGTTGGCGCGGTCCGTGCGGTCAGCGCGAACGGCGACTTCACACTCTTCGAGCTCTCCGAGGATCTGACCGAACACCATCACCACCTCTTGTGTGTGGTGTGCGGGAACATCACCGACGTGACGCCAAGCGCCGACTTCGAGTCGGTCATCGCCGAGATGGTGCGGAGCCTCACACGCGAAACCGGGTTTGATCCGGTCTCGCATTCGCTCGACGTGTCGGGCCACTGTGCGGCGTGCGCCGAACGAATCGGTAACTCCCTTTAGTCTGCTTCTAGACCCCCAAGGAGTACCGTGCCGGCCGATCGCCCCGTTGTCAAAGAACACAGCCTCCGCCACCGCTTCAACTTGCGTATTCGTCACGCCGTTGGCCTCACCCAGGACCCGCCGCCCATGTGCAACGACCCTGAGCTGGCCTACTTTCCCGTAACGAGTGTGGCCCGACTGGTCCACGGGGACCTCGCCACGATGATTGTCGGTGGCCTTGGCTCCCTGTTCCTGCAGATGCTGCACCCCTACGCCATGGCGGGGGTGGCGCAGCACTCGCGCTACCGCGACGACGCCATGGGTCGGTTGCTCCAAACGGCCAACTTCATTGGCCACACCACCTACGGGACGAAGACCACTGCCTATCTGGATATTGAACGGGTGCGTGCGGTGCACGAAGCCGTCCAGGGTGTGGCCGATGACGGCACGCCCTACTCAGCGAATGACCCGCACCTACTGCTGTGGGTCCACGTCTGCGAGGCGCTCATGTTCGTTGACGCGTACCGCGCCTACGGCACCGTGCCACTCAGTGCGTCGAGCCTCGACCAGTACGCCTTCGATATGGCCCAGTTGGGGCGCGACCTCGGCATTCCCAACCCGCCGACCACCTACGCCGGACTGCGCGAGGCTCTCGAATCATTCCGCCCCGAATGCCGCCTCACGAGCGATGGCATTGAGGCGCGGGACTTCCTGCGTCACGGATACGTGCAAACGCCAGTGCAACGGTGGGCGATGGATCGTTTCGTGGCCTCGTCGTTCCGTCTGATGCCATCGTGGGCGCGAGAGCTCCTGGATGTTGAGGAACGGTCGCCCTTTGACGTCACGCTCGGCGAGCCCGTGACCCGATTGCTCTGCACGACGACGCGATTCTTCGTGCCGCCGGCTGAGGTCGAAGGGTTCGAACAGGACTAGAGCTTGAACGCGCGCAGGAGCTGACGCGTAAGCGACCCGCTCTTGCGATAGGCCGCACGGCGAACGACGCGCTTGCCGTAGGCGCTCGGGCCGCGACTGGCGGCCTCAAGGTCGCCAAGGATGCGGGCGCTGCGGTACAACTGTGAACGAAGGCTGCGAGAACGGGCCACGGAAACTCCTTTGTTGATGAAGATTAGCGACGGCCGAAGAAGCCGCGACGCTTCGGCGGCGACGCCGGCAGTGCCGCCATCGCTTCGTTGAACATGCGCATGTCCTGGTCGTCGATCGTGGGGGTGATGCTCAGGCTGAAGCCGACCGAGGGGTCGCGACCGGCCTTGAGGTCGGCGTCAATTGTTGCCGCACGCTTCGTGACGTCAGCGGCGAAGTCCTCGAACGTTCGCAACGGGCGACTCATCAAGTTGGCGAGCGCTTTGAAGAGCGGGACGTATTCGGCGGGCGAGTCGTGGCCCAGAATCATGCGGGCCAGGGTCAGGAGCTGTGCGTAGACCTGGTTGATCATGTCGTCCGCCACGGCGCGAATGGCTGGCTCGTGACTAGGGTGCTCCGCGTTGCCGAAGGCCTCGACGACGTGAGCGGCCGACAGAATCTCGGGGAGTCGCCCCATGATGGTCTGGCTCGCGGTCATGTACTCCTTGACCAGTGCGGCGGGGTCGCGAACGGCATCGTCCTGCTTGATGCCTTGCCAGTTGGCGTAGTCCGTCTTGGATTCGGCGTACTTTGCGAGGTCGGCGTTGAGCTGTTCTGCGAACACCAGGTAGGGCCAGGCGGGGTTCGTGAAGTCGGTGGTCATGTATCTCCTTGAGTGCCCAGGAGTCTTGCGCCCCGGTGTGACATTGATGCTACGTAAAGTCAGCGTAGAGGGCGAGGTGGTCACTGCCACCATCGCGTGCGCCGCCCCCCGTCACCGCCCACGACCCTCGGGTCAGGATGTGGTCGATCTGGGAGTGGGGCCGCGGACGTGGCCAGGTGCGGGCGCGCACCGCGTGGCCCCAGCCCGGAAGGAGGGTGCGAACAATGGGCGACCACGCGTTGAAATCGCCGGCGACGATGGCGCGGGGCTGGACCGCGTCGCTGCGAAGGACGCGCCGTAATCGGGCGAACCAGAGCGGGGATCCGTGGCTCAGGTGTGCTCCGTGAACCGCGACGACGGTGAAATCGCCGTCGGGGCCCTGAAGTGTCGCGACGATCGCGACACGTGAGACTCGCTCACGCCAGAGTCGACCGAGGTCGAACTGGTCAATCCGGACAATGGGAAGGCGCGTGTAGAGGCCCAGCCCCCAGATGCCCGATTCGAAACGCTGTCGCGATCGGGTGCGTTTTTGGAATGTCGTGAACGACCGGTGCTCGCCGTAATACAGACCCCGTTCACCGGTGAGGTGGGCGCTCCGGGGTTGCCACGAGCGGGACTGAATTGCTGGCGTCGTGCTGGTGACGCGCTGGGCGGGCGAGAGTGGCGCGAAGTGGCCGTGGTAGCCGGCGGCTTCGACGACGGCGACGTCATCACCGTCGTCGCCACGCCACATTTCGGGCAAAACGAGCACGTCGGGTGTCAACGAAAGGGCGGTGGTAAGCGCGGCGGTCGGGCGCCCCCAGCCATCAACACCGGCGTGAAGATTCGAGGTAACGACACGCACGCCACCGACCTTACGCCGTTTTGGTTCGCGGATGTGGCAAGGTCGTAGGTGTGGAAAACGTCAATGTGACCTTCGGACACCGCATTTGGTGGGTCGACGCCTTCATTGGCGCGAGCGAGCGAGGCAACCCCGCCGCCGTTGTGCTGATCGAACAGCCCACCACCGATGCGCAGATGCAACAGATCGCCTTTGAGCTCGGTGTCTCGGAAACGGCCTTCCTTCGCCGTGTCGGCGAGGGGTGGTCGTTGCGGTGGTTTACGCCGACCGTCGAGGTTGACCTCTGCGGACACGCCACGCTCGCCACGTTGCACGTGATGCTCAACGAGCTTCACGTCAAGACTGACGAGGTCTACTTCCAGACGCGCTCGGGTGTTCTCTCGGGCCGCTCGCTGGGACAAGGCCTGCTCGGCATTGACTTACCCCGCGCCTATATCGAACCCATTGAGCCCACGGTGGTGCAGGCCGCTTTGGGGCCGGTGCGGAGCGCCTACCGCGCTGGCGCATCGAGTGTGGTGGCCATTGTCGAAAGCTACGAAGCATTGTGTGCGCTGAGCCCCGACCCCGTCGCCCTCTTTTTGATTCCCGGGTCACTCATCATTGTGGCCTGTGAGGGCGGACCGAATGTCGACGCCGCTCTCCGCGTTTTTGCGCCACGACTGGGGCTCGCCGAAGACCACGTGACGGGTTCGGCCATGTGTGCACTCGCACCGTGGTGGATGGAACACACGGGGGCGCCCACGATGACGGTGCGACAGGCATCGTCGCGTCAAGGAATTATGCACGCCCGACTGTTTGAAAAGAACGTTGAAGTCGCCGGCCACGCCCGCACGTTCTTCTCGGGTGAACTGCGCTGATGACCACGCTTGGCCCCGGACCGCACACGACGGTCCGGCGCCTTCCGAAGAAGGCGTACTACGACGAAGCGACCGTGCACGCCATCTTTGACGAGGCGCGCTTCTGCCACGTGGCCGCCACCGTGGATGGTCTGGCGATGGCGCTGCCCACGTTGCACTACCGCGAAGGCAACACGCTCTACCTCCACGCCAGTCGATCGAACGCGGTGCTGCGGGCGGCCCTCGACGCCGGTCGCGCGGCCGTCACGGCCATGATCTACGACGGCATCATTTTGGCGCGCAGCGGCTTCGAATCGAGTATCGCCTACCGCTCGGTGTTTGCCGTTGGCGCGACGAGTGAGGTCACGGATACGGACGAATGCGCGCGTCTGCTGAACGCCTTCGTCGATGCCGTGGTCCCCGGTCGGGCCAGTGAGGTTCGCCCCATGAGTGAGCGCGAGCGCGCACTGACCCTGGTCGTCGCCGTCACCATTGACGAGGCCAGTGCCAAGGTGTCGGCTGGTCCGCCAGACGACGATCCCGAGGATGCCGCCCTGCCCGTGTGGGCCGGGGTGGTGCCGGCTCGACTGGTGTTTGATGCTCCGATTCCGGCCACTGACGGGGCCATGGCGACCACCGCGATTCCCGTGCCCCTTTCCGTTGCCAACCTCCAAAGGATGAACCGTGATGCTTGACGACCTCCGCGCCGCCATTGCTCAGATTGAACCCGTCGATGAGCGTGAGGCGACGTCGATTGCCGCCACGCTCGACCGCCTCACCTGGGAGGGCGATTGCTTCGATGAGGAGGCCGACCCGCACCACGTCACCGCATCAGCGTTCGTCGTCTCGTCGCGTGGGGTCATCTTGCACCTGCACCGCAAACTGAACATCTGGGTGCAACCGGGCGGTCATGTTGACGCCGATGAGTCTCCGGAGGTCGCGGCGCTCCGTGAAACGCTCGAGGAGACGGGCCTCGACGTTGTCCACACCACGCCGCCGACACTGTTCCACGTCGACGTGCACCCCGGTCCCCGGGGGCACACGCACTACGACCTTCGCTACGTCCTACTCGGCCGCCCCGTCGACCCCACGCCACCAGCTGACGAGAGTCAGGATGTTTACTGGTTCGCCTTTGACGACGCGGTGACCCGTTGTGAGCCGGGCCTGGCGCCGGCGCTACGGAAACTGGGGCTCGCCGTTGCCCAGTGGGACATGCGAGACTAAGTCCGTGGAACACATCGAGGCCCTGCAGGCACTGCTGGAATCTGACCGCTGGATTGAGCGCGTTCGGGCGCAGCGCGACCATCTCCCCGAGCTGACCGAACGTGCTGAGGTGGAGACCACCTTGCGGGCATTGCTCGCACAGTTGCAGGACGCCCAATCCACGGCGCAGCCCGTCGCGGCCGCTTATGCCGCGGCGCAGGCCGAGGCCGCGAAGCTCCGTGACCGTGCCGCCCATCTGGCCAAGACCCTCGCGACCTCCACGGGTGGTGCGCGTGAACTCGAAGCCGTCCAGCACGAACTCGAACAAGTCCAGGCACGCCAATCCGACGCTGACGACGCTGAGCTAACCCTCATGCTTGAAGTTGAGCCACTCGAAGCGGCCATCGCCGCCATCAAGGAACACGCCCAGCCACTCATGGCCCGTCGGACCACGTTGACCGAGGAGATCACTGGTCTGCAGGCAACCCTGGACGAGGAAATCGCCGCACTCACCGAGCAGCGCAACGAACGGGCCACCCGAGTGCCGGCCGCATGGCTCGCTCGCTACAGCGCCGCCATGCAGCGAGTCGGCGGGTCCGGTGCCGCTCGGGTCGATGCGGGCAAGTGCGACGGGTGTCGCATTGCACTCGCGCCACTCGATATGGACCGCTTCAAGCACACCATCAACGGTGAGTTGATGGACTGCCCTGAGTGTGGCCGTATTTTGCTGCCGTGATTTATCTCATCCGACACGGCCAGTCAACGTCGAACGCCGCCGGCCTCCTGGTAGGTCGCAGTGATCCATCTTTGACCGACCGAGGGCGAGCACAGGCGAGAGCACTCCGGCCACTGGTTGAGGGCGTCGTGCAGGTCTGGACATCACCACTGCAGCGGGCCCAACAGACCGCTGCTGAAGCGTTTCCCGCGCTGACCGCGGTGGTGCATCCCTCATTCATCGAAGTCGATTACGGATCCCTCGACGGCCTGACAATGGCGGACCTGGACCCCGCGGTGTGGCGCGCAATGGAAAGTGATCACCACGGCCCCTTCGGTGGCGGCGAGTCGCTGGCGCAGGTTGACGCCCGCGTACACGCTGTTCTCAATGAACTGCACGAGGACACGGCGTCCCTGCTCCACAGTCCCGACGAGCACCTGGCCATTGTCAGCCACGTCTCGCCCATCAAGGCGGCATTGACCTGGGCGATGGGAGTGCCGGGCTCGGCGGCCTGGCGCATGCGCATTGACAACGCCTCGCTCAGCATCGTCGGGACTCGTCGAGACACGCCGGCGCTGGTCCGACTCAATCAGACGGGCTCAGTGGCTTAACGCGAGCCAGAGCGCCACGAGGTGCGCCCCCGCACCAACGAGCGTGAGGGCGTGAAAGAGTTCGTGGTAGCCAAAGACCCGTGGATTGAGGCGTGGTCGCTTGGCGCCGTAGACCACGGCACCCACGGAATAGGCCAGTCCACCGACGATGATCCAGAGGGTGCAGCCAAGGCCGCCACCTCGGGTGATCTGGGGAATGACGCCAACGGCGGCCCAGCCGACGACCAGATAGGGCAGGGTCTTGGCCCACTTGGGTGCATCGTGGGCCACCTGGCGAATCGTGATCCCTACCGCCGATCCCACCGCAATCACCGCGAGTAACACCAGTCGGACGTCGCCGTGCATCGTGAGTCCGGCGATGGCGTAATAGCTGCCAGCGATGGCCAAAAAAATGGTGGTGTGGTCGGCCCGACGGAGGGCGCGACGGCGCCGTGGTGAGTGGTGCACGAGATGAAAGAGTGCGCTGGTGCCCATCATCGAAAAGACGCCAACGAAGTAGCAGAGAATCCACGCCACCTGGGTCCAGGTGTTGGCGCGGGCGACGACGAAGGGCAGGGCGATCAGAAGTGCGATGCTCCCCGCGAAGTGCAGCCAGCCGCGCAACAGCGGTCGTTCGATGACCGGAAACTCGTCGGGGGAGGGCACGCTCTCACCCTAGGGCGTGGGGCGCGGTTAAAACGAAGGCGCCCGCTTCCTTTGCAGAAAGCGGGCGACACGTTCGTTTGGTTCCCCCAAACCAATAGTCAAAACTTATCGCTCGCGCCGACCGCTACTGTGGGAGAACACCCCAGTAATTGCAATTATGTGATGCATTTCACAAGGAGAAACAGATGAAAACACGCACACTTGGTCAAGGCCTCACTGTCTCGGAAATGGGGCTCGGCTGCATGGGGATGAGCGAGTTCTACGGCGTCGGTGATGACGTCGAATCGACGGCCACGATTCACGCCGCACTGGATCGCGGTGTGAACTTTCTCGACACCGCCGACATGTACGGTCCCTTCACCAACGAAGTGCTCGTCGGTCGCGCGATCGCCTCACGTCGCGAGGAAGTCATCCTCGCCACGAAGTTTGGCAACGAGCGCCAGCCCGACGGCACCTACGTGCGCGTCAACGGAACACCCGAGTACGTGAAGGCCGCCTGTGACGCGTCCCTCGCCCGCCTCGGCGTCGACGTGATCGACCTGTACTACCAGCACCGCGTTGACCGCACCGTCCCCATTGAGGAGACCTGGGGTGCGATGAAGGAACTCGTCGAGGCGGGCAAAGTTCGCTACCTCGGCATCTCCGAGGCCTCGTCGGCGACGATTGAACGCGCCCACGCGGTGCACCCGATTGCGGCCCTGCAGAGTGAATATTCCCTCTGGACGCGTCACGTCGAGAGGGACCAGCTACAGACCTGCCGCCGCCTCGGCATCGGCTTCGTCGCCTACAGCCCCATTGGCCGCGGTTTCCTTACCAACAACGCCGCCACCATTGGTGCGGGAGAGCGCGAAAACCGCCCCAACTTCCCACGATTTCAGGGCGAAGCCCGCGAGAAGAATCTCGCCATCGTGGCTCGGCTTGAGGAGCTGGCGGCCACCAAGGACGTCACCGTTGCGCAGTTGAGTCTGGCCTGGGTCTTGGCGCAGGGCGACGACATCGTGCCCATTCCGGGAACGAAGCGTCGTCGGTGGCTGGAGGAGAACTGTGACGCCGCAGATATCGTTCTGTCGACCGACGAACTCGCGGCCATCACCGCCGCCGTGCCCCTCGACGAAGTGGTGGGCGACCGTTACCACGCCGCCTCAATGGCGTCGCTCGACGGCTAATTCAGCGTCAGATGGGTGGTCGCCCAGGCCACGACCTGCGGGTCGTGGCTGGCGATAACGCAGGCGACGTTCTGGTCCGCCAAGAGTCGAAGGACGCGTTCGGTGTCGTCGGGTCCAAGTCCACTGGTGGGCTCATCCAAAATCACGACGAGCGGCGCCGTGCTCAGGGCGCGGGCCAGCGCGAAGCGCTGCCGCTCGCCCCGTGAGAGACCCTCGAGCCGGCTGTCGGGCGCCAGCGGGAGGTTGAGTGCCGCCAGGTAACGGTACGCCTCGTCGGAGACCGCAGCGCCAAGGAACAGAGTGTCTCGGACTAACCCCCGGACCAGACCAGGGTCGGCCGGCACGAAGCGGACAAACTGGCGAAGGCTGTGCTCATCAACGAGTGACAAACTCACGCCATTCACCGTCAGCGGGGACGGCTCGTCGCGGAGTGCCGCCATTTGCTCGAGCAGGGTGGTCTTCCCCGATCCCGACGGGCCGGAGATGACGATGCGAGCACCGGGCTCTAGCACCACGGTGTCACCTGCGTACGTGAGCGCGAATGCGGGTGTGGCGTTGGGCCACGGCGTGGTGGCGGGAAGCGACGTCTCCAGTGCCGAGAGGCGTTCCGCACTCGCCAGCACACCCACCAATGCTTCGGTGGCTTGGCGGGCGCTGTCGCCGAGTTCGCTGATCGCCACCGCCAACCACAGACTGGCAACGGTCAAGGTGGGTGAGACGTGAGGGCGAAAAGCCGCGAAGACCCCCACGATGGCCACTACCAACACGGGGGTGAGAAAGCTCAGCGCTGCTCGGACCCGATCACGGCGGCGTTCAATGGCGTCAAGTGCCTGCACGCCGTCGCGGAGGCGCTCGTCAACGGCGCCACCGGCACCCAGAAGGGCGAGTTCACTCGCGGCGCCGCTCACGCTGACGATGATGGCCTGTAGGGCACCACGGTGGCGTCGCAAGTCGACGTCCACGGTGGCCAGTGCGCGGATCCCCCGAGCGAGGGCCCCAGTGGCCAGCAACTGCAGCACGACAACCACGGTGGCGAGCGCCCACGAGGCGAGAATGAAAAGGAGGGCGTCCGCGACGGCCATGGTCAGTCCGACCACGGCCAGCGGCAGGAGGCCGCGCACCCAGAGGTCCTGCAGTTCGTCGGTGTCGCTCAGAGCGCGGTCAAGCACGTCGCCCGCGGCAGCCAAGCGCCAACGGTCGCTACTCCAGCGACCAACGGTGCGCATCAACCACGTGCGCCAGGTGGTCACGGCGGCGTAGCCGAGGGCGTGGCTCGCGAGTCGCTCGGCGAAGCGCAAGGGAGAGCGCAAGAAGGCCACTAGTTCCAACGCCACGAGCCACACGGCGATGGTCTGCCAGCTCGGCTGGCCCGCACTAAATACCAACAGCGTTACCGCGCCGACAAAGAGGCCGGTGCCGGCGATAGACGCCCCCAGGCCCGCAATGAGCGCGCGCGCGAGGTCGCGAGTGCGCGGGGCCGAGCGCTGCCGCCAGAGACGAAGGAGGGCCCACTGGCTCATGAGAAGCGCACCACCCGATCGGGTGCGATGATGGCCGGGTGGCGGGGGGCAACCTCAATGACCGCGAGGTCGCGGTGGCGCGCCAGGGTCCGGCGAAGTGCGTCGGCGCTGTCGTCGTCCAAAAGCCCCGCGATGTCGTCGAGGATGAGAAGGTGCGCGCCGTGGGTGAGCGCTCGTGCAACGACGAGCCGAACCCGTTCCCCCGTCGAGAGGCCCACCCCGTCATGGGACAACTCGTAGTCGAGCCCAACTCGCAGTGAGAGGTCCTCCAGCAGTGCCTCAAGGTCGTGGTCCGCAACCTCACGGCCAAGCGTGATGTTGTCACGGACGGTGCCGGGGATCAGGGCGCTCGCCACGCCCACGTGCCCAATGGGCTGGTTGGCGCGGACCACCGAGCCTGACTGCGGCGACAGCCAGCCGAGCAGCGTTTCGACCAGCGTGGTCTTGCCGCTGCCCGAGGGCCCGAGAAGTGCTACTTTGTCGCCCGCTTCGACCGACAACGAGAGCGGTGCGACCTGAGCTCTGGTCACGAGGTTGTCGGCTGTCAGCAGCACCGGAGGTCGCACCGACCCGCGATTGTCGGTGGGGGTGAACAGCATCGAGTGGGCGCTGGCGACAGCTTCGCGGCGATGAAAGGCGACACCGTAGCGTCGAACCCATCCCACGAGCGTCGCGGTTGCGAAGACGCTCAGGAGCGCCTTGAAGAGGTTCTGGTGACCGTGCAGCAGGCCAAAGCCGACCACCATGGCGACGAGGCCCACGCTGACGCCACCCAAGAACTCCGTCACGAGAGAGGATCGCAACGCCCGGCGAATGGCGGCCAGGGCGCTGCGGTGCTCTCGGTCCGACAAGGCGGCGATTTCCCGAGCGGCGTAGTCGACGGCCCCGAGGCCCCGCAGCTCGGTGCTGTGCAGGAGGAGTTCGAGTTGACGCTCCACCAACTGGGTGTGCTGCGTTCGATAGGTCTCTTCGGCCGCTGCCGCGGATTTGCCGGCCGCGATGTAGAACGGTACTGATAGGGCCAGCAGGGCCAGAACGAGTGCCGTACTGAGCCAGCCGCCGCCGTAGAAGACGACCCCGAGGGCCAGCATGCTGGCGCCGGTTGCGGCCCGAAGGGTTTCGAACTCGTCACTTTCCGCGACCCGATCAATGGCCCAGAGCGTTTCGGCGTGGGCACGTTGGCCACCTGACACCCGACGAGCCACGTAATGCCCCAGTCGCTGACGCCCCGCTCGACGGCTGGCGGAGGCGCGCGCGGATGTGGCTAGTCCGATAAGCCATGTCACCTTGAAGCGACCGGCGAGCCCGATGGCCACGAGTGCCAGGCCGAACAAAACGTGGCCGTTGCGCGCATCGGCGAGACCGAGACACAGGGGCCACAGCAGGGCCAGGTCTGCCACCGACCACGCCGCGCCCAGTAAGCGTGGCCACGTCAGTTTGGGTTCGGCGGGGGAAGCCACCGCGTCAGCCTACCGACCAGGGGTCGTGGGCTCGTCGCGGTGGGGCAAGCGCTTGGCGCCGTCATTGAGCCAGTCACGGAGTGCCATGGTGGCGCGGCAGTCGTCCTCGTTGTATTCGAGAATGCGCTGCTGGAGGGCGAGGCCCTCGTCACCGGGCACAATCGCCCCCTCGTACCAGAGCATCGAGGCTTCACCGCTGGGGTTCTCGTCGCGCCACGCGAAACCGGCGGCCCGTGCCAGATGCTTGAGGCCGAGTGGGCCATCGGTTTGGATGCATCGCTTGGCGTGTTCGTGGAGGTCAATCCACTGCGCGGGCTTTTGTGTGCGGAAGGCGTGCACGTCCGCCGCCGACGCACCGCCGTCGATCGCCGTGTCGAGCGCGCGGTCCATGGCCCCGTTTTCGGCCTGCGCCCAGAAGCAGTAGGCGGCGAAAGTGGCGCCCGTTGCGGTCACCCGCTGGCGAAGGTTATCGAACCACGCCCAGAAATCGGCGAAGACCTGCGCTTCGGCTTCCGGGGTCAGTTCATCCCACGTCACGAAGGCGTGGTAGCCCTCGGTCGCGTCGGGCCGCGGTTCGCGGGTGCGAACGGTGGCACCCCACAGGTAAGTCCGGTCGTTGTAGCTCTCCATGTCGACATCGACTTCCACGTCGGCGGTGGGGCACGACACGTCGTCGCTCGCCACGACCCGCAAGAAGGTGCCTCCCGTCACGACGCGCGCCCGGTAGATCAGGTCGGCCAGTCGTTCGATGGACTTGCCCAAGGCCATTTCGATCGGTTCACCGTCGGGGGTGAAGTGGGCGGCCGACGTGACGGCTTTGGGATCGAGCGCGGCGAGGTCGCGCCGCGTGTGAATGCCGGCCGCGTGAAGGAGGCCCTGCTGCTCAGGGGTCGTGAAGTGGACCAACGAGACGTCGTCTTTCGCGGTCAGCGCACTCTCGCAATGATCACGGTACGGACACTCCTCGCATTCACGGTGCCAGTAGGGGGAGGTGGGGAAGGGGGCGGTGCCGTCGCGCCACGCGTCGTGCGCCTGCAGCACGGCATGACGCAGGGCGAATTCGCGGTCGTAGACGTCGAGGTTGAAGCGTGGCGTGGCGGGGTCGGCCAGTTCAAACCACCACACCTGATCGTTGCGGTCGATCATGGCGGCGCGCCCCAGGGGGTCGCCAATGCCGAGTGACTGCAGAAGCCGTGTGGCGTGCGCGAGGCCGAGACCATTGCGCGTCACACTGGCCGAACTCCGTGGGCCAACACCCTCGCGGTACGTCGCATCGAGGGGAGAGAGATTGTCAAGGGTGGCCTCGAGAATGCGACGCGTTGTGGCGGTCTCGTACACCTCGTTGTTCTTGATGATGAGGGGCGCGTAGAAGAACGTGTCATTCCGCTTGCCCAGTCGCCACAGGCCCTGCACGCGGGCACGACGGCCGTTGATCTCGTCATCGGGGAGTCGAGGATTCAGAATCAGCTGCGCCCCCTGCGCGATGGCCGCCATCGTTTCTGCTTCGGAGCTTGTCGTCACCGACTCGTAGAGGTCGGCCAAAAGTGCTTGCACGCGTGCACGGTGCGCGTTCGCAACGTCGGAGCGACGCAGCATCTCGGCGCTTGGTGTTTCGCGCTCGAGAGCAACGTCGGCGCCACGACTCAAGGCGATGCGGTGCAGGCATGACGTAATTTCGTCGCTACGAAGTGGAGAAGACACGAGAAAACCTTACGACTTTCTGCCCCCAACGGGATCGAGGGTTAGTTCTGGGCTTCGTTACGCCAGGAACGCCACAAAGCGGCGTACTCGCCGTTCATCGCCACGAGTTCGTCGTGGGTGCCGAGTTCGGCAATCCGCCCGTCGCGCATGACACAAACGCGGTCCGCGTCGTGCGCGGTGTGGAGTCGGTGGGCGATGGCGATCACGGTGCGTCCCTCGAGAACGGCGTTCATGGAGATCTCGAGGTGACGGGCGGAACGGGGGTCGAGGAGGGCGGTGGCCTCATCGAGAATCAGGGTGTGAGGGTCGGCCAGGATGAGCCGCGCGAGGGCAATTTGCTGCGCCTGGGCGGGGGTTACGGCGTGGCCAATGCTTCCTACCTCGGTGTCAAGTCCCTGGGGGAGAGCCTCGACCCACTCCAGGGCATCAACGGCAGCGAGGGCCCGCCGGATGTCATCGTCGGTGGCGGCGGTATGGGCGAGCGCGAGGTTGTCTCGGATGGAGCCGAGGAACACGTGGTGCTCCTGCGTCACGAGCGAGACGTGGGTGCGCAAGGTTGCCAGCGGCATGTCCATGAGCGACACGCCACCAATCGTGATGGCGCCCTCGGTGGGGCCGTCGATGCCGGCCAGGAGACGGCCGAGCGTTGACTTGCCGGCACCCGATGGCCCGACGATGGCTAAGCGTTCGCCGGGGCGGACGGTGAGCGACACGTCACGAAGGACGTCGTGCCCGGCGCGGTAGGCGTAGGAGACGCGGTCCACGACCAGCTCTTCGCCCTGCGGTGTTGGCCCACTGGTGGGTCGGGGGTCGCGAACCATCGCCACGCCGACCAGGCGTGCCAGCGACGACTGGCCCATCTGCAGTTCGTCCAGCCAAGCCACGATGCGGTCGAGGGGGTCGTTGATCTGTACGACGTACAGGGTCACTGTGGTGGCGGCCCCGATGGTGATGACGTGGTGAAGCGCGAGGAGTCCGCTCCACCCAAGGGTGGCGGCGACACCGAGGGCGAAAGAGCTTTCGGTAATCGGGAACCAGACCATGCGCATTAACAACGTGTACATTTCGGCATAGAAGGTTTCGCGGATGTTCTCTTCAATGCGACGACGCTGGCGAGCCCCGAGCTGCAGTGCGTCAACAGTGCGAGCTCCTTCGGCGGTTTCTGAGACGGTACCGGCGAGCGCGGCGTAACTCATCCGTTCGCGGCGATAGCCCGGAGTGGCGTAGCGGAGGTAGTACCGCGTGGCGAAGAAGATGGCCGGCAGCGAAAGAACGCTGGCCACCGCCGCGAGCGGGCTCACGAGGAGCATCGCAACGGCGGTGAGGATGGTTTGCACGAGGGCCACGAGCCACTCGGGCACCGCGAAACGGACCGTGCGACTCATTGCCTCGACGTCGCTCGTCGTGCGACTCAAGAGGTCTCCGGTGCCGGCGCGCTCCACCACACTGAGGGGCAACTGGAGAACGGAGGCCAGGAACTCTTCGCGGAGTTCGGCAAAGACCTGCTCGCCCAGGATGTAGCTAAGGCGACGGGCGAAGAAGGAGAGGACGCCGTAGGCCAGTGATGACAAAGCCAGCACTTCCGTCAACCGAACCGTCTTGGCGCTGGTGAGGGCGTTGGCGACGGCATCGTTGGTGAACAGACCGATGACGTAGGCCGGAATAAGTGCGGCCATTGCGGCCAGGGCGTAGAGAACGAGCATTGCCGCCAGGGTGCCGCGGTGGCGTCGCATCAAGCGACGCGCGTAGTCACGCACCTGAGCGAAGTCGGCGATAGGCAGAGTCGTCATTCGTCGTCCGATCGCAAGACAATGCGCTGGTAGGCGGGGGTGGTTGCCAGTAGCTCGGCGTGACTGCCCGAGGCGATGACGATGCCGTCGGCGATCAAGTAGACCAAGTCGGTCTCTTCGAGGAGCAGCGGGCTGGAGGTCGCGATCACGGTTGTTCGGCCTTCGCGGGTGGTGCGCAGCCGACGAGCAATCCGGTGTTCCGTGTGGGTGTCAACGGCCGACGTGGGTTCAATGAGAATCAGGACATCGGCGTTGGTCAAGAACGCTCGGGTCAGACTCAAGCGCTGGCGCTGCCCACCACTGAAGCTGCGGCCGCGTTCTTCGACCCAGGTGTCGAGCCCGTTTTCGAGCTGGACGAGAAGGTCGGTGGCGCTCGCGGCATCGAGTGCAACGAGGATGCCCTCGTCCGCAACGTCGCCACGGGGGGTGAGTTCATCGCGCAGGGGCCCGGAGAAGAGTCGAGGTTCAACTTCGCTCACCACCACGTGTTCGCGGATGTCGGCGAGGGCAATCGCCTCAACCGGTGTCTGGTCGATGCGGGCGCCACCACCGTCGGCGGTGAAGCGACCCACACGATCCACCATCCCCATCACGTCACTCGTTTGAGCGCTCACGAGTCCGACGATGCGGCCCCGGGGAATCGAGACGCCGCTGATGGGGTCAACGATTTCCTCAAACGTCGCGGGCCAGGGCTGGGTCTGACCAGCGTCAGCCACCGTCGGAGAGGTGCGAAGGATGCGCAACACCTTGTTCCCACCAACGTAGGCCCGGGTGACCTGCATGATGTACTCGATTGCCGTTCGCAGGGGCGTCGTGAGGAAGGTGGTGTAGCCAAAGAAGGAGACCAGCTGGCCGGCCTGCAGGGTGTGATGCATCACGTCTTGGGCACCGAGGAAGGTGACCACGACCGTCAAAATAGCGGGCAGAAAGATCTGGCCCGAGTCGAGTCCAGCCGATGGGGTGGCGATGCGAAATCCCGTTCGGCGAACCAGATCGTTTTGACGCTTGTAGTTGTCGAGAAAGACATCCTCGCCGCCAACGCCGCGCAAAATGCGCAGTCCCGTAACCGTGTCCGACGCTTGGGCGGCGAGACGGCCACTGGCCTCACGCTGGGAGGCCTGGGCTCGGTGTAGCGGCTTCATAAGTGGAACGGTGAGCGCCATCAGTGCGGGCACGCCGATCATGACGATGAGGCCCAACTGCACGGACGTGCTGAGCAGAATGAAGGACACCACGAGCCACGCCACGATTGACCCGAGGAATCGGGCCAACGAGTCGTAGGCGCCACCGACACGCATGGCGTCGGCCATCACGGTGTTGACGATGTCACCAGCGGGAATCTCATCGGTCAGCGCCGTGGTCGTGGTGGTGATGTGGCGCCCAATGAGTTGCGTCGTGCGAAAGGCCGCCTGCATCCAGTTGGTGACGGCGAGCTGGTGACGCAGGGATCCGAACAGCGCTTGCGTCGCACCCAGCGCCATCACAATGAGTACCCACACGAGGAGTTCGTGGGGACTGTGGTTGGCGATGCCGCGGTCAATCGCGTCGCCAACGGCGGCCCACACGAGGGCCTGACAGACCATCCAGCCGATACCGAAAATAGCGTTCAACGTCAAGATGCCCCGCTGGCGACCGGCCAGCCACGCGAGGTACCGCGGTGGGGAAGAGGTGGGCGGCGTGCCGGGGGAGCTGACCGGAAGTTCGGAGTAGGGCAGGTGCGGCATGCGGTGGCTCAGTCTAGGGGTGGATAGTGAGTCGGCCTATAAGCGGGGTTCTGTCCGCCTCTCGCGAGGCTGTGTGGCCATCCATCTAAGCGATCTACCTTGGGGTGCCCCTCTCGAGGCCCGCGAGCAACTCTCCCATGTTTGATCTTGCTCCTGGTGGGGTTTACCAAGCCGCGTCAGTTACCCAACACGCTGGTGCGCTCTTACCGCACCGTTTCACCCTTACCTGTGCTTTGTCGCCAAAGCCATCGGCGGTCTGTTCTCTGTGGCACTGTCCTGCACGTCACCGTGACTCACGTTTCGCGAGCACCTTGCTCTGTGGAGCCCCGACTTTCCTCATCCCTTGTCGCCAAGGGCGCGGCCACCCGGCCAACTCACTATCCACCTCTATTCTGCCACGTTGCATTCCAGCGGTCTAGGGGTCACAATTCGTCACACGTCGCCGGTAACCTCGTGGGGTGAGCGAAGTCGATACCAGCGCCGAAACCCCCGTTTTAGAGGTTGGCGACTTCTACGCCATCGTGACCGAAACCCTGGAGCGCCGCTTCTCGAAGAATAGGCCCCACACCATTCGGGGTGAGATCGCCAAGATTTACGAAAAGGGCCACCTCTATCTGGACATTGTGGATGCCGGTTCGTCAGCCAGCGACGCGCGTCGCCCCGTGCTCAACGCCCACTGCTGGACATCGAAGTGGAACACCATTAAGCGCGACCTCGCCGATGCGGGCACGCCACTGAAGCCGGGCATGGTGGTCTCGGTCACCGGCTACGCCGACCTGTACGCCGCGCAGGGCAAAGTCGGCTTCACGGTCACCGACATCGCCGTCCAAGACGGACTGGGCGACCTCGCGCGGCGACGTCAGGAGCTCATTGGGCGATTGATGTCCGAGAACGTGATTGGTGAGAACCGAACCAACAAGCGAGACTTTCCTGAATTGCCACTCCGCATCGGACTCATTGCGAGCCCTGGGACCGAGGGATACGCCGACTTCAAGGGGCAACTCACCTCATCGGGGTTCCGCTTTGACATCGTCGAGCGCGCCACCTTGGTACAGGGTGACGATGCGCCGCGACAGATCATCGCGGCGCTGCGGGAACTCGATGCTCTCGAACTGGACGCTCTCTGCATCGTTCGCGGTGGTGGCTCCAAGGGCGACTTGGCCTGCTTTGACGACGAAGATCTCGCCCGCGCAATCGGTCGCTGTGCGAAGCCCGTGTTCACCGGCATCGGCCACACGGGTGACATTTCCATTGCGGACTGGGCAGCGAGCTTCTACGCCATCACCCCAACGAAACTGGGCGAGACCCTGGCCACAACGGTGCGTGCGTGGTACGACCAGCACGTGGGCGGACCGGCCCAGCGGATTGTGCAAGCGGCCGCGGCCATTCTCGAAGAGCAGACCGAATTTCTGGCCGAGCGGCGCCGCACCATGGGATTTGCGGTGCGCGATCGCCTCACCGCCGAACAGCGCCACTTGACTGGCGTCGCCGACCGTTTGCGTTTGCACAGCGAGCACGTGCTCGAACGTGCCAGCGATGAACTCGAGGCACGCGCCCAGCTGGTTGCCGCCTACGACCCCACGCGACGACTCGAGCAGGGCTGGGCCCTCGTGAGCACCAACGCTGGACAGACAATTCGGTCGGTCAGCGACGTCAGCGAAGGCGTGGATATTCGGATTCGACTACGTGACGGCCACTTGGGCGCCACGGTAACCAAAAAGGAAAGCAACGCATGACCACACCGTGGAACAAAGCAACGGAAGAACTCGACAAGATCGTCAAGGACTTTGACAACAACGACGTTTCCGTCGACGACCTCTTCGAAAAACTGGCTCGCGCTACTGAGTTGATTGAGGAGCTCAGTCAGCGGTTGCTCGAGACCAAGGCGAAGGTGGCGGCGCTCACGTTACCCACGAGTGCCACTGCGGACGAGGCATGAGCGACCGTCTCTACTTCCGACAGTGGCTGTCCGGGCGCGACTTCGCGGCCGGCAACGATTTGGCCAAGGAGATGCGGAACTTCGCCTACGCCATTGGTGACCTCGAGACCAAGGAAGCGGTACTGGTGGATCCCGCCCACGCGCCCGACGACCTCCTGGCCGTGCTCCGCGAAGACGGAATGAGGCTGGTCGGTGTCATCGCCACGCACTACCACGCCGACCACATTGGTGGCGCATTGATGGGCACGCACTACGTCGAGGGCATCAGCGAACTTATGGCGCTTCAGACCGTGCCGGTGCACGTCAACGGCATCGAAGCACCGCTCGTCGAGCAGGGAACGGGCGTCGGCATTCCTCCCGTCGTGCCGCACGAGTCGGGTGACGTGATCATGGTGGGTGAGATCGCCATCACGCTGCTGCACACTCCCGGCCACACGCCAGGGAGCCAGTGCTTGCTGGTGGAAGGCCGATTGCTGACCGGGGACACCCTGTTCTTGAACGGGTGCGGCAACACCGGGCGCGCCGGCTGTGATCCACACGACCTCTACGAGTCACTGCAGATTCGGTTGGCCGACATTCCCGACGAGGTCGAGATTTTTGCCGGTCACAAATACGCGTTGAAGGCGAGCGCGACCCTCGGGGAAGTGCGCGCGACCAACGTCGCGTTGGCACCGGTGGACTACGCCGAATGGCGCACCCTTAACGGTTAGATATTGACGACGGGGCAGGTCAACGTGCGGGTGATGCCGGGGACCTTCTGAATGGCGCCAACGATGAACTTGCCCAGCTGGTCAACGCTGTCGGCTTCGCAGCGCACGATCACGTCATAGGGGCCAGTGACTTCGAACGCCTCGAGGACGCCGGGAACGGCTCGCGTCGCCAGAACAACGTTTTCGCTCGAACCAATTTCGGACTGAATCAAAATGTACGCCTGGACCGACATGGCAACTCCCTCGTTCGTTTCCTCTAGTTTGCCCTAGTTCTGGTCTGAGGTGCTAATCGTTGCGAAAGGCCTTGCCCATGTGCCACTGGTTGCAGTAATCGCAGCGATACGTCTGCAGGTCGACCCGGTTGATGGTCCAGGCCACCTGGGCGGCCTGCTTGGCCTCGTTTTGGGTGCGATAACTCTGCTTGGGCGTGCCCTCTTTGGTGAAGTGCGACGCCACACGACCAAGGGGGCGTGTTTCGAGACGGGGGCGGCGGCGACGAGCTTTCACGGAGATTAACGCTAGTCGGAGGGGTAATCTGGCAAACGTGACGCAACTCGAGACCACCATTGAGATCAGCCAGGTCAATCAGCTTGACGATGACAATCACGAGCGGTTCACGCACATCGTGCTCGAGGGGTTTCAGCCCAAGAAGGGTGACTTCATCCCTGTGGGCAACTCCGTCGTCGAGGGCATCATCAATGCCGCGCCGGTGCGCGCCCTGTGCGGCAAAGTGTGGGTGCCAGGCAAGGACCCCCAGAAGTTTCCAGTCTGCCCGACGTGCAAGGAAGTCGCCGAGTCCATGGGCTGGTCCGTCCCGGGCTAGGGCACAGTCTGCCCACCCGTTCGCTAGCGTGGCGGAATGAAATCGATCCTCTTTATCGTCGCATCCCTTCGCCAGGAGTCCGTCAACAAGCGCCTCGCCGCCGTGGCGGCCCAGAACCTGCCTGAGGGCTACGAGGCCACCTACTTCGACATCGGCACCCTGCCGCTCTACAACGACGACTTGAGTGGCGCCAACACCCCCGCGTCGGTGCTGGCGTTCCGCGCGGCCATTACTGACGCCGCCGGTGTGTTCATCTTCTCGCCCGAGTACAACTTCGCCGCGCCAGGTGTGCTGAAGAACGCCATCGACTGGGCGAGTCGCCCGATGTTCCCACGTTGCTCAATCGTGGCCAAGCCCATGAACGTCATTGTGGCGAGCGTTTCGCCGACCAACGGCATTCGGGCACAGGTCGAGATCAAGCGTCTTTGGAGCATCCTGGGCGGCATCCCCGTGCCGGCGTACGATTTCGTGCTGCAGAGTGCCCCGACCCGCTTCGAAACGGTCGACGGCGTCGAGACCTTGGAGCCCGTGGCCCTGAAGGCGCTGCGCTTGCAGATGACCTACCTGCAGAACATCATTGAGGGCAACGTCGCGGCCACGATCGAAAAGAACTTCGAGACGTTCATCGCGTCAATGAAGGCCTAGTCCGTTGCGCGTCCTCGCTCTGCACCACCACGACGAAGATAGCCCCGGCCTCATCGGTCAGGCACTGGAGTCCTTCGGCGCCAATGTGGACCTCGTGTTCTTCGGTGAGGGACACCCCGTACCGAGCCTCGAGGGCTACGACCTGTTGATGATTCTCGGCTCCAAGGAGTCCGCCTACGACGAAGCAGTGCGTGAGGCGTGGTTCAACAACGAGCTGGCGCTGATGGCGGACGCGGACGGACGCGGTCTGCCGATCTTTGGTATCTGCTTTGGGGCGCAGGCGCTGTGCACCATGGCGGGAGGGACTGTCGCCCGTGCCGCCGAAGGAGAAATCGGTTGGTACGACGTCGAGCCGGCCGTGGCCGACTTTGACAGCGGCCCGTGGTTCGAGTTTCACTACGACGAGTGTGCGCTGCCGGAGACGGCGACTGTATGGGCGCGCTCGCCGCGCGCTGTGCAGGCTTTCGCTATTGGTCGTCACGTCGGTGTGCAATTCCACCCAGAGATTGACAGCGAACAGCTTCGTGAATGGCTTGAGTCGGGTGCCGAGGAAGCACGTGACTTCGGGCGCGATCCGGAAGCACTTCTCGCCGAGACCGCGGCGCTGGAGGAGGGGGCTCGAGCTCGAGCCCACCGCCTGGTCGAGCGTGTGCTCCGCCACAACGGCCTCATCTAAGAAGGAGAGAACCCGCTGAGTAGGCTGGAGCGGTGACTCTTGCCTCCGAACCCGTCCGCGTCGAACGTCCGGCCTCCGGAGGCGCCGTTGGCCACTTGGCCGATGGTCGCATTGTTTTTCTGCGCCACACCGCCCCCGGCGAATTGGTAACGGTAGACGTGACCGACGAGACCAGCAAAATCTGCCGCGGTGACGCGGTGGAAATTCTTGAGGCGTCGCCGGACCGTGTGACCCCACCGTGTCGCTTCGCTCACGTTGGTGGCTGCGGTGGCTGCGACTTTCAGCACCTTACGCCGACCGCCCAGCGCTCGTGGAAGGCGACAGTGGTCTCCGACCAACTTCGACGTATTGCCGGTATTGACTGGCACGGCGACGTTGAGGCTGTTGGCGCTACTGGTGAAGGCACGCGAACCCGACTCCGGCTTGGGGTGAACGAGGACGGGCAACTCGGCCTGCGACCGCACCGATCATCCGACGTGGTCGCCCTTGACGCCTGCTGGCTCAGCGACGCACGATTCGCCCCCGCGTTTGCCACGTCGTGGGACGGGGCTGAAGAAGTCGAACTGCGCGCCATTGGCGACCTAGAGCCCTTTGCGGTCGTTACCCGCGAAACACCTCGTGGCACCGTGATCGAATTGACCTCAATGCGCGGCGAGCCCCTGGAGCCGTCGACGCACTCGCGCGTGAAGGTGGGTGACCACTATTTCAAGGTGTCACCACGAGCCTTCTGGCAGTCGCACCGTGACGCGCCCGAACTGCTGGTGTCCCACGTGCTGGCCTTTGCTGACGTGAAGCCCGGCGATCACGTGGTGGACCTCTTCAGTGGTGTCGGCCTGTTCTCAGTTCCGCTGGCTCAGCGAGTGGGCTACGGCGGCAAGGTGGTGGCGGTCGAGTCGTCTCCCTACGCCGTGCGTGACGCACGAGAGAATGCGGACAAGCTTCGCCAATTGAAGGTGCGCGAGTGGAACGTCACACCGCGCGCAATCAATGACGCGGTGGCTCCGGGCGACATTGTGGTGCTCGACCCCCCACGAAGCGGTCTGGCGAAGGGCGTGGCCGAAGCAATCGTTCGCCGAGAACCACGACGCCTGGTCTACGTGAGCTGCGACCCCGCGACACTTGCTCGGGACCTAAAAATTCTGGTCGCCGGTGGCTACGACATCCGTGAAATCAAGGTGTTTGACCTGTTCCCGATGACCGAGCACGTGGAATCCATCGTCTTGCTTGACAAGGCCAACTAAACGCGAGAGTGTGGCGGTGGGGGACGGAACGTCTCCGGACCCTGGAAGGGGTTGATGATGTCCGTCAAGCTAGACAGCCACCACCGCGTTACCGCTCAGAAGGTGTTTGGACACCCGCTGAATCACAACATCAAGTGGGTTGACGTGTACTCGCTCCTGGCCCGCTTCGGCGAGGTGCGCGAGTCACACCGCGGCAACTGGGCCTTGGAGCTCGAGTCCGGTGAAGTCATTTCGTTCGGACCCACCCACGCCAAGGACCTCACCGAGGATCAGGTCATGCGCGTCCGGCACTTCCTCGCCGCACAGGGTGTCACCAACGAGGTGCTCGCGGCCTAACGCACGGTACCGTGGATGCGTGTCGAACGCCCCGCTCCTCCTGCTCCCTCCCTCGGAGGGAAAGGCCGATGGAGGCAGTGCTCGTCGGTCGGTGGGGAAGTTTGATGCCGTCACCGAACACTCCCGCACGACCATTCGCGAGACTCTCGCGGCCTTGCTGAAGCGCTCCGACGCTGAGGTGTCGAAAATTCTCAAAGTGCGCGGACCACTCTTGACTCGAGCCCGCGAGGCAACGGCCGCCCTGGTTGAAGGCACCGAACTTCTACTCCCGGCTTGGCGCCGATACGAAGGGGTCGTCTGGTCGCACCTCGACCCCGCGACGATGACCGACGCCCAGCGACGGCGCATCCTGGTGCCTTCGGGACTGTACGGGCTCAACGCCGCCACGGACCTCATCGCCGACTACCGACTCACCATGAATGTTTCGTTACCTCCGGTGGGCAACGTTGCTTCGTTCTGGCGCCCCATGGTGACTGCGGCACTGAAAGCCACACGTGGGCCGATCATCTCGCTGTTGCCTAATGAGCACGGCGCGGCCATTGACGACACCGACGCGCGCCTGCGTGACCGCGTGCGTCATATCGACTTTGTCCAATCGACCGGGACCGGGGCTGCCGGGCACGATGCGAAGGCCGTGAAAGGCGTCGTCGCGCGCGCCATTATCGATCACGGCATCGAGTCTCTCAACGACTTCACGTGGTCGGGATGGACCGCTCGACCCAGTGAGCGTGGCTGGATGGTCGTGGCTCCACGCCGTCGGTAGGGTAGAGGGCATGGCCGACACTGTTCTTTCGCAGCGACTTCGCACGGGTGGCGTGAGCGCCATTCTGGCGGTGGTGACTTTGGTCGTTGGCGGTGCGCTCATTACAGCGTCATCGACCCCACTCTCGGGTAACGCCGGGGTAGTGGCGGGAACCGTAGCTATTGCGGTGCCATTGCTCCTCGTTCTTGTTCTGGTGCTGTCGCTTCGGATTGACGTTGTGGTCCTCGCCAGCAACCGGGGGCGCAGCCTTGAGATTCGCTACGGCTTTGGCCTTGTCAAGCAACGCTTCGCTGCTGATGAAATCGAAGGTGCTGCGGCCAAGAACCTCTCGTTTCTCGAAATGGGTGGGTGGGGATACCGCGGCTCACTGAAAGTGCTGCGCTACGCCGCGCTGGCCACTCGCCGGGGTGAGGCGCTCGAGTTGGCCCTGAGCCGAGGTCGACGCTTCGTGGTCACTGTCGACGGCCCCGAGAAGTTCGTTGAGGCTCTCACCAAGTAGAGCGAGTCGTTAGTCGTCAGCCTGGGTGAGGCCGAATCGACGGGCAGCCCAGCTCACCAGACCCAGATTGAGGCCCAACGAAAAGCCGATGAGGCTTGCGAACACGATTGTGCCGACGCCGACCGTGCCGCCGAGAAGCCAGCCAGTGGCGAGGACGGTGACCTCGATGCTCAGTCGCACGTAGACCACGGAGACGCCAAGTCGACGGTGCAAGGAAGTCATGAGTCCGTCGCGCGGCCCTGGACCGAGTCCGGTGGTCAGATAGATGGCGCCACCTAAGCCAATGACGTAGACCCCGGCCACCATGAGGAGCACGCGAACCAGCAGGGCGTGCGGCGAGGGGAGGAGCACGGTCCACCCCAGAACCGCGGCGATGATGACGATGTTGGCTATCGTGCCACACCCGGGCCGCTCTCGGAGGGGAATCCATGCGAGCAAGACGGCAGCGGAGGTGATCAAGGTCGCCCAGCCCACGGTGACGCCGAGGTGTCGAGCGAGCCCGAGGGCGAAGACCGTCCAGGGGGAGGCACCGAGGTTGCTGAGCACGAGAAGCCCTTCCCCGAAGCCAAAGAGCGAGAGCCCGAAAACCAACGGGACGGCATTGGCGACAGTGAGAGACCACGTTGACCGCGCACGCCACGGCAGAACGGGGATGCTGTGCTTTAACGAAGTGGCCATGGCGTGCGATCCTTCAGGGTGTCGGGCTCATCTATTTTCACACGTCGAGCCGTACGGGGAGGGGTGCCCGTCAATAAGGTGCAGATATGCCTAAAGCGCCGCGAGTCGCCAAAACAAAGAATGGTTTCGCCCCACGAACCTGTGAAGAGTGCGGCCTGTCCTTTGAGTGGCGAGCGAAGTGGCGCAAGACTTTTGACCAAGTGAAGTACTGCTCAACAAAGTGTTCGTCCGCAGCAAAGTCGCGCCGTCGCGCCCAGTGATGTGAGATCGGCCAGATAACGGCACTGACGGCCGGAAATATTGAATTTCAAAGCCACGTCGGCTTTGAAATTGTGAACATTCGCTATCACACCAACCAGGCCGAGTGATCCGCTGCCGTTGATGTAGCAATGATCCCACGTGGTGGAGATGCTGGGAATCGAACCCAGGTCCATCTGCTACGTAGTAGTCCTTCTCCGAGCGCAGTTCACAGGAAATTGTCGGGAGTGCCTCCACTGTGAACACCAGCAGCACTCCGTAGTTAGCTGAATTGTCCCCTCGGCACCACTAACGAGCACTGAGGGTAAGTCCTACTTTTATGACGTGTGTTTACTACTCCGCAGGACTGGGGGCAGGCACACGTTGCTGCCTAGGCAGCAAGCACAAGCTGAGGCTTGGCGTTTATTTTTTGTTTCCGGCTCTTTAACGTGGCTCCGGAGACCACGGCTCGCTTCTTCTACCTTGCTGTCAGATGTCGAAACCAATCATCCCCTCGTCCGCCGTCGGGTGACGGCAGGAGCCCAGTGTACTCGGGTGTTGTGACGAGGCGTTAGGCGAATTTCTCGGCGTTGCGCACCGTGCGATCAATTTCACGCTTGGCGTCGCGTTCCTTGATGGCCTCTCGGCGGTCCTGGGCCTTGCGACCCTTGGCGAGGGCGATTTCGACTTTGGCGCGACCGTCCTTGAAATACATCTTGAGCGGCACAATCGTGAGCGGCTGGGTCTTAGTCTTCTCGAAAATACGGTTGATCTCGTGGCGGTGCAGCAGCAACTTGCGCTTGCGGTCGGGGTCGTGGCTGCCAAACCCCACGGCGAATTGCCACGGCGGGACGTGGGATTGAAAGAGCCACAGCTCGCCGTCATCGATACGGGCGTAGGCCTCGGCGATAACGGCTTTGCCTTCCCGCAAGGACTTGACTTCGGAGCCGGTTAGCACCATGCCGCATTCGAACGTCTCGAGAATGTCGTAGTCGTGGCGGGCGCGACGATTCGTGGCAACCACGCGGTCACCATTGGTATCGGCCTTGGCTTTGGCCCGGCGCTCCTGCATCTGTTTGGCTCGTGCCACTCTCCCAGCGTACTGACCTGCTGTGGACGGCTCTCGCGTGGCTACGCTGGGTGTCGTGTTGACCCTCACTTCGGCCCAGCGCGACACCATGGTCGCCACCTGCATTCGGGCGCTCCCCGACGAGGGCTGTGGGTTGCTCGTGGGCACCCCCGACGGCGTGGTGGACGAGATCGTGCCGAGCGTCAACGTGGCGGCCTCGGCCAAGATCTACGAAATTGACCCCAAGGTTCTGCTGCGCACCTACCGTCAGGCCGAGGACCGAGGCCTCGAGGTCATTGGCGTCTTCCACTCGCACACGCACTCGGCGGCCTACCCGAGTCCGACCGATATTCGTCAGGCACCGGACCCGTCGTGGCACTACGTGCTCGTCTCGTTGGCGGTTCTTCCGACCGACGTTCGCAGTTACCGGATTGTCGACGGCGTGGTGACGGAAGAGGACATCGAAACCGTCACGGCATGACGCTCGACCGCTAAAGTTGACTTTGTTAGTCATAATTAGACCGAGAAACGAGTGCTCATGGCTGCCGTCCTTCGAATTCCTACTGTTTTGCGTCTCGCTTTTAATGGACAGACCACCATCGAGGTAGAGGGTGCGACGATTGGCGAGGTGCTCGCCAGTGTGAGCGCGACCTACCCGGCAACCGCCGGCCAGCTGCTCGACGAAAACGGTGCACTGCATCGCTTCCTTAACATCTACGTCAACGACGATGATGTCCGCTACATCGGCGGCCTTAATGCGCCCGTCGCCGATGGTGACGACATCACCCTGCTGCCCGCAGTCGCCGGAGGCGCTGCGTGACCCGTTACGCCTCAGTTCTCGAACTGATTGGCAACACGCCGATTGTTGACGTCTCGGCGCTGTCGCCCAAGCCCAACGTCACGATTCTGGCCAAGCTCGAGGGTCGCAACCCCGCGGGGTCCGTGAAGGACCGTGTCGCACTCTCGCTGATTGAGGCGGCCGAGGCGGAGGGTCGACTGATTCCTGGCGCCCCGGACCAAGTACTTCTCGAGCCTTCGTCGGGCAACACCGGTATTGCATTGGCCATGGTGTGTCGCATGCGCGGCTACCACCTCAAGGTGGTCCTGCCCACGAACGTCTCGCCCGAGCGCCGTCAACTCCTGCAGGCCTGGGGCGCGGAGATTATTGACTCTCCCGGTTCGGAAGGATCAAATGGCGGCGTCCGCATGGCCCGCCAGCTCGCCGAGGAACACCCCGAATGGGTCTTCCTCTACCAGTACGCGAATCCCAACAACCCGTTGGCCCACTATCGGACGACCGGCCCCGAGATCCTGCGCGACGTCCCCGAGATCACTCACTTCGTGGCCGGCCTCGGCACGTCGGGCACCCTGATGGGTGTTGGTCGCTACCTCAAAGAGCACAAGCCTGACGTTCAGATCTGGGCCATCGAACCACCGAGTGGCGAGATGGTTGACGGTCTGCGCAACCTCGACGATGGGTACATCCCGCCAATCTTCACCGACAACCACGGCGCCGAACTGCTCGACCGCAAGGTCGTAGTGCGCCCAAAGGAGTCGATCGAGTGGACGCGGCGCCTCACCGAGGTGGGCCTCTTCACTGGCATTAGCTCGGGCGCGATCATGTCGGGCGCGGTCAAGGCCGCCAACACGGTGCCCGATGACCAAGAAGCAACCATCGTGACGATTGTCTGCGACGACGGTTGGAAGTACCTCTCGACGGGCGCGTGGAGCGACAACGTCGACGATGTCGTGGAACGCGCCAAGAAGATCATTTACTTCTAACACCGCCTTGGAAGGGTCAACTACCCTGAGTGGTTGAGTTCCCAAGGAGACCATATGACCACCCTTCGCGCTGACGGCCGCACCCCCGACCAGGCTCGCCCTCTCTCGTTTGAACGCGACTTCACCCAAATGGCGCTGGGTTCAGTGCTGGTGAGCTTTGGTCGCACGCGCGTTCTGTGCACCGCCTCGGTACAGGAAGACGTGCCCCGTTGGCTCAAGAATTCCGGCAAGGGGTGGGTCACCGCCGAGTACTCCATGTTGCCGGGTTCCACGCCGGACCGTGCGACACGTGAGGCCGCGAAGGGCAAGCAGTCGGGCCGCACGCAGGAGATTCAGCGACTCATCGGCCGCAGCCTGCGAACCGTCACCACCCTTGAGGACATGCCCGAGATTTCCATCACGGTCGACTGCGACGTGTTGCAGGCCGACGGTGGCACTCGCACCGCTTCGATCTGTGGCGGTTACGTGGCACTGCACGATGCACTCACCCGTCTGGTGCAGAGGGGAACGATTACGACCCACCCGCTCCGCGACCTCGTGGCCGCGGTCTCGGTGGGTGTCGTTGGTGGTGTCCCCATGCTCGACCTTCCCTACGAAGAAGACTCTCGCGCCGACACTGACATGAACGTGGTTATGACGGGCTCTGGTGGGTTCGTCGAAATCCAGGGGACGGCGGAACAGGCCCCCTTCTCGCGTGACGAATTGAACGCATTGTTAGACCTGGCGAGCCAGGGCATTGGTGCGATTCACGCCGCCCAGCGAGCCGTGCTCGCGGTGGCCCCGACGCCACGATGACAACCTTCGTTCTGGCCACGGCCAATCCCCACAAGACCGTGGAGATGCGCGCGATCTTGGAGGGCCTCGGTATCGCCGTGGTGCCCCGTCCCACTGACGTGCCCGACGTGGAGGAAACGGAAGACACGCTCGAGGGCAATGCCGTGCTGAAGGCCCGGGCACTCGTTGCTGCCACGGGGCTGGCCGCGGTGGCCGACGACACCGGACTCTTCGTGGATGCTCTTGATGGGGCGCCAGGTGTCTACAGCGCCCGCTACGCCGGCGAGGACGCCACCTACGACGACAACGTCACCAAGTTGCTCGCCGCGATGGGCGACACGGTGAATCGAGCGGCTCGCTTTCGCTCAGTGATCTGCGTGGCGTACCCGTCCGGCGACACCGTGCTCGTCGAGGGGGTGCTTGAGGGCACCATTACCGACGAGCGACGGGGGAGTGAGGGCTTTGGCTACGACCCGGTCTTCGAGCCACTCGAGGCCAACGGTCGCACTCTGGCGGAACTGGCGCCGAGCGAAAAGAATCAGCTCTCGCACCGCGCCCGCGCACTGAACGCACTGGTCGTCGCCCTGTCATAGTTGGTCGCTGACACCTTTAGGCTTCTTCCCGTGAGTGCGCGCCCATTACCGATGTTCCCGTTGGGGATGGTGGTCTTCCCGCACCAGACGGTCGCACTCTGCGTTTTCGAAGATCGCTACAAGGTGTTGCTTGAAGACATCAAAGACACGGGTGTCTTTGGGACCTGCCTCATTGCCCGCGGCAGTGAAGTTGGCGGCCACGATGAGCGAACGGCCTTTGGCACAATCTTGCGTATTTCGGGGCTGCAACCACTCGGCCACGAACAGATTCTGCTTCGCGCGGAAGGTGTGAGCTGTTTCAAGATTGACCAGTGGCTTGACGACCGCCCGTATCCCGTGGCCCAGACCAGCGAACGCTGCTGTGATGACGTGATGATTGATCCCGACCTGCTCGAACTGGCGCAGACGTCGGTGCGAGCCGTGCGAGCGCTGCAGAGTGAACTCGACCCCGAGTCGGTCCTCACTACGTCATGCGAGATGGCGCAGGACCCGTGGGAACGTTCGTGGCAGTTGTGCTCAATGACGCCCATGGCAATCTTGGACCAGTTCAAGGTCCTGAGTTTGAGCGATCCCAATGAGCGGCTGCGCCTGCTCGTGGAGATCTGCTGTGAGCGCTACGGCGATTTCCAGCGAATGCTGGCCAACCCCGTCCCGCCGCCGTCGCTTTAGCGAACGGCGAGCAAGTCCACGACGAAGATCAACGTCTCGCCCGGCGCAATGACGCCACCGGCGCCCTGGTCACCGTAGGCAAGGTGCGCGGGAATAACCAACCGGCGGCGACCGCCGATTTTCATGCCCGCGACGCCCTGGTCCCACCCCGCGATGACGTAGCCGGCACCGAGGGGGAAGGAGAGGGGTTCATTGCGATCCCACGAGGCGTCAAACTGCTCACCGGTGGAGGCACTCACGCCGACGTAGTGCACGTCGACGAGGTTGCCCTTGAGTGCCTCAGCACCGGTGCCAACAATGATGTCCTCAATAATGAGATCTGCGGGTGCATCACCCATGTGCGGTTCAACGAGTGGTTTTTCAGCCATGGTCAAAAATCCTAGTAGCGACGCTCACGGCCAACGCGAGCGGGGCCGCCACGGCCGGAGCTGGCGCCGACGGGACGAACGTTGCGCGCTTCGCGTCCCTTGGGACCCTGCGCCTCTTCGAACGTGATGCGCTGCCCCTGGGCGAGGGTCTTGAAACCGTCACCCTGGATGCTCGAGAAGTGGATGAACAAGTCGTCACCCTTGGCGTCAGTGGCAAAACCGAAGCCCTTGGAGTCGTTGAAGAAGCTCACGATCGCTTCACCGGCGCCGGGGGCGCGGTCGTCACGACGCTCGAAGCCACGGGGGCCACGGTCGTCACGAGGTGGACGGCTCTCGAAGGTGCGCTCACCGCGAGGGGCGCGGTCGTCACGACGCTCGAAGCCACGAGGGCCACGGTCGTCGCGCGGTGGACGGCTCTCGAAGGTGCGCTCAGGACGCGGGCCACGCTCAGGACGGTCGCCGAAGTCGCGACGAGGGCGGTCTTCAAATTCACGAGCCGGACGTGGTGCGCGGTCAGCGAACTCACGGCGAGGGGCGCGGTCGTCACGACGCTCGAAAGAACGAGGACCACGCTCACCAAAGTCACGCGACGGACGGGGGCGCTCCGAACGACCCTTGCCACCGCGGTCTTCGAGCTGCTCGGCCGCTGCGACGTCGTCAACGGCACCAAGGCGAATGGCCGGTGCGTCTTCGCGAGGCTCAATGGAAGTCGGCACGCCGAGGGCGCGCTGTAGGCGCTTGACCTGGCCCATGGCATCTTCACCAACGAGCGAGATCACGACACCGGTGGCACCGGCACGGCCGGTGCGGCCCGAACGGTGGAGATAGTCAGTGGCCTGTGCTGGTGGGTCGTAGTGGACGACGACGGGCAGGAGGTCAATGTGAATGCCACGGGCGGCGACGTCGGTAGCAACGAGCACCTGGATCTGCCCGGCCTTGACAGCCTTCAGCGCGCGTTCGCGCTGGGCCTGGGTACGGTCACCGTGCAGGGGGACCGCCGAGATGCCGCGCTCTTCGAGCTGACGGGCCAAACGGTCGGCACCGTGCTTGGTGCGGGTGAAGATAATCGCGCGCTCGTATTCGTCGATGATGTCAGCGGCGAACGAGGGGCGCTGGTCGCGGGGCACCCGCCAGAAGAAGTGGTCAACATCGCTCGGGGCTTCTTCACCCACCACGTCGTGCACCACGGCGTCGTTGGTGAATTCCTTGACGAGGGACTTGACGTCGGGGCCCATGGTGGCCGAGAAGAGCATGACGTGACGGTCAGCCGGAGTCTGGGCCATGATGCGACGGACGGCGGGCAAGAAGCCCATGTCGGCCATGCGGTCGGCCTCGTCAACAATGACGGCCTGGCATTCGGACAGATCAAAGGCACCCTGCTCGAGCATGTCCTCGAGGCGGCCAGGGCAGGCCACGACCACGTCAACGCCCATGTTGAGGGCCTTGCGGGCAACGTTGTAGGAGGTGCCACCGTAGATGCAGATGATGCGACGGCCGCGGTCCTCGGTCAAGTTCGCGAGTTCCTTCTGGACCTGGGCCGCGAGTTCGCGGGTCGGCACCAACACGAGGGCCACGGGCTTGCGGGGGCGAGCCTTGGTGATGCGCGCCAAAAGCGGCAGGCCGAAGGCCAGGGTCTTGCCCGAGCCAGTGGCGGCCTTGCCGACGACGTCACGTCCGGAAAGGGCGTCTGGAATAGAAACTTCCTGAATGGGGAAGGCTTCGGTGATCCCGCGGCTCGCGAGACGCGAGACCAGGTTGGCGGGCACGCCGAGGTCGGCAAAGGACATGGACATATTGACTCCTATCAAGTTGGACGAGCCCAACTCGACGATATGTCAACAGTCGAATCGGCTCCACCGCACAGCGCGGCGCAAACAGCAAAATCAAACGCTAGCAGTGATTGGCGCAAATAGCGAGAAAACTTTTAAAGCGAAGCCGAATAACTACCATCAAGCGGGCGAGCACCGTGTCTCTCGTGGTGCGGGCGGAGGGACTCGAACCCACACTCCGAAGAACTGGTACCTAAAACCAGCGCGTCTGCCAATTTCGCCACGCCCGCAGCGGCTTGCAGTCTACGACACGGGTGGGCGTGACCCCACGGGGGGCGACCTGTAGATTGGAAGCATGATTACTTCTGCCATCACCGACAGCTTCGCCGCTGTTGACCTGAACCAGCGCCTGCTGCGCGAGCGCATCGTTTTCCTCGGAACACAGGTCGACCAAGAATCGGCCAACCGTATTTGCGCCGAGCTGCTGCTGCTCGAGGCTGAAGACCCCACCAAGGACATTTCGCTCTACATCAACTCACCTGGTGGTTCCGTGACCGACGGTCTCGCGATTTACGACACCATGCAGTACGTGGCCTGCGACGTTCGCACGATCTGCATCGGTATGGCCGCCTCGATGGGGCAGTTCCTGCTGTGTGCCGGCGCCGCCGGGAAGCGCTTCTCGCTGCCGCACTCGCGCATTTTGATGCACCAGCCCTCAATGGGCGGTATGCAGGGGCAGGCCTCCGACATTGCCATTCAGGCCGAGCAGATTGTCTATATGAAGGGCATGCTCGCCGAGCGCATTGCGCACCACACCGGCCAGACCGTTGAGCGCATCACCGCCGACTCCGACCGCGACCGCTGGTTCACCGCTCAGGAAGCGCTGGCGTACGGCTTCATCGACGCCGTTATCGAACGCTCCGCACTGACCACGAGCCTGTAGTGCAAGACGCCACGCCGGCGGCCGATTCCCACGGGTCACTCAGCGACGCCCCACTCCGGGTAGTAAGTGCCCGCGTGGGCCTGGTGCAGCGACTCAAGAACCTCTGGTCTCGTCGCGACCTGCTCGCGAATCTGATCACGTCAGACATTCGCATTCAGTACAAGGGCTCTGTTCTGGGCATTGTGTGGTCCATGCTCTCGCCAGCCTTCACCCTGGGTATTTACTTTTTGGTGTTCTCGATTTTCTTGAAGAACGGTATTCCCAATTTCGTGATCTACCTGTTCTCGGGACTCGTGGTGTGGAACCTGTTCTTCAACGGGGTGATCTCGGCCACGAGTGTGATTGTGGATCGCGCCGGCCTGGTCAAGAAGGTGTCCTTCCCGCGCGAGATTTTGCCGCTCTCGAACGTCGGCTCCGCCGTTGTCTACTTCTTGATTCAGCTCGTCGTACTGCTGCTGTTCCTGGCCGCTTTAGGGCACGCCCCCGACTGGTCGTTCCTCGCGGTGTTGCCGGTGTCGTTCCTCGCGCTGTATTTCTTCACCGCAGCGATTGGTGTCGTGATGTCGTCGCTCACGGTGTACCTGCGTGACCTCAAGCACCTCACCGCGGTGGGGCTGCAGTTATGGTTCTACCTGACCCCGGTCGTGTACTCCTACACCAACTCGTTGGCTGACTCACTGCACCACCACGGCCTCACCGCGGTGTATTTCTCGAACCCCATCACTCTGATCGTGATGACCTTCCAGCGGACGTTCTACGCTTCGACGACGGTGCTTTCAACAGTGACGCACCAGCCACTGCACGTCCTGCCATCGTGGAGTCTGGTCACCTACCTCACCGCGAACGCTGAATGTCTGGGCGCCGCCGTCCTTCTCTTCCTCGGCGCCCTGTCACTCTTTGGTCGCCTCGAGGGCAACTTTGAATCGGAGCTGTAAGTGACGACCGTTATCAATGTCCGCAACGTCAACAAGACCTTCAAGATTCACCACGAGCGCAACCAGTCGCTCAAGGAGCGCATCCTGCATCCGCGCTCGGGGCGGGTTGAAATCTTCCAGGCGCTCAAGGACATCTCCTTTACGGTTAACGCGGGTGAGACTGTCGGCATTCTGGGCCACAACGGCTCGGGAAAGTCAACGTTGCTCAAGACCATCTGCGGCGTGCTGCAGCCCACCTCCGGTGAAATTGAACTTCGTGGCAATCTGGCCGCACTGCTCGAGCTCGGCGCTGGCTTTCAGGCGGAGCTCTCGGGTCGCGACAACATCTACCTCTACGGCACCATGCTTGGCTTTTCCAAGAAGCGCATCGACCAAATCTTCGACGAGGTCGTGGCCTTCTCTGAGATCGAGCACTTCATCGACACGCAGGTGAAGTTCTATTCATCGGGTATGTACGTGCGACTGGCCTTCGCCGTTGCGGTGAACGTCAACCCGGACATCTTGGTGGTTGACGAAGTCCTGGCCGTCGGTGACGAGCGTTTTCAGGCCAAGTGCATCGACCGTATTCGCCGCTTCCAGGAAGAGGGGCGGGCAATCTTGCTCGTCACTCACTCGGCCGACCAGGTGCGGGCCCTCTGCGACCGCGCGGTCGTGCTCGACGGCGGCACCATGATTGCCAATGGACCGGTCGCCGAGTCGCTCAGCGTGTTCCGTGACGCCATGATGCAAGACACCATTGCGCATCAATCGTCCACTGACAGCAGTGACGTGTCAATTGACTCTGTCACCAGCCCCACCGGATCGTTCGATGTTCACAGCGGCAGCAGTATGCGCTTTGACGTGCAACTCACCTCGGCAACCGCCTACAGCGGCTACGCCGTGCTCGAAGTCTTCTCGCGTTCGGGTGTGCTGATCAGTCGCTCAGACCGCATGGGTGCACCCGTGTCGCTCCGCCCCGGCCCGAACACCGTGAGCGTCGAGTTGCCGAACCTGCCGCTGCTGGACGGCGTCTTCGACGTCAACTTTGGGATCACCGACGAGCGTGGTGCCAACGTGAAGGCGTGGAGCGAAAAGGTTGCCTCACTCCAGGTCACCTACGGTGGCCGTGAAGGCGGCCTCGTTGAGCTCGGCGCCGTTATTCGCCAGGGGTAGTTGCCGCAGTGAGCCGCGGGTAGCGTCGTAGGGCCCCGAAGCGGCCCATCTTGCCGCAGTCAAACGGGTATGTCGCGCCGGCCAGAAGTCGTCGGTCGCCGCGCGAGTTGCCGTAGGCGTAAATGACGGGCGCCTGGTCGTAGTGCCGCTCCGCAATCCACGTCGTCAAGCGGCGAATCTTTTCGGTGCCACGACAGTTCTTGCCCTCGTAGTAGCCGGTCAGTCGGCCATCGCTATCAACCGCAAGGCGTGTGCCGAGGCCACCGGCGATACCGAACTCCTCGCGCAACACGTCGACATAAATCTGTGGTGACGCCGACACGAGGACGACGTCGTGACCCTGAGCGACGTGCCACCGGAGTCGGTTCAGCACCAGCGGGCGCCCCTCGTGGGCGAGATGTTCCAGGATGAACTGGCGTGAGACTTCCTTGACCGCAACCAGGTCACGACCCGCGAGCAGAGAGTGAAAGAGCCGTTGCTTGGCGTCGTCGGCCCAGTGCCCAGCGCGGATGGCCCCAATGGTCAGCGGAACGGTCAAGGGGAGTGCGGCACGAAACACGGTGAGATCACCGGTCAAGAAACGCAGCCAGTGAAAGACGCTGCCGCCTTCGGTGATGGTGCCGTCAAGATCGAATGCGGCGACAACGGGGGGAGTGGTCATCTCACTAGTTTCCCAGACAATGTCCCGCGGTCGTGCGCTAATTACTACAAATCCCATAGATTTTTATAACAATTCATTTTCTTGCGCTACACTAGGAAATGTCAGCCGAGCGGTTGACACCACTACTTACACAAGGAGCAACCATGGCGATTCGTCTTGGCGACGTGGCCCCCGACTTCACGGCGGAGACCACCGAAGGAACCATTTCTTTCCACGAGTACCTCGGCGACGGCTGGGGCGTCTTGTTCTCGCACCCCAAGGACTTCACCCCGGTCTGCACGACTGAGCTTGGTGGCTTCGCCGCCCGCAAGGCTGAGTTCGACGCTCGCAACACCAAGATCATTGGTCTGTCAGTTGACGATGTTGAGAGCCACAACCAGTGGAAGGCCGACATCGGCGAGACCCAGGGCACGGACCTCAACTTCCCGCTGATCGGTGACGAGAACAAGGTTGTTGCCAACCTCTACGACATGATTCACCCCAACGCGAACGACACCTTGACGGTTCGTTCGGTCTTCATCATCGGTCCGGACAAGAAGGTCAAGCTGACCCTGACCTACCCCGCTTCGACCGGTCGCAACATCGACGAAGTGCTCCGCGTACTTGACTCGCTGCAGCTGACCGCCGGCTACTCGGTGGCGACGCCCGTCAACTGGGTCAACGGTAAGGACGTCATCATCGTGAACTCGGTGAGCGACGAAGAGGCAGTCACGAAGTTCCCCAAGGGCTTCACGCGCGTCAAGCCCTACCTGCGCACGACGCCTCAGCCCAACCTGTAGTTCGTTGGACGCGCGAGAGGCGGCCACCTTCGGGTGGCCGCCTTTGGCATTTAAGCCGTGCGCGGGATGAAGAGATTGTCGCGGTAGTGCACCAGCTCCGCAATCGACTCGACGATGTCGTCCATGGCGCGGTGTGTGGTGGCCTTCTCCGCCTTGGCGGCGAGGACCTCGGGGTGCCAACGCTTGGCCAATTCTTTTATGGTCGAAACATCGACATTCCGGTAGTGGAAAAATGCCTCGAGCGTTGGCATGTATTCCTGGAGAAAGCGTCGGTCGGTGCCGATGGAGTTTCCGCAGAGCGGCACCGTGCCCGATTCAATGCCATTGGCAATCAAGAAATCGAGCGTCACCCGCTCCGCCTCCGCAACGGAAACCGTTGATGCATGAATGAGGGGCAGGAGCCCCGACGTGGTGTGCATGGCGGTGACAAAGTCACCCATCTGCGCCAGCTCATCGGGCGAGGCGTGAATGACGAGGTCGGGGCCCTCAGCGACAATTACAAGATCGTCATCGGTGATGAGTGTCGCAATTTCCACGATGACGTGGCGGTCGGGTTCGAGACCCGTCATTTCTAAATCCATCCAGGCAAGCACGAAGGTAGCCTAACGAGCATTTTGGAGCTCTGCGGTCCGACACTAAGGTGGCGGCCATGAACATTCCCGTCAAACGACTGCACCCTGATGCGGTGTTACCAAGCACCGCGCACGTTGGTGATGCTGGCTGCGACCTCGTGTCCGTCGAGGAAGTCACCTTACGGGCCGGGGGAGGCCGTGGCCTTGTGGCTACCGGCTTTGCGATGGCGTTGCCTGAAGGTTTTGGTGGATTCGTGCTGCCGCGGTCGGGATTGGCTTCGCGGCACGGTGTCACCTGCGCGAACGCTCCTGGACTGATCGACGCTGGGTATCGCGGCGAGGTCAAAGTTGCCTTGGTGAATCTCGATCCGGAGCAGGATTACGTTGTGCGACCGGGCGACCGCATTGCGCAACTCGTCGTCCTACCAGTTCCCGCGCTGTCGTGGGAGGTTGTGGACGAGCTCACCGAGAGTGACCGGGGGAGCGCGGGATTCGGATCATCAGGGAAATAGCCGCGCCTCACGGAGTTGTCACTGTGGTGACCTTCCGCTATAGTGGAGATTCCTCGCGGACGTAGCTCAGTTGGTAGAGCGCGACCTTGCCAAGGTCGAGGTCGCCGGTTCGAGCCCGGTCGTCCGCTCCAAAAGGATGTTGTGAAGAAATGCCGGCCATGTGGCCGGCATTTTTTCTTTTCCAACCCGCATAGCCGAGTTCGAGGTGATTGATCGGACCCAATCGTATTCGTGGCTAACGTGGAGGAGTCCCCCTGGGGCAGATCCTTCGTCTAAAGAGGTTTCTTCATGTCCGGAATCATTCGACGCTTCAAGTTCGTCGTGGTTGCAGCAATCATCGGCTCCATCGCATCCGTAGGGATTACCAAGGTTGCGAGTGCCACACCTGCAGCCGCTGTCAACTACATTCAGCCAACTCTGACGGACCAAACAAGCGCGGGAAAGTTTGCGGTGGGTGACACCATTTCGACCTCGACCGGATCGTGGTACGGCGACACTGCGACTTTCACCTACCAGTGGTACACCTGCACCGTTCAGCCGTCCGGTGACCCGAATGCGAGCAACTCTTGCTCCGCGATCAGTGGGGCCACGGGAAGTACGTACATCGTGTAGTCGAGTGACCTCGGAAACTCTCTGGTTGCTGACGTAAGCGACCAGGGAACGAACCTGTCGACGACGACCGCCCCCACATTGCCGAGCCCGTATGTTGGATCGGTAACGTCAGTCGTCAATTACAGTTTTGACTGCGCAGCAGTGTCTACCTACAACACCCCAACGGTGTACGTGAATCCGCACATCGCGCTCTTGTTCACTTTTACGAACTGCAACTACACCGGCTGGTACCCGCAGCCCTATGTTGGTGGCGTCACCATGACCTATGAGATTTCGTACGAGCAGATCGTGGCCGCTAACGGTTACTTGGAGCTCACCGCGTACACTCCGGGTCAGGGCACGTCGTACTACACGATCAATATTGGTGGGCCGGCCTCCAGCGCTTGGCCCCCCTCGATTTACGACAGCACCTCTGGCGGCACGTTCACCGTTGGTGACACTCTGGCGACCAACCCCGGTCAGTGGAACAACGACAGTGGTACCTACTACTACCAGTGGTACCGCTGCACTGACTCACCCGCCGGTGACCCTGCGACGGATGCCGCCTGTGCGGCGATTTCGGGCGCAACGAACCCGACCTACACCTTGCAGCAGGCCGACGCTGGCGACACGATTTCACTTGATATGTCGGACCTCGGTACTGACACAGTCGTCTCGCCCGTTGTCACCCCTGGTGCAACCCCGGTTATCGCGAGCAGTGCCCGTAGTGTATTGCCTACTTCGCCAACGCGAAGTCGGCACTGAACGCGGCTGACAAGGCCAACCTGGTGCGTCTGGCCCAGGCGATCAAGGCTGACGGCCTCAAGCACGTCACCGTCGCCGGTTACGCCTCAGCACCCGGCAAGTCCTCGGACAACTCGGTGCTGGGCATCCAGCGCGCCAAGGCCGTTGCCGCCTTCTTGAAGGCGGAGCTGGCCAAGCTCGGCGTCCACGGCGTGGTCATCACGACCAAGTCACTGGGTGCATCGCACTTCGTTGGCAAGAACCCCAACGACGCGCAGAACCGTCGCGCCACGGCGGTTGCCACCAAGTAGTTCCACCAAAAAGGCCCCCTCGCCATCACGGCGAGGGGGCCTTTTTGCTTTGGTTTAGCGAACAAACATGGACTCGATTTCGTCCGCGATCTCGTCGCGGTGTGCCGTGAAGATTGAGAGATGTCCGTCAATGGGGTGGTAGTGCGCCGCTGCGCCGGGAATGGCGGATGCCAGCCACTCGCCGTGACTTGCGGGCACCATAAGGTCGTCGTTGCCGAACCAGAGGCCCACCGGTGTGGCAATAGCGGTGGCATCGAATCCCCAGTCCTTGAGCATCGCCACGTTGTCGTCGAAGTAGCCACTGGGTCCGTTGATGAAGGCGTGCGAGGTCCCGAGGGCGAAACTCTGGCGATCGGTCTGGTGTACCAAGGTGGCGGCGTCGACGTCCGAGAGCCACGGCCGCCACATCTCGACACAGTTCTCTTCAGTGCAGTCCTTCAGAAGCTCGTACCCCTCCTGAATCGAGGCCTCGAATGCCGCACCTCCCTCGCGGGCCGCGGCGAATTCGGCCTTGTTGGCCTCGCTCATGCCTTCAGTCCAGTCGAAGTCGACCGTGGCGGGGGCGACGCCCGCAACGGCGATGGCCCCAACACAACGCGGTGCCCCTAAAGCAGCGCACGCCAGAGCGTGCGGTCCGCCACCGGACCAGCCCAGGGTGACGTAGGTGTCACGTCCGAGTTGATCGAGGACCTCGTGGATGTCACTGACCACGTCGGCGACGGCGCGGCCCTGCTTGCGACTTGAATTGCCATACCCCGCGCGGGAGGTCATGACAAAGAAGAGGGGGCGGTCACTCATTGCTGCCGCGTGACCGGCCAGCATATAAATGCTGCCCGGGGTGCCGTGCTGAAAGACGACGGTCTGTCCGGTGGGGTCGCCACACGTGGCAATCTCCAGGGTGCGGCCGTCGCGCAGGGTGAGTAGGGAAGTGGTCAGTGGCATGAGTCCTCCTGTGGTTTTTTCCACACTACGGGTCGATGTCACGACCCGTTCGTACCATGGCGTCATGAGTATTCCTTGTGAACCCCACGCCAGCCACTGCGGCTGCGGGAACCCGCGCTACAGCCTCCCCACGTGCCCCTTCTGCGGCACGCAGAATCAGGTGTGTTGGGCCGCAACCACCTACACCTGCCAGCAGTGCGGGGTGCGCAACCCCGCCTAGGGGTTACTTGAGGTCGAGTTCGAAGGCGCGCAGGCCGCGAATCCGCTCGGCGCGACGCTGGCGCAGCTTCTTTTCCGAGAGTTGGGCGAGCGAGACGTAGGAGCGGAGGATTGAGGCGTGCAGGTGGGCCACTGTGACGAAGGGGTTTGCGTCCTCAGGCACCACTTCATCAACGAGCCCCAGATCCAACTGGTCAGCGGCGGTCGAGCGCATGGTCGAGACAGTCACTTTGACCTGCTCGTGTGACGGGGTCGCCGTTTTGTAGAGGATGGAGGCCGCTGAGCGTGGTTCGGCCACGAAGGCCATGGCCTTCTCCAGCATGATCACGTGGTCGGCCATTGGCGTGGTCGCGAGACCACCACCTGAGCCCAACGCACCAGCGACAACCGTGATCACGGGCTGGGAGTAGTTGATACCGCTGAAGATGGCCTTGGCAATCGCACGGGACTGACCACGGCGCTCACTTTCCAAGGTCGGCTTCGCACCGAGGGTGTCGGTGACGAAAATCGCCGGCAGGCCGAGGCGCTCACCAATTTCGAGGATGCGCTGCATGTAGTCGAAGTCCTCCGGTGCCGGATTCGACGGGCGCTTGACCACCGTCTCACCAATGCGCTGGTAGGAGGGCTGGGTGCCCACGATGACGAAGGGCTGATCGCCAATGCGAGCGAAGGCGCCAACAACGGCGGGGTAGCGCTTGTAGTTGGGTTCGAACACGTAGTTGTAGAGGGCCAGAGCGTCGGTGAAGGCGTAGCGGGCGATGAACTCGAGGTCAATGCGGTTGGCGTCCGTCATGAGGTCCTGGTAACGCTCGACCAACGCGTCAGCGGGGTCCTCGGAGGGTGTGCGTGAGGGCGTAGGGCGCACGAGTTCGGCGTTCGGCGCAATATCGAAACTTGGCCCGTGGATACCCGTAGCGCCAAAGTCGAAGGTGCGACGGGCGTCGGGGGCTGACACGTTGCGAATAGCGGGTCGGGCGTCTTCGGGGAGCTGGTGCTGCTTGTCCGGCTTCTTCGTCGTGGTGATGAGTTCACCCAGGTAACTCACCAGTTCGGGGACGTCGCGCAGGACCACGTCGATGTTTCGGTCGAGCAGGTTGGCCTCGGCACTCTGACTGCCAGCGGGGACACTCTGGCCCTCGAAGGCCTCAATGACGTTCGGACCGGCAAAGCCGTAGTCGGTGCCAGCGGTTGCCACGATCAAGTCGGCGTTAGGGACGGCTGAGGCCGAGACGCCACCCCACACGTTGCCGAGGAGCACGGCGACCTGCGGCAGGTCAACCTTTTCCTTGTAGTGACGGATTGCTTCGACCATGCGGGTCATTTGGGTGAGGCCGGCGAAGTTCTCGTGCTGGCGCACCCCGGAGGAGACATAGACACTCACAAAGGGGAGATTCTTGGCGATGGCCAGGTCGGCCGCGGCTTGGAAGGCCTCGCCGGACACCACGCCGAGGGAGCCGGCGAAGAAGTCCCAGTTCATGGCGTAGAGGACGATCTGGTGACCACCCACCGTGGCGAGGCCGTAGGTGGAGGACTCGGACTTGCCGCGCTTGGTTTCGCGGCGGAGCTTGTCAAGGTAGGACTCGTCGCTTTCGCCAGCGCCACCGCGACGGATCAGGCCAATGAGGTCCTTGCGAATAGACCAGGTCGCGTGACTGGGCTTGAACGAGACGAGTTCCTGGAGCTCGAGCAGTTCCTTGGGGCTGTTGACCTTGCGACGGTTGGTCAGGTGAGCGCCCACCTTGGGCTCGAACGTGGGGAGACCGACAGGGAGACCTTCGCCGTAAAACTGGGCGTCGAACTCGTCGTCGCGGGGGGCGCTGGGGCTCACGTTGGTATCAGTCATGGCCTTCAATTATGCCACAATTCCCTTATTTTTCAGGGGTGGCGCGCTCTCGTATGGCGCAAACAGTAGCGACCGTAGGGTAACCGTGAAGTAACTATTTACCGGTCTGCGATGAAAATCGCTAGGCGTCGCGGCGTCGCAACAGAACGGTGCCAATAGTCACGAGGCCGGCGGCGTAGCCGAGCAACATCAGTGCCGCGGTGGTGGGGCTGAAGTCATTGGCGATTGCCGACGGCGTGAACATGTCGCGACCCAGTTCGCCGGGGAAGAACTTGGTCAAGTGGGTCTGCCACGCGCTGGGGAGGAAGTTCACGATGATGGGCAAGATGAGCAAGACGGTGGCGTAGGCGATGATGCTGGCCGCGGTGGCACGGATGATCAGGCCGAGGCCAAAGCCGAGGATGCCCAACAGAGTCAGGTAGACCCCGGCGAGACTGACGGCCCGCAAGACGCCTGGCGCACTCAGCGTCGTCGCGAGACCAGCGCCGTGGTAAATCGACTGGCCGATAAAGAAGGCGGCGAAACAGGTCACTTCACACAGCACGAAGAGGGCTGCCACGAGGACCGCCGCCTTGGCGACGACGAGGCGCGTGCGATTGGGAACGGCGCTCAGGGTCGTGCGAATGGACCCCGTGGCGTATTCGGCCGTCATCATGATGATGCCGATAGTCCCTACCGCAAATTGGGCCAGAAAGATGCCGACCAGACTTGTGCTGGTGGCATCGAAGCTCAAGCGGGCCTCACCGCCGTGGTCGTTGATGTGGCCACGAATGCCCAGAGTGACCAGAATGCCGATGCCAATCGTGAGCACCACGAAGGTTATGAGACCAATGATGGTGGAGCGCACGCTCTTGAACTTGATCCACTCGGACCGGAAAGCGGACCAGAAAGAGGGGTTCACTTGCTGTCTCCCTTGCTGTGGCTGCCGTAGTCGAGGCTGTCTGCGGTGAGTTCCATAAAAACCTCTTCCAACGAGGCCCGCTGGGGCGTGAGTTCAGACAGCGCAATGCCGGCCGAAAGGGCAATGGTGCCGATGGCTTCGGCGCTCAGGCCGGTGACGTTCAGGGCGCCATCGTTGAGCGTTTCGATCTCGGTGGCCTGCGAAAGGGCAGTCTTGAGAACGTCGGGCGATGCACTGCGCACCAGTACCGACCCTTGGGCGGTTCTGGTCAGGTCGTCGACTGATCCCTGGGTGATGAAGTGCCCCCGACCAATGACCACGATCTGGTCGGCGCTCACGGCCATTTCGCTCATCAAGTGGGACGAGACAAACACCGTGCGGCCTTCTTTGGCGAGCGAGCGGAAGAAGTCGCGAATCCAGCGAATGCCTTCTGGGTCGAGGCCATTGACCGGTTCGTCGAAGAGGAGAACGGGCGGGTCACCGAGGAGCGCGGCGGCGATGCCGAGGCGCTGGCTCATGCCGAGGGAGTAGCCCCCGACCTTCTTTGAAGCGACGCTGGCGATGCCGGTGAATTCGAGGACTTCGTCGACGCGCTTGGTCGAAATGTTGTTCGAGGCGGCGAGGGCTCGCAGGTGATTGCGGGCGCTGCGATTCGGATTGACGGCCTTGGCATCGAGCAGAGCGCCCACCTCGCGAAGCGGCGCTTTCAGGTCGCGGTAGCGCTGGCCATTGATTGTCGCGCTGCCCTTGGTGGCCTGGTCGAGCCCCATGATGATGCGCATCGTCGTGGATTTTCCCGACCCGTTGGGGCCGAGGAAGCCGGTCACCACGCCAGGGGAGACTTCGAAGTTGAGGTCGTTGACGGCGAGGGTGTCGCCATACTGCTTCGAGACGTGGTCGATTTTGATCATTGCTCTCACCCTAACGGCTGGCAGTCCTCGCAAAATCCCGACAGCGACACGTGGTGCCGGTCGAGGGTGAAGCCGGTGGCGAGGCGGAGGTCCCGGCTAAATCGGTCAAAAAGCTCGCTGGGGACCTCAAAGGTCACGTGGCACTGCTCGCACGTGGCGTGCCCGTGCTCACGGCCCACCAGGTGGTAGACGGCCGCCGAGTGTCCCGCGTGGGTGTGCTCGACGAGTCCGTATTCTTCGAGTTCTTCGAGAATCCGGTACACCGTCGATGGCGAGACGTCCGGGGCGTGTTGCTGCACGGCGGCGGTGATCATTTCGGCCGTTTGGTGGGAATCGACGGCAACCAGTGCAGCCACAACGGCACGCTTGGGCTGGGTGATTCGGCGCCCCTCTTCGCGCAGGGCGGCCAGTACTTCGTTGGCGGTGAGGGTGCGCTGGCTCATAGGACAAGCGTAGGTGGTCGGCCGCGCGAGCGCGGCTCATAGAGTTAATTCATGTTCGCAAAAGACACCATGGTTCTGCCCGCCGACGCCCTGCCCGGTCGCGACGAGGCCATCGTTATTACTCAGCCGCACCTCACGCTCGGCACTAACCTCCACGACGAGCCCGCCGGCGCCCACGTGGCCTACTTCGGCCTGGGCTGCTTCTGGGGTGCGGAACGGAAGCTCTTCGAAACCCCCGGCGTCATCAATACCGCTGTGGGGTACCAGGGTGGCTTCACGCCGAACCCGACCTATCGTGAAGTCTGCACCGGCCAGACGGGTCACACCGAAGTCGTCAAGGTGGTCTTCGACCCCGCGGTCGTTTCCTACGAACAACTCATCGCTGTCTTCTTCGAGAACCACGACCCGACCCAGGGGTACCGACAGGGTGCTGACGTCGGCACGCAGTACCGCAGTGCGATCTACACCACGTCGCCCGAACAGGCGACGACGGCCGCCGCGGTCACCGAGCGCTACCAGCAGCAGTTGCACGCCAGCGGCTACGGCGAGATCACGACGGAAATCGCACCGGCTGGTCCGTTCTACTTTGCCGAGGACTACCACCAGCAGTACTTGATTGCGAACCCCAACGGCTACTGCGGCATTGGCGGAACGGGCGTGAGCTGCCCCGTCGGTCTCGGCCTCTAACGGCGGCGCAGTAACGCGACACCACTCACGGCGCCCACGAGCGTCGCGACGAGAAGCCCAACGGTGACGGCGCCGTAGGTCGCGCTGGCCGCCCCAAAGTCGGCGCTCGCAAAGAGCAGCGGCACGGTGAAGCCCATGGCGCAGAGTGCGCCGGCGGCCACAATGTGACGCGTCCGGAGATCGGCGGCGATGCGTACCCCAAATTGACGCGCCACCACCACGGCGAGGCTGATGCCCGCGACCTTGCCCACCAGGCGCGTCACGACAATGGCGCCCACCAGTCGTGGCGAGGTGCCACTTGTCACATCATGCCAATTGAGCCCGCAGGCCACGAGGGCGAAGAGGGGGAGCGCCAGGCCGGTCGAGGCCAACATCGCGCGCTGCTCCCAGACGGCCGCCCGTGGCGTGGCGGGGATGGTCAGGCCAACAATGATGCCCGCGAGTGCTGGTTCGGTACCGGCGTAGGCCAACGCGGCCCAGAGCGGGACGAGTGCGGCTAGCGGCATCCACCACACGCCTCGCCGCCATCGCAGAAGTGCCAGCACCACGAGGGCCAGTCCGAGTCCGAGGACATGCACCCGAGTGGTGCCGGTGACGCCCAAGACGAGGAGACTGGCGATGTCATCAACGATGGCCAACGTGAGCAGAAAGAGGCGCAGCGCCACGGGCGTGCGCGGACCAGCAAGGGCCACGACCGCCACCACGAAGGCCACGTCCGTCGACATCGATACCCCCCAGCCGTGACGCAGGGCGGGGAGGTGCCACCAGGCCGCGAGGGTGAGTGAAACGGCAACGGTACCGAGCATGCCACCGAGGGCGGCGGGAACGGGCGCAGTCCAATGGGACTGCTGACGCAGCACGCCGACGCGGGCTTCACGGGAGAGTTCGAGCCCCACCGCAAAGAAGAACACGGTGAGGAGTCCATTGGTGACGACACTCGCCACCGAAAGGTGCCACCAGGTGGCGTCCATGGCGTGGTGGTAGCCCGACCACGACGCCGCCGACCAAACAAGTGCGACAAGCACACCGAGGACCATCGTGACCGCCGTCGCGCCATCACGGCGGAGGAACTGCGCAAGTCCTGCATTGTCGTGTGTCACCGGTGGTCCAATCGAGAGAATCGCAACAAACCCAGATTAGGCTGGCAACCCGTCGCCACTTCCTTGACGACACGGTAGAAGGAGTGCCCATGAGCGATCGCACCGCGACCGGCGTTACCAAGCGCGAGCTGTACTGGATCCTGACTGCACTCATGCTTGGCATGCTGCTGGCCGCCCTCGACAGCACCATTGTCTCAACGGCCTTGCCCACCATTGTGGGCGACCTCCATGGTTCGAGCCACTTGAGTTGGGTGGTGGTGGCGTACCTCCTGGCGTCGACGGTGTCGACGCCGATGTGGGGCAAGCTCGGTGACCTGCACGGGCGCAAGGTGTATTTCCTTGCGGCGATTGGCTTGTTCCTGGTTGGATCAATTTTGTGCGGCTTCGCCACGTCCATGATCACACTGATTCTTTTCCGAGCATTGCAGGGACTGGGTGGTGGCGGTCTCATGGTCGGCGCCCAGGCCATCATTGCTGACGTCATTCCGCCGCGTGAACGCGGCCGCTACTCGGGACTCTTTGGTGCCGTCTTCGGAGCCGCGACCGTCCTGGGGCCGCTGTTGGGCGGCTTCATTGTGGAGTACTGGAGCTGGCGCTGGATTTTCTTTGTCAATATTCCCTTCGGCATTGTCGCATTGCTCGTGACCATGACGGCGTTGCCGTCGTCGGCCACGCGGGTTAAGCACGTCATTGACTACGCCGGCTTCCTGCTCCTCACGGCGGGGTCGGCGGCGCTCATTCTCTTCACGTCACTCGGCGGGTCATCGTGGGCGTGGGCCTCAACGCCCTCGATTGCGCTGCTCGTCGTTGGGATTGTGTTGACGATCGCCTTCGTATTCGTCGAACGTCATTCTGCCGAACCAGTGCTCGCACCACGTCTCTTCGCCAACAAGGTGTTCTCCTCGGCGTCGGCAATCGGCTTTGTCGTGGGCTTCGCCATGTTTGGCGCACTGACGTTCTTGCCCCTGTACTTCCAGGACGTTCATGGTGCGTCGCCCACGAACTCCGGTCTTCGCCTTCTGCCCATGATGGTTGGCCTCTTCGGTGCGTCAATCACTGTTGGCCAGCTCGTGGCGAAGGGCAAGCGCTACCGCCCGTACCCAATCGCCGGCACCGCCGTGATGACGGTGGGACTTGGCCTACTGGGAACAATTGGCGTAGCGACGTCGGCCGCGACGTCGGCGCTCTACATGTTCATTCTGGGTGTGGGCCTGGGCATGGTGATGCAGATTTTGATTACCGCGGTGCAGAACGCCGTGGACATGGCCGACGTCGGTGCGGCCACCGCCGGCGCGAACTTCTTCCGTTCGATTGGTGGTTCCTTCGGCACGGCGATTTTCGGAGCCTTCTTCTCCAACGAGCTGCCTCGCAAACTGCACCAGGGCTTCCAGTCAATCGGGTTTCACGGCGTGCTGCCGTCGTTCTCGCACCTGACCCCCGCAGCCTTTCGCCGACTGCCGGCGAACGTGTTGAACGTCTTCGTGCACGCACTCTCCGACAGCATTTCGAACGTCTATCTCTGGGCGATCCCCGTTGGAGTCTTGGCCTTTGTGCTGTCACTGACGTTGCCCGAAGTGGGACTGCGCTCAAGCGTGCACCACGTCACTGACGAGGTGCCCATGTCGCCGACGGAGCCCATGCTCTAGCCCATACGGCAGAGAAGTGCAGCAGGTACGCTGAAAGGGAAGCGGAAGGAGACGGCATGCCACTGTCAGACCACGAACAGAAGATTCTGGCGGAACTCGAAGAGTCGCTGTCGAAAGCGGATCCTCGTTTTGCCAAAAGCGTTCGAGAAACCAACGTCTACTCCCACTCGCTACGCCAAGTGCGCTGGGCCGTCCTCGGTTTTCTGGTCGGCCTCGTGGTGCTGATCGCATTCTTCGCGCAGTACATCGCCGTCGGTGTCGCCGGCGTAGCGCTCATGTTCGTCTCGGCCGTCGTCATTGAGCGGAATCTTCGTCGGATTGGCCGCGCCTCGTGGCGTGACATCACCCGACCAAGTACGGGCGATGACAGCTTCCGCTTGGGCGGACCGCTGCAGCGCCTCCGTGATTCGCTGGCCAAATTTCGTCACCGATCGCAATGACCTCGTCGACCACGCCCTCCGCAACTCTGGCCATTGACATTGGGGCCACCAAAGCGGAAGTGGCGCTGGTCTCTCGAGCGGGTGGGCTTACGTCGCGCCGACGAGTGGAAGTCGCCTCCGACGCGAACGACCTTTTCGACCGCATCGTCGTCGCGGTTCGTGAGTTGCGACAGCACGCTGACGTTGACGTCTGCGGCGTGGGGTGTGCGGGGCCAATGACGAATGACGGCGAACTGGTGTCGCCGCTGAATATCCCGCAGTGGCGCGATTTCGATTTGGCCGAACGGTTGCGGCAAGCCACGGGCCTCGCGGTCGCCGTTGACGGTGACGTCCGTGCCCTGGCACTCGCGGAAGGGGTGTTCGGATCGGCGCAGGGAGTCAAAAACTACGCCTCGTTAGTGGTGTCGACGGGCGTTGGTGGTGCGGTGGTGCTGGATGGGCGGCTGCTCAACGGTGCCACCGGAAACAGTGGCCACCTCGGTCACCTCACGGTGCTGCCGGGCGGCGCGCAATGTTCCTGTGGCGCGAAGGGGTGCTTGGAGGCCGAGGCTTCCGGCTGGGCTATCGCCCAGCGCACCGGTCGGCCACCGGCCGAGGCATCGCTGGAAGTCCGTGAGGCGACGGCCCGCTACGTCGGGCAAGCAATCGGCTCGCTGGCTGCGGTGCTCGACTTCACCCACTGTTTTGTGGCGGGGTCGGTCGCACTGGGCTTCGGCGATCCCTTCTTTGCCACTGCGACGGCCACCGCGCGGGAATACGCCACCATGCCGTACGCCAACACCATTTCGATTACACGATCTGGCCTCGGCGCCGATGGGCCACTCTTGGGGGCAGCGATTGTTGGATGGGGGAGGGCCCGATGAGAACCTATTGGACACCGGGACTCGCCCGTTACCTCCTTCGGCACCCGTCAGGCATCGCGCCGGTCGCGCGTGCGGGGTGGCGACTACGCCGAGTGGGGTGGTGGCGCCGACCGCCATTCCTGCCGCTCCCCGCGCCGTCGTACTGGGAGTTCCGTCTCACCACGGTAGCCGGCGCCTCGAAGAAAATCGATCCTCGTGAGGTCGTCGCCGCGGCCAAATGGTCGGTTCGTCAACGAGTCGGCGAGTAGGGTTTTGGTCGTGGGGCGCGTTCTCCTCCTCAACGCAACATTTGAGCCGCTGCAACTCGTCAGCGAGCGACGCGCCGTCGTCTTGTTGCTCGCGGGACGAGCTGAGCCAATTGCCACAGCGCCTGAACCACCCGTCTGCCGATCGACGTCTGTCGAAGTTGAAATTCCTTCGATTGTTCGGCTCCACGACATGGTCAAAATCCCGTCACGCATGCGCACGCCGCCGCTGACGAGGCGTGCATTGCTCTTGCGTGATGGCTCTACCTGCGCCTACTGCTTGGGGCACGCCGACACGATTGACCACATCGTTCCCCGAAGCCGGGGTGGCCGACACGAATGGACCAATGTGGTGGCCGCCTGTCGCCGTGACAACATGCAAAAGGGTGACCGCCTGCTCGAAGAAATCGGCTGGCGACTGCAGTTCGAACCTCGTGCACCCGAGGGGCCCTGGTGGCGGTGGCGCCACCTCGCCGATCCGGACCCCCTCTGGGCGCCGTTCCTGCCCAAAGCCTCGTGATTTCCGACGTCGAGGAGCTCTACGACTACGACGTGCTTCGGGGTCTCACGACCCCGACGATGTTCGTGGTGCGTCTCGAAGCACCGACCCTGGTGCTTGGCGGCTCGCAGCCCCTATCGATTCTCCGCCCCGAACCAATGGTGCCGGTGCGCCGGCGCCGCGGTGGGGGAGGTGCGGTCTATCTTCAACCGGGTGACCTATGGGTCGACTGGTGGATTCCGCGCGACGACGCCCGATGGCGCGACGACGTCCACGAGTGTTCCTACATCGTGGGTCGGTGGTGGCGCGAGGCCCTTGCCGCCGCCGGTGTCGCCGCCACGATGCACGAAGGTGGTGTCCTTGACGATCCCGCCCATCGGGTGATCTGCTTCAGCGGACGCGGCCCCGGTGAACTCTTCGTTGATGACCGCAAGCTTGTCGGCGTTACCCAGTGGCGGGTGCGTGAAGGAATGTTTCTCTCCACCGTGCTGCACGAAGGGTCGTCGGCGACCGTACTCGACCACTTAGCCGAGGTCACGCCTGGTCTCGAGGGCGCGATCGCTCACCACAACCTCCGAGAACTCGGGGCCGATGGCGACGTCATGCTCGAAACGTTGCGTGCCGCCAGCCAGCCCATGGCCTTCCGCCAGCTGTTTTTGCTGTCCTAATCAGCACTTTTTCAATTTGACTCTTCACGGCGTGGGTTTCCCCACGCCTTTTTCTTTTTTTCACAAGGATTTTCCTTTGGCGGTGGGGCAAAAGGGAGTGAAATGGAGTAGCATTGCACCCAAGTGGTGCGATGTGGAGTACGAGTCGGGGAATAATGGATCGTTTTGTCGGGAGCTTTCAACACACGTTGGACGTAAAAGCTCGACTCATCCTGCCCGCGAAGTACCGCAGCGAATTCCTGGCCGGTGGGTACATCGCTCCTGATCGTGGTGGGTGTGTCTCCCTCTACACGCCCGAAGAATTCGAGAAGCAGGCCGCCAAGTACATTGCGATGCGTGAGGACCTGGAAAACGGTGGTCTTGAAGCCAGCCGTTTTTGGTCCGCGGGAACGTCCCACGTAGAAGTCGACCGTCAGGGCCGTTTTGTGGTGCCGGCGAACGCTCGCGCCATGGCCAAGCTCGAGGGCGACATCTTGATCGTGGGTCAGCTCAACCACATGGAGTTGTGGAACCCCGAAATCTTCCAGCAGCGCGCCGAAATTCCGGGTGCCGCCGTCATGGGAATGAGCTTCGCATGACGATTTCTCCTTCGCTGTACCGCCCGCGTTCTATGGGCAGCCTGGCAATGTCATCGGTTGGTGGAGCTTCTTTCTCCGCCTGCTCGCCGACGGGTGATATTGAAAGGCTGCCGGTAGAGCGCGGGAGTTACCACGTGCCGGTCATGGCCGACGAAATCGTGGCCCTCCTGGGATCGCTCGATGGTGTCGTTGTGGATGCCACGCTCGGCGGTGGGGGCCACAGTGCACTCCTGCTCGCCGTCAACCCCACGCTGCGCATTATTGGCATCGACCGCGACCCCGAAGCTCGGGCCCAGGCGGCACAGACGTTGGCGCCGTTTGCCGGTCGATTCATGATCGCCGCCGCGACCTTTGCCGAGATTGCCGATGTGGTGCGAGACAACGCCGCGTGGATTGACGGAGCCCCCATTGTCGGAGTCTTGATGGACCTTGGCGTTTCCTCACACCAGCTCGACGAAGGGGAGCGGGGCTTTTCGTTCCGCGCCGATGCGCCCTTAGACATGCGCATGGACCCCACTTCGGGTGTCACGGCAGCGGAGTATCTCGCGACGGCTGACGTACACGAATTCATCCGATTGCTGCGCGCCAACGGGGAGGATCGGTTCGCCGGTGCCATTGCGCGGTCGGTCATCACCGCTCAGCCCACCACCACCGACGAACTGTCGGCGGCCGTGGCCCGCGCCGTGCCCATGGCGGCCCGCCGCAAGGGCCACGTGGCGACACGTGTCTTTCAGGCGTTGCGCATTGCCGTCAATGACGAAATGGGCCAGCTCGAGGAAGGGCTCACTGGAGCGCTAAACGTGCTCGCCCCACAGGGTGTTCTCAGTGTCATTTCGTACCACTCGGGTGAGGACCGCTTTGTGAAGAGCACCTTCGCCCACTGGGCCACGGGCGGCTGCACGTGCCCCTACGCCCTCGGCTGCGTCTGTGGCGCCGTCGCGTTGGTGACAGTTGACCGCGCGAGCGCCGCGTTGGCGACGGCCACCGAAATCTCATCCAATCCCCGCGCTCGGTCGGCCCGACTGCGCGTCGCACGAAAGGTCTCCGCGTGAGCATCATCAGTTTTCCTCGCCGCATCGACGCGCCCCGTCGCATCACCACCCCTCGACGTGAGGCACCTGCTCGCCACCCGCGAAGCACGGTACCAACGTCGACGACGCAGGTCACTCGTGAACGCGCCGGCACGCGACAGGTGTCGCTTGTCAAGCCGGTCGTCATCGTCCTTGTCGCACTCGCCATTGGCGTCGTCGGCATGATTGAGAACGGTGCCCGTCAAGTCGCGCTCTACAACCTGCAGACGCAACTGCAGAACGATCAATCGAACTACGCCGAACAGCTCAGCACCTTTACGTCGTTGTCGGCGCCGAGCGTGGTGGCTACGCAGGCATCATCGCTCCACCTCGTCGAGCCCCTCTCGGTGAGCCAAATTCCGTCGACGTCACTTGGCGCGACCTTGCCACTCCCGAAGTTCGCTGGGCACGCACCGGTCACACCAAGGACGGTGCGGTGACCACGCACAAGACTTCGGCGCACGCCCGCCCCCGTTCAACCGCCACACCACAAAAGGGTCGCCGGCTCCGCGGTATTCGCATTCTCCACATTGGGTATTTCGCGGCATTCGCCATTCTCGCGCTACGACTCATTGATTTGCAGGTTGTCGACCACGGAGAATTTGGTCCGATGTCGCTGCAGCAGGTGCGCTCCGAGCGCACGGTGCCCGCACTTCGCGCCGGTATTTACGATCGCTACGGTCGCACCTTGGCGTTGTCGGAGCCGACATCACTCGTTCTCGCCGACGACTTTCAGATCACCGATCCCGTTGGTGAAGCGAAGTCGCTGAGCGGCCTCGTCCAGGTGCCCGTGGCCACGTTGACGTCCATGCTGTCGGAGCGAAACGGGTACGTGGTCGTCAACTCGGCCCTTCCCGTGGCGCTTGGCCGCCAGGTGACTGCGGGAAACTTTACGGGCATTGTCGTTCGGAACTCCTCGTCGCGTACGTACCCCAACGGCACATTGGCAGAGTCGATTGTTGGACGCACCAACACTCAAGGTGGCACCACGGGGCTTGAATACGAGTACCAGTCGCAACTGGCCGGTGTTGATGGACTTGAACGGGCATTTACCGCTGGCTCGGGCGTCAACCTACCCAGCACCTATACCCAGGTCATCAAGAAGGTTCAGCCTGGCGTCGGTTTGGAGCTCACGATCGACAACTCGCTCCAGTTTGTTGTCGAACACGCACTGGCTACCCAACTGCATGCCGTTGACGGCATTGCCGGCGAAGCAGTCGTCGAGGACGTGAAGACGGGTGAAATCCTGGCCGACGCCTCGCTGGTCAATACCAAGACGAATCCTGGAGTACTGGGACCGATACCGGCGTGGGGCCAGTCGGTGGGCGCTCCCGGTATTGAGCAAACGATCAATAACTTGCCGTTCTCGCAGGCCTACGAACCCGGATCAGTGTTCAAGGTGGTGACCTTCTCGGCGGCGTTGCAGGCCGGGGCGATCACGCCGAATTCAGTTTTTGCTGTGCCCAACTCGGTCGTTGTTGGCACGCGCCTCTTTCACGACGCCGAAGCCCACGCACTGGAGCACTTGTCGGCGACGAGCATCCTCGCACAGTCATCCAACATTGGCACCTTCGAAGTGGGGCAGCGGATCGGGGAAAACAAGATTCTCGCCCAGGTGGAGCGCCTCGGCTTTGGTCAGTTGACCTCCGTGAACTTCCCCGGTGAGACCGCCGGACTCTTGGTATCGGCGGCGAACTGGTACGCGGCCGACCAGGTGGCCCTGCCTATCGGCCAGGTTGATGCAGTGCCGGCAATCCAGGTGCTCGACGCCTATAACGCCATTGCCAACGGTGGCGTCTTTGTGGAACCCAAGTTGGTGCGGGGCTACGTCGAAGCCAACGGCACGATGCAGGCCACGCCACCGAGCGTGCAGCGTCAGGCCTTGTCACCCTCGGTGGCCTACACCATGAACAAGATGCTGCAGAAGGTGGTGCTCGAGGGTACTGGTACCAACGCCATCATCCCCGGCTACGAAGTGGCCGGTAAGACGGGAACCGCCAGCATCCCCGACCCCCACGCCGACCGACTGCTGACGGGGGAGTACAACGCCAGTTTTGTGGGCTTCGCCCCCGCCAACAATCCCGCCTTCTCGGTCATCGTGATCATTGAGCGACCCGTCACCACAATCTTTGGCGGTGCGGTCGCGGCCCCGGTTTTTCAGCAAATCATGAGTTACGCTCTGCACCACTACAACATCCCTTCGTCGGGTGTGATGGTGAAGCCCCTGACGGGCGCGGCAGCACTGGCCTCGGACGTCACCTGATGCAGCTCCGCGATCTCCTGCCGGCACTGGTGCTCGATGCTGCCACGGGGGCCATCGACGCATCTCGCGTGGTCATAGACTCGCGCATGTGCGCACCTGGCGACCTGTTCGTCGCCCTGAGCGGCACGACCACCGATGGGACTGCATTCGTCTCTGAAGCGGTGGCGCGAGGTGCGGTCGCCGTGGTGGCCACTCGGTTCGTCGACGCGACCGTACCGGTCCTCGTCGTGTCGCCCGACGACGTTCGGTCGGTGCTCGCTGAGGCCGCACGGCGCATTGCCGGTGGCCCTGACGAAGGCCTGCAGCTCGTCGGCGTGACGGGCACCAACGGCAAAACCAGCGTGGCTACGTTGGTGGCCGCACTGGTGCGCGCCCTCGGTGGCAACGCCGCGTCAATGGGGACACTCACCAACGTTCGAACGACACCCGCGGCTCCCGAACTGTGGCAGACGCTCAGGGCTCTCCGAGACTCGTTTGGGCCCGACAAGTCAGGTGTGGTCGCACTCGAGGTGTCGAGTCACGCCCTCGATCAAGGGCGCGTCGTTGGGGTGCCGTTTTCGGTCGTGGCCTTTACCAACTTGTCACACGACCACCTCGACTACCACGTCACCATGGAGGACTACTTTGCCGCCAAGGCCAGCCTGTTCACCGCCGCCTACGCCCCCCGCGGTGTCATCTGGGGTGATGACCTCTACGGCGCCCGTCTGGCCGACATGACCGAACTGCCGGTAACCCTGGTCCATCGATCGGACGCCAGCGCCCTAACGATGTCACTGCGAGGCACGTCGTTCACGTGGCGCGGCCACCGGACAACGTCGCGATTGGTCGGTGACTACAACGTGGACAACATGCTGATGGCCCTGGCGATTGTGAGCGACTTGGGCTTTGAGGACGCCGCCGTAGCGGCGGCGGCTTCGGCAGTCGAGGCGGTGCCCGGCCGGTTTGAGGTCGTGGCCTCCGACGGTCCCAGCGTCATCGTGGACTACGCCCATACCCCCGATGGACTCGATCGACTGCTGCGCGCGGTGCGAGCAATGCACGAAGGGCGCATCATCACCGTCTTCGGGTGCGGTGGTGACCGCGACCGCGCAAAGCGACCCGTCATGGGCGACATCGCCACCCGACTTAGCGACGTCACCATCGTGACCTCGGATAATCCCCGGCACGAAGACCCCACCGCCATCATCGATGACATTGTCGCCGGCTGCGTGGGTGGCACCTACGAACGCATCATTGACCGAGGTGACGCCATCGCGCGAGCCCTGCGTGTGGCCGGCGAGTCCGACGTCGTCGTTATTGCCGGAAAAGGCCACGAAACGACACAAACAATTGGTGACGAGGTTCTAGCCTTTGATGACCGCACCGTCGCCCGCGAGCTACTGAAGTGAGGACCTCATGTTGAGTTTGATGAAGTCAGGGGGTGTGGCGTTTCTCTTCGCTCTGCTGGTAACACCCCTGTGGATTCGCTTTGTGCAGCAGCGCTCCATGGGCCAGCGCATTCGCGAAGATGGTCCGGCGTCGCACCAAGCCAAGGCCGGCACCCCCACGATGGGTGGTGTCGTGATTGTGGCCGCTACCGTCCTCGGCTACGCCGCTGGGCACGCCGCGACGACGTTGCCCTTTACGCGCAGTGGCTATTTGGTGGTGGCCGCGATCGTGGCCTCGGGGCTGCTGGGCTTCTTAGACGACGTCATTGGTATTCGTAACGCTCGGAACCTCGGACTCAACAAGCGCGGAAAGCTCGCGGGCCAGCTGATGATTGCGCTGGGCTTTGCCGTCGCGGGCATCTACTGGGTCCACACGTCGACCCACTTTTCCTTTACCCGCGTCACGCTCCCAGGGTGGAACCTGACCGTGTGGGGCTGGGTCGCCATGGCCACCTTCGTCATTATCGCCACCTCCAACGCGGTCAATCTGACCGACGGTCTTGACGGCTTGGCCGCGGGCTCTGGCTCGTTTTGCTTCACCGTGCTGGCCATCATGGGGTACTGGGAATACCGGCACTTTCCGATCTACCACCTGCACGACGCCCTCGATCTCGGCCTGGTCGCGGTCGCGATGGTCGGCGCCCTGCTCGGCTTCTTGTGGTGGAACGCCGCCCCCGCGCGCATTTACATGGGTGACACCGGGTCGCTCGCTATCGGCACCGGCCTTGGTGGCGTGTGCCTCTTGATGAATCTCGACCTCCTGCTCCCGATCATCGGTGGTCTCTTCGTCGCCGAAACGCTGTCGGTGATTCTGCAGGTCTTCAGTTACCGCGTCTTCGGTCGCCGGTTGTTCCGTATGGCGCCGTTTCACCACCACTTTGAACTCCGCGGCTGGCCCGAGATCACCGTGATTATCCGGTTCTGGATTTTGGCCGGTTTGTTGGCGGCGCTGGGTCTGGGCATCTTCTACAGCGACTTCATTCACAGTGCGCGGGTGGTGGGCTGATGCTGCGCCAGATCTTCCGCCCGTTCCCTCGCTCGAGCGCGCTCGGCAACACCTTGCTCGCCATTGTCGCCGTGATGACAACGCTGGGCACCATCATGATTGCATCGGCGTCAGAGGGGCAGGCCGCCTTTGGCGGCTCGGCCTTTTCCATCATGCAGTCCGATATCGAATGGCTCATTATCGGTGTGGTCGGCATGTACATCCTGGCCGTGTTCCCCCTGCCGCGATTGCTCCAGTTGGCCCCGTGGATCCTCTGGGCCGTTATCGCGTTGTTGTCCGTGGTGGTGCTGCGCGGCACCAGCGTGAGCGGAGGACGTCGTTGGCTGGTGCTTGGCCCGTTCAACCTTCAGCCGTCAGAGTTCTTCAAGCTCGCCGTGGTTTTAATGGTGGCCGCCGTCGTGTCGAGGAAGCGGAACTTCATTGGGCACGGCCAGTGGCTCGCCATCACGATGTTGCCCGTGCTCCTGGGTCTCGGCCTCATTATTTTGGGCAATGACATCGGCACGACGTCAATCGTTGGCGCCATTGCCTTCATCATGCTGATTGCTGCCGGCATTTCGAAACGTCAGTCCTTGACCATTGCAGGAGCGGGTCTGGTGGGGATTGGTGGCTTCATCAAGTTCAAGTCCTATTCGTGGCACCGTTTCATCTCCTTTTTGCACCCCAATGCCGATCTGAAGCACTTGGGGTACCAGCTGCAACAGTCCAAGATCGGCCTCGGTGCCGGGTACCTGTTTGGCCTCGGCTACGGACAGAGCCGCGAGAAGTGGGGGCTGTTGCCCAACCCCCACACCGACTTCATCTTCTCGATTATTGGTGAAGAGTTCGGCCTTGTCGGGACGCTGGTGGTCGTTGGCCTGTTTGTCGCGTTTCTGGCCACGGCGACCAAAATCATTGGGCAGTGCCCGAACGACGTCTACCGCCTGCTGGCCATTGGCGTGACCACCTGGATCACGTTGGAGGCGTTGCTCAACATCGCTTCCGTGGTGGGCTTCTGGGCCATTACCGGTGTACCCTTGCCCTTCTTCTCCTACGGCGGCTCGAGCTTGATTATGGAGTTGTGCGCCGTGGGGCTCCTCATCAACGTGGCGAATCAGCACAAGGGGAGTGCGCCGCTGGTCCTGCAGGCCCAGCGCCCACCGATTATCAAGTTCCGAGAAATCGTCGGTAACCTCCGTCCCGCCCCCGCGCCGGCCCCGGCGCCCGAGCGCCGTCCCGTTCGCCCTCGATAATCATGACGCGCCCCATTGTCGTAACCGGCGGCGGCACCGGTGGCCACATCTTTCCGATGCAGGCCATCGCCGAGTCCCTCCGTGCGCAGGGGGTAGAGCCAGGCAACCTTCGATACGTTGGTTCGCGCCGTGGCCAAGAAGGCGTCCTCCTCGGTGGCGGCGTCATCCCTCTCACACTGCTTTCCGGGCGGGGCATTCGTCGGTCGATGCAGCCTGCGGCCCTCGTGGCCAACGTTGGCGCGGTGGTTGGTCTCCTCGTGGGTGTCCTGCGGGCCATCGCCCTCGTGGGCGTGTGGCGCCCCCGTGCAGTGGTCTCCGTTGGCGGGTACGCCTCCTTCCCCGTGTCGCTCGCCGCGGTGCTGTGGCGGCGTCCGCTGATCCTGGTCGACCTCGACGCCACACCACCGGCAACACACCGGCTGCTGACGCGCTTCGCCGTTCGCCGCTGCGTGGCCTACGGCAACGCCACGGCGACGACCGTGGTGACGGGCGCCCCCGTGCGCGCTGACATCGCGGCCATTGACCGCTCCACAACGGCACGGACCGCAGCCCGTGACGCGGTGGGAGCAACGGGTCGACGGGTGATTGTGGTGATGACGGGGTCGCTTGGTGCGGCCAGTGTGAACCGGGCCGTTGTCGCACTTGCCCAGTTGTGGGCAAGTCGCGACGACCTGACCCTGGTTCACGTCACCGGCCGTCGTGATGAGGCCTGGGTGCGGGCGTCGATGCCCGACCTGCAGGGGCTCGATTATCGCGTTGAATCGTTTGCGGACATGAGCCAGTGGTGGCGATGTGCCGATCTCGCTGTCTGTCGCGCTGGGGCCACAACCGTGGCGGAGTTGACGACGGTGGGCGTGCCCGCGGTGTTGGTCCCGCTACCTCACGCGCCCGGTGACCACCAAGGAGCGAATGCGCGAGCGCTGGTGGCGGCCGGAGCGGCCGTTCTGGTGCCCGACGACCAGGTCAGCGGAGCGGCGTTGGCTGACGCCCTGACGCCCCTGCTCGACGACCAGGTGTTGGCGCGCATGAGTGCGGCTAGTCGCGCCCTGGCCCGCCCCGATGCGGCCGATCAGATTGCCCGAGTCGTTCTCGAGGTGGCCCGGTGACCTTTGACCGCGATGAGCACATTCACATTGTGGGCGTTGGCGGCGCCGGGATGAGCGGCGTGGCTCGCTTGTTGTTGGGTCGCGGCTGCGTGGTGAGTGGCTCCGACATGAATGACTCACCGACGCTGGAGGCATTGCGCGAGGCGGGTGCGACCATCACCATCGGTCACGACAGCACCAATGGTGCTGGGGCGACCACCGTGCTGTGGTCCCCAGCCGTGTCCACCGACCACGTGGAACTCGAGGCGGCGCGCGTCGCCGGTGCCCGACTGATGACGCGATCAATGCTGATGGCGACCCTCGGCACCCTCTACGACGTTGTGGGGCTGACGGGAACGCACGGAAAGACGACGGCCACCTCAATGATGGCCCACGTCATGGCCGCCGCAGGACGCGACGCGGGGCGACTCTTGGGAACCGACGTCCGCGGCGTCGGCGCCAATGGCGAGGCGGGCAGCACCGGCCAACTGGTGGTGGAGGTCGATGAGAGCTACGGCACCTTCGCCACCCTCCACCCCGCAGCGCTTGGCCTGTTGAACGTCGAAGCTGACCACCTCGATCACTACGGCGACCTTGAGAGCCTCGAGGGGGCCTTCGTGGCGCTGGTCGAACGGACGGCGGGTCCGGTCGTGGTCTGGAATGATGACCCTGGGGCGGCGCGCGTCGCGTCACGAACGGCCCGTCGCGTGCGCACGGTCGGACGGCTGGGTGGGGACTGGCTCGTCACCGATGAAGAACTGTCTCGCGATGGGGCCCGCTTCACCGTGACCGGTCCCACCACCTTGAGCATCGTGCTTGCGGTTACGGGGGCACACAACGTGGCCAACGCCGCCGTCGTGGCGGTGCTTGCGCTCGAGCTGGGTATCGCCGCCGAGGCGGTGGCCGCGGGGCTGCGCGCCTTCACCGGCGCCCCGCGTCGATTTGAACGCCATGGTCAGTGGCGTGGCATGGACGTGATCGAGGATTACGCTCACCTCCCCGGCGAGATTGCGGCGACCATCGCCTGTGCCCGCGACCTCGGTTACCAACGCATCGCCTGCGTCTTTCAACCGCACCGCGTCACACGAACACTCAGTGTGGGCGACGACTTCGCCCCCGCCTTCGACGGTGCTGACGTGGTGGTGGTGACTGAGCTCTACACCGCCGGTGAAGCGAACCCCACTGGGGTAACGGGGGAGCGCGTCGCCTCGCCACTCCGTCAGCGCCGCGACGGCGTCCACTTCGCCCCCTCGTTCACGCAAGCCATCACCGTCCTCAGTTCCGTCGACGCCGACGCGTTGCTGGTGCTCGGTGCCGGTGATATCGGCACCATCATCAACGACCTCCCAGGACGGACGTCATGAGTGCCGACCCCCGCCTTCGCTTCGACGAGCCCATGGGCCCGCACACGACCTACCGCGTGGGCGGCACCGTCGCCGTCTTCGCCACCGCCGCCAGTGAGCAGGATCTCACGGAGCTGGCACCACTGTTCAACGAATGGCCGCTGCTGGTCGTGGGCAACGGCTCCAACCTGCTCGTCGCCGACGGCCACCACAATCTCGTGGCGCTGCACCTGACGGGTGACTTCGATGATCTGCAGATTGTGGACGCACTCGACGGCACCGTCGAGGTCACCATTGGCGCGGGGCTGTCGCTGCCGGTCGCGGCCCGCCGTCTCGCGGCTGAGGGCATTCGTGGCTTCGAATGGGCGGTCGGGGTCCCCGGCACCATTGGGGGTGCCGTGGTGATGAACGCTGGTGGTCACGGTTCTGACATGGCCGCGTCGGTGACGACGGTGCGGATGCTGCGCGACGGAGTACTCACGACGGTGCCGGCTGCCGAGCTGAAGTTCGGTTATCGCCAGTCTGCGGTGCGTCGCGATGACGTGGTGCTGTCGGCAACGTTAACCCTGACGCGGGGAGATGTCGATGAAGCAAAAACCATGATCAGCGACATCGTGCGTTGGCGTCGTGAGCACCAGCCCGGTGGCGCGAACGCCGGGAGCGTCTTCACCAATCCGGCAGGGGACAGCGCGGGGCGACTGCTCGACGAGGCCGGTGCCAAGGGCCTGCGTCGGGGCGGGGCCGCGATCTCAACGAAGCACGCCAATTTCATCATCGCCGATGAGGGCGCCACTGCCGGTGACGTCTTCGCCGTGATGCAGGCCGCCCAGGAGCTCGTGTTGGCGCGGACGGGAATTCGTCTCGAACCCGAAACCCGTCTCGTCGGATTTGAGGAGGACGCGTGAGCGAGGAAACGAAACGTCAGCGACCACAGACCCAACGCCGCCGTCGACCCCACACCCGCCAGACCACCCATCGTGGGGTCAAGCGCGTTCTCATCGCCGCGGTCGTCGTGACCGTTCTGGCACTGGGTGTGCGCTGGGTCTTGCAGCAGCCCTATTTTCGCGTGCAACACGTAACGGTTACCGGCAACGTGCACGAAACCGCGGCCGCGGTGGAAACGGCGCTGGGTCTGACCAGCCAGCCCTCGATGCTGGGGCTCAACACCGGCGCCATGATCCAGGCTGCCAAGACGTTTCCCTGGGTGGCCAACGCCTCAATCGTGAAGCACTGGCCCAACAGTGTCAGCGTGAGCATCGTCGAAACCCACGCCGTGGCCGTAACCCAGTGGCAAGGGAAATGGACCTACGTGGGCGCAACGGGCACCAATCTGGGCCTCGCCCCCGCCACGGCCAATCTCCCTACCTTGATTACCCCCGCCGCCACGACGTGGCCCTTCACGGCGACCGACGCGTCGGCCGTGACGGTGGCCGCCACCCTGCCCAGCGCCTTCGCCAGCCAGGTCCGTGATGTGGTGGTGGGCACCAACGGCGTGAGCCTGACGATGACCACGCCCGTTCGCTTTATTTTGGGCTCAACGGACGAGCTGACGGCCAAATACATGGCCATCGCCTCGGTCATCAAGGGGGCCACCCTGGCGGCCGGTGATGTGGTGGATGTCACGGTGCCGACCGAATTGGCAATCTCGGGACCATCACCCCATTAAGGGTGGTTTTTAGTCCTAGAATGTCTTGCTAACGAGCGTCACCCTGAGAAGTGCACTTCGGTGTCATGGAATAGTCGTACCAGTCGAAGCAGAAAGTTGAAAGAGCATGAGCCTCAGCCAGAACAACTACCACGCAGTCATTAAGGTCATCGGTGTTGGTGGCGGTGGCGTGAACGCCGTCAACCGCATGATTACCGCTGGACTGCGGAACATCGAGTTCATCGCGGCCAATACCGACGCCCAGGCCCTGCTGCTTAGTGAGGCCGACCTCAAGATCGACATTGGCCGCTCGCTGACCCGCGGCCTCGGTGCCGGCTCCGACCCCGAGATTGGTCGTCAGGCGGCGGAAGACCACCGCGCCGAAATCGAAGAGGCCCTGAAGGACACCGACATGGTGTTCATCACCGCCGGTGAGGGTGGCGGTACGGGTACCGGTGCCGCTCCCGTCGTCGCCGACGTCGCTCGCGCCATGGGCATTTTGACCATTGGTGTCGTGACCCGTCCGTTCTCCTTCGAAGGCAAGCGTCGCGCGACCCAGGCCGAAAAGGGTATTCAGGCGCTGCGCGAAAAGGTCGACACGCTCATCGTGATTCCGAACGACCGTCTCCGCACGGTCACCACGGCCGAAACCACCATGGTCGACGCCTTCAAGATTGCCGACGACGTCCTGTTGTCCGCTGTTCGCGGTGTCACCGACTTGATCACCGTTCCCGGTTTGATCAACACCGACTTCGCCGACGTCAATACCATCATGCGCAACGCCGGCACCGCCATCATGGGTGTTGGTATGTCGACGGGTGAGGGTCGTGCCGTCAACGCCGCCCGCGCCGCGATTACCTCGCCGCTGCTGGAAGCCTCGATCGAGGGTGCTCGTGGCATCTTGATCAACATCGTGGGTGCGCAGGGCATCACGCTGTCGGAAATCACCGACGCCGCCAACATCGTTCACGATGTCGCCCACCCCGACGCCAACATCATCTTCGGTTCGGTTATCGACGAGTCCATTGGTGACGCGGTGCGCGTGACGGTGATTGCCGCTGGTTTTGACCACGTGCAGGCGCCTCGTCCGACGGCCACCACGCAGAGCCCGGCGGGCATGATGACCGAGGGTCCTCGCAGCGACATCTTCGGTGGCGCCAACGACGACAACTTCTTGGGGCTCGGCGATGACGACGACCTCCCAAGCTTCCTTCGATAACCAGCGCGTTCTCGACATTGCGAGGTCGATCGACGACGTTCGGGCACGTATTGCCGACGCCGGTCGCGATCCCGCGACGGTGCGCATTGTTGGGGTCACCAAGACGTTTGACGTCGCCACAGTTCGCGCCGCGGTAGCGGCGGGGATTACCGCGGTGGGGGAGAACTACCTCACCGAACTGGAAGAAAAGCGAGCGGTCACCGACGTGCCGGTGCGGTGGCACTACCTCGGGGCCCTGCAAACCAACAAGATCGCCCGCATCGCGGCCGTGGCCGACGTCGTCTCCGGTGTGTCCAGGGCGAAGGAGCTCACCAAGTTGGCCCAGTGTGGGCCTGGTGGCGTCATTGACGTCCAAGTGGACACCACGGGCCGCGCCGAGCGCAACGGAGCCCCGCCGACGGAGGTGGGGGACTTGGTGCGGATGGCTCGGGACCTCGGCCTCAACGTGCGCGGCCTGATGGTGGTGGCGCCGCCCGATCCCGACGGTGCTCGCGATGCTTTCGAGACGGTGCGTCGATTGGCCGACGACCTCGAGGTACGTGAGCGGTCGATGGGGATGACGGAGGACTACCAATTAGCAGTAACCTGCGGCTCCACCGAAGTCCGGCTGGGCCGGCTGCTGTTCGGCTTCCGCGAGGGTCGCGGCGCTGCCCTAACATAGAACGAGGCGGAAATCCTCGAGGAGAGTGCGCATGAGCGATTCAAAATTTCACAAGTTGTTGGCCTTCCTGGGCCTGGTTGAGGAGAACCTCTCCGACATCCCCGGTGCCGCCCCCACGCGCGGATTCGACGAGCCCACGCCCGTTGACGAGTGGACCCGTCAGCCCGCCCCCATCGCCACGCCTCGCCAGCCGGTGCCACCGGCTCGTCGCCCTTCGCTGAACTTCATCGACAAGGACGGTCGCGTCCTCGAGCCCAAGGCAGTCGTTCCCCCAACGTCAATCAATCGTGGCGTGCAGTTCGTCAACAGCGAACTCGACATCGAGGTAGTGATTCCCCGTGAATTCAACGACGCCACCACCTTCGGTGACCAGCTCAAGCAGGGGCGACCCGTCATTGTCAACCTGCACCAGGTCGACGACGACCTGCGCCGTCGCCTGCTCGACTTCGTGGCCGGTGCGCTCTACGTGCTGGGGGCCGCTATCCAGCCTCTCTCGGCGCGGAAGGTCTACTTGCTCACGCCCGCCGGCGTGACCGTGAGCCCCGAGGTCGTCGCTCGGCTCAAGCTCACCGCCTACGACCGCGCGTGATCAGCCTCCTCCACCTCCTCATCACCATCTATATCTGGGTGTTGATTCTTGACGCCCTGCTGAGTTGGTTTCCGGCTTCGGGGAGTGGCGCGCTCGCGTCAGTTAAGGACGCGCTGCGGTCGCTCACCGATCCGGTGCTGCGCCCACTGCGTTCACTAATCCCGAGCGCCAATTTCGGCGGCATGCGCATCGATTTCACGGTGTGGATTGCCATCATTGTGTTGCGACTTCTTAACGGTGCCTTCTAGGCAATAGCCACGTTTTTCGGGGTCCGCGCTGTAGGCTGTCGGGCATGGAAAGCACCGAACAGTCAACTCTCGCCCTCGACCAGATCAAGACGATTTCCTTCAAGCAGGGAATGCGTGGTTACAACGTTGATGAGGTTGACGAGTTTCTGGACAAGGCGGCCGGCGAAGTCGACGAGCTTCGCGACCAGCTGCACCAGTTGCGCCAGCAGCTGCGTCAGGCCTCGGAGCGTATCGCCCAGCTCCAGCAGAACAGTGACGCTCCGCTGTCGGTGGTGACACCCCCTCCCGCTCCAGCACCCGTTGCGGTACCCGTCGTACCTGCACCGGTCGTCAAGGCGGACACCGGAGCCGGCGCCGAACAGGTCGCTGCCATGATCGCGATGGCCCAGCAGTTCATTGACCAGGCCCAGAACGAGGCCGAAGTGAAGGCCCGTGAACTGACGACGACCGCGCAGGAGCGCGCTCGCGAAATCATCAATGAGGCGCGTTCGCGTGCTGAAGACGAAGTGCAGCGCTTGAACGCAGTCAAGCAGCGCCTCAGTGAAGACGTTGAAGCCTTGAACCGTCAGCTCAACGCGGAGCGCACGCGCGTTACCTCGGTGTTGACGGAGTTGCAGCGTTGGGTCGAAGACTCAATGCGCTTGGAAGTTGCTCGTCCGTCCTCTCCCGTGGCACAAGCTGCACCAGCCGCGCCGGCCGCACCAGCGCCCGCACCAGCGGCGCCGTCATTCGCTGATGCCCGACCCGCCACACCACCACCGGCCCCTCGCCCCACGATCGGTGACTTTGTCACTCCTCCGCGAGACGAGAACCGCCCCTAATTGAACGGATTCGCAGTGTGCGGCCCCGTTGATAGTTCCCACCAGTAAAGGAAGAAACTAATGCCTTCACCAAAGACGAACCCTGCAAAAGCCGCACCCGCGAAGAAGGCTCCGGCCAAGAAGGCGGCCGTGGTAGCCAAGGCACCGGCAGCCAAGAAGGCCGCACCCGCGAAGAAGACAGCGCCGGCCAAGAAGGCCGCACCCGCGAAGAAGGCCGCACCCGCGAAGAAGGCAGCGCCGGCCAAGAAGGCCGCTCCAGCAAAGGCCGTCAAGAAGGCCCCCGCTGCTGCGAAGACGCCGGCGAAGTCGGTGGCTGCCAAGAAGGCCGCCCCGGTCCGCAAGATCGCAACAAAATCCCCCACGGCTACGGCCAAGAAAGCAGTTGTAAAAAAAGTGACGAACGCAACGAAGCCGCCCACCAAGGACGCGCTCGCGAAGAAGAAGGCTGCGGAGGCTGCCGCTAAGGCGAAGGCCGCCGCTGCCGCGAAGGCCGCGAAGGAAAAGGAAGCCAAGGCGAAGGCCGCTGCGAAGGAAAAGGCGGCCAAAGAAAAGGCCGCTGCCGCCAAAGCTGCTGCCGCTGCTAAGGCCAAGCTGCAGGCCGACAAGATCAAGGCCGCCGCTGCCAAGAAGGCCGCGAAGGAAAAGGAAGCCAAGGCTCGCGCCGCCGCGAAGGAGAAGGCGGCCAAGGAAAAGCAGCGCGAGAAGGCCGCCGCTGAAGCGCGCAAGCTGAAGGAAGCCGAAGCCAAGCGCAAGGCCATTGAAGCTGAGAAGGCACGCAAGGCCAAGGAAATCGAGCGCCGTGAGGCTGAAGAGCGCAAGCGCCAGGAGCGTCGTGACGCCGAGGAGCGCAAGCGTCGCGAGGCCCTTGAGGCCAAGATGCACTCCAAGCCCTACGAGAAGGACCAGAAGTTCCTCGACGAACTGACCGTGGCCCTGACCGAGGAGCTTGAGAACGTGCGCGGCATGATCGCCGTGAGCGAGTCCGAGGCTGATGAGATGTTGGTCGACCGAGAGCGCCTTGAGTATGACGATGAAGACGGCAGCTCTGTGGCGTCGGACATCCAGCGTGACCAGCTAAAGGAGTCGGCGATTCAGTACCGCTTGAAGGCCGCCGAGATTGAAGTGGCCCTGGCTCGTGTCGCCGATGGGAGCTATGGTCGCTGTGACGAGTGCTACGAGCCAATCACGCGCGAGCGCTTGCGCTGGCAACTGCCGGCATTCCTGTGCATCACGTGCCGCGCAAACGTCTAAGAGCTACCAACCTGACCGTCTTGGTGGTCGCGCTCGCGGTTGTTGTGGCGGACGCGTTCTCCAAGGCGTGGGCGCGACGCGCCCTCGTGCACCACGCCAAACACCTACTGGGGCCCGTCTGGCTCCGTTTGGAGTACAACCAGGGCTTCTCCTTCTCGCTAAGTCGGGGGCTTCCCATGGTGACGGCGATTGTCACGCTGCTGGTGGCCATCGCGGTGCTCGTGGTCGCGCTTTGGGCCCATCGAGGTCTACCCACGGCTGGTTTTGGCCTGCTGGTGGGTGGGGGCGTGGCCAACGTGGTGGATCGCTGGACTGCCACGCCGCATCAAGTCACCGACTTCATTGCGGTGGGCTCGTTCCCTGTTTTCAACCTGGCTGACACATTCGTGTCGCTGGGATTTCTACTACTGCTCTTCGTCACGGTACGAGGGCGGCGATTGGTGGCCGGATGACCGACGAATTTGACAGTGCTGACCCGTTTGATGGCGAGACCCTTGACGTCGTCATTCCGATGACGTTGGACGAGACGCGCATTGACCGCGTCCTGGCCATGCTGACGGGTATGTCGCGCAATGAAGCAACGGCACTGCTGCGCTCAAGTGCGGTGACCTTGAACGGCAAAGTGATTCTCAAAGGATCGGCAATCGTCAACGAGGGTGACCAGGTGATTGCGCTGTTGCCCCCACCCGATGACGGCACCGTGACTCCCGACGCGTCGGTGCCGGTGGACGTCGTCTACGACGATCCCGATTTCGCCATCATCAACAAGCGGTCCGGCCAGGTAGTGCACCCCGGCGCGGGGCAGCGAGACAACACGCTGGTGGCGGGTCTGCTGGCGCGGTTCCCCGAGATTCAGTTGCTGAGCGACGTGGGGCTCTGCGACCCGTTCCGTCCCGGCATCGTGCACCGCCTCGACAAGGGCACCTCGGGCGTTCTCGTCGTCGCGAAGACCGTTGACGGTCTTCACGGACTTCGTGACCAGCTGGCCTCTCGCGCCATGCAGCGGACCTACCTGGGCCTCGTTGAGGGCCACGTCACCGAAGAGCGTGGTGTCGTTGAAGCGCCAATCGGTCGCAGTACTCGAACTCCCACATTGATGGCGGTGCGCAGCGACGGACGTGACGCCCGAACCGGCTACGACGTCTTAGAGCGCATTGACAAGCCCCACGCGGTGACGCTCCTGAAGCTGTCGCTCGATACGGGGCGCACCCACCAGATTCGCGTACACATGGCCACGATTGGCCACCCGGTCGTCAACGATCCGCGCTACGGTCACCGTCGCGATCGACGTCTGCCCGAGGACCGCTTCTTCCTGCACTCTCGGACGTTGGCCTTCGCGCACCCGATTACGGGTGAGTGGGTGTCTGCGGGTGCACCATTGCCGGAGGATCTCACCCCGCTGGTGCCAGGGTTTGCTGACGAAGGCTTCTAGGCGTTGATACGAGCGGCGAGCACGCTCTCGTTGAGCCGCAGCTGCGCCAAAGCTTCTTCTTCGGCGCGACGAACGCGTCGCACGCCGATGTCGAGCTTGGTGGCCGTGGCTTGCAAGGAGAGTGGGGTAGCGCCGTTAAGTCCAAAGCGCAGGGCCAGTACTTCGCGCTGCAGGTCAGTCAGTGACGCCAGTGCCGCGTGGAGATGCTCGTCCATCATCGTCTGTTCGATGTCGCCAACCCAGTCGGTCTGACTCGGGGCGACGAGGTCACCCAGGGTGGTCGCAGAGTCCGAGGAGGCGGGCTGGTCGAGGCTGGCGGTCACGCCCGACAGGCCCTTGAGGCTGTCGCGCAGTTCGCGGTTCATGCCGGTGGCTTCCTCGAGCTCGTCGTCGGTGGGCTTGCGCCCAAAGATCGACGTCAGTTCAGCCGTGGTGGCCTCCAAGCGCTGCAGCTGCTCGCCAACTTCCAACGGAATGCGAATCGTGCGACCATGCTGCTGCACAGCGCGCTGCAGGGCCTGACGGATCCACCAGGTGGCGTAGGTGGAGAACTTGAAACCACGCTCCCAGTCGAACTTTTCGACGGCACGCAGCAGGCCAAAGGTGCCTTCCTGAACGAGGTCGACCATTTCGACGCCGCGGTCCTGGTAGCGTCGGGCCCAGTGCAGAACCAGTCGGAGGTTGGCGGCGACCATTTGTTTCTTGGCTTCCTCATCGCCGGCGGTGACCCGCTTGGCCAACTCGACCTGTTCGTCGTAGTTCGGCATGGGGTAGCGGTCGAGGTCGCGCATCAAAAGTCCCAGCATGTCATTGGTGTTGACTGCTGAACGGCGGGGGGTGGATTCCACAACTGCTCCTTTTCTAGAGGGAACAACGGTCGGTCTCGTGGGTATTTCTCCTACGAGCCTGTGAAGAAGTTACCATGCGGTAGTTGATGGCGTGAGCCTTCTTATAGATGTTTTATATCAACGCCATTAGTGGGCGAGCGTGACCCGCGGCGCAACGCTGCCACGAGACTGGGCGACCATGTCGGCCAGGGTGAAACTGGCCAAATGCTCGCGCATGTGGTTGCCCACCTCGGCCCAGACGCTGAGCAGGACGCACTGTCCTTCGTGGTCACAGGCGCCGTCACGGTGGGGCTCGCCAAAGTCACCGGCGACGATCGGACCATCGACGGCCGCCACGATCTCGGCCAGGGTGATATTGCTGGCGTCCTTGGCCAGAATGTAGCCACCGCCGACGCCCCGCTTGGAGCGCACGAGGCCGACGCCCTTGAGGCTCAGCAGGATCTGCTCGAGGTACGGCTGGGGGAGTCCAGTGCGTTCGGCGAGGTCGCGAACGGACACGGGGGTCTCGAGGTCGTCGCGCAGGGCGAGGCTCAAAAGGGCTCGGCTGGCGTAATCACCTCGGGTGGAGACCTTCATGGTTGCCAGTCTACCGGTGGCGGCTTTGGCCCCCGAGGGCACGTCGGGGCGATTTTCTGGCACACTTCTGGGGTGGAAGAACAGCACGACACCCCCATTACGGTCGACCCTACCGACGTCACCAGCCCCTCGAGTGAGTCCGCCGACGTGGTGGAAGAAACCGACTACATTTCCCAGCCCGCCAAGGTCATGCGGCTGGGTGCCATGGTCAAGACGCTGCTCGACGAAGCGCGAAGCGCGTCGCTCGACGAGGCCGGGCGGGCCCGTTTGGCCGACATTTATGCCACCACCCTGACCGAACTCAGCGAGTCACTGTCTAATGACTTGGCCAGTGAACTCGGACGGCTGTCGCCGCCCTTCGCGGCCGACGTGCCCTCGGAGTCCGAACTGCGGATCGCCCAGGCTCAGCTTGTGGGGTGGCTCGAAGGCCTGTTCCACGGCATCCAGGCCTCGCTGTTTGCCCAGCAGGCCGCGGCGGCGCAAATGGAGAAGTCGCGCGAACGGTCACTGGCACCGGGTGAAAGCCCGCGCCACGGCACGTACCTCTAGCGATGACGACACCGCGTCACAGCGCTTCGGTAAAGTGGCGGCTCTACGGCCAACGTTGGACCGTGCGAAAGGCGATTCATGGCTGACGGCTTTGTCCATCTGCACAACCACACCGAGTATTCGATGCTCGACGGCGCGGCGCGCCTCGAGGAAATGGTGCTCGCGGCCAAGGCGGACGGGCAAACGGCAATTGGTATCACGGACCACGGCAACCTCTACGGCGCGATCGACTTCTACGAGACGTGCCGCAAGCACGACATGGTGCCGATTATCGGTCTCGAGGCCTACATGGCGGCCAACTCTCGTTTCGACCGGCCGCCGCGCCGCGGCAAGGTCGATGACACCGGTGGCGACACTGAAGGTGGGCAGAAGCTGTACCACCACCTGACCCTGTTGGCCACCAACAACACCGGGTACAAGAATCTTCGTGAGGTTTCCTCGCGGGCCTTCCTCGAGGGCTACTACTACAAGCCCCGTCTCGACTGGGAGTTGCTCGAAGAGCATCACGAAGGACTCATCGCCACCTCGGGCTGCCTGGGTGGTGTTGTCCTTCAGGCCCTGTTGCGTGACGACTACCAAAAGGGCCTCGAGCTGGCCGGGCGTCTGCAGACGATCTTCGGCGCCGAAAACTTCTTCATCGAAATGCAGGACCACGGCCTGCCCGAGCAAGCCCGCACCAACCCCGGCCTCTTGCAAATTGCTCGCGACTTGAACGCGCCGCTCCTCGCCACGAACGACCTGCACTACGTCAAGCACAGCGACTACGAGATGCACGACGCCCTGCTCTGTATTGGCACCGGCGCACGCGTGTCGGACCCCGACCGCTTCCGCTTCCAGAGTGACCAGCACTACCTCAAGTCCGCCGCGGAGATGCGCTACCTCTTCCGCGACATCCCCGAGGCCTGCGACAACACGTTGGCGATTGCCGAGCGGATTGACCTGACCATTGAGTTCGGCAACAGCGCGCTGCCCGAGTTCCCGATCCCCGCCAATCTCCAGGGCGCCACGCACAAGGAGGGCGCCGACCGCTTCCTGCGCGAATTGACCTACGCCGGCGCACGCGAACGCTACGGGCACGACCTGTCGGCGGAGGTGACCCAGCGCCTGGACTACGAACTGCGCGTCGTAGCCGACATGGGCTTCTCGGACTACTTCCTCGTGGTGTGGGACCTGATCCGCCACGCTCGCGAAAAGGGCATTCGCGTTGGTCCGGGTCGCGGCTCGGCCGCCGGCTGCTGCATCGCCTACTGCCTGCGTATCGTCGACCTCGACCCCATTACCTACGGCTTGATCTTCGAGCGCTTCTTGAACCCTGGCCGTAAGCAGATGCCCGACATCGACATGGACTTCGACGAGCGTTACCGCGGCGACATGATTCGCTACGCGGCCGAACGCTACGGGTCGGACCACGTGGCCCAGATCGTCACGTTCTCCACCATCAAGGCCCGCGCCGCCGTCCGCGATGCGGCGCGTGTGCTGGGCTACCCACCACAGCTCGGTGACCGTATTTGCAAGGCCATGCCCCCACTGGTGATGGGCCAGGACCTCCCGCTCGAGGCCTGCTTCACCCGCACGCCCGGCTACGAGAGTCGGTACGGCGAAGCCCAGGAGCTGCGCCAGATGTACGAAGACGACAAGGAAGTGAGCCACGTCGTTGACACCGCAAAGGGGTTCGTCGACAAGCGCCGCCAGGACGGTATCCACGCCGCGGCCGTCGTGATCACCCGTGGTCCGGTCCTCGACTACGTACCGATCCAGCGCAAGTCGTCGCCGAACGCCGCGGCTGAGGAAGCGCCGATTGTTACGCAGTATGAAGCCACCGCCATTGAGAAGCTCGGGTTGCTCAAGATGGACTTCCTGGGGCTGCGCAACCTCGCCATTATCGAACGTGCCCTGGACCACATTGAGCGCGCGACGGGCACGCGCGTTGACATCGACAACATTCCCCTCGACGACGAAAAGGTCTTCGAGATGCTGCGCCTCGGTAACTCGATCGGCATCTTCCAGCTCGAAGGCGCCCAGATGCGCACCTTGATGCGTCGCCTCGCTCCGACGTCGTTCGACGACATCGCGGCCTTGACGGCGCTGTACCGTCCGGGGCCGCTGAGTGAAAACGTGCACAACGACTACGCCGACCGCAAGAACAACAAGCAGGCGGTGTCCTACGACCACCCCGACTTGGAAGAAATTCTCGGCGAGACCTACGGCTTGATGATTTACCAGGAAGACATCATGCGGGTGGCCACCAAGATTGCCGGCTTCTCCATGACCGAAGCGGACGACCTGCGCAAGGCCTGTTCGAAGAAGATCCGCGACATGATTCAGGCCCAGCGAGCCAAGTTCATCGACGGCGCCGAGCGTGAGGGCTACGAACGCTCCTTGGCGGAAACAATCTTCAACAAGATTGAGCCGTTCGCGGACTACGCCTTCAACAAGAGTCACGCGTACGGCTACGCCCTGATTGCGTACCAGAACAGCTGGCTCAAGGCCAACTATCCCGTCGCCTACATGGCCGCCCTGCTGACGTCGTTCCGTGATGACAAGGACAAGGCCGCGCTCTACCTCAACGAAGCCCGCCAGATGGGCATCAAGGTCGACGTACCGGACGTCAACCAGTCGTTTGCCGACTACACCCCGTCGATGACGGCGGAGAACACCATCGTGTTCGGTATGGCCGCGGTGCGCAACGTGGGTGAAGCACTGGTGGAGAAGATTGTGGCCGAGCGCGTCGCCAGTGGGCCGTTCGTGTCCGTGCACGATTTCGTTCGCCGCGTGGACCCGGCGGTGCTGAACCGCCGCACCATGGAGTCGTTGATCAAGGCCGGAGCGTTTGACTCACTTGGCGTGAGTCGTTTGGGCTTCTCCATGAAGGTTGACGAACTGATTGACGTCACCTTGTCGCGCCGCAAGGATCTGTCGCTCGGTATTACGACCCTGTTTGCGGCGCTGGCCGACGACGCCGGCTCCAACGACTGGGAGGGCACCGATCTGGTGATCCCCGCGGTGGAGTACGACAAGTCCGTCAAGCTCGATTTCGAACGTGAGATGCTCGGCACCTACGTCTCCGACCACCCGCTCTACAGCGTCGAGCAGATTCTGGCGACCCGAACCGATGGTTCGATTGCGGCACTGAAGGAACAGGCGCACGATCTGAGCCAAGCGAACGCGACGTTCCGCGTCGGTGGCATCTTCACCGAAGTGCAGTTGCGCAAGACCAAGGACGACAAGGACTACGCCCGCACGGTGCTCGAAGACCTCGGTGGCTCGATTGAGCTCAACGTCTCCTCGAAGGCCTTCGCCCGCGTTAGCGGCATGCTGGTCAAGGACAGTGTGGTGATCGCCAAGGTCCGTTGTGACTTCCGTGAAGACGAGGCGCGGTTCTCCATCATGGAAATTGAGTCGGTCCGCGTGGACGCGGGGCCCCAGGAGCTGCGACTGCAGATGCCGCTGGAGGGCCTGAACGCCGAAGCGATTGCGACATTACGCCAGATTTTGACGCGCCACCCCGGCCCGTCACCGGTCGTGCTCGAAGCCGGCACCGGCGGACAAGCCTTCCGTTTGGGCGATGACTTCAACGTTTCCATTGCGTCGGTCGTTGCCGATTTGCGTGAAGTTTTCGGGCGCGGCATCATCCGCGGCTAGCCCCAAAAGAGGCACCCCCGCGCGTCTCGTAGAATGGCACCTATGGCTCTTACCGTCGTCACGAAGGACACCACCGCGCTGAGCGATGCCGAGTTGGTCGAGATGGCCGACTTGTGTGTGGATCGCGAACCCAACTTTGATATCGGGTTCTTGTCCAAGGAACGTGAGTCGTGGGTCCTCGTCACTCAGGCCCGCGAGAACGACAAGTTGCGCGGGTACGCCTTCGGCACCCTCGAGCGCATTGGTGGCACGCCGTCACTGCTCGTCGGCCTGCTTTTGGTTGACCGTAATGCCAAGGCCGATCAGACGCTGAAGGCCATCTTGCACGACCAGTTCCGTCGCGCCCTGCTGGCCTTCCCCGACGAAGACGTTCTGTTGGGCTCGCGCCTCACCGCGCCCGACGGCTACCGCGCCTTCATCGGCCTCGAAGACGTCGTTCCGCGCCTGGGCTATCGCCCCACGGGCGAGGACCGCGCCTGGGGTCGTCGCCTGGCCAAGCGCTTCGGCTCGGAAAAGGCCATTGACGACAAGACCTTTATTATGACCATGCCCTCGGGTCCGGTCGGTGGGCTCGACTACGTCGCCAGCAAGGGCGCGCTGCCCGAGGGGGCCGAAGAGATGTTCGCCAACGTCGATGCGGCCGCCGGCCAGCGCCTGGTGGTGTTCGGGTGGGCCATGGCCGAAACGCTCGCCAAGGGCAAGCTGTTCAAATAATTAGCCGCGGGGCAGCAGTCCCGTGCAGCTCTTGTAGCAGTGGCCGTCAATGGGCTGGCTCAGCGTCGTCAAAATGTACGTCGGCCGAAAGCCCAGGGCCGTCGCTAAGTCCTTGCCACTGAGTGACGCGCGTCGCGTTGTTTCGATGGCGCGAATGGCATGCTGGTCTTCACACAACAGCCAGATGTCGTCACCGAACCAACCAAAGCGCACCCACGTCGATCCATCGTCGTGGCGGCGCATCAACTGCGGACCACGGTCGGCGGCGATGAGGGCCACGCTGGGCTGCTCGCCACGGAACTCCCAGTAGGGGGCGCTGGGGCCGCGGAAACCAAAGAGCGGTCCATCGGCCGGTGTCTTGAGGGCGTCGAGCCACTTGCGAACTTGGCGGCCACGGTAGGTGCCGAGGCGACGGGGGAGACTCTGGAGCGTTACCGCTTCGGGCTGGGCGAGGTCGGTGCGTTCAATGTCGTCGGCCAAACGGGCCTCGACGACGTCGAACAGTGCGAGGTCGGTGTCGACACCGCGGGGCCACGGAATGCGCCAGCGAACGATGGCGTGGGAAGCCAGGTCCACCACCGTGGTGGTGTCGTTGGTGGAGCCCAGCACGAGGCCGTGCACCACCGATCCGGGCGTGAGTTCAACCTGGGGGCGTGCCTCAAAGCCCTCAACGAACTTTTTGATATCGCGTTCGACGGTGTCGCGGTCAGTGGCCACGGCTCACCTCGTCGAGTGACGCCTGGAGATCGTCCACGGTCGAAACAGGCAGATGACAGGAGCCGGCGCGACAGACGTACGCCAAACCCGCGCGGCGTTCGCGCAACAGCGGCGAGGCACCAGTTCCGGGGATCAGGACAGCACGGGGCATGGGATGTAATCGTACGTGGTCGCTGAGCTCATTGCGATCGCCCGGCACCACAATTTCCACGCCCTCGAGGGCAAAACCAGCGGCGTCGACGAGGTCAACCACGGCCATGGGGTGGGTCCGCACCAGTTCCTGGGCAACGGTGACCAGCCGCTGGGCGACAACCAGCGTGGTGGTATCACCCGTGACTAAGGCCAAGCGGGCTAATGCCCGGGTGGCGACCGCGTGGCTCGACGGGGTGGCCCCATCAAAAATGTCTTTGGGGCGGGTGAAGAGGTCGGTCACCGTGTCGGCGTTGGCGAAGATGCCCCGACCGAGGTCCGGTGCGGCGGGGGTAGGGGAGGGGCCGTCCCAAAAGTGGTCCACGAGGTACTGCGCCGCTGCGCGGCCGCGGTCGAGCCACTCGTCGGCCCCCGTGAGGCTGAAGGCGTCAACACACGCGTCGAGGTACCACGCGACGTCGGCAGCGCCCGCCTGCGTGGTGCACTGCTCGGTGCGCCACCATCGGCCGCCTGCAACGTGCGTCTCGCTCAGCGAGCGCAGGAGGCTCAGTCCGCGGTCGTGCCACAGGGGGTTATCAGTCGCGAGGAGGGCGCTCGCGAACATGGCGTTCCACTCGAGGATGACCTTTTCGTCGCGGGCCGGTTGGGGCCGAGCGGCCCGGACTGTTGCGAGGGCCTCGCGAGCGAGCTCCAGAGGGGGTGGCGTGAGAAAGGGCTCACCCTCGGCCAAGCGCGGCACACTGCGGCCCTCCAGGTTGCCCTCGTCGGTGATCGACCAGCGGGCCAAGGACGCTTCCGTCAGGTCGGCCACACCAGCAGCCGTCAGAGCCTCACGTACCTCTCGGGGCGTCCACGTCAGGTGTGAGCCTTCGACACCGTCGGCGTCGGCATCGAGCGATGACGCGAAGCCGGCGGGCACCGCGAATCGTCGCAGGACGTGGGCAATGACGTCAGTGGCGACCTCGCGCCACTCGGGTGCGTCAAGGACGGCCGCGGCCTCGAGGTACGCGCGTGCGAGGAGTGCCTGGTCGCTGAGCATCTGTTCGAAGTGTGGAACATCCCAGTGGGCGTCGACGCTGTAGCGCGCGAAGCCGCCACCGAGGTGGTCGTAGAGCCCAGAGAAGGCCATTGACCGGAGAATCGTGGTCGCCGCGTCGGGGTCGTGGTGCAGGAGGGCGCGAACGTAGCTCGGTCGAGGAAACCGCGGTGCCCCGTGCCCACCGTGCTCGTCGGTTCGCTGACCGATCTCAGCCGCCAGGGTGGCGCGCACGGCGGCGAGGTCCACGGCACCGCTGGGGGTACCGAGGAAGTCGATGAAGCCGACTTCACGGCGGAGCGCCTGCTGGATGGTGTCTGCTTGTGCGACGACGTCGTCATGTCGTTCGCGCCAGGCCTCGGTGATGGCGCCGAGAAGTCGGGGGAAACCCACGAGACCTGGGCGGTCAGTCGGCGGGTAGTAGGTGCCGGCGGTGAAGGGGCGTCCATCGGGGAGAAGGAAGACCGACATCGGCCAGCCACCATGGCCGCTGATGAGCTGGGTCGCCGCCATGTAGACC